>Ga0164243_10015446_pt1 | contig 10553 bp, 10 predicted proteins | sample OricompcompostOP_FD_108781 | JGI IMG/M metagenome (GOLD analysis project Ga0164243, IMG submission 108781) | Organic Plus compost microbial communities from Emeryville, California, USA - Original compost - Organic plus compost (OP) | ecosystem: Engineered > Solid waste > Mixed feedstock >...
CGGGCCGATCCCGCCGGAGTCGGTGATGGACTCCGACGCCGGGCTGTTCGTCCGGCGGGACACCGGCGACCCGCGCCCGGACCTGATGTTCCACTTCTACCAGGTGCCGTTCTGCGAGCACACCGAGCGGCTCGGCTACCCGGTGCCGCCGTACGGCGTGTCGATGACGCCGAACATCCCGCGCGCCCGCAGCCGCGGCCGGCTGTGGCTGACCGGCGCGGACCCGGCGGCCAAGCCCGCGCTGGACTTCCGGTACTTCACCGACCCGGACGGCTACGACGCGCAGACCCTGGTGGACGGCATGCGGGTGGCGCGCGAGGTGGCGGCCACCGAGCCGCTGGCGTCCTGGCTGGTCCGCGAGGTGGCGCCGGGCCCGGACGTCCGCGACGACGCCGGGCTGTCGGAGTACGCGCGGCGCGTCGCGCACACCGTCTACCATCCCGCCGGTACGTGCCGGCTGGGTGCTGCGGGCGACCCGCTGGCCGTCGTGGACCCGCAGCTGCGGGTGCGCGGCGTCCGGGGGCTGCGGATCGCCGACGCCAGCGTGTTCCCGACCCTGCCGTCGGCCAACCCCATGGTCACGGTCCTGATGGTCGGTGAACGTGCCGCCGACCTGATCCGCTCCTGAGAGGACGGACCCCAATGAAACCGGCCATCTCCGTCCAGAACCTGTGGAAGATCTTCGGGCCGCGCGCGGACAAGATCATCGGTTCCCCGGACGCCGACCTGGACCGCGACGAGCTGCGCCGCCGTACGGGCTGCACGGTCGCGGTCCGCGACATCTCCTTCGACGTGGCGCCCGGTGAGGTGTTCGTCGTCATGGGGCTGTCCGGCAGCGGCAAGTCCACGCTGGTGCGCTGCCTGACCCGGCTCATCGAGCCGACCAGCGGCGAGGTGCTGGTGGACGGTGAGGACGTGCGGGCCTGCGACGAGCGGCGGCTGCGCGAGCTGCGCCGGCACAAGTTCGCCATGGTGTTCCAGCACTTCGGGCTGCTCGACCACCGGCGGGTGATCGACAACGTGGCGTACGGGCTGGAGATCCGCGGCATGAGCCGGGACGAGCGGCACGGGAAGTCCCGGGAGATCCTCACCATGGTGGGCCTTGAGGGGTACGAGGACGCGTACCCCGACCAGCTGTCCGGCGGCATGCAGCAGCGCGTCGGGCTGGCCCGGGCGCTCGCCGTGGACCCGGAGGTGCTGCTGTTCGACGAGCCGTTCAGCGCGCTGGACCCGCTGATCCGCCGGGACATGCAGGCCGAGGTCGTCCGGCTGCAGCGCGAGCTGCGCAAGACCGCGCTGTTCATCACGCACGACCTGGCCGAGGCGCTGAAGCTCGGCGACCGCATCGCGATCCTGCGCGACGGCGCGATCGTGCAGGTCGGCCGGCCGGAGGACGTCGTGGGCGCGCCCGCCGACGACTACGTACGCGACTTCGTGCGCGAGGTGCCGCGGGCCGGCGTGCTGACCGTGCGCTGGGTGCTGCGCGAGCCGGACCCCGGGGAGGAGACCGACGGCCCGGAGGTGCCGCCCGGCACGGTGATCCAGGACGTCGTGCCGCTGGTCGCCGACGCGGACCGGCCCGTACGGGTGGTCGAGGACGGGCGGCTGCTCGGCGTCGTCGGCCGCCGCGAGGTGCTGGACGTGATCGCGTCCGCCGAGCCGGTGGTGAGCCCGCGATGACCGCCCTGGCCACGTCCGCTCCGGTCACGCCGCGGCGCCGTACCCGCCGGTGGGTGTGGGCGGTCGGCGTGCTGGCCGTGCTGCTCGCCGGGTTCGCGCTGCTGAACGGCGTCTTCCCGTTCCCGGCCCGGCTGGACATCGGGCTCAGCGCGCGGCTGGACGAGGCGTACGCGTGGGCGGTGAAGAACCGCGACGTCAGCCCGCTGTTCCTGTACGGCTTCAACTACATCTCGGTCGGCCTCGGCTCGCTGGTCACCATCGTGAACAACCTGCTGATCGCGCTCACCTGGCCGGGCGTGATCGTGGCGGGCGCGGCGCTGGCCGGGTGGGCCGCGGGCCGGCGAATGGCCCTGGTCACCGCCGGGGCGTTCGTCTGCTTCGGCGTCCTCGGGCTGTGGGACGACAGCATGACGACGCTCGCGCTGATGCTGTCGTCCGTGCTGATCGCGCTGATCATCGGCGTGCCGGTGGGCATCTGGGCCGGGCGGCGGGACCGCGTACAGCGGGTCGTCACGCCGATCCTCGACTTCATGCAGACGATGCCGTCGCTGGCGTACCTGATGCCGATGGTGCTGCTGTTCGGCATCGGCACCCCGGCCGCCGCGGTGGCCACCGTCGTGTACGCGATCCCGCCCGCCGTGCGGATCACCTCGCTGGCCATCCGCGGCGTGCCGCCCGCCGCCGTCGAGGCGACCACGTCGATGGGCTCGACGCCGTGGCAGCTGCTGACGAAGGTACGGCTGCCGCTGGCCCGCAGCACGCTGCTGCTCGCCGTCAACCAGACGATCATGATGGCGATGTCGATGGTGGTGATCGCCTCCATCATCGGTGCCGGCGGCCTCGGCGACGACATCTACCAGGCGCTGAGCAAGGTCAACGTGGGCACGGCGCTGCAGGCCGGGCTGGCCATCGTGATCATGGCGATCGCGCTGGACCGGGTCACCAACGCGGCCGGGCGACGGACGCGTACGCACGTGGACCGTACGGCGCTGGCCCGGTACGCGCTGCCCGCGGGCGGGCTGGCCGGGATCGTCGTGGCGGTGCTCGTGGGCCGGGTGCTGCTGGCGGACGAGTCGTTCCCGGAGAACTGGAGCTTCTCGATCGCCGAGCCGGTCAACGCCGTCGTGGACTGGCTGCAGAACCACGTGGCCCCGGCGACGGACGCGATCACCCGGGTGCTGGTGAGCGGGGTCTTCGACCCGCTGCGCGCGGTGCTCACCGACTCGCCGTGGTGGCTGGTCATCGCGGCCGTGGTGGCGCTCGGCGTGATCTTCGGCGGGTACCGGGTGGCCATCACCGCGGGCGTGTCCACGCTGCTCGTCGGCCTGCTCGGCGTGTGGGACCTCGGCATGGACACGCTGTCCCAGGTCATCGTGGCGTCGGTGATCACGATCGGCGTGGGCGGGGTGATCGGGGTGGCGGCCGCGCGCAGCGACGTGTTCGCCGCGGTCATCCGGCCGATCCTCGACGCCATGCAGACGATGCCGGCGTTCGTGTACCTGATCCCGGTGGTCGCGCTGTTCGACGCCGGCCGTACGCCCGCCGCCATCGCCGCGGTGATCTACGCGCTGCCGGTGGTGATCCGGCTGGTCAACGACGGCGTACGCGGGGTGTCGCGGACCGCCGTCGAGGCCGCCACCGCGATGGGGTCCACCCGCTGGCAGCTGCTGTTCAAGGTGCAGCTCCCGCTCGCCCGGGCGTCCCTGCTGGTCGCCATGAACCAGGGGATCATGATGGTCCTCGCCATGGTGGCCATCGGCGCGCTGGTCGGCGCGGGCGCGCTCGGGTACGGGGTCGTGTTCGGCCTCGCGCAGAACCAGTTCGGGCTCGGCATGTGCTCCGGCCTGGCCATCGTCTTCCTCGGCACCATGCTCGACCGCGTCAGCCAGGGCGCGGCGCGGCGCCCCCTACCGTAAGGAACCGATCATGCAATATCGCCGAACCCTCCGGCGCGGTACCGCGCTGGCGCTGGCGGCCGTGCTGGCCGCGGGCTGTGCGGCCAAGACGACGTCGGGCGCGGACTCCGGCGGGAAGACCGTCAACATCGCGCTCAACTCCTGGGTCGGGTACGAGGCCGACGCCGCCGTGGTGAAGTACCTGCTGGAACACGAGCTGCACTACACGGTGAAGCTCACGCAGATCGACGAGCAGCCCGCGTGGCAGGCGTTGGACCAGGGCACGCTCGACGTGATCCTGGAGAACTGGGGCCACCAGGACCTGGTCAAGACCTACATCCAGCAGAAGAAGACCGTGGTGGACGGCGGGCCGACCGGGAACAAGGGCGTGATCGGCTGGTACGTGCCCAAGTACGTGGTCGACGAGCACCCGGACATCACGAACTGGAAGAACCTGAACAAGTACGCGAGCCTGTTCCGTACGCCGGAGAGCGGCGGCAAGGGGCAGTTCCTCGGCGGTTCGCCGTCGTACGTCACGAACGACAAGGCGCTCATCAAGAACCTCAAGCTGAACTACCAGATCGTCTTCGCCGGCTCCGAAGCCGCGGAGATCACGCAGGTCAAGAAGCTGTACAAGCAGAAGAAGCCGGCGCTGTTCTACTTCTACACGCCGCAGTGGCTGTTCAACCAGCTCCAGCTCGTCAAGATCAACCTGCCGAAGTACACGCCAGGGTGCGACGCGGACCCGAAGAAGGTCGCCTGCGACTACCCCGCGTACGACCTGAACAAGGTCTTCCGCAAAGGCTTCACCTCCTCCGGAGGCAAGGCCTACCAGCTTCTGAAGAACTTCCGCTGGACGAACAAGCAGCAGAACGAGGTAGCCGGCATGATCGCCGACCAGGGCCTGGACCGCGACACCGCCGCCAAGAAGTGGGTAGAGGCCAACAAGTCCACCTGGGAGAAGTGGATGCCGAAGTAACCCCCGCCCAGCCGGGGGCCTAGCCGTCGCTGGATGGTGGCTTGGCGTAGCGGGTCAGGTAGAGCTGTTCGCCGAGGGTCTCGATCAGGTCGAGCTCGGTTTCGAGGTAGTCGATGTGCTCTTCCTCGTCTTCGAGGATCTTCTCGAAGATCCGTGCGGAGGTGATGTCGCCGCGCTCGCGCATCAGCACGATGGCCGGCTTGATGCGGTCGACCACCTCGAGCTCGATCGCCATGTCCGAGCGGAGCTGTTCCGGGACCGTCTGCCCGACACCGAGCGTGTTCAAGCGCTGGTAGTTCGGCAGGCCCTCGAGGAACAGGACGCGGTCGGTGAGGATCTCGGCATGCCGCATCTCATCGACGGACTCGGCCCGGGTGTGCTCGGCCAGGCGGGTGAAGCCCCAGTTCTCCTGCATCTTGGCGTGCAGGAAGTACTGGTTGATGGCGGTGAGCTCCGCGGTGAGCTGCTTGTTCAGCTCTTCGATGACATCTGGGTCGCCACGCATGCGCCCTAGCTTGCTGGCGCGCCCGCCGATCCGGGCGCCGCGACACGCTCACCTTCCGTAATCAGTGCGCAGATCTTCCGGACGCATGACCCGCAACCCGGACGCATGCCGCAGGCCTGGCGTACGTCCTTCGCCGTGCACGCGCCATCGGCCACGTGCGCGCGGACCTGCTGCTCGGTCACCGCGTGGCAGACGCAGACGTACATCGGGAAGCTCCATCAGTAAGGGAAGGCTCCCCTAAGCTAACCCATGGACATCTCCGCCCGAAAGGGGGCCCTCGTCAGGAGCGGTTCAGCGTCGCGAACCGCTCGCCGGGCGCGAACCGCTGCGGCGCCTGGGCGCGGGCGAGGAGTACCCAACTGGACAGGGCGAGCAGCACGGCGCCGGCGAAGACCGACAGGAGGTCCCGCGGCTCCAGCCAGTGACCGATCTCACGCCGGTACAGCGGCAGCCCGAGCAGCCGGGTCTCGAAGTACCCGGCGACGTGCACCAGGCCGATCAGCGCGGTGTACCACCACACGCCGACGGCATCGGTGCCCACGAGCAGGGCGGCGGCCACGAGAACGGCCAGCAGCAGGCCGATCTCGCCGACGCCGACGTAGGAGACGGCGCGGAAGCCATCCGGCAGCAGGACGAGGTGCTCGGCGGCGAAGCAGAGCAGAATCATGACCGCCACCGCGCGTGCCACGCTGGGCGACGGGGTGAGCACGACCAGGGTCCCTTCCTTCGTATCCGTGTAACGAGGTTGGCGCGTTCTCGGTCAATGCTGGGTCAAGGCACCCGTAGGGGTGCGGAAACCTTGGTCCGCGGTCCTACTATCGGGCCATGACCTGCGTTCTGCTCGCCGAGGACGATACGTCGATCTCCGAGCCACTGGCCCGTGCGCTGCGGCGCGAGGGATATGCCGTCGAAGTCAGTCCGGACGGCCCGCACACCCTGGACCGCGCGTTGTCCGGCACGATCGATCTGATCGTGCTCGATCTGGGGCTTCCCGAACTCGACGGCCTCGAAGTCTGCCGCCGTATTCGCGCGGAGGGCCATGGCACGCCGGTGCTGATCCTTACCGCCCGCGCCGACGAGGTCGACACGGTCGTGGGACTCGACGCCGGAGCCGACGACTACGTCACCAAGCCGTTCCGCCTGGCCGAGCTGCTCGCCCGCGTACGGGCACTGCTCCGCCGGGGCAGCTCCGAGACCCCCGTGGTGCAGGGCATCCGCATCGATGCCGACTCCCGCCGCGCGTGGATCGGCGAAAAGGAGCTGCACCTGACCACCAAGGAGTTCGATCTTCTGCGCGTGCTGGTGCGCGACGCCGGTAAGGTCGTCACCCGCGAACAGATCATGCGGGAGGTGTGGGACACCAACTGGTGGGGCTCGACGAAGACCCTGGACATGCACATCTCGTGGCTGCGCCGCAAACTCGGCGACGACGCCACGAGCCCGCAGTTCATCACCACCGTCCGCGGCGTCGGGTTCCGGTTCGAGCGCGGCGAGTAGGAGCGCATGCGGCGACGACTGCTCTTCTCCACCCTGGCGGTCGCGCTCATCGCTGTGATGTTGCTCGGCATCCCCCTGGGCATCGTGGTGGGCAAGCTCGTCAAGGACGAGGCCAAGCAGCAACTGCAGCGTGAGGCCACGACGCTGGCCGCCGAGGTGGACTTCAGCATGTCCACGTACGGCGAGGTGGACGCGCAGCGGATCGGCCGGGTGTACCCGCAGCGGTACATCGTCATCCGGCCGGCGCACGCCCGGAAGGTGATCGTCGGCAGCCCTCCGTCCGGGAGCGTGCTGAGCGCGGAGGCGTACGGCGACGAGGGCACGTACGTGCACGTCTCCCGGGACGACTCAGAGGTGAGCGAGGACGTCGCCAAGGCGCTGCTGCTGATCCTCACGCTGTCGCTGCTGGCCCTGGGCGTCGCGGTCGGCCTGGCCATCGTGTACGCCCGGCAGATGAGCCTGCCGCTGCTCGACTTGGCCGAGAGCGCGCGCCGGCTGGGCAGCGGCGACGCGCGGCCGCGCGGGCACCGGTACGGCATCACCGAGCTGGACCGGGTGGCCGAGGTGCTCGACCAGTCCGCCACCCGGCTGTCCGACCTGATCTCCGCCGAGCGGGAGTTCGCCACGGACGCCTCGCACCAGCTCCGTACGCCGCTGACCGCACTGTCCATGCGGCTGGAGGAGATGATCGAGCAGGCCGAGGACCCGGACGTGGTGCGCGAGGAGGGCGCGGCCGCGCTCACCCAGACCGAGCGGCTCACCCGCGTGGTGGATCAGCTGCTGGGGCGGGCCCGGCGCAGCCGCCGCGGCCACGCCGAGCCCATCCAGGTCGACGAGGTCATCGCGCAGCAGGTCGAGGAGTGGGAGCCGGCGTTCCGGCGGGCGGACCGGGCGCTCGACGTCACCGGCGAGCCGGGCCTGCAGGCGGTGGCCACGCCGGGCGGGCTCGCCCAGGTGCTGGCCACGCTGCTGGACAACGCGCTGGCGCACGGCAAGGGCGACGTCACGATCCGGACCAGCGCGACGTCCCGGTCCGCGGTGATCGAGGTGTCCGACGAGGGCGCCGGGGTGCCGGCCGAGCTGGTGGCGCGGGTGTTCGAGCGGGAGGTCAGCGGGTCGCGCAGCGGCACCGGACTCGGCCTGTCGCTGGCCCGCGGCCTGGCGGAGGCGGACGGCGGGCGACTTGAGCTCGTCCAGGCGCGGCCGCCGGTGTTCGCGGTGTTCCTGCGGCGTACGCCGCAGAAGGCGCAGGACGAGGTGCCGCCCGAGGTCAGCGGTCCCGCTTGAGCTCTCCGGGGGAGACCGGGTGGCCGTTGAGCCGCGGTGGCGCGTCGGTGGGCAGCTTCGCGAACGTCGGGCCGCCGGTGGCCTCGGCCGGGGCGGCGGTCTCCTCGTTCTCGGGCAGGCCGGTGTGCGGGTCGACCGGGGGCTCGGTGGGGGCCAGGAACACGAACTTCTTGTACGACCAGTACCGGAACAGCGTGCCGAGGCCGAGGCCGACCACGTTGTTGGAGATGTTCCGCGCCCAGATGCCGTCCATCTTCAGCGTGTAGACCGTGAAGCCCAGGCACAGCAGCTGGATCAGCAGCCCGATGCCGTTGAAGACGAAGAACAGGAAGTACTCGCGGGCCAGGCCGCTGCGGTCCCGGTTGCGGAACGTCCAGTAGCGGTTGCCGAGGAACGCCACCACCGTGGCGATCACCGTGGCGACGACGCTGCCCGTCAGCGGGCCGGCGCCGAAGACGTGCCACAGGACGTTCGACACCACGAGGGTCACGAGGAACGCGATCCCGCCCACCGCACCGAACTTGAACAGCTCGTGGATGAGGCCGGCGAAGCGCTTGTACAGGTCGACGAGTGGTCTCATTTGCTGGCTTTCTCCGGGAACCCGGGGACGGCTCAGCCTATCTTCTGTGACCGACCCGGGTGGACGGCTTGGCCCGGTCCGGGCATCGATACCCTGCTGATCGTGACTGAAGACGGCCCGGTCGTGGGCATGGTCGGTGGCGGCCAGCTCGCGCGGATGACCTACCAGGCGGCCATCGCGCCCGGCATCGCGATGCGGGTGCTGGCCGCCGCACCCGACGAGAGCGCCGCCCGCATCTGCGGTGACGTACATCTCGGAGATCACCGCAGCCTCGACGATCTCCGTGCCTTCGCCGACGGATGCGACGTGGTGACGTTCGACCACGAGCACGTACCGCAGGAGCATCTGCGCGCGCTCGAGGCCGACGGGGTGCTCGTACGGCCGGGCCCGGACGCGCTGCTGCACGCTCAGGACAAGCTGGCCATGCGCGAGCGGCTGTCCGGAATGGGCGTGCCGTGCCCGGCGTACGCGAAGATCGGCGACGCCGCGGAGGTCACCGCGTTCGCCGAGCGGCACGGCTGGCCGGTGGTGCTCAAGGCGGTGCGCGGCGGGTACGACGGCAAGGGCGTGTGGGTGGTGCGCGACGCCACCGAGGCCGCGGAGGTGTGCGCGCAGGCGGCCACCGCCGGGCTGACGCTGATCGCCGAGGCGCACGTCGCGTTCGAGCGGGAGATCGCCGTGCTGGTCGCGCGGTCGCCGTACAAGCAGGGCGCGGCGTACCCGGTGGTGGAGACCGTGCAGCAGGACGGCATCTGCGTCGAGGTGCTCGCGCCCGCGCCCGGTCTGGACCCGGACGTGGCCGCGGAGGCGCAGCGGCTGGCGCTGGAGATCGCCGCGGAGCTCGGCGTCGTCGGGCTGCTCGCCGTGGAGATGTTCGACACCGGCGACGGTGTGCTGATCAACGAGCTGGCGATGCGGCCGCACAACTCCGGGCACTGGACGATCGAGGGCGCGCGGACGTCGCAGTTCGAGCAGCATCTGCGGGCGGTGGTGAACCTGCCGCTGGGCGCGACGCGGCTCACCGCTCCGTACGTGGTGATGGCGAACGTGCTGGGCGGCGAGGACCCGCACGTGTACGACCGGTACGTGCACGTGATGGCGGCCGACCCGGGGCTGCGCGTGCACATGTACGGCAAGGCCGTACGGCCCGGGCGCAAGATCGGGCACGTCACCGTGCTCGGCGACGACCTGCCCGGACTGCGCGCGCGGGCCCGCGACGCGGCCGACTACCTGCGCTGGGGGACGATATGACGGCGACCGTCGGTGTCGTGATGGGCTCCGACTCGGACTGGCCGGTGATGAAGGCGGCCGCCGAGGCGCTGGAGGAGTTCGGGGTCGGGTACGAGGCGGACGTGGTGTCCGCGCACCGCATGCCGCACGAGATGATCGCGTACGGCTCGGAGGCGGCCTCGCGCGGCCTGAAGGTGCTCATCGCCGGCGCGGGCGGCGCCGCGCACCTGCCCGGCATGCTGGCCGCGGTCACGCCCCTCCCGGTGATCGGCGTCCCGGTCCCGCTGAAGTACCTCGACGGGATGGACTCGCTGCTGTCGATCGTCCAGATGCCGGCCGGCGTCCCGGTCGCCACGGTCGCGGTCGGCGCCGCCCGTAACGCGGGCCTCCTGGCCGTCCGCATCCTGGCCGCGTCCGACGAGGCCCTCCGCACCCGCATGGAGACGTTCCAGAACGACCTCAACGCCGCAGCCAAGGCCAAGGGCGCCAAGCTCCGCGACCAACTCGGCTAACCCGCCCGACACGATCCGCGTAGAGCGCGTGTCCTAGGCGATCCCCAACCGGGGGGCCTCGATGGCGGGGCAGGTGTTCATGACCATGTCCAGGCCGGCCGCCTCTACGCGGCCGGCCGCTGTTCCGTCGATCACGCCCAGCTGGAACCAGACCGCCTTGGCGCCGATCGCGATGGCCTCGTCCGCCGCCTGGCCGGCGAAGGTGCTGCGGCGGAAGACGTCGACCACGTCGACCGGGAACGGGATGTCGGCCAGGCGGGCGTACCCGCGCTCGCCGTGGACCGTCTCCGCGGCGGGGTGGACCGGCACGATGCGCCGGCCCAGCCCCTGGAGGTAGTGGGCGATCTCATACGCCGTACGGGACGGGTTGTTGCGCAGGCCCACCACC
>Ga0164243_10015447_pt1 | contig 10553 bp, 5 predicted proteins | sample OricompcompostOP_FD_108781 | JGI IMG/M metagenome (GOLD analysis project Ga0164243, IMG submission 108781) | Organic Plus compost microbial communities from Emeryville, California, USA - Original compost - Organic plus compost (OP) | ecosystem: Engineered > Solid waste > Mixed feedstock >...
GACGGGTTGATCCTTCCCGACGTGGCGGGCCTGTCGGCGAAGGTCCTCGGCGATCGTGTCGTCGTGACCGCACCCGACCGGCCGGTCGAGACGTCGCTGCAGTACACGGTGCAGGACGCGAACGGCGCTCGCGCCGTCGGAGTGCTCCAGGTCTCCGTGCGTCCCGACGTCCCGCTGCTGCGGCCCATCGCGCGCGACGACGCCGTCCAGCCCGACCAGATCGAGAACGGCATGGCCGTGGTGGCCGTCCTGGACAACGACGAAGACCCGGACGGGACGATCGACGCGCTCTCCGTCACGGTCGAGGGGGATGCCGCGACCGTGCGCCCCGGCGGAAAGGTCCAGGTCGCGGTGGGCGACGAGGATCAGCTCCTGACGTACACGGTGACCGACCAGGACGGCCTGAAGGCATCAGCGTTCATCCGGGTGCCTGCTCTCGGCTCCCTCCCGCCGGCGCTGCGGACGACCACCGGAGTGACCGTCAAGAGCGGTGAGACGATCGAGCTTCCGTTGAGCCAGTACGTCCGCGTCTCCCGCGGGAGCGGCGCCGTGATCACGGAGACCGACAAGGTCGCTGCCGTCCACGGCAACGGCGACGGCCTCGTGAAGGACCAGCACACGCTCGTGTACACGTCCGCGAAGCGCTACTACGGCCCCGACGCGATCACGTTCGAGGTCACGGACGGCACCGGGCCGGACGACCCCAAGGGCCACAAGGCGACCCTCGTGCTGCCCATCACCGTCACCCCGCCCGACAACGAGCAGCCGACGTTCACGAACGGGCAGTTGAAGGTGGCGCCCGGGGAGGACCCGGCGAGCCTTGACCTGCGTGCATTGACGAAGGATCCCGACCCAGGGGATGCCGCCGGGGCGACGTACCGCATCTCCGGTCAGGTGCCGGCCGGGTTCTCGGCGAGCATCGAGGGACAGCGCCTGAGAGTCGCCGCCGACGCGTCGACCCCGAAGGGCACGACCGCGACCGTCGGCCTGGAGATCGGCGACGGCCACACCGCGCCCGTGTCCGGACGTGTCACGGTCACCGTCACCGCGTCGACGCGTCCGCTTCCAACGGCGAACGACGACATCGTCGACCAGGCCGATCAGGGCAAGACGATCCGCGTCGACGTGCTCGACAACGACTTCAACCCGTTCCCGGACACTCCGCTGAAGATCACCGCCGCAGTGGTCGAGGCGGGTTCGGCTCCCGCACCGGAGATCGCCGGGGACCATCTCCAGATCACCCCGGCCGCGGATTTCGTCGGTCGGATGACCGTTCGCTACCGCGTGCAGGATGCCACCGGCGACCCCGACCGCGAGGTCGAAGGCCACGTGATCCTCACCGTCCAGGGCGTTCCGGACGCTCCCGGCCGCCCGACCGTGTCGAGCGTGCAGGACCGCACCGTCGTGCTGAGTTGGACGCCCCCCGCCGACAACGGCGCGCCGATCACCGGGTACACCGTGAGCGCCGTGGGCGGCGGGTACAGCAAGACGTGCCAGGCCACGACGTGCACCCTGGACGGGCTGACGAACAACGTCGAGTACAACTTCACCGTCGTCGCCACGAACCGGGTGGGCCCCTCCCCGGCGTCGCAGCCCTCCGAGACGGCGCGCCCGGACGCGCGCCCGGACACGCCGGACGCACCCCGGCTCGCGTTCGGCGACCAGAGCCTGAAGGTCACGTGGACCACGCCGCCGACTCCGGGATCGCCAGTCGAGTCGTTCAACCTCGAGATCTCACCCGCACCTCCCTCCGGCGTCGCGCAGAAGACCAAAGTGGCCGGCAATGCGCTCACGTGGACCGGGCTGGAGAACGGCGTCGCGTACCAGGTGCGGGTGCAGGCGGTGAACCGCGCCCCCGAGCCGTCGAGCTGGAGCGCGTGGTCCGCGACCGAGATCCCCGCCCGAGCACCGGATGCCCCGGGTCAGCCCACGACCGCGATGCTCGATCCGGTCGGCTCGCAGGCGCAGATGAGGGTGTCGTGGGCCGCCGCCGCCGACAACGGCGACGCGGTCTCGGGGTATGAGCTGGCCGTGATGCGTGGCGGATCGATTCAGCGCACGATCTCGGTCGGCGGAGGGACGACGTCGCAGGCGGTCACCGTCGACACCTCGACCAGCGACTACACCTTCAAGGTGCGAGCCGAGAACAAGGCCGGCTGGGGCGGGTGGAGTCCGGTCTCCAGCCCTCGCCGCGGGGTCGTCGAGCCGGGCGCGCCCGGCACCCCGAGCGCCACGCCGGGCGACAAGCAGATCACGGTCAGGTACACGGCAGCCGAGGGCAATGGCGCGACCAGCGGCGAGATGCACTACGAGTACAGCCTGAACGGCGGTGCGTGGCAGGGCAACTGGTCGGGGACTGAGAACACGATCACTGGGGTGGCCAACGGGACGACCTACCAGGTGCGCGTGCGGGCCGTGTCCATCGTCGACGGCGCGACGTACAACGGCGCAGCATCCGGCTCGTCGGCGGGCGTCGTCCCGTATGGCGTGCCCGGGACCCCCGGGGTCTCGGCGTCGACGAGCGGCAGGACGATCAACTTCAGCTGGTCGGCGCCCTCGGACAACGGCCGCGCGATCGACCAGACGCGCTACCGCATCGACGGCGGCGCGTGGCAGCCGGGCGCCAACAGCGGCTCGGCCTCGAAGAGCGGCGGCTACTCGGAGACGCACAAGATCGAGGTGCAGGCGCACAACGTCGCCGGATGGGGCGCGATCGGATCGGCGAGCGCTCAGACCGTCGACGAGCCGAAGCCCACCGCGACGGTGTCGCGGGGCGCGTCCCACACCAGCTCCACGTGCACGACCTCGTCCTGCTCGTACTTCAAGGTGACGGTGTCGAACTTCAACGCCGGCGACTACAAGGTGTACTGCAATGCCACCGGCCCGTACGGCGGATCGCCGTTCGCGGGTGGCGCCACGTACCACTTCCCCGCCAACGGCAGCGTCCAGCTGGGCTGCTACTTCGGTGACCCCGGTGAGCAGGTCTGGGTCACCATCGGCGGCAAGGACTACCAGAGATCCACGTGGTAGCGCGGTTCACAGAAGGACGGAAACCCACATGACAATGACCCCTGAGCAGGCCGCCTGGTTCCAGGGCACGTTCGCCCGCCTCGTCGACAACGTCGATCAGGCCGTGATGGGCAAGCGCGAGGTGATCGCGCTCGTCCTGTCGGCCATGCTGGCCGAAGGGCATGTGCTGCTGGAGGACGCCCCGGGCACCGGGAAGACGAGCCTGGCCAAGGCCCTCGCCGCCACCGTGCAGGGGACCTCCAGTCGGATCCAGTTCACGCCCGACCTGCTGCCCTCGGATGTCACCGGGGTCACGATCTACGACCAGAACACCCGCACGTTCGAGTTCCACCGGGGACCCGTGTTCGCCTCGATCGTGCTGGCCGACGAGATCAACCGCGCCTCCCCGAAGACCCAGTCGGCCCTGCTGGAGGTCATGGAGGAGTCCCGTGTCACCGTCGACGGGCACGCCCACGACGTGGGCCGGCCCTTCCTCGTGATCGCCACGCAGAACCCCATCGAACAGGCCGGCACGTACAAGCTTCCCGAAGCCCAGCTGGACCGGTTCCTGATCAAGACGTCGATCGGCTACCCCGACCTCGACGTCGCCGAGCGCATCCTGGCGGGAGCCGCCGATCGCAACCCGACCGCCCATCTGCCGGCCGTCATCACGACCGGGGCTGTCGCCGACATGGCCGACCTCGCTTCGACGGCGCACACCGAGTCGGCCGTCCTGCGTTACGCCGCGCAGCTGGCAGAGGCGACCCGTGCCGACGCCTCCACGCGCCTGGGCGTCTCGGTGCGAGGGTCGCTCGCGATGGTCCGCATCGCGAAGGTGTGGGCGGCGGCGCAGGGACGCCACTACGTGATCCCGGAAGACGTCAAGGCGCTCGCCGGGCCGGTGTGGACGCACCGTCTCGTGCTCGATTCGGAAGCGGAGTTCGCCGGGGTGACGGCCGAGACGGTGCTCGCCCGCGCGCTGGACGCGGTCCCTGAGCCGCAGGCGAGGTCCGCCGCCTGATGGTCTCGCCCACGGTCAGCGCCGCCCCGATCCCCTCCCCGTGGCGTGCACTCCCTGTGCGCACGTGGACGGCGGTCCGGCCCACCGGGGGCGCGGCGGTGCGCGTGATCCGTCCCGGCACCTGGGCGCTCCTCGTCGCCGCGCTGGGCATGTGGATCCTCGGCGAGCTGCTCGGCTGGTGGGAGCTCGTGGTCGCAGCCGTCGTGCTCACGGTGGTCCTGGTCCTGTGCGCGCTCATGCTCATCGGCCGCACGGCCTATGACGTGAGCCTCGATCTCACCCGGACGCGGGTGGTCGTGGGCGAGCGCGCGGTCGGGGCGCTCATGCTGGCCAACCCCGGAAGGCGCGCGATCCTCCCGTCGCGCGTCGTGCTCCCGGTCGGCGCTGGTCGCGGAGTCTTCTCCGTGCAGCGGCTCGCTCCGGGGCAGGCCATCGAGGAGCTGTTCGCGATTCCGACCAGTCGTCGCGGCGTCCTGCCGGTGGGCCCGGTCAGCGTGGTCCGAGGAGACCCGCTGGGCCTTTTCGAGCGCGTGCATCGCCGTGACGACCCCGTCGATCTGTACGTCCATCCCCGCACGGTGCCCTTCGACGGCCAGACGCTCGGCTTCATGCGGGATCTCGAAGGCCTGCCGGCCACCGACCTGTCGCCGGACGACGTGTCCTTCCACGCCCTGCGCGAATATCAGGCGGGCGACGATCTGCGCCATGTGCACTGGCGCTCCACTGCCCGTACCGGAAGGCTCATGGTCCGGCAGTACGAAGAGACCCGCCGTTCGCACTTCGTGATCGGGCTGTCCACGGCGGCATCCGACTATCGCACCCCCGACGAGTTCGAGCTCGGCATCTCGGTCGCGGGGTCGCTCGGGCTGCGGGCGCTGCGCGACTCGCGCCGCGTCGACGTCCACGTGCCCGGCCGCACGCTCCCGGCAGGCACCGGCAAGCGCTTCCTCGACTCGCTGGCCGGACTCGAGCACTCCCGGACGCGTGAGGGTCGTCTGGACTACCTGGCCGGGTCCGTGGCCGCAGCCGTGCCGCTGGCGAGCATCGCCGTCCTGATCTGCGGCTCGGCGGTCGATCCGGCTCGCCTCCGCCTGGCTTGTGCGCGCCTGCCGTACGGAGCACGAGTGCTGGCGGTACGGGCGGCCGTGGATGAGCGTCCTGCCATGCGCCGCATCGGCGAGGCCTCGGTGGTCACCGTGGGCCGGCTCGACGAGCTGCCCGCCGCGCTCAAGAAGGTCCTGTCGTGACCGGGTCGGGTGACGCGAGGGCACGGCCCCTACGGCGATGGGTGCTGGATCCGGTCGCCGTGGCGTTGTTGCTCGCCGTCGTCGTCGCGGGGTTCTGGCCCACGTTCGGCGGCCCGGACTACCTCCTTCCCGCCCTGGGCGGGCTCGTGCTGGGCCTTGGCGTCGCAGTGGCCGGCGCCCGCTACGGGTGGGGCATCCTGATCCTGACCGCCGTGACTATCGGCGTGTACTTCGTGTTCGGCTCGGCGTTCGCCGTTCCCGGGCGAGCATTGTGGGGTGTCATCCCCTCGCTCGACTCGCTGCAGGAGCTCGCCGCCGGCGTCGTGACGTCGTGGAAGGAGCTGGTCACGACGGTCGCGCCTGTCGCCGTCGCCGACGGGTTCGGGGTCGTGCCGTTCCTGCTGCTCCTGGTCGTCGCCGTAGTCGCCGGGAGCCTCGCGATGCGGGCGCACAGGCCCGCTTGGGCGCTGCTTCCCGCCGGCGCCGCGTTCGCGGTCCAGATCGCGCTGGGGACTCCGCAGCCGGCGATCCCGGTCGTGCAGGGCATCGTCTTCGCGGTGACCGCGGTCGTATGGCTCGCGCTGCGGCAGGCGTGGTCGCCGGGGCCGCACGTGGTCTCGCTGGGGGAGGGCGGGAACGTCACGCGTGCGGGGGCACACCGCCGGTGGATGACAGGGGCCGGCATCCTCGCCGTCGCGGTCGCCGTGGGCACGGTCACGAGCGCCTTCGCCGCGCCGGCGTCGCCGCGGCATGTCGTGCGCGACGTGGTGATCCCGCCGTTCGACATCCACGACTACCCGAGCCCGCTTCAGTCCTTCCGAAAGTATGTGCGGGACGACCGTGAGACGACCCTGTTCACGGTCGACCCGTTGCCGCAGGACGCACGCGTCCGCCTCGCGGTGCTGGATGCATACAGCGGAACGGTCTACAACGTGTCGGATGCCGGGTTCGGCTCGTCGAGCGCGTTCTCGCCGGTGCGCTCGACGATGTCGGCGGGTGAAGGCGGAAAGACGACGACCGTGCACGTCGAGATCGGCGGTCTGAGCGGCGTGTGGATGCCGGACGTCGGCGCCGCGCGCTCGGTGGTCTTCCGCGGTCCGCGCACTGAGGAGCTGCGCCGTTCGGCGCTCTACAACGAGGCGACCTCGTCCGCCCTCGTCACAGCGGGCCTGGCCACGGGAGACGCATACGACATGACGACAGTGGTATCGCCGCGACCGAGCGACAAGAGCCTGGAGGACGTGCCGGTGGCTCCCGTGAGGATCCCCAAGCAGAACGGGGTGCCGCAGGAGATCGCGGCAGTGGCCGCCGAGGCGACGGCCGACGCGTCGACCCCGATCGAGCAGCTCCGCGACCTCGCGAAGTACCTCTCCGACGGCGGCTACTTCAGCCATGGGCTCGAGGGCGAAGTGCGCTCGCTGGCCGGCCACGGCGCCGCCCGGATCTCCTCTCTGCTCGGGTCCAAGCAGATGGTGGGCGACGACGAGCAGTACGCCGTCGCGATGGCGCTCATGGCGGACGCGCTGGGACTCCCGGCGCGCGTGGTGATGGGCTTCTATCCCGCCGAAGACGCGGCGGGCACGGGCTCGCGCTTCGCGGCGACGGGCGATGACCTGCACGCGTGGGTGGAGGTCCCCTTCAGCGGCGTGGGCTGGGTGTCGTTCGATCCCACTCCTCCGAAGGACCACATCCCGACCGATCAGACAACGAAGCCCCGCTCCAAGCCCAAGCCCCAGGTCCTCCAGCCGCCGCCTCCCGAGCAGCAGGCGGCCGACGCCCCGCCCACCGTGCCGGCCGATCACGGGAAGAAGGACGACGACAACCCGGCCGGGGCCATCATCCTCGCGATCCTCGCCGCCGTCGGCATCGGGGCGGGATGCGTCGCCGTGGTCGCCTGGCCGTTCGTGCTGATCGCGTTCCTGAAGACGTCGAGACGGCGCCGACGACAGAACGCGCCCCGCTCCGCCGACCGGATCAGCGGGGGCTGGGAGGAGCTGCGGGATCGCGCGATCGACTATGGCGCGCCGCTGGACACCGGTGCCACCCGGGCGGAGGACGCCGCGACAGTGGGGGGCGCGTTCGGTCAGACGTCCGTCACCGCCCTGGCGCAGCGCGCCGATGCGCAGGTCTGGGGCCCCGCCGAGCCGTCGGATGAGGACGTCCGGGTGTTCTGGGATCATGTCGACGAGATCGTCGGCGAGATCGGTCGCGCACGGGGATGGTGGCCGCGGCTTCTGGCACGGTTCACGGTGCGCTCGCTCGTCGCCGGCACTCCTCTCGAGCGCTGGCTGCCGAGCCGGCGCTCGGTGCCGGCACGGCGCGCAGGAGACGGGCAGAATGACACGCATGCGGCCGTGCACGGCCCGCAGGAGGAGGCGCGATGACCACGGTGGGGCCGCAGCGACAGCGGACGCCATCCACTGCTCCGGCGGTGCGGCCGGCGCCCCTCGACGGGTTGTCGCCTGCGGCTCTGGGCGATCGTGCCGCGGCGGCCGTGATCGACGCCACGATCGGTGCGGGGCTGATGCTGCTGGTCGCCGGAATCGGCTCCGTGATCGTGTTGACGGGCATACGGGCCGGGGACCCCGGTGCGACAGCCGCGGCATTCCTGCTCGTCCCGCTCGTCACGGGCCTTGCCGGGCTCGCGTGGGGGATCGTCTGCACCGTCCTGCAGGCTGGTTCGGGCTCGATCGGCCAGCGCGCCCGGGACCTGCGGCTGGCCGATCAGGACTCCGGTGCTCGCATCGGGTTCGGGCGCGCCTTGGTGCGAAACATGGTCTGGTGCCTCGCCGGCTCCGTTCTCGTCGGATACTTCAGCCCGTTGTTCGACCCCTCGCCCCGGCGCCAGGGCTGGCATGACCGAGTCGGCCGAGCGGTCGTCGTCGCCTGGCCGGCGGGCCGGGTCCCGGCATCCCCCACCGGAACCGCAGCGAACGCGCCGACCGGGCCGCGGTCCGCTCCGCCGGCGGTGCCCGCTCCGCCACGGTTGCCGGCGGCTCACACGATCGCGGCGACCGCCCCGGAGACCACACCGGCCGTGCCGGCACCGGTCGCGGTGCCGCCGCCTCCCGCGCCGCCGCTTCCGCGGGAACCGGAAGCAGGAACGCAGCAACCGGACCTCGCCGCATCGATGATGCCCATTGCCCGCGACGGCATCATCTCTGAAGTGCCCGGCATCACCGGATCAGCTTCGCCGGCGTCGCGCACCGAGCCACCGGCGGCAGAGCCGTTCTCGCCGCCTCCCGTGCCCGAGCGCATCCCGGAGGCCGCCGACAGTGTCGGGGAGACCGTCGTGCGGACACCGCGGGGGGCCTTGCTGGTGTGGGATGACGGCACTCGCTTCGGCATCCACGATCGCATGCTCTTCGGCCGGGACCCGGTTCACGAGGACGGGGCGACGGCCGTGGCCGTGCGTGACGAGACCCTGTCACTGTCGAAGACGCATTTCGAGATCGGTGCCGACGCGGAAGGCGTGTGGGTGATCGACAGGCATTCCACCAACGGCGTCATCCTGGTGCGGGCCGGTCACCGGGCGGCGCTTCCCCCCGGCCGGCGAACGCCCGTGCGATCCGGTGATCGTCTTGAGTTCGGCGACCGCAGCGCGATCGTGGAGGCCGCGGCATGAACGGCGGGAGCCCGCCCATCACGGTGCTGTGCGGGGCGGCCACGGACATCGGCCTGCGTCGCACGCTCAATGAAGACTCTTTCGTGGCCGCGGCTCCCGTCTTCCTCGTCGCCGACGGGATGGGCGGTCATCAGGCCGGTGAAGTCGCCAGCGCCACCGTGATCGGCGAGTTCTCCCGGTTGGCGGGTCGGCCGAGCGTGTCGGTCGACGACCTTCGAGCGGCGTTCGAGGCGGCCCGGTCTCGCGTGGCGGCGCTGCCCGCCGGCGGGGGAGCAGGTGCCGGGACGACGCTCACGGGCGTCGCGATCGCCGACGTGGACGGCGACGGATACTGGCTCGCGATCAACGTCGGCGACTCGCGCACGTACCGGTTGAGCGGCGGCCAGCTCGAACAGATCAGCGTCGATCATTCCGTGGTGCAGGAGCTCATCGACCGCGGCGAGCTCGACCACGCGCAGGCCACCCGGGATGCCCGCCGCAACGTGATCACCCGGGCGATCGGCGCGGGAAGCGATGCCGACGCGGACTACTGGCTCATCCCGGCCGAAGAAGGCGACCGGATCCTCGTGTGCTCCGACGGGCTGAGCGCCGAGCTCAGCACGGAACGCATCGACGCGATCCTGCGGGAAGAGGCGCACCCGCAGGCGGCCGCCACGCGCCTGGTCCACGAGGCGATCCTGCACGGGGGACGCGACAACATCACGGTGCTCGTCGTGGACGCGATCAGCGTCGGCGACGGGCCGGGGACCGGCGGCAACCGCGGGACCCAGCCGGTCTTCCCCGACGACGACGAACTGGATGCCGACACCCGGCCGCGGCCGTCCCCCCTGCCCGAAGGAGTCCGCTGATGATCGCACTGCGCTACGCGCCCGGCAGGGCGCACCTGGTCGCCACGCACTCCACGGTCGTGCTCATCGACGCGGACGTGCCCACCGAATTGCTCACGCGCATCTGGCGACAGGTCGATGAGGGCCGGGGGCTGGCCACGGTGCTCGAGGCGCTCACCGGGGCGTTCGGAACGTCGCTGACCGCGATCCCCCCGTTCCTCGTGGCCGTCGCCGAGCCCGTCGGCGTGCGGCTTGCCGTCCGCGGCGACATCTCCGTGACCGCGACCGGCGGGTCCACGCCGGTCCGGCTCAGCGGGGCGGGCGTGACGACGTGGTCGGAGCAGGTCGTCGGGGACATCACACGCGCCGAGGTGGTCGTGCAGGACGCCGGTACGGACGACGCACGGCTCCCGTTGCGGGACGGCGTCGTGCGCGCGGGAGCCGTCGTCGTCGAGTGGCACGAGGACGCTGCCGTCTCGGCCGCGGCCGGAGACGACGAGAACGCGGACGCGCCGGTCGAGGGGGATGCCGGCGCGGAGCCTTCCGGAATCGACACGTGGATACCGCAGGATGCGACGTTGGTGCCGGAGCTGCTCGATCTGGACGGGACGCAGACGCCGCCCCACGGCAGCCGGCTGAGCACCGGGATCGACGCGGCCGCGCCTCCGGCCGGGGCGGAGGCGCCCCCGGCGGCCGACCTCGCGATCGCGACCTCCCGGCCACCCGCGACGGCCGCATCCGACGACGTCCTCCGCGACCCTGCCGACGTGGGCGATACAGTGGCTTCCGTGCGTGTTCGGGGGGACCACGACGGCGAGACCATC
>Ga0164243_10015448_pt1 | contig 10553 bp, 13 predicted proteins | sample OricompcompostOP_FD_108781 | JGI IMG/M metagenome (GOLD analysis project Ga0164243, IMG submission 108781) | Organic Plus compost microbial communities from Emeryville, California, USA - Original compost - Organic plus compost (OP) | ecosystem: Engineered > Solid waste > Mixed feedstock >...
GCGAGCGTGCGGATGCCTTCGCGGTCCATCGTCAGGCGGGCCGCACGGGCGGTGGGGATGACCGTGAACCCCTCTGATTCGAGGTCCAGGAGCGTCGGTGTGTGGATGGCCTCGATCTCGGGGACGACCAGATGCGTGCGTTCGAGTTCGACGACACGGCGGATCTCGGCGCCGTCGAGCATGTCGATGACATGGCTGCGGTGAGCGACCTGCATCGCGGGGGCGTTCGGGTAGCGGTCGACCGCGATGGTTTCGACGCCGAAACGCTGCAGTTCGATGACGACCTCTTTGCCCAACTCGCCCGAACCGAGCAGCAGGACGCGGGTGGCGCCGTCCGACAGGGGGGTTCCCAGATTCGTCACGGCGCCACCCTAGTTGGCAGGTCCGACGTCAGGCGGTCTCGAGCGCCGCGTCGAGCGTGATGTCGACCCCGGTGAGTGCCTTGCTGATGGGGCAGCCGGCCTTCGCCTGATTCGCGGCATCCAGGAAGGCGGCCTCATCGAGGTCGTCGACCTCGGCGCGGACGGTCAGGGCGATACCGGTGAGTTTGAATCCGCCGTCCGGGTCCGGTCCCAGCGAGACATCGGCCGACGTCTCGATCGACTGGACCGTGCCGCCGGCCTGACCGAGCAGCGCTGACAACTGCATCGAGTAGCAGGCCGAATGTGACGCGGCGAGCAACTCTTCGGGGTTCGTGGCGCCACCGCCGTCGTCGGATGAGCGCTTGGGAAAGGAGACCTCGAAGGTCGCCAGTCCCGAACTGCTGAGTTCGACCTGTCCCGATCCTGTCTCGAAACTGCCGTCCCAGGCGGTGCGTGCGGTACGTGTGGGCATCGTGACGCCCCCTTCTGTGTCGTGGTGTGTCTCGACGCTACTGCGATGGGTCGAATCGCCCCAGCTCTTGCGCCTGACCAGGCACGATGGCATGATCTGAGCACAGATGTAGTCAGATGGAGGCTGAGCATGGTTACCTTGACCGCGACCGAATCGCACAACATCGCCAAGGGCGTGTTCGGGGCGGGACTGCTCGCCGGGCCGGCCAACGTCGTGATGCAACTGGCGTGGCCGGGCGTCGGCTACGGCGTACTGGAGAGCCGCGTTCTGTCGGGGCGGGTCGACCTGCATCCCATCAAACGGCAGCGCACGACACTGACGTACCTGTCGGTCGTCGCGCTGGGCACCGATGAGGAACGTGCCATCTACAAGAAGGCCGTCGACGAGGCGCATCGTCAGGTCTACAACGACGAGAACAGCAGAAGCCCCGTCAAGTACCACGGCATGAACCCCGATCTTCAGTTGTGGGTCGCCGCGTGCATCTACTACGGCATCGAGGACGTGTACCGCGTCTTCTGGGGTGGTATCCCAGAGGACGAGCGCGAGCAGGTCTATCGCGACTCGCACAAGCTGGGAACCACGCTGCAGGTTCGTGAATCGATGTGGCCGGCGACGCGCGCCGAGTTCGACGAATACTGGGAGAAGGGTCTGGAGCAGGTCCACATCGACGACGCCGTCCGTGAGTACCTGATGGGTGTCATCGAGATCCGCCATCTGAAGTTCGGGGTCACCAGGCCGTTCTGGGGCCTCAACCGGTTCATCGCGACCGGCTTCCTCCCTCAGCGGTTCCGTGACGAGATGCGCCTGGACTGGAACGCCACCAAGCAGAAGCGGTGGGATCAGATGATGGCCGTGATCGGCTGGGTCACGCGCCGGACTCCGCGGCTCCTGCGCGAGTTCCCCTTCAACTTCTATCTGTGGGACTTCCGGCGCCGCGTACGCAAGGGCATCCCGCTGATCTGAATACGGCCTCCTCGCCCGGGAACCTCACAGGTAGGGGATCGGGTGATCCGGAGCGCCCGCGAACCGAGGCCCTGCGGCTCGAACCAGGCGGCCGCAGGGCCGTCCGCGTGGCGTGTGCGCGACCCCTCGTGTGGGTACGCCTTCATGGTCCAGGACCGATACGAGGAGGCGTCATGTCCGATCCCGACGACAAGGACGTCACGGACGAGGACGAAGTCGAGAAGAAATCGCGCGACGTCGACGAAGCCAGCGAGGAGTCGTTCCCGTCCAGCGACCCGCCGTCGACGTGGTCCAGCGCCGGCCAGACCGACCGATGAACGACCGAAGGAGGTCATTGACATGCCAGGAGATCGCAACCGGTCATTGAAGGATCCCGACCTGTACGAGGAACTCAGGGATGACGGAGCGTCCAAGGAGAAGGCTGCGCGGATCTCGAATGCAGCCGCTGCCGAAGGGCGAGACGACGTCGGCCGCAAGGGCGGTGAACACGGGTCCTACGAGGACTGGACGGTCGAGGAACTGCGCGACCGTGCCAAGGAACTCGACCTGGAGAACTATTCGGACAAGAACAAGGACGAACTCATCGACGCTCTCCGCAATCACTGACCTGGAGTGCCGTGCAGATCGGTTCGCCCCGGCGTTCCGCGCCGGGCATCGTGCCGAGGGCGGGAACGTCCGGATCAGGAGTGTTTCGGGATCGGGCCTCTTGGCGCACGGCGACCCGTCAGTCGGTCACCTCATTGGCGTGGACCAGTGCCAGAACCAGTGAGGTGAGCGCGCCCAGCACCGCCAGGACGAAGGCGATGAAACCCCAGGGTCGAGCAGCGAGGTCGCCGTATCGGACGATCACCAGCCCCACCAGCCCCACGAGCGTCAGGCCCAGGGCGATCGGCAGCGATATCGACCAGCCGACAGTACGAGCGGACATGTGGATCCCTCCCGCCTCTGTGTTCGAGTGTCATCGGGGGAGTACCCCTACGGTGCGGACGTGACACGTCAGGCGGGCGGCAAGCCGCGTTCGGTGACGACCTGCTCGGCGACGTCGCGCAACTTGGTGTTGTGGGTCTGCGAGTAGCGGCGCAGTACGTCGAAGGCCTGCTCGCTGTCGATCGAGTACCGCTCCATCAGCATGCCCATCGCGATGCCGATCAGTTTGCGCGCGTCGATGGCGCGCCGTAGTCCCTCGAGGTTGTGCGATGTGGCGAGAGCGACCGACGCGTGTCTGGCGAGGATCATCGCGACCGCCTCGTCGTCCTCGTCGAATGCGTCGACGCGCGCGGCATAGACGTTGATCGAGCCGTAGTGCCGGTCGCGGGTGGCCAGGGGAGCGGACAGGACGGACCGATAACCCAGTTTCACCACTTCGGCTCCCCAACGGGGCCACCGGTCGTCGGTGCGTGCGTCGTCGATCCGGTAGATCGTGGAACGTGCCTCGATGGCGTCGAGACACGGACCTTCGTCCAGTTCGACCTGCAGCAGGTGCGCGCGGGTTGCGGTGTCGCCGGTCGAGGCGGCGATCTCCAGGCGGCTTCGGGAACGAACGATCAGCACACCGGCGTCATCGCCGGCCAGCGCGCTGCGGCTGAATTCGGCGATCAGGTCGATCGTCTCGTCGGTATCGCCGGCCTCGTGCAGGTGGAGCGCGATCTCGGAGAGACCGCCGTCCGCGGAATCCGCCCCGCCCGACGTCTCGCTGACATCACCGACCATGCGGCCACTGTCCCATAGGCGGGGTTGCGCCGGGAGGCGTCGCGGGGCATGGTGGGAATTGGTTGAGCAACCAGCCATCAGGACCTCGTCTTCATGGGGGACCAATGACTGCTTCGACTCAATCCACCGACGCCATCACGCCCGTTCAGCAGGCACTGATCGAAGATCACCTCCAACTGGCGACGCGGTTGGCGCGCCGGTTGCGGCGCCGCGGGGTCGACAACGACGATCTGGTTCAAGTGGCCAGGCTGGCACTGGTCAAGGCCGCGACGGGGTACGACCCGTCTCGCGGGTCGTTCATCCCGTTCGCGTCGACCACGATCCGTGGCGAACTCAAGAGGTATTTCCGCGACCACGCGTGGGTCGTGCGCCCGCCTCGTCGCATCCAGGACCTCCAGGCCGAACTGACCGCCCAGCGCGATCTGGAGCCCCAGAAGGTCGTGCCGGAGGAACTGGCCGAATCCATCGGCGCCGACGTGGCCGATGTGAGGGAGGCGATGGCGGCTCGAGGCTGTTACACGTGCGACTCGATCGACGCTGCCGAGGCTGCTGGTCATCGGTTCGGACATGACGAGGGCGGGTTCGCTGTGGTCGAGAACCGCATGCTGCTGAAGCGCTTGTGGCGTGATCTGGGACGAGATGACCGTCGGCTGCTGCGATGGCGGTTCTTCGACGAACTGACGCAACAGCAGATCGCCGACAGACTCGGGATCAGCCAGATGCAGGTGTCGCGACGGCTGTCGAAGTTGCTCGCGCGGCTGCGCGCCTCGGCCGGTGCCGTTGCCGCCTGATCCACGAGCGACACAGCAAGGCCCCCGGCCGGAGTGCGGTCGGGGGCCTGGTCCGATCGTCAGTGGTCGAAGGCGTCCTTGACCTTCTCACCGGCCTGCTTGAGATCCGACTTGACCTGGTCGAGTTTGCCTTCGGTCTCCTGGGCCTCGTCATCGGTCGCCTTGCCGGTGGCCTCCTTCACCTTGCCGGTGGCGTCCTCGACGGCATTGCTGATCTTGTCGTCCATTCCCATGGCGACCCTCCTCATTGATGCGACGTTCGCTGCTGTCTCCCGTGTCGTACCCACGTCGCCCACGACCATGCGGTGGAACGCCTCGTCCTGAGAGGACGCGATCGTTCTCGCGACACGTTCGGGGCGCTTCGTGGGGCCTGCTGCGCGTGGTGGATCGAAGTGTCGGTGGTGGCGGTTAGCTTGGTGGTCATGTCGTCCTACAACACGGTGATCGCCCTTCCCACTGCGGACCGCACTCGTGCTCATGCGTTCGCCCGGGCACTGGGTTTTGAGACTCCCGGAGAACGCGCCGACGACGGTGTCCCCGAACCGCTGCGGGTCCAACTCAACCAACAGGCCTCGGTGATGTACGTCCCGACCGGGGGATTCGGCTGGATCACCAACGGCCGCCCCACGGCACAGTCAGGGTCGTCGGAATGCCTGATCAGTCTGCAGGTGGACACCACCAGCGAGGTCGATGAGTTGGTCGGGCGGGTCGATGCTGCCGGTGGCCGGGTGGTGACTGGTCCTGAGCAGAAGTCGTATGGCTACACCGGGACGTTCACCGACCCCGACGGCCACCTCTGGGAAGCGATCGTCTCGGCGATCTGAGCGGCCGCGCGCGAACCGGACGCGCCGGTCACGTGGCAGGTGAATGCTGGACGGTCAACCACGACGTATCGCCTGATGTTCGGGCGTCGCCTGTCCCACTCAGGCTGAGTGATGTGTCATCGAAGTGAAGGGTGATGGCCGCGCCATCGCGGTGTACCCGCTGAACTGTCAGGCCTTCCAGTTGAAGAAGCGCAACTATGGCGGCATCCTCGTCGCGATCCACAACATCTGTGGAGCCGACACGGAACATTGCGTCGATGTAGAGGCGAGCCTCATCGCCGCTGGCCGGATCCGCGAACGTCACGAACGGCCATGCCTGTCGCCTGCCCACTTCGACGACGAACCAGCCCGGTAGGTCGTGGTAGTCCATCGGCCAAATGGTAGGCGGACTCCCACAGCGCATAGCAAAATTTGCTGTACTTCAACCCTGAGCGACAAGTCCGAGCTGCTGCGTGAGGTGATGCTGGAAACTGGCATCACGCGGTCCTGGTTGTCGCGTATCAGCGGCGTACGTCAGCCGAGTACGCAAAGACTCCACTGAAATAACAGGGAAAATCGATGGGCGCCCCCGGCAGGATTCGAACCTGCGCACCCGCCTCCGGAGGGCGGTGCTCTATCCCCTGAGCTACGGGGGCCGGGCCAAGAACTTCTTGGCCGAACCGCGGTGTGAGCCTACCGCACGAGGACTACCGTTCAGACATGCCCAACGTGCTGGTGGTCGACGACACCGGCTCCATCCGCCTGCTGATCCGCACCAACCTCGAACTCGCCGGCTACGAGGTGGAGGAATCGGTCGACGGTGAGTCCTGCCTCGAACACCTTGCGGGCCTGGCCACGCTCCCGGACGCGATCACGATGGACGTCATGATGCCGCGTCTCGACGGCGTCTCGACGGCCGCGCGGATCCGTAAGGACTCCCGGTACGACGGCGTCGCGATCGTGATGGTCACGACGCAGAATCATCCGAGTGACATCGCTCGTGCCACCGAGGCGGGCGTCGACGACTACGTGCTCAAACCCTTCGATCCCGATGAACTGGTCGCAACCGTCGGCAGAGCGATCGAGGCCCGCGCACGGCACGCGTGAGAATTCCGCGAAAACTCCGCCGTCCCTTGCGCGTGTCCGACTCGACCGGTAGACTCGAACACATGTTCGATCAATAGTTGATCTTCAGGGTTCGGGGGAACCAACGTGACAGCACAGCCGGTGGCCCAGCTCAGGGCGTTGCCGCATCCGCTGACGGCGGGTGTTCAGGCGATCGAGGCTGCCTTGTCGGACATGTCGATCGACGGCTGGGACGGTCTGGACGCGACCGAGGTCAAGGTCCTGGTCGAGAAACTCATGCGCATCGGTGCCCGGGTCGCAGCGCATCAGTCGGCCGGCACCCGCGTGCTGGACGAATCCGGCCTCGCCAGGCGGTCGGGTGCGTCCTCGACCGGTGCGTTGCTGGCCGGATCGTTCGGTGGCGACCGTGCTGCTGGTGAACGACTCGTGCGCACCGGCCGGCTGCTGGCCGAGGCCGGGCGGGTCGAACAGGCGTTGGCGGACGGACAGGTGTCCGAACGGCAGGCCAAGGCCATCGCCGGGGCCATCAGTTCGCTACCAGGCGACGTCACCGACGCACAGAAGCAGCAGTGTCAGGACGTGCTGATCAAGGATGCTCAGGAGTTGACGGCCAAGGATCTGGAACGCCGTGCGCTGCGGGTCACCGACGTGTTCAAGACACCCGATCAGGCCGACGCAGACGAGAACGCGACCCTGGCCGAACGCGAACGCAGGGCGTGGGCGACATCGTCGTTCGAGATGTGGGATAACCGTGACGGCACCCATTCGGGCCGGTTCACGCTGCCCGAAGCACAAGCCGACATGCTCCGCACCGCCGTCAACGCCATCTCGGCTCCACGTCGTGACCACCTACACCACCACCCCACCGCCCCTGAGAGTGCCCAGCCTGCCGGAGCAGACCGGCTCGGACGCGGGTTCGCCGAACTCGCCAACCATCTACCCACCGACGGACTACCCCAAGGCGGCGCCACCGGCGCCACCCTGGTCGTCCGATTCGACTACACGACGCTGATCGAAGGCATCAAACCCGCCACCCTGTCCACCGGAACCCGCCTCTCGGCCGGTCAAGCCCGACAGATGGCCTGCCGAATGGGCCTCATCCCCGAAGTCTTCGCTGGACAATCGGTCCCCCTGGACATGGGCCGCTCCAAACGCCTGTTCACCCCAGCCCAGAAACTCGCCATCGCAGCCCGCGATCGAGGATGCACCGCACCCTGGTGCGACCGACCACCCGAATGGACCGAAGTCCACCACCACCGACAACCCTGGGCCAAAGGCGGCACCACTGATCTCGCCGACGGCATGCTCGTGTGCTCCCACGACCACCACATCCTGCACGACCAAGGCTGGAACATCCGACTCGCCCACGACAACGTCATCGAATGGCAACCACCCGACAGTCACGAATGGCAACGCAACCCACGCTGGAAGCCGTGAAGTCGGCCCGAGCACGGGCGGACAGGCCTGCCCTCGATAGGCTGGGCCGGTGACTCCGGAGCAGCTATCGCAGGCGATCGTCGACGTCCTCACCGCGTTGGTCGAGGCCGGTGACGTCACGCTGCCCGACGGCGTGCCCGCCGAGGTTCGTGTCGAGCGACCCAAGGTCAAGGAGCACGGCGACTACGCGACCAACATCGCGCTGCAACTGGGCAAGAGGGCCGGAGTCAACCCGCGTGACCTCGCGCAGTTGATCGCCGACCGCCTCGTCGGGACCGACGGCGTCTCCGCGGCCGAGATCGCCGGACCCGGATTCCTGAACGTGCGGGTCGAGGCAGGCGCCCAGGGCGTGCTCGCGGGCACGATCGTCTCGGCCGGTGCCGACTACGGTCACACCACCGAAGGCACGGACAACTCGGTCAACATCGAGTTCATCTCCGCGAACCCCACGGGACCGCTTCACCTGGGTCACACCCGCTGGGCCGCGGTCGGCGACGCCATCGCTCGGGTCATCGAGGCCACGGGGGCGCAGGTGACCCGCGAGTTCTACATCAACGACCGAGGTGTCCAGATGGACCACTTCGGCGCTTCGCTGATGGCACGCGCCAACGGCACCGACGTGCCCGAGGACGGCTATCGGGGCGAGTACGTCGCCGACCTCGCGGCTCAGGTCGTCGCCGGTCAGCCCGACATCCTCGACCTTCCCGGGGACGAACAACTGATCGCCTTCCGCGAAGCGGGATACGCCCTGCAGCGCGCCGAGCACGAGGCCGAACTGCACGAGTTCAACACCGACTTCGACGTCTGGTTCTCGGAGCGAACCCTCCACGACAGCAACGCGGTCGAGCACGGCTTCGACAAACTGCGTGAGCAGGACCGCCTGTTCGAGTCCGAGGGTGCGCTGTGGATGCGGACCACCGACTTCGGCGACGACAAGGACCGGGTGCTGCGCAAGTCCGATGGCGAACTGACCTATTTCGCCTCCGACACCGCGTACTACGTCAACAAGCGCGACCGCGGATTCGATCCGTGCATCTACCTGCTCGGCGCGGACCACCACGGCTACGTGGGTCGACTGTCGGCCATGGCTGCCTGTGTCGGCGATCAGCCGGGCGAACAGTTGCAGGTGCTGATCGGCCAGCTGGTCAAGATCCTCAGCAACGGTCAGGAACTCAAACTGTCCAAGCGCGCCGGAACGATCGTGTCGCTGCGTGAGCTGATCGACCTGATCGGCGTCGATGCGTTGCGTTACACGCTCGCCCGCTTCCCGGTCGATACGCCGCTGACGCTCGACGTCGCCGAGATGACCAAGAAGTCCAACGAGAACCCGGTCTACTACGTGCAGTACGCGCACGCGCGGCTCAGTTCGATCCTGCGCAATGCCGCCGACCTCGGCATCGAGGTCGACGCCGCAGGATACGACGCGTCGCTCCTGGACCACGAGCGCGAAGGCGAACTGTTGCGCGCGCTGGCCGAACTGCCGCGGGTCGTCGCGCGTGCCGCCGAACAGCGCGAACCGCACCGGGTCGCGCGTTATCTGGAGGACACCGCCTCGACGTTCCACAAGTTCTACGACGTGTGTCACGTGCTGCCGCGCGGCGACGAGGAGATCACCGACCTGCATCGTGCGCGGCTCGTGCTGATCGCGGCCACGCGTCAGGTCATCGCCAACGGTCTGGCCCTGCTGGGTGTTTCGGCACCCGAAAGGATGTAGTCGTGCGTTCACATGAAGCAGGAGCACTGCACGGCCAGGCCGGTGACAGGGGCCCGGCGTGGTTGCGTGTTCCTGACGATCCGGACGCGTTGGTGCCGCATCTGTGGTCACAAGGTGTGTCAAAGATCGACGGAGTGCTGACCGTCGCGGGCGAATCGGTGCTGGAACTGGCCGAGGAGTTCGGAACCCCCACGTACGTCGTTGACGAGGACGACTTCCGTGCCCGCGCCCGCGCGTTCAAGGAGGCGTTCCCCGCCGCGGACGTCTACTACGCGGGCAAGGCGTTCCTGTGCGTCGCGACCGCCCGGTGGATCGCCGACGAGGGGCTCAACCTGGACGTATGTACCGGCGGCGAACTGGCCGTCGCGCTGCGCGCTGACTTCCCGCCCGAACGTATCGGCCTGCACGGCAACAACAAGTCGGTCGCCGAACTGCGCCGCGCCGTCGAGGCCGGCGTGGGGCGCATCATCATCGACTCGGTCGAGGAGATCGACCGACTGGCCCAGATCACCGCCGAGACCGGACGCGCGGCGCGCGTCATGGTGCGGGTCACGGCCGGCGTCGAGGCGCACACGCACGAATACATCTCCACGTCGCACGAGGATCAGAAGTTCGGGTTCTCGATCGCCGACGGTTCTGCGCTCGACGCGGTTCGTCGCGTGATCGATGTGCCGGGTCTGGACCTCCTGGGCCTGCATTCGCACATCGGCTCACAGATCTTCGTAACCGACGGGTTCGAGGTCGCCGCACGCCGTGTCCTGCGGCTGCACGCCCGGATCGCCGACGAACTCGGCGTGACGCCTCCCGAACTCGACCTCGGTGGTGGTTTCGGTATCGCGTACACGACCCAGGACGATCCGTCGACGCCGGCGGAACTGGCGCGAGGGCTGCTCAGGATCGTCGACGAGGAGTGCGCGGCCATCGGGATCGACGTGCCGCAGTTGTCGATCGAACCGGGCCGCGCCATCGCCGGCCCGTCCACCTTCACGCTCTACGAGGTCGGAACCACGAAAGCCGTGGCCCTCGACGGTGGCGCCTCTCGACGCTACGTGTCGGTGGACGGCGGTATGAGCGACAACATCCGTCCGGCCCTCTACGGCGCCGACTACTCGTGCACCCTCGCGTCCCGGCCGTCAGAGGCGCCGCCGGTTCTGAGCCGCGTCGTCGGCAAGCACTGCGAATCCGGTGACATCGTGGTCAAGGACGAGTTCCTCC
>Ga0164243_10015450_pt1 | contig 10552 bp, 10 predicted proteins | sample OricompcompostOP_FD_108781 | JGI IMG/M metagenome (GOLD analysis project Ga0164243, IMG submission 108781) | Organic Plus compost microbial communities from Emeryville, California, USA - Original compost - Organic plus compost (OP) | ecosystem: Engineered > Solid waste > Mixed feedstock >...
GCGCAGGATTTCCTGCGGATCGTCGGGCAGCGCCCCCGGGGAACCGGGCACCACCGGCACGCCGGCTTCGATCATGGCCTTCTTGGCGCTGACCTTGTCGCCCATCAGTCGGATGGATTCGGGCTTGGGGCCGATGAAAACGAAGCCGCTCTTTTCGACCCGCTCGGCGAAGTCGGCGTTCTCGGACAAGAACCCGTAGCCGGGATGGATGGCCTCGGCGTCGGTGACTTCTGCCGCCGAAATGATGGCCGGCATGTTCAAGTAGCTGTCGCGCGAGGCGGCCGGCCCGATGCATACCGACTCGTCGGCCAGGCGCACGTACTTGGCGTCACGATCGGCCTCGGAATGCACGACGACCGTCTTGATGCCCAGCTCGCGGCAAGCGCGCTGGATGCGCAGCGCGATCTCGCCACGGTTGGCGATGAGGATTTTTTCAAACATGGCGTATGCGCGAGGCGCCCGAAGGCGGGTTCATTCAAACGATGACGAACAAGGGCTGGCCGTATTCGACGGGTTCGCCATTCTCGACCAGGATCTCCTTGATCACGCCCGCCTTGTCGGCTTCGATCTCGTTGAGCAGCTTCATCGCTTCGATGATGCACAGGGCATCGCCTTCCTTGACCGTCTGGCCGACTTCGACGAAGGGGGGCGCGCCCGGGTTGGGCGCCCGGTAGAAGGTGCCGACCATCGGCGCCTTGACCACGTGCCCTTCGGGCGCAGGCGGCGCGGCCGGCGCCGCGGCAGCGGCCGGCGCGGCCTCGACGGTCGGCGCGGCGACCACCGGCGCGGACGCCGGCGCCTGGACTACCTGGGGCGTCTGGGAAAACTTGACGATGCGCACCTTGCCTTCGCCTTCGGTAATTTCCAGTTCGGCAATACCGGACTCGGCCACGAGGTCGATCAAGGTCTTGAGTTTTCTGAGATCCATAAATGCTTTCCGAAAGGTTCGCGGCGACGGTGCGCCGTCAGGAAGCCGTGGTGGCTATTGTATGAAAACGCGCTTGTCTGCCCTGGCGGCCAGGCTAGCTAATGACGGACTGCGTAGCGCAGGGCTGCCTCGTAGCCATCGGCACCCAGGCCGGCGATCTGGCCCACGGCCAGGTCCGCCAGGTACGAATGGTGGCGGAACGGCTCTCGCTTATGCACGTTGGACAAATGCACTTCGATGAAAGGCAGGCCCACCCCCGCCAGCGCATCGCGCAGCGCCACGCTAGTGTGCGTATACGCGGCGGCATTGATGATGATGAATTCGGTTCCGTCCCGGCCCGCCTGCTGGATGCGGTCCACCAGGGCGCCTTCGTGATTGCTTTGCCAGCAGGTCACGACCGCACCCAATTCCTTGCCCAAGGCAACCAGCCGGTCGTCGATTTCGGCCAGCGTCTGGGTGCCGTATATCCCGGGCTCGCGCGTACCAAGCAGATTGAGGTTCGGGCCGTGCAGCACCAGGATGCGTTGGGCCATTTTTGCGGCTAAATGGTGAACAGACCGCCTTTTTAACGCCAAAAGGGGCTAATTGTCCATTAGCCAGCGCGATCGTACCGCGCCAGCGTCTGGGCCAGGTCCTGGGGCGAAACCTGGCCCAGGATACTGCGCCGGATGCCGCCATCTGCATCGAACACGACGGTAAAAGGCAGCCCGCCGCTGGTATTTCCCAGCTGGCGCAAAATATCCACCCCTTCGGTCCCCGCCACCAGCAGGGGATAGCCGACAGGGACTTTGCGGATGAATTGGACGATGTTGTCCACCGTATCGATGCCGATGCCGACGAATTGCACCCCCGTGAAGCGGCGGTGCAAAGCGTCCAGGTCGGGCATTTCCTTGACGCAGGGCGCGCACCAAGTCGCCCAGAAGTTGGCCACCAGCGGCCGGCCGCGGTATTGCGACAGCGGCTGGGCGCGTCCGTCCGGATCCGGCAAGGTCAGGTCGAAAAACGGCGCACGCGCCGAGGCCGCCGCTCCGCCGGCACGGCGCGCGGATTCGCGCCAGGCCAGCCAGCCGGCGCCCAGCATAGCCGCCACGCCGGCGGCGCCCGATAGAAATACGCGACGGTTCATGCCGCGATGATAACGCCTGGCGCCGGCCAGGCTGTCGCGCCGCCGCAGCCTCTACAATGCGCGGCAGGAGAACACCATGCATCTGCACATCCTGGGCATCTGCGGCACCTTTATGGGCGGCCTGGCCCTGATCGCCCGGGCGGCCGGCCACCGGGTCACGGGCTGCGACGCGGGCGTCTACCCGCCCATGAGCACCCAGCTGGCCGAGCAAGGCATCGAACTGATCGAAGGCTACGACGCCGGCCAGACGTCGCTGCGCCCCGACCTGTACGTGGTCGGCAACGTCGTCACCCGCGGCAACCCGCTGATGGAGGCCATCCTGGACGCCGGGCTGCCCTACGTCTCGGGGCCGCAATGGCTGGGCGAGCACGTGCTGCCCGGCCGGCACGTGCTCGCCGTGGCCGGCACGCATGGCAAGACCACCACCACTTCGATGCTGGCGTGGATCCTGCAACAGGCCGGCCTGCGTCCGGGATTCCTGGTCGGCGGCGTTGCGCCGGACTTGGGCGCGTCGGCCCAGTACACCCCCGGGGCGCGCCACTTCGTGATCGAGGCCGACGAATACGACACGGCCTTCTTCGACAAGCGGTCCAAGTTCGTCCATTACCGGCCGCGAACGGCCGTGCTGAATAACCTGGAATACGATCACGCCGATATCTTTCCCGACCTGGCGGCGATCCAGACGCAATTCCATCATCTGGTCAGGACCATCCCCTCCAGCGGACGCATCGTCGTGCCAACCGACCAACCTGCGTTGGACGAAGTGTTGGCTAAGGGCTGCTGGTCCGAAACCGTGCGCGTCGGGCCGGGGGGGTTCTGGCAAGCCGGCGAGCCTGCCGAGGACGACAGCTTCGAGGTCTTGCGCGACGGCCGCGTGGTGGGCACGGTGCGCTGGCAGCTGGTCGGCGCCCACAACCGCGCCAACGCGCTGGCGGCCCTGGCCGCGGCCGAGCATGCCGGCGTGCCGGCCGAGGCGGCGATCGCCGCGCTGGGCAGTTTTTCCGGCGTCAAGCGGCGGCTGGAGGTGCGCGGAACGGTTCGCGGCGTGACCGTCTACGACGACTTCGCCCACCATCCGACGGCCATCGCCACCACGCTGGACGGGCTGCGCCGGCGCGTGGGTGCGGCGCGCATCCTGGCCGTGCTGGAACCCCGCTCGAATACCATGAAGCTGGGCGCCATGGCGGCGCGCCTGCCCGGCGCCCTGGCCGGCGCGGACCTGGTCTATTGTTATGGCGAACGCAGCGGCAAGCACGCCCTGGGCTGGGATCCTGCCGCGGTGCTGGCGCCGCTGGGCACGCGCGCGACCGCCTGGGATGACTTGGACGCGCTGGTGACCCGCCTGGCCACGGACGCGCGCGACGGGGATCACATTTTGGTGATGAGCAACGGCGCGTTCGGCGGCATACACGAACGCCTGCTGCAAGCATTGGCCGCGACGCCATGATCCTGTATTTGCACGGATTCCGCTCCTCGCCCCGTTCCTTCAAGGCGACCCTGATGGCCCGCGCCATGGCCGAGCGCGGGCTCGCGCAGCAATGGCGCTGCCCGCAGCTGCCGCCCAGCCCGCGGCAGGCTGCGGACCTGGCGGCTGCGCAAGCGGCCGAGCTGTTGGCGCTTGCGCCCGGCGCGCGGCCCGAGCAACTGACGGTGGTGGGTTCATCGCTGGGCGGCTACTACGCCACGTGGCTGGCGCAACGCATCGGCTGCAAGGCGGTACTGCTCAACCCAGCGGTTGATCCCGCGCGGGACCTGGCCGCCCACGTCGGCGCACAGCGCGGGTATCACGACGACATGCCTTTCGAGTTCCTGCCCCGGTATCTCGATGAGCTGCGCGAGCTGCAGGTCGGTGAACTGACCCGCCCCGATCGCTATTTCCTGCTGGCCTGCACCGGCGACGAGGTGCTGGACTGGCGCGAGATGGCCGCCCGCTATGCGGGCTGCCGGCAGCGCATCATCGAAGGAGGAGACCACGGCATCTCCGATTTCGAGCGCTGGATGCCGGAAGTCCTGTCCTTCGCCCTGGATACCTGAGGGCGCCGCCTCACCGCACGGATTGACGCGAATGTATTTGCTTTACGAAGACGACGGCGATGTCAAGGCCGGCCGTATCCTGTCGGAAAACGAAGCCAGCCTGCAGGTCGAGGCCGCCAGCGGCAAGCGCAGCAAGATCAAGCGCGCCAATGCCTACTTTGCCTTCGACGGCCCGGAACCGGACGTGCTGATGGAGCAGGCGCGCGCCATGGCCCAGGAAATCGACCTGGACTTCCTTTGGGAATGCGCCCCACAGGAGGAGTTCGAAGTCCCGGCCCTGGCCGCCGAATACTTCGGCCATGACCCCAGCCCGGTGGAAAAAGCCGCGCTGCTGCTGCGCGTGCACGGCGCGCCCGCCTATTTCCACCGGCGCGGCAAAGGCGTGTACCGGCCAGCGCCGCCCGACATCCTGGCCGCGGCGCTGGCCGCTCTGGAAAAAAAGCGCAAGCAGGCCGAGCAGCAGCAGCAATGGGTCAGCGAGATGGCCGAGGGGCGCCTGCCTGAGCCCATCGCGGCGGCGGCGCTGTCGCTGCTGGTCAAGCCCGACAAGAACAGCCTGCAGTGGAAGGCCCTGGATGGGGCCTGCACGCAGCTGCAGAAATCGCCGGACAGGCTGCTGCTGGACCTGGGCGCGTGGCCACATGCGCTGGCGTTGCACAAGCAGCGCTTCCTGGCGACGTATTTCCCGCAGGGCACCGGTTTTCCTGAGATCGACCTGCCGGCGATCGACCTGGGCGAACTGCCTTTGTCCGACGTCGAAGCCTACTCGGTCGACGACGTCACCACCACGGAAATCGACGACGCGCTGTCGGTCGCGGTGCAGCCCGACGGCCGCATCCGCATCGGGGTGCACGTGGCCGCGCCGGCCTTGGCCGTCGAGCGGGAAAGCCGGCTCGACCAGCTGGCGCGCGCGCGCATGTCCACGGTCTATATGCCGGGCGGCAAGATCCCCATGCAGCCCGATGCCCTGATCGCCGCCTACTCGCTGGATGCCGGCCGCGAGGTCCCGGCGGTGTCGCTGTATGTAGACGCCGACCCGTCAAGCGGGGAGATCCTCGAGTCGCAGACCGTGCTCGAGCGCATCGTCGTGCGCGAAAACCTGCGCCATGGCGACCTGGATGACGTGGTCACCGAGCAGGCGCTGGCCGACGAGCAGGCGGCCTTGCCCTACGGCCATTGGCTGCGCCCGCTGTGGCGCGTCGCGCGAGCCCTGTCCGAGCGGCGCGACCAGGCGCGCGGCAAGCCCGAGAACAACACCCGGGTCGAATACAGCTTCTATATCGACGGCGACCCCGACGATCCCGACGCCACCGTGCGGCTGGTGCCGCGCCGGCGCGACGCGCCGCTGGACCGCCTGGTGGCCGAGTACATGATCCTGGCCAACAACCTGTGGGGTGGTTTGCTCGCCCAGCATGGCGTGCCCGCCATTTACCGGTCGCAGCAGGCCGGCCGCGTGCGCTTGAGCACCCAGGCGCTCCCCCACGAAGCCATCGGGGTGCCGCAGTACGCATGGTGCACCTCGCCGCTGCGCCGCTATGTCGACCTGGTCAACCAGCGCCAGCTGATCGCCACCGTGCGCCACGGCGTATCGGCCCGGCTCGTGGCGCCGTTCAAGCCGCGCGACGCCGACCTCTACGCCATCATCGGGGCGTTCGATGCGCAATATGCCGCCTGGAACGAATTCCAGAACACCATGGAGCGCTATTGGTGCCTGCGTTGGCTGCGCCAGCAAAACGTGACGCGCACCACCGCGCACGTGCTGCGCGATGACTTGGTGCGGCTGGCGTGCGCGCCGCTGGTCGTGCGCGTCGGCGGCCTGCCCGAACTGGAGCGCGGCCAGGAGATTTCGCTCGACATCATGGGGATGGACGAACTTTCCCTGGAGGTGGACTGCCGCTACGTCGAAACCGTCGCGTCCGGCTGAACGCGCGCCCCCCCGACCGTCCTAAAATGCCCCGGTGCCTGCCCTGAGCGACTTTCCCCTGATGCGCACGCTGCGTCGGCTGGGATCGCCGTCCCGTCACTACCTGCGTGTCGGGATCGCGGTATCCCTGGCCGTGCACGCCGCGGCGATGCTGCTGCCGCAGATGCGGTCCGTGCAGCGGCCCAGGCCCGCGCCTGCGCTGGAAGTCGTGCTGGTCAACGCCCGCACCGAGTCTGTCCCGGTACAAGCCAGGATGCTGGCCCAGAACCCGGTCGACGGCGGGGGCGATGCCGAGCGGGGGACCGCATCCTCCCTTCTGCCGCGCACCGGCGAGTCGGCGCAGACGGCGATCCTGCAAGCGCTGCACCGGCGCGAACTGCAGTTACAGGCCGAACAGCAGCGCCTGCTGACCCAGTTGCGCGCGCCGCGCCGCGCGCCGGCCGAGCGGCAGGCCGAATACGCCTGGAACGAATCGTCCGAACCCGGACGCGACGACGACGACCAGGACGCCGTGCTGCAAAACGCACGCATCGCCGCCCTGGCCGCGCGCATCGAGGAACACAGCCAGCGCCCGCGCAAGCATTTCTTTGCGCCATCGACCTCGCCGTCGCGCTATGCGCAATACGTCGATGCCTGGCGCACACGCGTCGAGACCGTCGGTACGCGCCATTACCCGGAACAGGCGCGCGGGCGCATCTACGGGTCGCTGCGCATGACGGTGACGCTGCGCGCCGACGGCACCGTGCTGGACGTGGAAATCGACCAGCCCTCGGATCAGCCGATACTGAACCAGGCCGCCCGGCGCATCGTCGAGTTGGCTTCGCCGTTCGAGCCCTTTCCGCCCGATATCGCCGCCGAGACCGACATCCTTTCGATCACGCGCACCTGGAACTTCGTCAACGATTCGCTGGATACGCACGCCCCATGACCGCCGCTCGCCCTCCCCGCTACGCCGTGATCGGCAATCCCGTCGCGCACAGCAAGTCGCCGCGCATCCATGCCCTGTTCGCGCAGCAGACCGGCAAGGCGCTGGAGTACGGCCTGCTGCCCGCCGAACTGGACGGGTTTGCCCAGGTCGTGCGCACGTTTTTCGCGCAAGGCGGCGCCGGTCTGAACGTCACGGTGCCGTTCAAGGAGCAGGCCCATACCCTGGCCGACGTGCTCAGCGCCCGAGCCAAGGCCGCGGGCGCAGTCAACACGCTATGGATGCAAGACGGCCGGCTGCACGGCTGCAATACCGACGGCGTCGGGCTGGTCGGCGACCTGGTCCGGCTGGGCGTTCGACTGTCCGGCGCGCGCGTGCTGATGGTGGGCGCTGGCGGCGCCGCGCGCGGGGTGCTGCAGCCCTTGATCGATGCCGGATGCACGCTGCTGCGCATCGTCAATCGCAACGCGTCGCGTGCGCACGAGCTCGCGGCAGCCTGGCAGGGCGTGGCGCCGGTGCAGGCCGGCGGGCTGGCCGACGCGGCTGTCGACGGAGGGTGGGACGTGGTGATCAACGCCACCTCGACGGGACTGGCCGGGCAAGCTCCGCAGCTGCCGTCAGGCCTGTACGCCGAGGGGGGCGTGGCCTACGACATGATGTACGGCCCCAAACCCACGCCCTTCCTGGTCCAGGCGCGCGCGGACGGTGCAGCGCTGTGCGCCGATGGCCTGGGCATGCTGGTCGGCCAGGCGGCCGAGAGCTTTCGCATTTGGCACGGCGTGCGACCGGACCCGGAGCCCGTGCTGCAACGGCTGCGCGCCGAACTGTCGGCCGCCGCGTAGGCCCCCCAGCGATACGGAGAGACGCCCCGTGAACGCCGTCGCCCGCCGAAAAGTCTCATGGTGGCGCGTGGCCACCGGCGCGCTCATGGCTGCTGCCTCGCTTTTCATTTTGTATCAATTGTGGCTGTTCTGCATGGTGGTCTGGTACGCCTACCAGGAGCCCGGTAGTACGTCCATCATGCGCCAGGAACTGACCCGGCTACAGGCGCGCGATCCCGGCATCGCGCTGCAGTACGAATGGGTACCCTACGAGCGCATCAGCGACAACCTGAAGCGGGCGGTGGTCGCGGCGGAGGATTCGAATTTCGTCGGCCACGACGGGGTCGAATGGGACGCCATCCGCAAGGCCTGGCAGTACAACCAGGAGCAGGCCGCGCGCAAAGGCGAGCGCGGCCGCATCCGCGGCGGCTCGACCATCACCCAGCAGCTGGCCAAGAACCTTTTCCTGTCGCCAAGCCGCAGCTATGTGCGCAAGGGCCAGGAGCTGGTGCTGGCCTACATGATCGAGCACGTCATGACCAAGCGGCGCATCCTGGAGTTGTACCTGAACGTGGCCGAATGGGGAGAGGGCGTTTTCGGCGCCCAGGCCGCCGCCCGCCACTACTTTCGCACCGATGCCTCGCGCCTGACCGCGGCGCAAGCGGCCAAGCTGGCGGCCATGCTGCCCAACCCGCGCTTCTATGACCGCAACCGGTCCACCGCCTACCTGAACTCGCGCACCGCGACGCTGCAGCGGCGCATGCGCCTGGTGGAAATCCCGTAGCGCCGGCCTCGCCCGGCAAGAATGGCCAAAAACACGGAAAATAACGGATTCCTAGCCGTCCGAGTCACAAGCTTCATGCGCACAGCCCGCCGCTACCTGGCCCGCGAGATCTACCGCTCATGCACCGTCGTCCTGCTGGCGCTGCTGGGCCTGTTCACCTTCTTCGCGCTGATCGACGAGCTGGATGCCCTGGGCGAGAACTTCACCCTGGTGTCGCTGATGTACCTGCAGGCGCTGGCACTGCCCACGCGCCTGTACGACCTGCTGCCTATCGGCCTGCTGATCGGGGCGATCCTGGCGCTGGCAGGCCTGGCACAGCGCAATGAGCTGGTGATCCTGCGGGTATCGGGGGTCAGCGGCATGAAGCTGCTGCGGCTGCTGTGGGTGGCTACCCTGCCCCTGGTCGCGGTCGCGCTGCTGCTGTCCGAATACGTCACGCCCATGGCCGAGATCAAGTCCGGCGAGGCCAACCTGCTGCTGCGCGGCCGCGCCGAGGGCGGGCGCATGGCCAGCGGTTATTGGTTCCGCGAGCCGACCGCCGACGGCGGCATGCGCATCCTCAACGTCAAGACGCTGCTGTCCAGCGGCAATGTGCAGAACGTGACGATGTACGAGTTCAAGAAGGGCCAACAGCTGACGACACTGTCGCGCGCCAAGACCGGCACCTTCGCCGACGGCAAGCTGATCCTGGAGAACGTGGTCGAAAACCGCATCGGCGAACAGGCACTGTCGAGCCTGGCCGACGCCAAGGTGCCCGATGTACCGATGAGTTCGGTGCACAAGGTCGACCGGCGCGAGCTGGACACCACCTTGACACCCGAGCGGCTGCTGGCCCGCGTGCTCGTGCCCGAGCGCATGTCCATGCTCACCCTGCTGGACTACATCGACTACCTGAGCGCCAACCAGCTGCAGGCCGACCGCCAGGTCGTCGCGCTCTGGCGCAAGCTGGCCTACCCGTTCACCCTGCTGGTGATGATGACCATCGCCGCGCCGATTGGGTTCATGCAGACGCGCCGCGGCGGCGTGGGCGCCAAGGTTTTCATCGGCATCCTGCTGGGCGTGGCGTTCTTCATGGTCAACCAGCTCGCGCTGAACGTCGGCATGCTCAGCCGCTGGCCACCCTGGCTGACCGCGCTCGGCCCTAACCTGGCAGCGGTCCTGCTCGCGCTGGGCGCCCTGCTGGTCATGGAATCGCGCCATAGCCTGAGCCGCCTCATCCAGGCGCGTTGGCCATGGAGGAAATCGGCGATATGACGGACACCGTCTGGATGATCGGCGACCTGCAGGGATGCTGCGACCCCCTGGAGCGCCTGCTCGAGCACCCGGAAGTCGCCGCAGACCCCGATGCGCGCCTGTGGTTCGCGGGGGACCTCGTCAACCGGGGCCCGAAGTCCCTGGCCACCCTGCGCCGTCTCATGTCGCTGGGCGATCGCGTGGTGGCCGTGCTGGGCAACCACGACCTGCACCTGCTGGCTGCGGCCGCGGGCGTGCGCAAACCTGGCCGGCACGACACGCTGGACGAGATCCTGGCTGCCCCGGACCGCGCGGAGCTGATCGATTGGCTGCGCACGCGGCCGCTGGCGCACTTCGAGCACGGCCACTTGCTGGTCCACGCGGGCGTGCTGGCCAAGTGGACGGTCGAAAGAACCCTTGCGCTGGCCGCCGAGGTCGAGGAAACCCTGCAGGGGCCGAACTGGCAGAAGGCGCTGCAGAAGATGTACGGCAACGAACCGACCCGCTGGAAGGACGGCTTTAGCGGCGGCAAGCGGCTGCGCGTAATCATCAACGCGCTGACGCGCATGCGCCTGTGCAACCTCAAGGGGCACATGGACCTGCAAGCCAAGGCCGAGCCCGGCCGCATCCCGCCCGGGCGCATCCCCTGGTTCGACGTGCCCGGCCGCGCCACACGCGACATCACCGTGGTTTTCGGCCATTGGTCGACGCTGGGGCTGATGCTGCGGCCCGACGCCATCTGCCTGGACAGCGGCTGCGTGTGGGGCGGGCAGCTCA
>Ga0164243_10015451_pt1 | contig 10552 bp, 10 predicted proteins | sample OricompcompostOP_FD_108781 | JGI IMG/M metagenome (GOLD analysis project Ga0164243, IMG submission 108781) | Organic Plus compost microbial communities from Emeryville, California, USA - Original compost - Organic plus compost (OP) | ecosystem: Engineered > Solid waste > Mixed feedstock >...
CCAGCGCTGCGACGAGTGGGTCGACGCGGTCAGTCAGGGGCCCGAGAGCGCGGCCGTCAGCCGCGCGGGTCGAGGGGCACCGAGCCCTCGGGGTGGAGCTCGAGCAGCGCCTCGGCCAGGGCGAAGAGGCTCTCCTCCTGGCCGGGCCGGGCCACCAGCTGCACACCGATCGGCCGGCCGTCGGCGTACGGCGTCACCGGGACGCTGAGGCCGGGGTAGCCGATCGCGTTGACCCACGCCGTGAACGCGCTCACCGGGTCGCCGACCACCGGCTGGCCGTCGACCTCGGCCGGACCGGTGCTCTCGGCCGGCCACGCGGCGGTGGGGGTGCACGGGAGCAGGAAGACGTCGGTGTCGGCCCAGCGCCGGCTCACCCGGCGGCGCACCTCGAGCACCTGGTTCATGCCACCGGCGTAGTCGGCCGCCGTGATGTCGCGGGCCCGCTCGAGCGAGGCGCGGACGTACGCCGAGGGGGTCTCGTCGGGCTCCGGCGCGGACGCGGCGGCAAGGCTCGCACCGACCGGGCTGATGCTCGGCCAGATCGGGGCCAGCTCCTCGAGCGTGTACGGCGCCGACGACTGCTCGACCACGTGCCCGGCCTTCTCGAGCAGGGCGGCCGCCATCTCCAGCCGCTCGGCGACCTCCGGGTCGATCGGCGCCCCGTCGAGCGCCCCGAACCAGCCCACCCGCAGGCCCTCGGTGCGGCCGTGGCTGGGAGGCACGAGCAGCGATGCGGGGTCGCGGTGGTCGGGCCCCGACGTCGCCGCGAAGAGGGCGCGCAGGTCGTCGAGCGTGCGGGTGAGCAGGCCGATGGCCTGGAAGTCGAAGGCGAGCGGCGGGAAGCCGTACGCCCGGGCGACCGCGCCGGTGGTGCCGCGCAGACCGTAGAGCCCGGTGATGCTCGCCGGCATCCGGATCGACCCGCCGGCATCGGTGCCGAGGGCGTACGCCGTCACCCCGGTCGCGACCGAGGCGGTGGCCCCACCGCTCGACCCGCCGGGCGAGAGCGCCAGGTCGAACGGGTTGCGGGTGACGCCGAGCAGGTCGCTGAAGGTCGAGCCGATCGAGGCGAACTCCGGCGTGGTCGTCTTGCCGAGGTTGACCGCGCCGGCCTGCTTCATCCGCTCGACGCTGAGGTCGTCGTCCTCGGGCACGAAGCTCTTCCACAGCTTCGAGCCCCAGGTGGCCGGCATCCCCTTGACGAAGAGGTTGTCCTTGACCGAGAACGGCACGCCGTCGAGCGGGCCGCGGGCCCGGCCGGCACGCCGTCGCTCGTCGGACGCGCGGGCGGCGGCCAGGGCGCCGTCCTCGTCGACGTAGCAGAAGGAGTTGATGCTCGGCTCCACCTCGGCGAGACGCTCGAGGGCCGCCGTGACCACCTCGTGCGAGGTGACCTCGCCCGCCTCGAGGGCGGCGGCGACGGCCAGGCCGTCGAGCTTCCACAGGTCGTTCATGCTCAGGGTCCCTCTTCCGGGCAGGGAGGATCGTCAGGGGTGACGACGCTTGGACGGACGGTCAGGGTGGTCGGGCGGACGGCCCGCCCACGGTGGCGTGCCGTCGGAGGCTCAGCGGCTCAGCGGTCGGGCATCCAGGCGACCATCGGCTTGGAGAGCCGCTGGGCGATCGCGAAGCTGACGCTGGCGAGGACGACCACGATGATGCCGATGAGGAACATCCGGTCGATGTAGCTGAAGTACTTGGCGACGGTGAGGATCTGGCCGAGACCGGTCTGGGCACCGATGAACTCGGCGCCGAGCGCGGCGGTCCACGCCGAGCCGATCGCGAGCATGATCGTCGACTGCAGCTCGGGGAAGATCGCCGGCACCACGATGGTCAGGTACGTCCGCACCCGGCCGGCGCCGAGCACCCGGGCGTTCTGGACGTAGATGGGCGGGACGTTGCCGACGGCGTTGAGCACGCCGGTGAAGAACATGATGCCGACGGCCAGAGCGATGAAGGTGATGGCACCGATCGTGGCGGTGCCGAACCACAGCTGGAAGATCGGGATGATCGCCAGCAGGGGGAACGGCCGGATGATCTGGGTGGGCAGCGACAGGATCCGCCGTGCCCACGTCGAGGCGGAGACGAGCAGTGCGACGGTCGTGCCGATGCCGGCGCCCAGCGCGAAGCCGACGCCGAGCCGCCACAGCGTCTGGAAGCTCTGGTACGCCACGGCGTACACCGAGCCGAGGAACGACCGCTCACCGCCGTCGGCCACGGCCTCGACACCGAGACCTCCGGGCCAGTAGTCGGACAGCCCGACCAGGGTGTGCTGAGCGATGAACGGCCAGCTCGGCACGAACGGGTGACCCGGCTTGACCTCACCGCTGCTCACCATGGCGGCGACCTGCCAGCCGATGACGAGGACGGCCACCACGGTGACCGCCCCGATGCGGTAGAGCCGCCGCTCGGGGTCGGCCGCGACCCGGGCACGCCGCTCCTTGCGAGCGCTCGTCTTCGGGGTGGAGGCGACGACCTCGGCCATCAGTGCTCACCGTCCCCGATGCCCAGGTGCTGGAGCAGGATCTCCTTGTGCTCCACCATCTCGGGCGCCGCGAGGTCCTCGACGCCACGCGGGCGGTCGGCGGTGACCAGCCGGTCGTCGACGATCTGGCCGGCCTTCATCACGATGATCCGGTCGGCGAGGGTGAGGGCCTCGTCGACGTCGTGGGTGACGAACATGACCGAGAGCTGGTGCTCGCTCCACAGGTCCAGCACGGTGCGGTGCAGCTTGCGCCGGGTGACGTAGTCGACCGAGGCGAACGGCTCGTCCATCAGCAGCAGCTGGGGGGCGTTCGCGAAGGTGGTCGCGATCGCGACCCGCTTGAGCATGCCGCCCGAGAGCTCCTTCGGCCACGCCTTGGCGACGTGCGCGAGACCCACCTCGGCGAGGTACCTCTCCGCGATCTCCTTGCGCGCGTCGGCCGCCACGCCGCGGACCTTGAGGCCGTACGCCACGTTGTCGATGACGCGCATCCAGGGGAAGACACTGTCCTTCTGGAAGACCAGGCCGCGCTCGGGGCCCGGCCCGTCGATGGGCTTGCCGTCGAGCGCGAGCTCACCGGCGGTCGGCTGCCCCAGACCGGTGACCATCTGGAGCAGGGTCGACTTGCCGCACCCCGACGGGCCGACGATGCAGACGAACTGACCCGCCTCGATCGTCAGGTTGACGTGGTCGAGCGCGTTGAACGCCTCGCCGCCCGACCGACGGTAGGTCTTGACCAGGTCGGTCACCGTGAGCGTGGCCCCGATGCCCTGCGGGCCGAACTCCCAGCTCGGCCGATCGCGAACAGCAGCTGTCGTCACGATGTGCTCCCATCGCCTAGCGCGTCGAACGTCTTTCACGGACAGTGGGAACGCTAGGGACGGGATGTTTCGATGACGTCAATCCTGCATGTCGATCCTCAGAAATGACGAGCCTGCGCGATGACGGCCTCAGCTGAGGACGGCGCCGCCGCTGATCTTCGTCCCGACGAAGCCCAGCAGCCGCTCGACCACCTGGGCGTTGCGGCCGACGAGGTACTTCTCCGCCTCCGAGATCATGCCGGCGAAGTGGCGGTTCATCGCCTCCTCGGCGGCCGCTGGGTCGCCGGCCTCGATGGCGGCCAGCACGGCGCGGTGGTGGTCGACCACCGACATCTCCTCGTGGTGCTCCCCCAGGATGATGTCCATCACCTCGTCGATGTGGTCGACCTGGGGCGCGAGCACGATGCCCGAGAGCACCTTCAGCATCGAGTTGCTGCCCATCGCGGCGATCTTGCGGTGGAAGTCGAGGCCACCCTTGGTGCCCGGGGCGGCGTCCTCGGCGACGTGGTCGGCCTGCACCTGGGCCAGGGCGCGCAGCTCGGCGATGTCGGCCTCGGTGGCGTGCCCCGCGGCGTCCGCGGCGACCGCGCTCTCGACCGCCTTGCGGGCGTGGAGGAGCTCCAGCAGCCCCGCGACCGTCTGGACGCTGATCGCGGAAGTCAGCGTGGTCTTCGCCTGGGCCGAGAGCAGGCTCTCGTCATGGCGGGCGCGCCCCTGGGCGGTCAGCACACGACCCTTGGTGGCCACCGGCGTGGTCCAGCCGCGACCGTCCATCTCCTGCAGGAGCCGGGAGACGGTGGACTCGCTGAGCTTGGTGTCGTGGCGCTCCTGCAGGGCCAGGGCAGCAGTCCTCGTGCCCACCGGCTCACCTGACTCGGCGAGGATCCCGAGCAGAGCCGTCATGGTGCCTTCGCGGTCGCGGAGCATGCCTTCCCCCTGGTGTCGCTGTGAAAGTCTGGGCAACGCTCACCATTCTCGCAGGAGAGTCACTCGCGCAGTGCGGCGACCACGTCGATCTCGACGAGGATGTCCATCAGGTCCGAGCCGACCGTCGTACGCACGGGCCGCGGCTCGGGCATCAGCTCGGCGTACACCGCGTTGTAGCCGGCGAAGTCGCGCCTGAGCTCCTGCAGGTGGGTGGTCACCTTGACCACGTCGGTGAGGTCGAGCCCGGCCTCGGCCAGCACGACCTCGAGGTTGGCGATGACCGCACGGGTCTGCTCCTCGATGCCCTCCGGCTTCCCGCCCGTGACCGGGTCCTGCGGCCCGAACCCGGAGACGTAGAGGAACCCGTTGGCGATGACGCCCGGGCTCAGGGGGACGGCAGGGCTCATCTGGGCAGGCGTGACGGCGGTCTTCATCGGGTCTCCTCGGTGGGCAGGCTGGCTGGGGTGGGCGGGGGCGTACGCCGGTCAGGTGAAGGTGGGCTCGAAGTCGAGCAGGGGCACGACCTCCTGGCCGAAGCGGTCGAGCCCGTCGTGGTAGTCGTCGAAGCTCATCAGGATGCCGCCGGTGCCCTCGACCCGGGCGAGCTTGTTGATCTCCTCCGCGACCGTGGCCGGCGAGCCGGCGAGGAGCCCACCCCCGCCGGGGACCGCCTTGAGGTGGCCGTACTTTTCGGCGAAGGTCTGCGAGCTGGCGTCGGCGTTCGCGTTGTCGAGGGCGTAGTTGCCGCTCATGTACGCCAGCGCCTCCACGTCGGAGCCCTCGTTGTAGTAGTCGACCTTCTTCCGCGCTCCCTCGTCGGTGTCGTCGAGGATGACCATCCGCAGCACCAGCGACTTCACGTCCCGGCCGGTACGCGCCGTCGCGGCCGCGAGCGCGGCGTTCGCCTCCACCAGGCCGTCCACACCCGACGAGGCGTCGGTGAAGTTGAAGTCGGTGAGCTCCGCCGCGAAGCGGCGGCCACGCTCGGACGACCCGGCGGCGACGAGCTCGATCTTGTGCGCGGGCCGGGGGCCGAGGCGGCAGTCGTCGAGCTGGAAGTAGGTGCCCTTGAAGTTGGAGACACCGTCCTCCCACAGCTGCTTGAGGATCGTGACGTACTCGGTCGCGTAGTCGTAGCGGTCGCGGTAGTAGTCGTCGCCCGGCCACAGCCCCATCTGGGTGTACTCGTCGCGGTTCCAGCCGGTGACGATGTTGATCCCGAACCGACCGGGCGCGACGTCGTCGATGGTGGCGGCCATCCGGGCGACCATCGCCGGGTGGTAGCTGAGGATGCCCACGGAGCAGTAGAGGTTGATCTTCTCGGTCACCGCGGCGGCGGCCGACATCGCGGTGAAGGTCTCGAGCGTGTAGTCCCAGAACCTGGTCGGGCCACCGAAGCCCTTGAGCTTGACCATGCACAGCGCGAAGTCGAAGCCGTAGCCCTCGGCCCGGGTCAGCACGCTCGTGGTGAGCTCGTGGCTGGGCATGTACTGGGGCGAGGTGGCCGACGGGATCCAGCCGTTGTTGCCGGTCGGCGTGAACACTCCAAGGCGCATGGGTCGGGCTTCCTCCTGGGTCGGCGGGGCGTACGCGGGTGGTGGGTGGGGTCAGTCGAGCGCGGTGCCGGCGTGGACCGACGGGTCGAGCGTGCGGCGCAGCAGGGCACCGCCCATGGAGTCGTCGACCATGACGTTGCGCTCGACGACGACCCGCCCGCCCTTGACCGTCCAGACCGGCCAGCCGGCGAGCATCCAGCCCTCCCACGGCGTCCAGTCGCCCTCGTGCAGGTCGGCTGCCTTCGCCGGGTGCTCGTCGTGGGGGTCGATGACGACGAAGTCGGCGTCGCTGCCCGCGAGGATGGCCCCCTTGCGCGGGTAGAGGCCGAAGATCCTCGCGGCGTTCTCGCTGCTGACCTCGGCCAGGCGCTTGAGCCCGAGGCCGCGCTTCTTCACCATCTCGGTGTAGAGCAGGGCGACCTTCGGCTCGACGCCCGTGACACCGCCCCAGGTCTCGTGGATCGTGCGGGCCTTGTTCTTGTCCTCCCACAGGCAGCAGACGCCGTCGGTGCCGAAGGTGTGGATGTCACCGGTGCGGATGCCGTCCCAGATCTGCTCGACGTCGTCCTCGAACTTGATCGAGGGGTAGATGTGGTACTTGTGCCCGTCGGGCTCGGCGTACACCTTCTGGTCGACGAAGCTCAGCACGGCCAGCGTCTCGGCGTACACCGCCGCCCCCTTGGCGCGGTACTCCCGCACGGCGTCGACGCCCAGACCCGCGGTGACGTGGTGGAAGTACGTCGCGACGCCGGGGATGTGCGAGGCCAGCTGCAGGCAGTGGCGGAAGGAGAGGTCCTCCGAGATCGTGGTGTGCACCTCGGCCATGTAGGTGATGTCGGTCTTCCCGGCCTCGAAGTGCTTGCGGTACTGGTGCATCACCAGCTCGTCGTCCTCGGCGTGGATGTCGACGATCCCGCCGTGCTCGGCGGTCAGCTTCATGATCTCCATGAGCGTGCCGGTGCTCGTGCGGTTCGACCCGGTGGTGTTGCCCGGTGGCGTGATGGTCGTGGTGAAGATCTTGAAGCTCGGGAAGCCGGCCTCGATCATCGCGGGGATCTCGGCGAGGCCGGAGTCGGGGGTGGCGTCCGAGAGCACGACGTGGAAGCCGTAGTCGGTGTACGCCGTGCCGTCCCACTCGGCCACGACGCGCTCGAGCTCGGCCTTCGGCGAGCCGTCCTGCGGCCAGACGAAGTCGATCATCGTGGTCATCCCGCCGTAGAGCGCGGCCTTGGTGATGATGTCGCGGCCCAGCACCCCCGACCTGCCGTTCGGGGCGTTGGTGTGCACGTGCGGGTCGACGCCGCCGGGCAGCACGATGAGGCCGGCAGCGTCGAGCGTGCGCTCCGCCTCGGGCAGGGAGCCTGGCGTCACCAGCATGGCGGTGAGGCCGTCCTTGACCCCGATGTCGAGCAGGGCCGGCCCGGCCGGCGTGACGACGGTGGCTCCGGTGATCGCGAGATCCAGCATGCTCCGGACGCTAGGGTGGCCGTGTTTCAGGGGAATGTCACAAGTGATGCTCGCTCGTCAAAACTGGGAGATATGGTCCATCTCCGGCGATCGCCGTGAAGCGCCGTCGGCCAGGCTCCTCGGGACCCGGACGAAACCGAGCTCGACCGGGCCGCTCCCCTCGATGACGAGGAGGTGCTCGACCCGCACCACCGGCGCCCCGGGACCCACGCCGAGGTACGCCACGACCGCCTCGTCCGCCGGCACGGACTCGGCGCGGACGTACGCCGGGACGAGCCGGCCCCGAGGCGGGCCGTCGTCGGTGGCCCAGCTCGACCGCAGCGCGTGCGGCCGGCCGCCGACCGCACGAGCGACTCGGTGAAGACCACCGGCGACCCCGGGGTCGTGCCGAGGGCCTCCGCCACCGGCGCCGGCGCGCCGAGCTGCTCCACGGAGAGCGTCTCGACCATCGCGTGGCCGTCGACGGCCGCTCCTCCCCGGCCGGCGGACGGCGCGGTCAGCCAGCCGGGCGTTGCATGGAGCGCCAGGTCGACCGGTGTCGCGCGGGCGTCGCGCAGGGTCCCGACCCCGCGTACGCGCCTCAGCACGCCCTCGTCACGCAGCCGGCCCAGCCCGTCGCGCAGCACCGCCCGGCTGCAGGCGTACCGACGGAGCAGGTCCCACTCGTAGGGCAGCTGCTCGCCGAAGTGGCCGGCGCGGAGGTCGGACCGGACGAGGTCGGCCACCCGTCGTGCGGCAGCAGCCCGACGGGTGGCGGCGCTGTCGCGCGCGCGCTCGGTCATCGGCACCGGGTCCTCCTCGACCTCCGGGCCACGCAGCCACGCAACCTGGCGTTACCGGCCGCGCAACACAACGTGAGATCGCATGGTCGAGCATGAGTGTACCCACCTTGACGATCCTCATCCTTTTGTGAGGGACGTCCGCCGAACCGAGCGAGAGGACGACGATGGACTACGGCGTGTTCCTTCCCGTCGCGAACAACGGCTGGATCACCTCGGAGACGGCACCGCAGTACATGCCGACCTTCGAGCTGAACAAGGAGATCTGCGAGCGCGCCGAGGCCGGCGGCTTCGACTTCGCACTCGGCATGGTGAAGCTGCGCGGGTACGGCGGGCGGACCGAGCACTGGGACTACGCCGCCGACTCCTTCGCCCTGCTCGCGGGGCTGGCCGCGGCCACCTCACGGCTCCGCCTGTACGCGACCGTCGCGACCTTGACCATGCACCCCGCCGTGACGGCCCGGATGGCCGTGACGATCAACGACATCAGCGGCGGCCGCTTCGGCGTGAACGTCGTCTCGGGCTGGAACAAACTGGAGTACTCCCAGATGGGGCTGTGGCCGGGCGACGACTACTACCAGGGCCGCTACGACTACACCACCGAGTACGTCGAGGTGATGAAGGAGCTGTGGGAGAAGGGCGAGGTCACCCACACCGGCGAGCACTTCACGCTCGAGAGCTGCTTCTGCAAGCCGACCCCGGAGCACCCCATCCCGCTCGTCTTCGCGGGCCAGTCGGCCCGGGGGATGGAGCTCGCCGCCCGGCACGGTGACTACACCTTCATGATCGGCGGCAGCGTGGAGGAGGTCGGCACCCTCTGCGACCGGCTGCGCCAGGCGACCACCGCGACGGGTCGGGAGGTCGGCGCGTACGCGCTCTACGGGATCATCGCCGCGCCCACCGACGAGGAGGCACGCGCGACCGCGGAGCACTACCTCGCGGGCACCGACCACGAGGCGCTGGCCAACCAGATGGCCACGGCCGACGGCGACAAGGGCGGCACGATCGGCACCGTGCTCGGCAGCGAGCGCGAGATGCTGCCGAGCGTCGACTTCCTCGACGACGTCACCCCGGCCATCGTCCAGGGGGCCTGCTTCGGCTCGCCGCAGCTGGTCGGGTCGTACGACCGGGTCGCCGGCTTCATGGGCCGGCTCGAGGACGAGCTCGGCCTCGCGGGGGTGATCCTGACCTTCGCCGACTTCCCGGCCGGGGTGACGGACTTCTCCGAGCAGGTGCTCCCCCGGGTGCGGGCGCGACGCACGGCGGAGGTGGGCTGAGATGGCGCTGCCGAAGGTGGCTTTCATCGGCACCGGCGGGACCATCTCGTCGCTGGGGGCCGACAGCCTCGACCTCATCCACTACGTCGACCAGAAGACGATGCTGCCCGCCGACGAGATCCTGGCGCGGGTGCCGGAGCTCGCCGCCGTTGCCGACGTGCTCGCCGTGCCGTTCGCGGCCGTCCCGAGCCCCGACATGGGGTTCGAGCAGTGGCGCGCGCTCAGCGCGCTGTGCGACCGGCTCCTCACCGAGCACCCCGACCTCGCCGGCATCGTCATCGGGCACGGCACGGCGACGCTCGAGGAGACGGCGTACGCGCTCTCCCTGGGGATCGACGTCGACGTGCCGGTCGTCGTGGTCGGCTCGCAGCGCCCCCTCTCGGGTCTGTCCAGCGACGCCGGGATGAACCTGGTCACCGCGGTGCGCACGGCTGCCGCGCCCGAGTCGCGCGGGCGCGGCGTCCTGGTCGTGCTGAACGACGAGATCCACGCGGCCCGCGACGTCACCAAGACCGCGACCACGAGGCTGCAGACCTTCCGGACCCGGGACTTCGGGATGCTGGGCCACGTCGACGGCCCGTACCTCCACTACTACCGACGTCCCGAGCGTCTCGCCGGACCCGCGGCACCGTTCCACCTCTCCGAGATGGGTAGCCTGCCCCGGGTGGACATCGCGTACGCCCACGCCGGCTGCGACGGCACGGCGGTCGACGCCTTCGTGGCGGCCGGCGCCCGTGGCATCGTCTCGGCCGGTCTGGCCCCGGGCAACACCACCCAGGCCGAGCGCGAGGCTCTCGAGCGCGCGGTCGCTGCCGGCGTCGTGGTGGTGCAGAGCACGCGGGCCGGCAGCGGTGTCGTCCACCCGGGCGAGGCACACCGCTCCGCCGGCATCCTCGGCGCCGACAACCTCACCCCGCAGAAGGCCCGGATCCTGCTGGCGTTCGCCCTCACGCAGACGGCCGAGCCCGCCGCGATCGCCGACCTCTTCGCGACCTGCTGATGGGGGTTGCCGCCGACACGCGTACGCCCACCATCGGCCGCGAGGCGTGGCTCGCCCTCGGGCTGAGCGCCGGTGGCCAGACCGCCCAGGCCGTGCTGCAGAGCGCGCCGGCGTTCCTCGTGCCCGAGGCCGTGCGCGGGCTCGGCATGAGCCTGCCCGCGGCCGGGATGCTGGCAGTCGCGCCCGTGCTCGGCGGCGCGCTGACCCTCGTGCTGTGGGGCAGCCTTGCCGACCGGTTCA
>Ga0164243_10015452_pt1 | contig 10552 bp, 9 predicted proteins | sample OricompcompostOP_FD_108781 | JGI IMG/M metagenome (GOLD analysis project Ga0164243, IMG submission 108781) | Organic Plus compost microbial communities from Emeryville, California, USA - Original compost - Organic plus compost (OP) | ecosystem: Engineered > Solid waste > Mixed feedstock >...
ATCAGCAAAATTCAAAGCTTAGCGGAAGAGATCGCCGACGATCCGGTGAGCGACGTCGATGCGATGGGAGAATTGCGTTTCCGCGACCACCTTTCCGGTGTCGGGCGCGAAAGGTACGAGAGCGATGCCGAGAAAAGCTGCGACTGCCAGATTGCGCCAGAGGCGCGTCCCCAAACCCTGCATTGATCCCCGTTCCCCTACTCGAACGCAGAAGCCCCCCGAGCTCGGGCACGGACGTTAGACAAGCTGATCCGTCCTGTCACCCCTTCAAAAGGGGGTATTCCACCGTCAGTGGCGAAAATGCCGCACCCCGGTGAAGACCATGGCCATGCCGTGCGCGTCGGCGGCGTCGATAACCTCCTGATCGCGCACGGAGCCTCCCGGCTGGATCGCGGCTGTCGCGCCCGCCTCGGCGGCCACGATGAGGCCGTCGGCGAAGGGAAAAAACGCGTCGGAGGCGACCACGCTGCCCCGGGTGCGCGGCTCCTCGCCCGGAGCCGCAAGCTCCCTCGCCTTCTCCACGGCGATTCGCGCCGAATCGACGCGGCTCATCTGCCCCGCGCCGACGCCGACGGTGACGCGGTCCCTGGCGAAGAGGATGGCGTTCGACTTCACATGCTTCACCACCCGGAACGCGAATTTGAGGTTGGCGAGTTCCGCCTCGGTCGGCGCGCGCCTGGTGACGACCTTGAGATCCATATCGTCGACGACGGCATCGTCCCGGCTCTGCATCAGAAGGCCGCCCGCCACCGATTTCACGGTCAGGCCGCCGGCGCGCGGATCGGGCAGGGCGTCGGTGACGAGCAGGCGCAGATTCTTTTTCGTGCCGAGGATCGCGACCGCCTCCTCCGAGGCGCCGGGGGCGATGATGACCTCGGTGAAGATCTTGACGATCTCGCGGGCGGTTTCGCGGTCGAGCGGGCGGTTGAGGGCGATGATGCCGCCGAAGGCCGAAACGGGATCGGCGGCGAGCGCGCGGCGATAGGCTTCCGCGAGGTCCGGTCCCTCGGCGACCCCGCAGGGATTGGCATGCTTGATGATGGCGCAGGCGGCCGTACGGACGGGGTCGAACTCCGCGACAAGCTCGAAGGCCGCGTCCGTGTCGTTGATGTTGTTGTAGGACAGCTCCTTGCCCTGGATCTGCCGGGCCCGCGCGACGCCGGGGCGGGTGTCCTGGGCGAGCCAGAGGCTGCCGGTCTGGTGCGGATTCTCGCCGTAGCGCAGCGCCTGTTTCAGCGTGCCCGACAGCGCGCCATAGGCCATCGCGCTCTCGCCGGCATGGCGCGCGAGATAGCCGGCGATCGCCGCGTCGTAGGCCGAGGTGCGGGCAAAGGCCTTCGCCGCCAGCGCCTCGCGTAGCTTCAGCGGCGTTGCCCGGCCGTTCGCGTCCATCGCGGCGAGCACGCGCTCGTAATCGCCGGGATCGACGACGACGGTCACGAAGGCATGATTCTTCGCCGCGCCGCGGATCATCGCGGGACCGCCGACGTCGATGTTCTCCACCATCTCGTCGTGCGGGGCGCCGCGCTTCAGCACTTCCTCGAACGGGTAGAGATTGACGGCGAGAAGATCGATCGGGGCGATGCCATGCGTTCTGGCGGCCGTCTCGTGGGCCTCGTCGCCGCGCACCATCAGAAGGCCGCCATGGACGGCGGGATGAAGCGTCTTCACGCGGCCGTCCATCATTTCCGGGAAGCCGGTGAGGGAGGCGACGTCGCGCACGTCCAGTCCCGCTTCCGAAAGGGCTCTCGCCGTGCCGCCGGTCGAGATCAGCTCGACGCCGCGCTTTGCGAGCCCGCGCGCGAAGTCGATCAGGCCGGTCTTGTCGGAAACGGAAAGGAGGGCGCGGGCAATCGGACGTTCGGTCATTGGTCCACTGGAGCGGCTTGGGTTCGGAAGCGGCAGCGGCTTAGCACGCGGGGGACGCGGGCGACAGGCCCGAAGCCTCAATCCGGCGCGGAGCGGCGCAGCGACCAGGTCACCCGCGCGCCCGGCCCGCCGCCGGGCCGGATCACGATCTGGGCCGAGCGGCGCGGGCCGGCGGGATCGGCGAAGAAAACGCTTTCCTCCAGAGCGATGGGGTGATCTTCCGCCGAGAAGACCCAGAGATCGTCGTCGGGAAGCAGAAGCGCGATGCTGCGGCCGTCCTCGAGCGGCTGGGCGCGCAGGTCCGGATGCAGATGGAAGGCGAGCCGGATGCCGGCGGGCTTCGCGCGGCGCCCCGGCGCGGCTTTCAGAACGTCGGCTCCCTCCAGAAGGCTCCCATCCGCCGACAGGCGCAAGGTGCGCTCGTGGACGAGGCCGAACCGGCGCGCATGGCCGTCATGGCTCGCGCGCAACAGGGTGGCGTCCGGTCCGTCCTCGCGGGCGATGTCGACGGCGCGCGGTCCGGAACGAAGCGGATGGTCCAGCAGCCGGCCAGGAAGGGGCAAGGCGAGATAGCGGGCCGGGGAAGCCTCGCCGGGCACGGCGGTGGAATGGGCCGCGGCGGCGCGTGCGGCGCGCCTGCGGTCGGGGGAGCCGCCGTCCGGCGCGCCGCAATTGACGATGAGGCGTCCGGCCCGCGTGCCGAATTCGAAGGACAGCGTACCGGCATGCGCCTCGCCGCTCATGCCGGGCGGCGGCGCGCGGCCGCAATCCATCACGAGGACCGCGTTGCGTCCCTCCAGGCGCTGATAGCCGCTGTGCGGGGCGTTGAGGACGGCACGTCCCCGCGCGTCGTCGAGCGACAAAGCGGTCTCAAGGAGGTCGCGGTCGGTCGTGCCCATGCCGTTGAAGAGCGCGAGCGTCCCGTCGGCATGGCGGAGCGCGCGCAGCATGGGCCAGATGCGGTCGAGCGTCTTCAGAAGCGCGCCGGGCGGCGGCGTGTCGCGGCGCAGGAAGCTTTCGCGCAGCGCCAAGAGATCGAGCGTCAGGACAAGCAGATCGCGCGGATTGCGCGTCGCCGGTCCGCCGTCCGGCAGGATCATGCGCGGCAGATCCGCGGCAAGCCGTCCGGACGCCGACGCGACGAGACGCGGATCGTCCAGACAGAGCGCGCTCTGGACAAGCGCGATGCCGGACAGGACGCGCGGCAGCCCGAACGCCATGAAAGGAAGCCGGCGTTTGAGCCGCAGGCTTTCCTTGTCGAGCAGGCGCAGGAAGCGCGTCGCGAAAGCGGGATCGGCGTCGATCAGGAGGATCGGCGCATAGGTCAGCCAGTTGATGAGACGCCGTGCCGTCGTGGCGGGGCGGTGCGCCGCACGCGGGCGGCGTGCCGCGGCCCAGTCCTCGACAAGCGCGCGGGCGAAGGCGCGGGCAAGGGCGGTTTCGGCGGCGGCGAGATCGGCGAGGAAGGAGAAGCCATGCAATTGCGCCGCCCAGTACGGATCGGGAGCGGGTTTCTCGAATATGGACACGCCGTCCGCGTCCACGCTGGTCTGGCCGAAAGTAAAGACGCCGCTGTAAAGCGCCTCGGCCCTGGCACCGTCGCCGGCAAGGAAAGCGGGTGGCGTTGTGCTCAGCCGGCCCGGCGCGGGCGATGTGCGGCGCACGAGGCGGCGCGGGCGCAGGCGCGCGAAAACCCCGCCCGCGCCCGCGAGGGCAAGGCTGTGGTGCATCTGCCGGTTCATCAGGTCGGTCAAGGCCGACAGGTCTCCTCCGAACAGGCGCTCTGCGGCGCCGCAATCGTTAACGTCCGGCCATACGCCGCAGCCGGGCGGCGTAGAAGCCGTCGATGCCCGCCATTCGAGGCTCCGAATGTGGCAGATGAGAGGGCAGGGTACGCAATTCGCCCAATTCCGTCACGAATTCCTGCCGCCCGCCAACCTCCCCGGGCGAAACCGGATCGCGTGCGAACGCGGGATTGCGCGCAAGAAAGGCGGCGATCTGCTCTTCGCCCTCCTCGGGCTCGAGCGAACAGGTCGAATAGACGATCGCGCCGCCGGGGCCGACCAGCCGTGCCGCCGCATCGAGCAGGCGGGACTGCACCTGCGCGAGCTTCGTCACGTCTTCCCGGCTCTTCAGCCAGGCGACATCGGGATGGCGGCGGATGGTCCCGGTCGCCGAACAGGGCGCATCGAGCAGCACGGCGTCGAACGGGCCCTCCTCGAAGGCGGCCGCGTCGGCGACGACGGTCTCGGCGGAAAGGCCGAGACGTTTCAGATTTTCGGCGAGGCGCCTGAGGCGCGGCGCGGACCGGTCGACGGCCGTGACGCGGGCCCCGGCGGCGGCGAGCTGCGCCGTCTTTCCGCCCGGAGCGGCACAGAGATCGGCGATTCTCTGGCCGGGCTGCGCGCCGACCAGTTTCGCGGGCAGGGCGGCGGCGGCGTCCTGCACCCACCATGCGCCGTCCTCGAAGCCCGGCAGTTCGGGCACCGGCCCGTGCGGGACAAGGCGGATGGTTCCTGTCGGCAGAAGCATGCCGCCGAGCCTTCCGGCCCAGATCCCGGGATCGCGCGGTGCGGTGATGTCGAGCGCGGGCTCGATCCGTTCGGCGGCGGCGATGGCATGGGCGGTTTCCTTACCCCAGACGGCCTCCCGCCGCGCGGCGATCCAGCCGGGAACGTCGCGCCCCGGATCCTCGAACAGGGCCTGAAGCGGATCGCGCTCGCGTGTCACATTGCGCAGCACGGCGTTCACCAGCGGCGCGAAGGGACGGGCCGCACGGTCGGCCTGGGCCTGATCCACGGCAAGACCGACCGCTGCATGGTCCGGCACGTCCATCAGGAGGATTTGCGCCGCGCCGGTCAGCAGGATGCTTTCCAGCGCCCCGCGCGGGTCGAGCGGCTTGCGCAGGAATTTGCCGACCGCGGCCCGCAGACTGCCGAGGCGGCGGAGCGTCGTCCCCGCAATGGCGCGCGCCAGCGCCCGATCGCGCGCATCGAGCGCGGCGAGCGGGCCTTTCGGATCGTCGAGCGCCTCGTCGAGCGGGCGCCCGCGCTGCAGCACCCCATGGACGAGCGTGGTCGCGGCGCGGCGCGCGGCCAGCCCTTGCGGGAGGGTGGAAAGGTTCATGGAAGGGTTATGCACCGCCGCCCCGGCAATCGCGAGGCGATTATCCGGGACGGGGTATGCGGGATGCTGTGTGTGCGGGGATCAGCCCCAAGGGCCGCGGCCGCCGCCGAAGCGGTTCCACGGGCCGGCCGGGGCCGTTTCGACGAAACCGCGGCGCGGCGTCTGACCCATATTGCGGGCGAGCGCCTCGAGCGCGGCGATGCGGTTCCCGGTGTCCGGATGGGTCGAGAACAGATTGTCCATACGCTCTCCCGAAAGCGGGTTGACGATGAACAGATGCGCGGTCGCCGGATTGCGCTCGGCCTCCATGTTCGGCACGCGATGCACGGCGCCCGCGATCTTGCGGAGCGCGGAGGCAAGCGCGAGCGGCTGGCCGGAAATCTCCGCGCCGCCCTTGTCCGCCTCATATTCGCGCGAACGCGAGATCGCCATCTGCACGATCATGGCCGCGAGCGGGGCGAGGATCATGATGGCGAGCGTGCCGATCATGCCGATGCCGCCATTGTTCGAGTCCCGGTTGCCGCCGAACATGAAGGCGAAATTCGCAAGCATGCCGATCGCGCCGGCGAGCGTCGCGGTGACCGTCATGGTCAGTGTGTCGTAGTTCCTGATATGCGCGAGCTCGTGCGCCATCACGCCCGCGATTTCCTCCCGCGTCAGCGAGTTGAGAAGGCCCGTCGTTGCGGCGACGGCGGCGTTCTGCGGGTTGCGGCCGGTGGCGAAGGCGTTCGGCTGCGGGTTGTCGATCACATAGACCTTCGGCATCGGAAGGCCCGCATTGCGCGCGAGCTGCTGCACCAGGCCGTAGAATTCGGGCGCGGTCCGCGCGTCGACCTCGCGCGCGCCATACATGCGCAGCACCATATTGGCCGAGTTCCAGTAGCTGAACGCATTCATCGCCAGCGCGACGAGAAACGCGATCGTCATGCCGCCGGACCCGCCGATCAGGTAGCCCACGCCCATGAACAAGGCCGTCATGCCGGCAAGCAGGATGGCGGTCTTGAAATAGTTCATTTCCTTCGGTCTCCTTCGGGCGCTTTGCCCGCGCCCTTTCTCAGTCCTATATGTGGAAAGGCAAAAACGCGCTGCAAGAATGCGCGAGGGAGAATCCGACATGAGCGACGAGACAGGGGAGGAGGGCCGGGACCCCGGACGGCCGAAACGGACCCCGGAGGCCGAGCGCGCCCTCGCCGAGGCCGAAGCCCGCCGCAAGGCGAAGGCGGCGGAGCCGCCACCCCGCGAAATCAATGGCCGCAAGGGGCCGGAGCCGGTCCGCTACGGGGACTGGGAAGTGAAGGGCATCGCAAGCGATTTCTGAGCCCGGTCGAGCGCCCGGTCCGCACGCCTGCCGGTCAACTTTCTCCGGTACGATCCGTCATCGGGCGGGAGCCCCGGAAAAGGCCTTATCGTTCGACCGGCGGAAGGAAGAGAAGCGCGCCGGCAACGGCGACAGCGACGGCAAAGAGAAAGGCGCGGGCGACCAAGGCATAATCCGAAGGCATGAGAGCGGACCCCGGTGGGTTGATCCGCTCAGGATACGCGCGATTGCGGCGTAAATACGGTTGCGTCCCGCGCCGTATGGGCCGGGACGCCGCCCTGTGCGCTGCCGGGGCCGCTCCCCTCAGGCGTGCTGCCTGTTCTGCCGGTTCTTCACGAGATCGTCGACGACCGCGGGATCGGCGAGCGTCGTCGTGTCGCCGAGATTGCCGAAATCGTCCTCGGCGATCTTGCGCAGGATGCGGCGCATGATCTTGCCCGAACGCGTCTTCGGCAGGCCGGGCGCGAACTGGATGATGTCGGGCGAGGCGATCGGGCCGATCTCCTTGCGGACCCACTGAACCAGCTCCTTGCGCAGTTCCTCGGAGCCCTGCTCTCCGGCCATCAGGGTCACATAGGCGTAAATACCCTGACCCTTGATGTGATGCGGATAGCCGACGACCGCCGCCTCCGAGACCTTCGGATGCGCCACGAGCGCGCTCTCGACCTCGGCGGTGCCGAGACGGTGGCCGGAGACATTGAGCACATCGTCGACGCGGCCGGTGATCCAGTAATAGCCGTCCTCGTCGCGGCGGCATCCGTCGCCGGTGAAATATTTGCCCTTATAGGTCGAGAAATAGGTTTCCTCGAACCGCTTGTGGTCGCCGTAGACCGTGCGCATCTGGCCGGGCCAGGAATCCGTAATGACGAGATTGCCCGAGCCCGCTCCTTCGATCACCTTGCCCTCGGAATCGACGATCTCGGGCCGGACGCCGAAGAAGGGCCGCGTCGCGGAGCCGGGTTTCAGAGGGGTGGCGCCCGGCAGCGGCGTGATGAGATGGCCGCCGGTCTCGGTCTGCCACCAGGTGTCGATGACCGGGCAGCGGCTGTCGCCGACGACGCGGTAATACCATTCCCAGGCTTCGGGATTGATCGGTTCGCCGACCGTTGCGAGCAGCCTCAGCGAGGCCCGCGAGGTCTTCTTCACCGGCTCGTCGCCCGCGCCCATCAGCGCGCGGATCGCGGTCGGCGCGGTATAGAAGATGCTCACCTTGTGCTTGTCGACGACCTCCCAGAAGCGCGACACGCTCGGATAGTTCGGCACGCCCTCGAACATCAGCGTCGTCGCGCCGTTGGCGAGCGGTCCGTACACGACGTAGGAATGGCCGGTCACCCATCCGACATCGGCGGTGCACCAGTAGATGTCGCCGTCGTGATAGTCGAACGAGATCTGGTGGGTGAAGCTCGCGAAGACGAGATAGCCGCCCGTCGTGTGGAGCACGCCCTTGGGCTTTCCGGTCGAGCCGGAGGTGTAAAGGATGAAGAGCGGGTCTTCGGCGTTCATCGGCTCGGGATCGCAGAAGCTGTCCACGCCGGCGGCGGCCTCATGCCACCAGATGTCGCGGCTGCCCTTCATCGGCACATCGCCGCCGGTGTGCTTGATGACGAGCACCCTCTCGACGCCCGGCGCGTTCTGCAGCGCGGCGTCGACATTGAGCTTGAGCGGGATCTTGCGTCCGCCGCGCACGCCCTCGTCCGCGGTGATGACGATGGTGCTGTCGCAATCGTTGATGCGTCCCGCGATCGAATCGGGCGAGAAGCCGCCGAACACGACCGAATGGATCGCGCCGATCCGTGCGCAGGCGAGCATGGCATAGGCCGCCTCGGGGATCATGGGCATGTAGATCGTGACGCGGTCGCCTTTCCCGACGCCCAGTCCTTTCAGGACATTGGCGAAGCGGCAGACCTCCTCGAACAGCTCCCGATAGGTGATCTTGCGGACGGTGCCGTTCGGATCGTCGGGCTCGAAGATGATGGCGATCTGATCGCCGCGCTTTTCAAGATGACGGTCGATGCAATTGGCCGAGACGTTCAGCGTGCCGTCCTCATACCATTTGATCGAGACCTTGCCCGGCGCGAAAGAGGTGTTCTTGACCTTCGTATAAGGCCTGATCCAGTCGAGGCGCTTGCCGATCTCGCCCCAGAAGCCCTCGGGGTCGGACACCGAGCGCGCGTACATCTCGTCATATTTCGCGGCATCCACGAAGGCGCGCTTGGCCCATTCCTCGGTGACGGGGTGGATTTCTGACATCGCTTTCCTCCGTAAGCCGGGCCGCTCGCACGGCCTCTCTCTGTTCTTAGCCGCAATTATGGACAGGTGTGACGGCGGCGCAATACGACGGAAAGTGGAGTAAGACCAAAGGCAGACAGGAGGGCTTTTCCACCGGGCCGCCGGCGCTTGGCCGCCCGGAGGGCAGGCACGGTCGTCGGGAGCGGCGGAAAAATGCTCAGAACGCCTTGAAGGTGATGATCGTCCGCGTGTCCTGGATGCCGGGGATGATCTGCACTTTCTCGTTCACGAAATGGCCGATATCGGTCCCGGTCGACACGTAGAATTTTGCAAGCAGATCGAAGTCGCCCGCGGTCGAATAGATTTCCGAGGCGATTTCGGCGTCGGCCAGTTCGCTCGCAACCTTGTAGCTCTGGCCGAGCTGGCATTTGATCTGGACGAAGAACGTGACCACGGGAGCCTCCGGGGAGCGGCGCCAAACTGGCGAAAAGGAACTGCCCTTGCAAGCCCGCAAAAGGAAAGCCCAGGCTCCGGCGCTCAGGGCTGCGCGTTTCCCCGAAACGGGTGCGCAACCGGCGAACTACGGGCCTGGGCGATCGGTGACCCGCCAGAAGGCTGTTCTCCGTCTGGCGCGCTGCGCAAGCGGGCACCCGCTTTCACGATCGCGCCGGAGACAGCCGAGTGAACCGGAGGAGTACATCCGTCCGTCCGGCCACATCGCCGATCTCGAACCCTGAGGGCGAGGCGGCGATGCCTCTTTGTCTGGGGGTTGAAGCCAATATGGGGCCGGAAAGGCGGGTTTCAAGGGGCCGCGGCCCCCTAGTCGCAGGCCGGACCGGATGATCGCACGTTGAGGATGGAGGCAGAGAACAGACGCCGGTGCGCACCGCTCAAAGCCCGGCCATCCCGCAGACGACCTTCCATTCCTCGGGCGTGACGGGCTGAACCGACAGGCGCATCGAGGTGACGAGCGACATCCTGGCAAGCCTGGGATCGGCCTTCACCGCCGCGAGGGTGACGGGTTTCGGCACCGGCTTCACCGCCCGGATATCGACGCACTCCCACTGGCCGGTCGTGTCGGTCGAATCCGGATGGGCGAGCTTGCAGACCTCGACGATGCCGACAATGTCCTTCGTCGCGTTGGAATGGTAGAAGAAGCCCAGATCGCCGATCGCCATCTGGCGCATATTGTTGCGGGCGAGGTAGTTGCGCACACCGTCCCATTCCTGGCCGGCTTTGCCCTTCTTCACGAGATCGTCGAAGGAGAAGACGTCGGGTTCGGATTTGAACAGCCAGTATTTCACTTAGTAGACCTCCGCCTTGAGCGGGCGCGCGAGCAGGATCTCGACGGCCTCGCCGATCGATATCGCGCGTTCGAGCACGTCGCGCACCGCGCGGCAGATCGGCATATCGACCCCGTGCCGCCCGGCGAGATCGACCAGCGCCCGGGCGGTGAAGATGCCCTCGGCGAGCTTGCCGCCGGGCGCCTCGCCACGGCCGATGGCGAAACCGTGGGAGAAATTGCGCGACTGCGCCGAGGTTGCGGTGAGGACGAGATCGCCAAGGCCGGACAGGCCCATCAGGGTCTCCGGCCGCGCGCCGAGCGCGGCGCCGAAGCGCCGCAGTTCCGCGAAACCGCGCGCGATGAAGGCCGCGCGCGCGCTTTCGCCAAGTTCGCGTCCGGCGGCGATGCCCGCTCCGATCGCGATCACGTTCTTCGCCGCGCCGCCGATCTCGACGCCCGTCACGTCGTCGGAATGGTAGAGCCGCAGGGAGGGCGAGGCGAGCGCGCGCGCAAGATCGGCCGCGATCCATTCCTCCTTCACGGCGATGGTCACCGCGGCCGGAAGCCCGCGTCCGACTTCGGCGGCAAAGCTCGGTCCCGACAGCGCGCCAACGGGATTGTCGGGCAGGGCCTCGTGGATGATCTGCGACATGAAGGCGAGCGAGCCGCGCTCGATGCCCTTGGCGCAGGAGATCGCCGGCGCTCCCGGTTTCAGATGCGGGGCG
>Ga0164243_10015453_pt1 | contig 10552 bp, 11 predicted proteins | sample OricompcompostOP_FD_108781 | JGI IMG/M metagenome (GOLD analysis project Ga0164243, IMG submission 108781) | Organic Plus compost microbial communities from Emeryville, California, USA - Original compost - Organic plus compost (OP) | ecosystem: Engineered > Solid waste > Mixed feedstock >...
CGGGCGACGCGGTCCGGAGGGCGGAAGTGGGAGAGGCGTTCGTCCACCTGGTCGGTGAGCCAGCCGCGCAGCACGGTCAGCCCCGCCAGCTGGCAGACCAGGACGGCGCTGGTCGCCAGCAGGCAGGCGATCAGGACGAGACGGCTGCGCAGCGACCGGGGGCGAGGGCGGCGGAACCGGCGGGGGCGGCGGAGCAGGAGGGGACGACCGGTCAGGCGGGGTCGCCGGCTCATCGCGCGGACTCCGGCGCCTCGTCGCGTGGCAGGCGCAGGCAGTAGCCGACGCCCCGCACGGTGTGGACGAGGGCGGGCGGCGTCCGGTCGATCTTCCGGCGCAGGTTCTTGATGTACGTGTCGACGATGCGGGTGTCGCCGGAGAAGTCGTACTGCCACACCTGCTGGAGGATCTCCGCCTTCTCCAGCACCCGCTCCGGGTGGGCGAGCAGGCAGGCCAGCAGGCGGAACTCGGTCGGCGACAGCCGCACGGAGCGGTCGCCGCGGCGCACCTCGCGGGTGGCCTCGTCCAGGGTGAGGTCGGCGTAGCGCAGGGCGGGGGCGGCGCCCATGACGGAGGCGGGGGCGTTGCTGCGGCGCAGGATGGCGCGGATGCGCAGCAGCACCTCCTGGATGTGGAAGGGCTTGGTGACGTAGTCGTCGCCGCCCGAGCTGAGGCCGATGATCCGGTCCTCCACGTCACCGCGGGCGGTGAGGAACAGCACCGGGGTGTAGACGCCCCGGGCGCGCAGCTCGCGGGTGAGCCGGAAGCCGTCGGTGTCGGGCAGCATCACGTCGAGCACGATCAGGTGCGGGCGGCGGTCGAGGGCCAGTGCCAGCGCCTCCTGCCCGCCGGCCGCGCTGAGCACGCCGTACCCGGCCGCGGTGAGCGCGGAGGTGAGCAGGGTGCGGATGCTGGCGTCGTCCTCCACGACGAGGACCGTGTGACCGGCGGTCGGCGTACGGGGGCGGGCGTGCTGGTCGGTCACGGGAGGACACCTCGGCGGCTACGGGTGCGGGGCACACGGCGGGGCGTGTCCCCGTGGGGCGGCGGTCATCGTAGGGAGCGAAGCTTTGACATCCTCCCCTCCCTGAAGGGAGGGGATTCCTGGCTCAGGCTGCCTCCGGGAGCAGCGCTCCCGGAGGGCTTACACCCTCAGCACCAGCCGGGTTGAGACCAGCCCGGACCAGCATCACGCGGGCGGAGTTCTTGTCCCTGGGGGACACAGCTCCGCACGCGGTGCAGGTGTAGGTACGTTCCGAAAGGGGGAGTGCGTGCTTGGTTCTCGCTCCGCACTGCGCGCAGTCCATCGTGGTGTGCGCGGGGTGCACGAGGCGGACATCACGCCCGTGCTTGCGGCCCATCTCGATCAGGGCCGTTTTCGTGGCGCCGATCGCAGCGTCCGCCGCCTTGCGGGCCATGGTGGTCTTCGCGAGGAACTTCGGCTTGAAGTCCTCGACAGCGATGGCGTCGTGGTCGCGGACGACGCGCTTGGCCCACTTGCGGGCGGCATCCTGCCGCCGCCTGGCCACCTTCTTGTGCAGCTTGGCGGTCTGCGCCTGCGCCTCGCGGTAGCCCTTCGAGGCGGCCTGCCCCTTGGCGGGGCGGCGACGGGCCATCATCCGCTGGTAGCGGGCCAGTTTCTGTGCGGCGGTCTTGCCGTGCTGAGCATGGGGCAGGTCGTGGTCGTCGCTCGTGGTGGTGGCGGTCTCCTTCACGCCCCAGTCCACGCCGAGCACACGACCGGTGGCCGGGAGCGGCTGAGTCTCGACGGCGACGACGAACGAGCAGTACCAGTGCCCGAGGCTGTCGCGGTACACGCGTACCGAGGACGGAGCGGAGGGCAGGTCCCGCGACCACATCACCGTCAGGCTGATGCCGCCCGCGAGGTGCAGGCGGCCGTCCTTCACCCGGAAGCCACGGGTGGTGTAGTTCAGTGTGGGCAGAGCCTCGCGCTTCTCCTTCGCCTTGGGCATCCCGGCCCGTCTGTGCATCGGGAGCCGGTCCTTGATGTCCTTCTGGGCCTTGGCGCGGGACTTGGCGAAGTCGCGGATGGTCTGCTGCTGCGGAACGGAAGCACCCTCACGCAGCCACGGCAGCTTGGCGCGGGCCTCGGTCAGCATCTTGTCCAGCTCGGCCGGACCGCACGTCACCTTCGGCGCACCGTCCGGGCGCGTCCGGTTGGCGTGGTGCCGCTTGCGGGAGACAGCCACGCACTCGTTCCACACCCAGCGGCAGCGCGCCCACTCGGCCATCAGGCCCGTGCGGGCGGTCGACGACACGCGAAGCCGGTAGGTGTACCGGGCGTGCCCGGTACCCTCCGAAACCTTCCGTAATGTCACCACGGTGTCACCGTACCACTGACGATCCACTACTCTGGAGTCAATGGATGAAGAGAAGCGCATCACGCTCCGACTGCCCGCCGACCTGCACGCACGCCTCACCGAGGAAGCCCGTACCGAACGGCGGTCCCTCAACTCCGAGATCGTCCACCTGCTTGAGGCCGCCCTCGGCCCGGTGAGTGGAGACGACCAATCGCCCTGACGGCGATTGCTCTCTTCCGTGCCCCGCTACGCGGGAGCTTCGATTCCTCCCCGGCCTGAAGGCCGGGGCATCCTCGAAGGGAACAAGGTGAACGCGGGGAGTGAAGCTGTGGACGCCGGACGGGGAGGACCCGGCGCCCCGGACGCGCCCTCGGGGGGAGGCGGGCGGTCCGGGGCGCCGGGGGTTCAGCCGGTCACGTCCTTGTCCGCGGCCAGGGCCTTGGCGCGTTCGGTGACCGTCGTGGTGAGCCGGGTCACCGCGGTGTCCAGCTCCTCGGAGTCCGCCCCGGCTGCGCGGGCCTGCTCGGCGAGGGTGCGCAGCTCCTTCTCGGCCGTGCCGGAGGCGTAGAAGGTCTTGTACAGCTCCCGGTACGCCTTCTTGTAGACCTCGTCGAAGGCGTCGGACGCCAGGAACTTGGTCTTGAGCGGGTGCCCGGCGAAACCGGGGCCGCCGCCGCGGTTGGTGTCGTCACCGGGGGTGCCGCCGTTCCCTGCGGTGCCGTTCCCTGCGGTGCCGTTCCCTGCGGTGCCGCCGTCGCCGGCCGTCCCGCCGGGGAAGCCCTGGGGCATCCCTTCCGGCATCCCCTCGGGGAACCCTTCCGGCATCCCTTCCGGCATCCCTTCCGGGAAGCCCTCGGGCATGCCGGCCGGGGGCTCCTGCGCGCCGGTCCCGCCGGTGGACGTGCCCCCGCCGGTCGTCCCACCGTCGGCCGTCCCGCCCCCGGTCCCGTTTCCGGCGCCGGCGTTCCCGGCCCCCGGGCGCATCCCGCCCCCGCCCATGCCGACGGAGTCGTCCGGCCCGGCGGTGGCGTCGCCGCTGAACGTCAGGTTGTAGTCCCAGCCCAGGACGGAGAACTTCTTGGTGTCCAGGTCGTACCAGAGCAGGTAGTTCTTGCCCGGCCCGGCCATGTCGTCGAAGTTCAGCAGCAGGTTCTGCGCGGCGACGTACGACGCCAGCGACTCGACGTCGACGTATGTGTCGAGGTCGCGGGCGAACTCCTCGTCCGTGGCGCCGTCGACCCACTTGATGAGCCGCATCACCGGTTCGAGGTCCTGGCTGCCCTTCTTGTTGAGCTGTCTGAAGTCGCTCTCGTACTCGGTGGGGTCGTCCCCGCGGTACGTGAAGCTGCTGCCCGCCCGTGCCTTGTAGAGCACGCCGTTGCCGTCCTCGACCTCCTCCGCGTACTCGGTGTCCGGCGCCTCCACCATCAGGCGGGTGACCGTGGGGCGGTTGTTCACCGTGAACCGGGTGAAGCTGTAGCGCTCGGCCTTCTGGCCGCTCTCGTCGGTCAGGGCGAGGGACAGGGCCTCGTTGAGCGGGACCTGGCCGTCGACGCCGGGGCGCAGGGAGATCTCGCGTTCGCCCTGGTAGGCGCGGCCCTCGATGTACTCGTCGATCTTGACGAGCCAGGGCAGCTCCTCGGGCTTCTCGGCGGACAGGTCGTACTGCGTCATCCCGCCGCCGCCCATGCCGCCGGGCCCGGCCGCACCTCCCGCACCTTCCGCGCCGCCTGCACCGCCCGCACCGCCCGCACCGCCGGGCCCGCCGGCGCCGCCTTCGGCGCCGGCGCGGCCCGGGGCCTCCTGCGCGCCTTCGGGGAGGTCCCGGCCGCCACCGGGCATGCCCCTGTTGCCGCGCAGAGACTGGAGGGTGGAGTTGCCCTTGAGGCGGAGCCCCACATCATTGAGGGCGACTCCGTCGATGACGAGGTCGGCCTCGATGTAGTCCTTGGTGCCGTCCTCCTTGAACTCCTTCATCATCTTGTCGAAGTCGGCCTGGCGGTAGGTGACTTCGATGGAGTGCGGCACCGAGGCGTCGTACAGGCCGACCGTCCCGCGCACGTCGTCCACGATGGTGTCCGCCTCGGCCCGCGAGGACGACGTGACGTACGGGGAGACCCGCGCGTCGCCGAACGCCCAGACCAGGCAGACGAGTCCGACGCCCAGGGACGCGGCCGGCTTCCAGTGGTGGCGCAGCCGGACGGGCAGCCGGTCACGCAGCCGACGCCCGCGCCGCGCGCTCGTCCCGCCGCTCATCACAGGTCCGTCGTGTCGTAACCGGTCAGCACGGTGACCCGCTGACCCGCCGTACGCTCCTGGAGGGCCGCGACCAGGTCGCCCGGCTCGGCGCCCTTCTTCAGCCGCACCGTGTAGAACACCTCGGTGAGCGCGCCGCCGCGGATGGTCTCCGTGCTGACCAGTTCGAACTCGCTGGTGTACTTGATGAGGACGTCACGGATCTGCGGGGTGTGGTCGTCACCGGCCGGGACCTGGACCTTGACCACCTGACGCTGGACGTTCAGCGCGAACCAGTTGAACTTGAACATCACCAGGACGACCGCGCAGACGACGACCGCGCCGACCGCGGCCAGCGTGTAGAAGCGGGCGCCGCAGGCCATGCCGATCGCCATGGCCAGGAAGATGAAGCCGACGTCCCTGGTCTCCTTCACCGCGTTGCGGAAACGGACCACGGACAACGCGCCGACCAGCGAGAACGCGCGGGCCAGGTTCGAGCCGACGACCAGCATGATCAGGGCGACGACCATGCCGACGACGACCAGCGTCTGCACGTAGGACTGGCTGTAGGAGACGTTCCGGTGCGTGTACCGGTACGTGTAGCCGATCAGCGTGGACAGGAGGAACGACAGCGCCATCGCGGCGACCACGTCGGCCACGCTGAACGTGCCGCTGAGTTCCTGGAGTTGGAGATCGAAGTTCATGGGGTTCCTGCCTTCGGGGACGCGGTGGGCCGCGCCGGCCGCTGGGGGAGCGGCTGCTCTTCGGTGGGGGTGGGCGGGGGACAGTCCGACTCGTCGATGTGGAACACCGAGCGCGGGGCCAGCCCGAACGCCTCGACGGACTGCACGTACTTCGAGATGCGGACGAGGTTGAGGTTGCGGCGCGCGGCGATGTCGGTGATCCAGTGCGGGGTGCGCTCGTTGACCTTGATCTCCATGACCGCCATGTGCGGCGGGACGGTGAACCGGTTCTCAGGCGTCGGGATGCCGAAGTGGAAGTCCCGGTCGCGGCCGCGGACGCGGCGGTCGAAGGTGACCCGCAGACCGGTGTCCGCGTCCCGGCCGACGAGGGCCTCGCGCTGGTAGCCGGTGATCGCCATGGGCCGCAGGTCGAGGCGCACGACCAGGTCGAGGACCTCCTGGACGAAGGCGCTCTCCTTGGGCGCGTGCTCGATCAGCTCCCGGCCGTCGCACAGCCGGCGGGCCGTGCCGTAGGGGAGGGTGATGCGGCGCTTCTGGGTGACGCGGTTGACCCGCTGCTTGATCTCGACACAGACGGGCGAGTCGTCGGTGACGCCGGCGAGGTCGCCGTAGTGCCGGATGCGCAGCTTGCGCCGGAACTTCAGGCCCTCGATCTTCTCCCAGTAGAACCGCAGCTCCGGGGTGTCGTAGTACAGGCTCCACACGCCGTAGCCGCCGACCGGGCTGTGCTCGTCGCGGTCCATCCGCTCGGCCAGCTCGTCCCGGATCTCGGCCGCCTCCTCCACCGGGACCAGGTACTTCAGCTCGAACCGGTTGAAGGCGTGCAGCCTGCTGGCCACGTGCAACGGTTCCTCGCCGGCCCCCTGACCCTCTCGTGCCGGGGCTGCCTTCGACAGGAACACCATGCGCCTCCTCACTCGTCACTCACGGACCGAACGGACTCGCACACGCAACCAACGGCGGATGAGGAGCCGATGAAAAACACGGGTCGATTCCCGGAGTCCTGGATGTGAATCTGAGTAGCCGAACGGCTGTCCGGCGGACGGGCGTGCGAGAGGGTGGGCGCATGCGTCGACTCCTGCTGCTCGCCCCGGTGGTGCTGGCCCTCGCCGGGTGCGGGGTGGTCCAGTCCTCCGAGGACGAGGCGGCCGACGCCGCGCGGGAGACGGCGACGAACGCCGGCCAACGGCTCTACGGCCAGCGTCCGCGGACGGCCGAGGCCGTGGGTCGCTCGGCGGCCGGCTTCGACGGGGTGGAGGTGCTGCGCGTCAGGGGCACGTCCACGCACGAGGGCGACGGTGTGGAACTGGTCGTCCGCACGTCCGGCTCGGCGTACAACGGCTGGTTCGACGTCGAGGAGGTCACCGTGCGGCGCTGCTTCGCCCTGCGGGTGTCGCCCGAGGCGGAGTGGGGCGAGGAGGCCCGGGACGTCGACTGCCCCGACGGCCTCCCCCTGAGCTTCGGCCCGCCGCCCGAGGTGCCGCAGGTGGCACTGGAGGGGAAGCTGCCGCGGGTGCCCGAGGGGGGCCGGGTGGACGAGGCCGAGGTGCGCCGGGCGCTCGCCGCGCTGGACCTGGACCCGTCGATCACGACCGAGGTGAAGACCGAGAACGGACGCGTCGGCATCGTCCTGTCACCACCGGCCGACCCGCACGAACCGGTGGACTGCGTCCTCGCCGTCGTCGCCCCCGGCGACACGAGCACCTGGACACCACCCCGCGTTCAGCGCATGCCCGGCGAGGGCGGCTGCACGACGGACAACGCCCTGCACCCACTGCCGCCACCGCACTGACCCTCTCGGCTCGCCGAGCGGTCCCTCCCGCGCGGGAGCGTCGGCGTGTGGCTCGTCAACGGCCTCCGGGCCGCCGTCGACGTCCTCCTCGGCATCGCCTACGGCGTCCACCGGCTCGCCACCCGGCGCACCTGAACCGCACACGCCCGCGTGGGGCTGCCCCGGTGCACAACCGGGGCAGCCCCACGCGGGCGTGTGACAAGCGCGTCAGTGCTTGAACGCGTCCTTCGTCTTCTCCTTGGCCTCGCGGGCGTCGCCCTTGCTCTGCGTCGTCCGGCCCTGCGCCTCCATGCGCTCGTTCCCGGTGGCGCGGCCCACGGCCTCCTGGGCCTTGCCCTGCGCCTGCTCGGTCTTCGCCTTGGCCTTCTCACCGGCACTCACGGAACAGCCTCCTCGTAGGGTTCGGGCACTGTGTCGTGGCCCCGAGTGCCCTCACTCCTCCTTCACAAACAAGGCGACTGAGAGGTGTACGACTGCGGGCCGAGGGCAAACGGTGCGGCAGGAGGTCAACAACTATGGTTCCCTTGCTGCTCGTTCTGCTTCTTGCCCTGATCCTTTTCGGCGCCGGTTTCGCCGTGAAGGTGCTGTGGTGGATCGCCATCGCGGTCCTCGTGGTCTGGCTGCTCGGCTTCGTCATGCGCTCCACCAACGCGGGCGGTGGTCGCGGCCGCTGGTACCGCTGGTGACGCGCCGCACCGCGACGCCGCACCGCCCCCCGGGGGCCCGGTCACCACGGTGACCGGGCCCCCGGTCCGTCCCGGCACCCGCCCGGACACCCCCGCTTCTGTCCGCGAACGTCCCCGGATATGTCCGTGATCCGTAACGGACGCATCCGGGGACGTCCGTCTCCCGTCCTGCCCAGTGGTTCACGGAGAAGTCCGGGACCCAGGCGACGAGCGACAGCAGGAAAGCGGGGCGGGTCATGGCGCGGCACAGCGGTGGACGGAGCTGGTACGGCAAGGTGGTCGGGGCCGCACTCGGGGTGACGCTGCTCGCCGTCGGGGCCTCGGTGTACACCGCCCAGGCCGACGTCGTGAACGGCGCCCCGGAGGCGGGCGCGGCCGCAAAGCCCGCCGCCGTGAAGCGGGTCTCCCCCACCATCGCGCACGCCTCCGACGCGGGCCCGCGCGGCGTCAACATCACCATCGACGACGGGCCCGACCCCCGCTGGACGCCCCAGGTGCTCGAGCTGCTCCGCGAGGAGGGCGTGAAGGCCACCTTCTGCCTCACCGGCATCCAGGCGCAGACCTACCCCGACCTGGTCAAGGAGATCGTCGCGGACGGGCACGTGCTCTGCGACCACTCCGTCTCCCACGACACCTCCATGGACCGCAAGTCCGAGGCGTACCAGACCAAGGAGATCCTCGACGCCGAGCGCATGATCACCAAGGCGTCCGGCGGCGTCCGCCCCCTCTACTACCGCGCGCCCGGCGGCGCGTTCACCCCGCACAGCCGCGCCCTCGCCGCCTCCCGCGGCATGCGGCCCCTGGGCTGGAACGTCGACACCAAGGACTTCGAGCAGCCGGGCGCGGACGCCATCGTCGAGACCGTGCAGCGGGAACTGTCCAACGGCCCGACGATCCTCTTCCACGACGCCGGCGGCGACCGCCCGCAGACCGTGGACGCGCTGCGCCGCGTACTGCCCTGGCTGAAGGAGGAGGGCTACTCCTTCGGTTTCCCGGTGCGTTGAGCGCCCGCGACGATCACGTTTCCGGGCAGACCCGCCTGTTCAGGAGGGACCGGCGCCAGGCAGACTCAAGGCCGTACACCCGTCGACGAAGGATGGCTCGTTCATGATCACGCTGACCAAGGAAGACGGCCCCGCGGACCTGGACGGGGTCACGCACCTCTCCATCGGTGTCTCCTGGGACCCGACCGCCGGCTCCAGCGGCGGAGTGCTCGGCAAGCTGCGCCGCAAGACCGGTACGGACCTCGACCTCATCGCCATAGCCATGTCCGGCAGCGACCCGGTGCGCCTGGCCGGCCTGGACTCGCTCGACCCGATGGGCAACGGCTCCCTCCTGCACAGCGGCGACAACCAGACGGGCCACGGCGACGGGGACGACGAGACGGTGACCGTCGAGTTCTCCCGGCTGCCCGGCGCCATCACCTCGATCGTGTTCGTCGCGGCCGCCTACAAGAAGGGCAGCTCCTTCCAGAAGGCCCGCAACATCAGCTTCAAGGTCTACGACGCCACCGGCGGCAGCAGCCAGCAGGTCGCCGACATCTGGCCGAGCCTCCTCAGCCAGGACAACGGCTGCGCCGTCGCCAAGGCCGTCAAGGTCGGCAACAGCTGGAAGCTCCAGGTGATCAACGAGACCGGCAAGATCAAGCAGGGCGACGAGCACGCCCTGATGCGGTTCGCCGTCAGCAAGTAAGCGGGAACGGAAGAGAAACGGGCGGCCACGACACCGGCCGGGGGGTGTCGTGGCCGCCCTCCCCCGTCATCCCCCGTCAGGGAAAGTGCGCGTAGACCCGGCCTTCGGTGGTGCGCACGGTGACCCGTGCCAGGTGGTCGACGCCCGTGTCGGCGACGGCGTACCAGACGCCCCACCCGGGGTTCCCGGGCAGCTCCAGCAGGCCTCCGCGCACCGGGCCGTCCTTCGAGGCGACCTCGACGACCGACGCCGTCCCCTCACCGCCGTAGTAGAGGCCGGAGAGGTACGCCCTGGTGGGCGACGACTCGGACTGCACCGTGACTCCGGGGCTGTTCCGGTCGATGTTGTCGGTGGTCACGCTCCGGAACTCCGGGACGGGGTTCTCCGGCGTCGTCCAGTGCTTCCCCTCCTCCGTCAGCCACAGCACGAACCCCGGCGCCACCGTCACCCGCTCCCCCGGTTCGACGATGCGCGGCGTCGGCGCGGGCGCCGACGGGGAGGCGGACGGCTGGGGTGGGGCGGACACCGTGGTGGCCGGGCGGGTGACGCGGTCGCCGGGGTCGTCGTGCAGGGTGACGAAGGCCAGCGGCGCCAGGAGCACGGCGCAGCCCCCGCCCAGGACGGTGGTGCGGCGCCTGCGGCGGAGCAGCCGGCCGCGGCGTTCCACGGCGGCCAGCGGCACCCGCGACGGGGTGACGTCGTACGCGGCGGCGACGAGCGCCTCGCGGAGCCGTCCGGTGTCGGCGGGCTCCGCGTCCGGTTCTGCTTCGGGTTCGAGGTGGTTCACGGTCGGGCTCCGGGAAGGGGGTGCGGGCGCTCGGCGGCGGCGAACGCGGGATGGGAGCGCAGGGCCTCGAGTCCGCGCCGCGCATGCGTCTTGACCGTGCCGAGCGAGCAGTTGAGCACCTCGGCGACGGCCGTCTCCGGCAGGTCCTCCCAGTACCGCAGCACCAGCACCGTCCGCTGCCGGGTGGACAGCGAGGCGAGCGCCTCGGTGATCGCGGCGCGGGACTCGACGGACTCGGCGTGGCCCTGGTCGGAGTGGTGCACCCGCTCCGGCAGGAACGGCATCAGCAGATGCGTGACCCGGCGTCTGCGGGTCCGGCTGATGTTGTTGTTGACCAG
>Ga0164243_10015454_pt1 | contig 10551 bp, 10 predicted proteins | sample OricompcompostOP_FD_108781 | JGI IMG/M metagenome (GOLD analysis project Ga0164243, IMG submission 108781) | Organic Plus compost microbial communities from Emeryville, California, USA - Original compost - Organic plus compost (OP) | ecosystem: Engineered > Solid waste > Mixed feedstock >...
CGGATCCAGACGGCGCGGACGTCGGCCCGCGGCGCGAGTCGCTCCAACGTCGTACGACGCACCAGGGCGGCCTCGCCGAAGCCGTCGGCACCGATGACGCGCAGCCGTTCGGTGCGTGCGCCCACCCTGACGGTGACCAGATCGCCGTCGGAGACGTCGTCGTCGAGCAGGTCCCACGACACGAGGATCTCGCCGGGTCGTGGCCGGTGCAGCCGCCCGTGGGCGACGTGCCCGGCGTCGTCGGACATCGAGAGCACGGGGAGATCTCGGCCGGCGATCTGGGCGGTCGTGCCCGGCAGGGCGGTCATGGAGCCGACCCCGTCGGCGGAGCGGATCCGCCGCAGCACATCGGTCGTGAGCATCTCGCTCGAGGTGAGGGCGACGTCGATCGGGTGATCGACGTCCATCTCGGCGTCGATGGCCGAGCGAGAGCTGGCCATCCCGGTCAGGACGGCGGTGGTCAGCGTGACGCCGATCAGCAGCGAGGCCGTGGTCGCGGCGGTGCGACGCGGATTGCGCACGGCGTTGCCGGCAGCCAGCCGCCCCGACGGCCCGAGCACCCGGGCGCCGGCACGGCCGGCCACACGGATCAGCGTGGGCACCACCACCGGGCCGAGGAGCACGACGCCGGTGAAGACGGCGGCGCCACCGACCACGAGCGCGGGGAGGACCGCCGTGCTGATCGCGACGGCGAGGGCGACCGAGCCCATCACGATGGCGGCCAGCCCGAGCCCGATGCGGAGCAGGCCGGTGCGGTTGGTGGGGCGCGTGCTGTCGTCGGGGCGCAGCGCGGCGAGAGGCCGCACGCGGACGGCGCGTCGGGTGGGAAGCCAGGCCGCCACCAGTGTGACGGTGACCGCGGTGCCGGCCGCGGCGAGCATCCAGCCCGCCCCGATGTCGGCGGTGCCGAGTCGTGCCTCCGGCCACTGGGCGCGGATCAGGTGGACCAGCCCGTGGCCCGCGAGGACGCCGAGCGCGACGCCGAGCGCGGCCGCGAGCACGCCGAGTGTGAGGGACTCGGCACGGATCGAGCGCAGGACCTGCCGCCGGGTGGCGCCGACGCACCGCAGCAGCGCGAAGGTGCGGGAGCGCTGCGCGAACAGGATGGTGAAGGTGTTGTTGATGACCAGGACCGACACGAACAGCGAGATCGCAGCGAAGAGCAGCACGATGATCGCGATCACGTCGACCTGGTTGTTGGCCTCGGTCTGCAGCTGCTGCACGAAGGTGTCGACCGTCAGCGGCTCACTGTGCGGTACGACGCTGCGCAAGGCGTCCGCCGCGTCGTCGAAGCCGCCGGTGCCGGCCCAGGCGACGCTGGAGACGTACAGGTCGTCCTGCCAACGCGCCAGGTCGCACATGAGCAGGTAGGCCGACGCGGCGGCGAAGGTCGACGGTGAATCGACGACGCCCACCACCTCGGCGTCGAGGGCCCGGCTGCCCGAGCCGATCCGGATCCGGTCGCCGACCGCGACGTGGTCGGCCCGCGCCGTGTTCTTGTCCACCACCACCTCGCCGGGAGCGTCCGGGAACCGGCCGCTGACCAGTTGCTGCCAGCGACGTGTCGGGTCGTCCGGCACCTGGCCGATGTCGGCGCGGTCGTCGATCGTGGTGCCGTCGTGCTCGACGGGCTGGATGCTCCAGCCGATCAGCCAGGCGTCGGCGCCCGCGTCGTCCGCCGCGGCCAGCACCGCGGCGGCGTCGTCGGCCGTCGGCTTGTCGAGGACGGCGTCCGCGCCGTCGTACGGCTCGGCGATGCCGGCGGTGAGTCCGCTGCGGACGGCGGAGGACAGCGCGGCGGTGACGAGGATGAACACGACCCCGATCACGATCGCCAGCACCGCCGCGCCGTACCGCCGAGTGTGGGTGCGCAGCGAGGCGAGCAGGACGGTGCGCATCAGGCGGCACCGGCGACGGCGGTGAGCAGGACCTGCTGCAGGTCGTGCGGCGTCGGATCGCTGAGTCGATGAGCGATCCGCCCATCGGCGAGCACGATCACGTCGTCGGCGTACCCGGCCGCCTCGGCCTCGTGCGTGACCATCACGACGGTCTGGCCGAGCTCGCGCACCGATTGGCGGAGGAGCGAGAGCACCTCGGCCGACGCCGCACTGTCGAGGTTGCCGGTGGGCTCGTCGGCGAACACGATGTCGGGCCCGGTCACCAGCGCTCGCGCGATGGCCACCCGCTGCTGCTGGCCGCCCGAGAGCTCAGCGGGCCGGTGGGTGAGCCGGTCGCCGAGGCCCAACGTCGCCACGACATCGTCGAAGCGGGTTCGCAGTGACGACTTCGCTCGTCCGGCGATCTCGGTGGGGAGCCAGATGTTCTGCTCGGCGGTCAGCATCGGCAGCAGGTTGAAGGCCTGGAAGACGAAGCCGATGTGGTCGCGCCGGAACCGGGTCAGCGCGTCGTCGCCCAGCGACTCCAACGCCCGCCCGGCGACCGTGACGGCGCCCGCGGTCGGCTGGTCGAGGCCGGCGAGGCAGTGCATCAGCGTGGACTTCCCGGAGCCCGACGGGCCCATGATCGCGGTGAAGCGTCCGGACGGGAGGTCGAGATCGACACCGCGCAGGGCCGAGACGAGCGTGGCGCCCTGTCCGTAGGTGCGGGTCAGGCCACGGGTGCTGGCGGCGAGGGATGAGGAGGTCATGCCTCGAGCCTCGCCGGGATCGGCCGTCGGATCGTCAGGCCGCGGGTTGATCCGGTCGTCCCACCACGGGTGGATCCAGGATCAGGTGCCGACCAGCCCGGTCTCGTAGGCGAGCACGACCAGCTGCACCCGGTCGCGGCAGCCGGTCTTGGCGAGCAGGCGGTTGATGTGGGTCTTGACGGTGGCCTCCGCCACCACGAACTCGGTGGCGATCTCGGCGTTGGAGAGGCCGCGCCCGACCAGGACCAGCGTCTCGTGCTCGCGCTCGGTCAGGGCATCGAGGCGGACGTCGGCCACGGGCTCGGCAGGGTCGGGCACGGCGGCCGCGAAGTGCTCGAGCAGCCGGCGCGTCGTGCTCGGGGCGACGACCGAGTCGCCGCGGTGCACGGTGCGGATCGCGCCCAGCAGCGCCTCGGGGGTGGCGTCCTTGAGCAGGAAGGCGGCAGCGCCGGCACGGATCGCTGCGAACGCGTACTCGTCGAGGTCGAAGGTGGTCAGCACGATCACCTGGGGCGCGCCGGTCCGCTCGGCGAGCCGACGGGTGGCCTCGACGCCGTCCAGCCGCGGCATCCGCACATCCATCAGCACGACGTCGCAGGCCGTCACGGCCAGCCGGTCTAGGGCCTCGCCGCCGTCACCGGCCTCGCCGACGACGGTGAGGTCGGGCTGGCTGTCGATGAGCATCCGGAAGCCGGCGCGGACGAGGTCCTGGTCGTCGACGAGGAACACCCGGATCGCGGGTGATGCGGTCTCGCCCGTGCGTGCGCTCACAGGGGAATCCTCGCGCGGACCGTGAACCCGCCACCGGGCGCGGGGGCGGCGACGAGCGTGCCGTCGTGCGCCGTGACCCGCTCCCGCATCCCCGCCAGCCCGAGCCCCTGGCCGTCGTCGGGAGCGGCAGCGCCGCGGCCGTCGTCGGAGGCGGTGACGACCAGCGCCTCCGCCTCCGTGCCGACGGCGATGGTCGTCGTGGCGCCCGGCCCCGCGTGCTTGCGGACATTGCTCAGCGCCTCCTGCACGACCCGGTACGCCGTGAGCGCGACGCCGTCCGCCACCGGCGGCAGGTCGCCGATGCGTGCCACCACGGTCATGCCGGCGTCCCGCGCCTCGACGACCAGATCGGTCAGATCGGCCAGGCGGGGCTGCGGCCCTCGCGGCAGGTCCGCGGCCCGCAGCACGCCGAGCATGCCGCGCATCTCGGTGATCGCCTCCCGTCCGGCGGACGCGATCGCCTCCAGCGCCGGGCCGGTCACGGTCGGATCGTGAACGGCGGCGGCGCGCGCTCCGTCGGCCTGCACCACGATCGTGGTCAGGCCGTGCGCGACCACGTCATGCATCTCGCGGGCGATCCGGTGCCGCTCCTCGATCGCGGCCAGCGCGGCCTGTTGAGCGGCATCGCGCTCGAGTCGCTCGCCGCGCTCGACCAGCGCGTCGACGTACGCCTGACGGGTGCGGCCCAGCGTGCCGAGCGCCCAGGCCACCACGACGATCAGTGCGATCGTCAGGAAGTACGCGCTGATGCTCTGCGCCGTGATCTCCTCGGCGTCGAAGCCGCGCAGCCACACGACGGACGCCACCCCGGCACCGACCAGACCGACCGCCATCGCCGCCAGCCCGGCCAGCGTCGGCGCGAAGCGGGCAACGGAGTAGGTGGCGATCGGGAAGGCCACCTGGCTCCACAGCGGTTGATCGACGACGGTGGCTTGGACGGCGCTCCCGCCCGCCACCGCGGCGAAGACGACGACAGGGTGGGCGCGGCGCCAGAACAGGGGGGTGATCTGCACCAGCATCAGCAGCGCCTCGGGCAGGCTGCCGACGATCAGGAACACGGGCACCGGCGCCAGCAGGGCGAGGGCCAGGCCGATGTCGAACCACCGCCTGCCGCGCGGGCCGAGCCGCCACGGCTGCCGGTCGACACCCCGGATACGCGTCACCGCACCACCGTAGGCGGACGAGGGCGGGCCGAGCGTCAGACCACGGGTGGATCCGCGACGAGCCCTGAGTAGGGTGCTGAGCATGACCACGTGGGAGTACCAGGTGGCGCCCGTGTTGAACCACGCCGCCACGCAGATCCTCAACAACTTCGGTGCCGACGGCTGGGAGCTCGTCGCGATCCTCCCGGGGCAGGGCGGCAACGACGTCGCCTACTTCAAGCGCCCGGCTCAGGGATGAGCACGCCGGAACAGCGCCTGGCCGACCTCGGCCTGACGGTGCCGGCCGTCGTCCCGCCCGTCGCGGCCTACGTGCCGGCGCTGCGCAGCGGCTCGATGGTCTACACCGCCGGCCAGCTGCCGATGCGCGACGGTGCCCTGATCGCCACCGGCAAGGTGGGTGACGCGGTCACGCCGGAGCAGGCGACCGAGTGCGCCCGGCAGTGCGCCCTCAACGCGATCGCCGCGATCGGCTCGGTCGCCGGCGACCTGGCGAACGTGCGGGTCGTCAAGGTCGTCGCGTTCGTGGCCTCCACCCCCGAGTTCACCGGACAGCCCGGGGTCGCCAACGGCGCCTCCGAGCTCTTCGCCACCGTGTTCGGCGACGCCGGCGTGCACGCACGCTCCGCGGTCGGCGTGCCCGTGCTGCCCCTCGACGCGCCGGTCGAGGTCGAGGTGATCGCCGAGGTGCTGGGGTGAGGATCCCCATCCCGCCCGTGTCGTTGCCGGCGAAGGTCGCCGGCATCGCGCAGGAGTACGCCGACGGCGTCCGCGAGCCGGCCGAGCCGCGCAACGCCGCGACCGTCGTGCTGATGCGGCCGGACGGCGACGGTCGACCGGAGGTCTACCTCTTGCGCCGCCAGATGTCGATGGACTTCGCCGGCGGCATGGCGGTCTTCCCCGGCGGCGGCGTCGACCCGCGGGACGACGACGTGAGCGTCGCCTGGGCCGGCCCCGCCCCCGCGCAGTGGGCCGCCTGGCTCGGAGTCGAGGAGGACCTGGCGCGGGCGCTGGTCTGCGCCGCGGTGCGCGAGACCTTCGAGGAGTCCGGCGTGCTGCTCGCCGGCCCGTCGCCCGACGAGGTCGTCGCCGACACCACCGGCGACGACTGGGAGGCCGACCGGGTCGCCCTCGAGTCGCGCGAGCTCGCCATGACCGACTTCCTCAACCGGCGGGGGCTGGTGCTGCGCACCGACCTGCTCGGCGTCTGGAGCGGCTGGCTCACCCCGGTCTTCGAGCCCAAGCGCTACCGCACCTGGTTCTTCGTCGCCCGCCTGCCGGAGGGCCAGATCACCCGCGACGTCTCGACCGAGTCGTCCGAGGTGGTCTGGCTGCCCGCCCTCGACGCCGTCGACGCGGTCGAGGCCGGCACGCTCGCCATGCTCCCGCCGACGTACCTCACCTGCCTGGAGGTGGGCCAGCACGCCGGGCTCGACGGCGTGATGGCCGCGGCGGCGGGCCGCGAGGTCGCCATGTTCATGCCGGAGGTCGAGACGCTCGACGACGGCTTCACGCTCTCGATGCCCGACCAGCTGCGGCCGCTGCTGGCCGACCGACGGAGCTGACGAGACGATGACGATGGAGCCCTGGACCGGCGGCGAGTACGGCGACCGCGGCCGCTGCGTGCTCGCCCCCAACCCCGGGTTGATGACCCTCGACGGCACCAACACCTGGATCCTGCGGGAGCCGGGCGCGGAGCGGTCGATCGTGGTGGATCCCGGGCCGCTGATGGACGAGCACCTGGACGCGGTGGCCGAGGTCGCGGGCCAGGTCGACCAGGTGGTCGTCACCCACCACCACCTCGACCACACCGAGGCGGCGCGGTCCTTCGCGGAGCGGATGGGCTGCGGGGTCCGGGGCCTGGCCCCCGACCAGTGCTGGCGATCCGACCCGATCGTCGACGGCGAGATGCTCTCGGTCGGCGGCCTCGACGTCGAGGTGCTCACCACGCCCGGGCACACCAGCGACTCGATCTCGCTGCTGGTCGAGGCCGACCGGGCGCTGCTCACCGGCGACATGGTGCTCGGCCGCGGCACCACGGTGATCGTGCACCCGGACGGCGACCTCGGCTCCTACTTCGACTCGATCGCGCGCATGCGGGCGCTGGTCACCGAGGGCCGCGCGTCGTCCCTGTGGCCGGCCCACGGCCCGGTGCTGCCCGACGGCGCCGCGGTGCTCGACCACTACGTCGTGCACCGTCGCGAGCGGCTGGAGCAGGTGTCCTCCGCGCTGACGCGGCTGGGCATGTCCGCGGCCGACCTGCCGCCCGACGTCGCCGACGACCCGGAGCTGCCGCGGCGGGTGGTCGAGGTCGTCTACGCCGACGTCGACGAGTCGCTGTGGGGCGCCGCCGAGTCGTCGGTGCGGGCGCAGCTGGCCTACCTCGCCGCCCGCTGAGCTCCAGGCTGAGACTCAGCCCAGCACGTGCGGCTCGCGCCCGTAGGCGGTCGGGTCCTCGGCCAGGATCTTGGCGCGGGTCCGCACCCGGTAGCGCCAGATCTGGATCAGGCCGAGGGTCCACGGCACGTACTGGCACGACATGGCCAGCTTGAAGGCATCGTGCGAGTAGTCGGTGCCGGCGCCCGGGGTGCGCCAGTCGAGCACCACGCCGATCGCGATGACGAGCACGAGGCTGGCGAGGAAGCCGCCCTGATTGATGATCCCGGTCGCGCTGGCCAGGCGGTCGGCGGGATTCGACGTCCGGCCGAGGTCGAAGCCGATCATCGAGGCGGGGCCGCCGACCCCGGTGATCAGGACCAGCAGCACCAGTGCCCACAGGGGCGCCTGCCCGGGCCAGGCCAGCACCAGGGTCCACGCGCTCGCGATGGCGAGCACGATGCCGAGCACCATCGTCGAGCGGTGCCACGGGTGGCGGGTGATGGCCCACCCCAGCACCGGCCCGGCGATCATCACCGCCACCACCATCACCGTGAGCAGCACGCCGGCGACGTCGTCCGAGCGGCCCTCGCCCTGCACGAGGAACGGGTAGCCCCACAGCAGCCCCATCGTGGTCGCGCTGAACTGCGTCGTGAAGTGCATCCAGAAGCCCAGCCGCGTGCCGGGCTGGGCCCAGGACGCGCCGAGGCTGAGCCGGATCTGGGTCCACGACAGGGGCGGCCCGCTGACCGTGCGCGAAGTCGGCTGGTCGTGCACGACGGCCAGCATCGCGACGACGAGCACGATGCCGAGGGAGGCGGCGAGCAGGTAGGAGCGGGTCCAGCCGAGGTGGCCGAGCGCCCAGGTCATCGGGACGGCGGCGATGATCGCGCCGAGCTGTCCGAGAAGACCGGTCAGCTGGGTCAGGAGGGGGATCCGGCGCGGCGCGAACCACGTGTTCACCAGCTTGAGCACGCAGATGAAGGTCATCGCGTCGCCGACGCCGACGAACGCCCGCGCCAGCAGCGCGAAGCCGTAGGAGTGCGCGAGCGCGAAGCCGGCCTGGGCGAGGATCATCATCACCGCTCCGCTCAGCAGCACCCGCCGCGGTCCGAACCGGTCGACCAGCAGGCCGACCGGGATCTGCATGCCGGCGTACACGAGCAGCTGCAGCATCGTGAAGGTGGCCAGCTGGGAGGCCGTGATGCCGAAGCGCTCGGAGGCCGCGAGGCCGGCGACGGCCAGCGACGAGCGGTGGAAGACCGCCAGCAGGTAGACCAGCATGCCCACGGTCCAGATCGACCACGCCGCTCGGCTCAGCGTGGGTGCGGTCGTGGTCACCGAAGCAGGTTAGGACCGGACGACGGGAGACGCCGTCTCGGCGGCGCGGTTGGCTCGCTCACACCTCACGGCCGGGTTGACCTGCGAGGTCATGTTCCTGCCGCCGGCCGCTGGTTAGCCTGACCGGCATGAACGTCGCCGCCGGAGGCCTGCTGCGTCAGTGGCGTCAGCGCCGCCACCTCTCCCAGCAGGAGCTCGCCGACCGGGCCGAGGTCTCCACCCGCCACCTCAGCTACGTCGAGACCGGCCGCTCGCGACCCACCAGCGCGATGGTGCTGCGACTGTGCGAGCACCTGGAGGTGCCCCTGCGCGAGCAGAACCAGATCCTGCTGGCCGCCGGCCACGCGCCCGCCCATCCCGATCTCACGCTGAGCGACCCGCCGATGGCCGAGGCGAACGCGGCCCTCGAGGCGATCCTCGCCGCCCACATGCCCTACCCGGCGCTCGTCGTCGACCGGCGCTGGGAGCTGATCAGCGGCAACGACGCGGTCTACTCGCTGCTCGACGGCGTCGACGACGACCTGCTCGAGCCGCCGGTCAACGTCATCCGGCTCTCCCTCCACCCCCGCGGCCTCGCGCCCCGGATCGCGAACCTCACCGAGTGGCGCTCGCACCTGGCGGTGCGTCTGCGTCGTGAGTACGACGCCAGCGGCGACCCGTTGCTCGGCGAGCTCGCCGCGGAGGCCTCCGCCGGGGGAGTCGAGCACGTCGACTCGGCCGCGCTCGTCGTCCCCCTGCAGCTGCGGGTGGGCGAGGACGTGCTCACCTTCATCTCGACGACGACCGTCTTCGGCACATCGCGGGAGGTCACCCTCTCCGAGCTGGCGATCGAGGCGTTCTACCCGGCCGACGACGCGACCCGGAAGTACCTCAGCGGCTATTGATCAGGGCGCCGGCGCCGGTTTCCCAAGGTATGCAGGCAAGTCGTCGCTCCCCACTTCAAATTTGACCTGGGGAGTGCCGGTTTCGATGCATACCTTGGGAAACCGGCAGGCAGGCACGACTCAACGCGCGCGGCGCGTCATCCGCTCCATGTCGAGGATCACGACCGAGCGCGGCTCGAGGCGCAGCCAGCCGCGGGAGGCGAAGTCGGCGAGCGCCTTGTTGACCGTCTCGCGGGAGGCGCCGACCAGCTGGGCGAGCTCCTCCTGGGTGAGGTCGTGGTGCACGTGCACGCCGTCGTCGGCGGTGCGGCCGAAGCGGTCGGCCAGGTCGAGCAGGGCCTTCGCGACGCGGCCGGGCACGTCGGAGAACACCAGGTCGGCCACGACGTCGTTGGCCTTGCGCAGGCGGCTGGCGAGCTGGGTGAGCAGGCCGCGGGCGACGCCCGGGCGGCCCTCGAGCCAGCGCAGCAGGTCTTCGTGGGAGAGCGCGGCGAACTCGGCGTCGGTGACGGCGGTGACCGTCGCGGAGCGCGGGCCGGGGTCGAAGAGCGAGAGCTCGCCGAACATCGAGCCGGGGCCGAGGATCGCCAGCAGGTTCTCGCGCCCGTCGGAGGAGGTGCGGCCGAGCTTCACCTTGCCGTCGAGGACGACGTACAGCTTGTCGCCGTTGTCACCCTCGTTGAAGAGCACCTCGCCGCGGCGCAGGCGGGCGGTGGCGAGCGACGATTGCAGGCCGGTCATGGCCTCGTCGTCGAGCGAGCTGAAAAGCGGCGCCTGACGCAGTACGTCGTTGTCCACACTTCCTCCAGGGAACGGTTCGTCAGCGTTGGGTAGAGAGACTCCGCACGCATCCTATAGCCAGTGTGAGACATGCCACCCGGCCAGTCACCCCTCGGCCGGCAGCCGGGGTGTCCCCGGTCTTCCGTAGAGTTGCCGCGTGCGGGAGATCAGGCGGGCCATCACGGTCGATGACGAGACCCCGACCCAGTTGGTCCGCCGTGCGCGCAAGATCGACCGGGTGCTGGCGGAGACCTATCCCGACGCGAAGGCCGAGCTCGACTTCGACAACCCCTTCGAGTGCCTGGTGGTCACCGTGCTCTCGGCACAGACCACCGACAAGCGGGTCAACGCCGTGCGGCCCAGGCTCTTCGCCGCCTATCCGGACCCTGCGGCGATGGCCGCCGCCGACCGCGCCAGCCTCGAGCAGATCATCGGCCCCCTCGGCTTCTTCCGGGCCAAGACCGAGTCGCTGCTGAAGCTGAGCGCCGCCCTCGTCGAGCGGTACGACGGGCAGGTGCCGGCCAAGCTCGACGAGCTCGTCACGCTGCCCGGCGTGGGCCGCAAGACCGCCAACGTGGTGCTCGGCAACGCC
>Ga0164243_10015455_pt1 | contig 10551 bp, 4 predicted proteins | sample OricompcompostOP_FD_108781 | JGI IMG/M metagenome (GOLD analysis project Ga0164243, IMG submission 108781) | Organic Plus compost microbial communities from Emeryville, California, USA - Original compost - Organic plus compost (OP) | ecosystem: Engineered > Solid waste > Mixed feedstock >...
GAGTTGACGCCAACCACCCACATCCACCACAGTCACGCCACCCTGGCGACCCGGCCGACATGCGCCGGAATCGATGGCCGGCATCAGCCGGAATCACCGGCCGACATCGGCGGAATACGCACGGGACGAGTGGCTCGGGCACGCGTCTTTCCACCACCCCGAACATCACAACAAGCGCAACAGGCATAGCACATAGGCTGCAAGGCCCGCAGGAACGTTGATGAGGAAGACCGAGCGCCATGTGAGCGCATCGGTGAGCACCCCTCCCATCAGCAGGCCAAGGCTGCCTCCACCTGCACAGACGCAGCTATATGTACCCAGCGCTTTCGCCCGCTGTCCCGCTTCCGGAAACAAAGTCATAATTAAGGAGAGCGCGACAGGCAGCACGACCGCACCTCCCATGCCTTGCGCGGCGCGAGCGACAAGGAGCATCCCACTGGAGATTGACACCCCACACGCGAACGATGCCAACGTGAAGAACGCGATGCCGATCAGAAAGAGCCTCTTTCGGCCGTACAGATCACCAAGCCGTCCCGCGAGCAGCAGCAGGCCAGCGAAGGCGAGCAGGTAGGCATTGACTACCCAGACGAGCGCCCGATCAGAGAATCCGAGGTCTTCGCGAATGAATGGTAGGGCAACGTTCAAAGCCGTAGTGTCGAGTACGACCAGCAGCACACCCATGCATACCACGATGAGCGCGCTCCAACGTCTGCGATGCTCCAGGCTATTCAGCGAAAGTCGGACGCGCGTCGAATCGATGCTCATGTGCATTTGTCCTGCTTGTTCGGCGAGAGCCTGTCATCCTCCTTCCGATACAAGATGTAGATGTATAACAACGCATAGGGCACCATCAGCGGACAGCCCAGGAGCCATCCAGCACAAAGAGGGAACACCGTGTTCTGCAGCCGCGTCGCGTATTTCATTGGCGTATGGTTACGTGCGCATGAGACGACTGCGGCAAGTACACGCTATTGACACGTCGGGCCGGTTCACACAATAAGACGTCGAGGAAGCCGACAAGGCTTCGGCCCACCGTCTCCATCGTCTCCGCCGAGAGGCGATCGCGTGGGTAGTACCATTCCCCGCTTAACTCATCGTCCGTCTCCGACATCAAAAGGGCCGGTTCTACATCCATGACGAGATCTTTGACCATGGGGTGGCTGAACGGTACGGGCTCGCAATCAATTGGGAATGAGGCGGAACCATGCGTGGCTCTCGCCTGTTCCTTGGAGCGACGTGGCAGCCAGTTGAGACCCGGATTCCGGGTGACATCCAGGCGGGGCACTTGTGCCGCCAGATATGAGGAGAAATCGGCGTGATCAAGCGCCCTACCATACTCCTCCGTCACCTGATCCAGCAGATCGAGAAACGTGGTGTTCTCCTCAAGACGAGCGGGTAGATACAGCACGGATGCGAAGTAACCTACCGTGTTCTCGACTTGGGGCCACGCTCTGCCGTCGGACTGATACTGGAAAACCCCCTGCGAGGACTGGCACCAGCGAAGCATCAATCCGACATACGCACTGAAAATTGCCATGACGAGAGTAGTTCCGCGCTCGCGGCACCACGTCCGCAGTTGTCGCGTCCGATTCCTGTCAATCCGTAGAGGAACGGTTCCCCAACCCGGTGCGTGGCATGGCGCACAACAGGATGTACTCTCGGGCACCCTCAACCGCGGAGCGCTCGATACCTGCTCACACCACGAGCGACCAGCACCGTCCAGCCACTGGCGAAGCATTCTGTTCTGCCAGACCGCGTAATCGTGAAACTGGACCGCCACGGTCGGCCATTCAGGGAGGCGACCGGCTACAAGGTTCGCGTACGCGTTGAATACATCACTCAAAATGATGTTAAGCGAATACCCGTCTGAAATGAGGTGCTCCATCGCCATGATGAGCACGTGCTCATTGTCGCGAAGCTTCAGCACCTCCGCTTCGAAAAGCGGCCCGACCCGCACTTCGATCGGTTGCATGATGATCTCTGTGATGTGCCGCTCAATCTCGCGATGACGCGCTCCTTCGCCGCAGACGCTGAGGTCGATCTGTCGCAGCTTCCCCTCACAGGCTGCGCAGAATTGCTGCGCCGGTATTCCCTCATGGAGGACGATGCGCGTCTGGAGCGCCTCGTGCCGGCGCACGACCTCGGCGAGGCTCCTCTCCAACACGGCAAGGTCAAGCGCTCCCCGAAGACGAGTCGCCGAAGCGATCTGTCGAATCGCATGTCTTTCATTCAGGCGGTACGCGTGCCAATGCGCGAGTTGCGACAAACTCAGCGGCACCTGTGACGGGCGACCGGCACCGAGCGCACGCGGCCCATCTGTCGTGTGGCCCGCGGCAGCGCCCAACAGCGCAACAATATCGTCCTTAGATCGGCGAAGCTGGGCAAGCTCCGCGTCCGTCAGTGATCCTCGCGGTGCCCTATATCGAAGCTGGCCATTCTCCGCCCAGATCTTTACGCCCTTCTGTCGAAGGGCACCGATCACACTCGCAATCTCCCCTGGCTGCCGTCGGCTAGGGCGCATAGGGTGCATGATCCATACGTCGGTTCGAAATCATCTTCATCTGCGCCTCTCTCGGCTCCTGCGTTAAACGAGCCCTTCCTCGTAATCGGCGGTTGCTCCCTCCGATGATCGACCTTGCGCTGCTTGCAGCGACTCGATGATGGTCGCGAGCTGCCGCACGGTGGGTGTCTGGAATAACGCGATGACCCGCAACGGCACGCCAAAGCGCTCTGCGATAAGCGCGACGAGTTTCATCACATGAAGTGAATGCCCGCCCAACTCGAAGAAGTTATCCAGCACACCAATCTGATCGACCTGAAGCAACTCGCCCCACAACTCCACAAGGGCATGCTCGACAGCACTCTGGGGCGCGACGTATTCACCGGCCACTTCAGATCGTGCTTGCGGGGCGGGCAGCGCCCGCCGATCAACCTTGCCATTGGGGGTGAGCGGAAGTTCTTTGAGCATCACCCAGGCCGCCGGTACCATGTACTCCGGCAGCCGCTCTTTGGCGTAGTCGCGAAGCTCGGGAATGAGTCGGCGATTGAATCCATTCTCCACGGGGTCGTTCGCGTAATTGGTCCACGCCATCGCAGGCACCCGACAGCTCGCCCATCTGGCAGTGTCGGGTACCACCTTCGGATCGAAGAACTGCACATCGAACGTGGCACCCTTGCCGGGGCTCACGAGCGCCTCATAACCGCATTCGTCGGCGAGCGCCCACACCCCCTCGGGATCAATTGACGCAAAGCGCATTTCACTGAGGCGACGGCGAAGTGCGCTCACCTCTAGTTGTGGCGAGCTCTCTGCCAATGCGCGAAGGGCCTCTGCATCGCGGACCACGCGCTGGTTGGGGATGCCAGTTACGTGCAGAATTCGCCGACTGCGCACGCGCAGCATGGAGTGGAGTTGGGCGAGCCCCATGCCGGCGGTCCATGCGAGCGAGTCGTGCGGTGAAGTCCAGTCTACCGCCTCACCTTTCTCGAGTGTCACATCGTATCGATACCGCGTTAGCTCATTGACGTGCTGACCTCGCTTCAATTCCACCCTGACGGCACGGATCCCCGCGCCTGCCTCAGGCAACGCCCTGAAGAAATCTGGGTCGATAACGAGTTCCTTCTCTTGGTCGACCGCGCGTGCAATGCGCCGGTTGATCTCTCCTACATTGAGCGTCGCGGCTGCTCTTGCAAGCTGCACGGCGCTATGAAACATCGTAAGTGTCGGCAAATGCCGAATATCGCCAAGAAAGACCCGCCCGCCAGGCGTCAGAAGGGGCAGAACGGCGTGGAGCACCGTCATCAGGTAGTCGATGCTCGGGAAGTACTGGACGACCGAATTCAGGATGACCGTGTCGAAGCCAGTGCGTGGCAGACCATCGAGTTCCGTTGCGGACCTATGGAGCAGTGCAACGTGCTTAAACCTTTCCCGTTTCCCCATCCAGCCCATCAGCTGCCTCAACGCAGATGCGGAGAAATCCGTGCCGACATAGCTCTCGCAGTCCGGGGCAAGGTGTTGCAGCAAAAGCCCCACACCACAACCAATCTCAAGAACTCGCTTAGGTCTCAACCCCTGAATGCGCTCGACCGTGCACTGGAGCCACTCGCGCATCTGATCAAAGGGAATTGGTTCACCCGTATAGCTACTAGTCCAGCCGACGAAGGTCGGCCCGTCTCCATGGTCGTGGCTCGCATATGTATTCTCGTGCACGCTCGCCCACTCGTTGACCGCTTCATTGCGTAGAATCTCTGCATCGCCCTCGCCTCGCCCGATGACGACACGCGGATCTCCAACGACGTAGGCGACGAGCCGTCGATCTCCGGGGGATTCCTCCCGAGCAACGACAACCGCCTGCTTAACAGCCGAATACTCACACAGCGCCGACTCAATCTCGCCCAGCTCGATGCGAAAGCCTCGTATTTTCACCTGATCGTCAATGCGACTGACGAACTCGAGATTCCCATCGGCGAGATACCGGACACGGTCTCCCGTGCGATACAGCCGACTGCCAGGCTCGCCGAATGGATTTGCCACAAAGCGCTCCGCCGTCAACGACGCCCGGCCAAGGTATCCCCTAGCGAGCTGTGCACCTCCGATGTACAGCTCGCCGGGCACACCGATCGGAACAGGCTCGAAATTCGTATCCAGCACGTACACCTGCGTGTTCGCGACGGGCCGCCCAATCGGCACCGCAGCTGCATGATGGCACCGCCCTGACTGACAGCTATGTACGACCGCCTGAATGCACGTCTCGGTCGGCCCGTAAAGATTGTGGATCTGCACAGGCAGCTTCGCGAGGATGCGATCTTTGAGCTCCGTCGTGAGCGGCTCACCTCCGCTGAAAATTTCCTCAAGCGTCGAGCAAGCGGAAAAGCCCGGCTCCGCGACGACGAGCTGTAGAAGAGAAGGAACCAGCTGTAGAAGTGTGACATTCCATTGTCGGATCGCTTCACACAGGTAGGCAGGGTCTTTATGCCCTCCAGGCCGCGCGAGCGCCAGTCGCGCACCACACAGCAGTGGCAGAAAAAGCTCCCATACGCTCGCATCGAAGCTGATAGGCGTTTTCTGCAATAGAACGTCATGGGCATCAATTGCGAAGTGCCCCTTCATCCAGGTCATCTGATTGCACAGTGCCCGATGCGACATCGCTACCCCTTTCGGTGTACCCGTCGACCCGGACGTATAGATCACGTATGCGAGATTCTCCGGACCTGCGGAACATGGCGGAGCCTCCGCGCTGTCACTCACAACCGACAGATCGCTGCTGTCCAGCACAATAAGTCGAGCTGCGTGTCCGGACAGTCTCTCTCGCAACGACACCTGAGTGAGCACCAGCGGCGCACGTGCATCGTCCACCATGAATTGCAGTCGCTGCTTGGGATAGCTCGGGTCGAGCGGCAAGTACGCACCACCGGTTTTGAGAATTCCGAACAGCGCAATCAGTAGCTCGGGTGATCGCTCCAGACACAGTCCGACAACCACGTCGGGCCCCACTCCCAGACCTGCCAACTGCCGTGCCAGTTCGTTTGAGCATCTATCCAGTTCAGCATAGCTGAGCGAACCGCACTCATGCACAAGCGCAATCGCATCCGGCGAACGCCGTGCCTGCTCGCTGAAGAGTTCGTGCACGCATCGTTCCTGTGGATAGGCGACGGCGGTGTCATTCCAGTCCACCAGCAACTGCTTGCGCTCTGGCGCACTCAAGAGCGGCAGCTTGGTCACGGGGCAATCCGGGTCCGCGACGATCCCCTGAAGAAGCACCTGAAAGGCGCCGGCCATTCGATGAACAGTCGCCTCATCGAAGAGATCCGTCGCGTACTGCCACACGCCCGACAGACCGGCTTCCGTTTCGTAGATGTACAGTGTGAGATCGAATTGCGTGGTCATGCAGTCCGCACCCGTCCATGACCACGTGAGATCGGGCAGCTCCAAGCGCTCTTCTGGATAATTTTGTACGGCGAGCGTGACCTGAAAGATCGGTTGCCGCGTTAGATCGCGATCCGGCCGGAGCTCTTTCACAAGCAAATCGAATGGCAGGTCTTGGTAGGCCAGATCGGCGAGGGTCCCTTCGCGCACTCGGGTCAGCAGTTGCCGGAACGTCGGGTCACCGGAAAGATCCGTGCGCAAGACCAGCGTGTTGACGAAGAATCCGATGAGCCCTTCGACTTCCCGGTGATGACGTCCGGCGATAGGCGCGCCCACAACGATATCCTGCTGCCCGCTCCACCGCGAAAGCAGCGCCTGATACGCAGCGAGAGCAACCATAAAAAGCGTCGCACCCTCTCGGCGCGCCAACGCCTTAAGCGCGTTTGAGAGCGCGGGCGGGAACTCAAATGTCAGCATCGCCCCCTGAAAGCTCTCAACCGCCGGACGTGGCCGATCCGTCGGCAGCAGCAACTGCGGCGGCGCATCGAAAAGCCGCTTTCGCCAATAGTGCAGTCGCTTCTGCAACACGTCGCCCTGCAGCCAGTTCCGCTGCCAGATGGCGTAGTCCGCGTATTGCACTGACAGCTCCGGCAACAAGGTCGGGACGTCCGAACGGTGCGCAGCGTAGAGCGCACTCAACTCGCGAACGAGCACACCTAACGACCACCCGTCCGAGGCAATATGGTGGATCGTAATAAGCAGAACATGCTCTTGCTGCGCGAGTTTGACGAGCCTGACACGAAGAGGCCATTCACCTTGTAGATCAAAGCGATGACTTTGCTCGCGTATCATGTACTCGCGCAATTGCCGTTCACGCTCATCCCGGTTTGTTACAGGGCTCAGATCTGTCGAGTTCAGCTGGAACTCTTGTGGCGGATCGATGAGTTGATGAGGCACGCCGTTGAAGGAGGCAAAGCGCGTGCGCAGTGGTTCATGGCGGCGCACTAAGTCACTGAAGGCGCGTTCGAGCGCGTCCGGCACGAGCGCTCCCGTGAGCCGCAGTGCGAGCGGCATGTTGTATGCCGCCCCCACGAGTCCAAGCTGGTCAAGAAACCAGAGTCGCTCCTGGGCGTAAGAGAGCGGTAAGGGTGCTGTGCCGCGCCGACCACGCTCGATCGTGCGGGCGTCCTCCCTGCGTCTCCGTTCCGCCTCCAGCATGAGTTGCAGGAGGCGCTCTTTCGTCTTCGTGCTCGACGTCTGGCACGAACCGACACCCTCCATACTCTTCGGTTCTGTCATGGATTCCGTTCCTACAAGCGTGTTTCATGGCGCTGCTGCGGCGGACGTGTCATCTGACGATGGCGCAAGCTCCCTCTCCAGGGCCGCAATTCGCGCCAATGCCGTCTGGTCATCCATCGCGTCAATTTCATGCCGGAGCGTCTCCGCCCGTTCGCTCAGACGCGTCGCTTGTGTGTGCTTATCCGTGGCTGCGCGTGCGGCGAACTGCTCAAGCGTTGGCGCCTCGAAGACCGCACGCACAGGAAGCTCGATATTGAGCACGTCTCTAACACGTGAAATTGCACGAGTCGCAAGAAGCGAGTGCCCTCCGAGTTCAAAGAAGTCGTCCTGACGACCCACCCGTTCGACACGCAGCAACTCGCGCCAAATCGCGGCAATCTTCTCCTCTGTCTCACCGCAGGGCGCTTCGTAGTCACGCGTGGCGAATGCGCTCTGGTCCGGTTCTGGCAGTGCACGCCGATTGAGCTTGCCGCTCAGCGTGCGCGGGAAGCTCTCCAGGACCACGAACGCGGCAGGCAGCATGTATTCGGGCAGGATCCCTCGCAAATGAGCCCGTAGCTCATCGGCCAATGGGGGTGTCGTCATATCATCTGGAACGACGTAAGCAACCAATCGCTTGCTCGACACCTCATCCGCACGGGCGATCACGACAGCGTCCTTCACTGCCGGATGCCGAACAAGCATTTGCTCGACCTCGCCAAGCTCGATCCGATAGCCGCGGACCTTCACCTGATCGTCATTGCGCCCGAGGTACTCAATCGAACCATCCGGGCGCCATCGGCCGAGATCGCCAGTGCGGTATAAACGCGCGTACGGATCCTGACTGAAAGGGTCTGCCATGAAGCGCTGTGCCGTTAGCTCTGGCCGCCCCAGGTATCCGCAGGCGACGCTGGCACCTCCTATCCAGATCTCCCCGGCAACGCCCACCGGCACCGGATTTCCCCGGGTGTCCAGCAAGTAGATTTGTACATTCGCAACCGGCTTCCCGATTGAAGGGACGGCCGGCCATTGTGACCGATCGCCACTCAACGTGAATGCTGTGACCACATGTGTTTCGGTCGGACCGTAGTGGTTGTGAAGGCGGCATGCCGGAAGCGCATTGAACAGATCAAGTACCTCCGGCGTAATTCGTAACTGTTCGCCCGCCGTGATGACGTCCTCGAGCATCGTGGGGACATCGCCTGTGTTTCGGATGCTCTCCGCCAAGCTCTGTAGCATCAGCGGTGGCACAAATAACCGTTCGATGGCGTTCCGTTTCAGGAACTGAGCCAAGGCGCGGGCGTCCCGGCGAACCCATTCATCCAGCAATACGAGCGTGCCACCCGTAGCCAGTGTGGTGAAAATCTCCTGAAACGCCACATCGAAGCTTAGGGCGGCAAACTGCAAAACCCGCCGCCCCTCAAGTCGTTCAAACTGACTCCGATGCCATTCGATCAGGTTCACCATCGCGCGATGAGGCATTGTAGTGCCTTTCGGGCGCCCCGTTGAACCGGATGTGAAGATCACGTAAACGAGGTCGTCTGTTGCAGGGCGGATATCTTTGGCAAGTAGATCTTCTTCGGACACTTCACCCAAGTGCGCCGCCTGTACATCGAGTGCAATAGTCTCCACAGCCGTGGCGGGCAATCGCGCTCGCAGCGACTCTTGGATGAGCATCACTCTTGGACTGGCATCATCCAGCATGGCCTGCAGCCGCTGGGCAGGATAGTCTGAATCGAGCGGTACATAGGCTGCGCCCGTCTTGAGAACGGCGACGATTCCCGTCACCATATCCACATTCCGCTCCATGCAAATTCCCACGAGATCGCCAGCCCGTACACCCCTTCCCTGCAAATAACGAGCAAGGCGATTGGCTCTCTCATTGAGTTCCTCGTACGTGAGTCTCCACTCGCCGTGCGAAACCGCAACAACCTGAGGCGTGCGACGCGCCTGCGCCTCGAACAACTCGTGCACGCGTGTACCCGCCGGATAGTGAGCGGCGGTGGCATTAAATTCGCGAATGACGCGATGTGCCTCCGCGTCAGAGAGGATCGGCAAATCTCCAATCGAGGAGGCGGGTCGATCGATCATGCTCCGCAGCAGTACCGTGAAGCACTCTCCCCATCGCTCGATCGTGTGCCGATCGAAAAGATCGATTGCAAAGTTCAGCATTCCAGAGATCGCGCCCTCTCGCTCCTGGAGCACGAGCAACAGGTCGAACATCGACGAGCGATAGCCATCCTGCTCGGCAAGCACCATCAGGCCGGGCAGGCGCAGCTCCACCGGCGGCGCGTTGAGCAACACGAGCATCGTCTGAAAGAGTGGGTTTCGACTGAGACTGCGCTGCGGCTGCGCTGCCTCGACCACTTTCTCGAAGGGTACGTCCTGATGATCGTACGCACTGAGTGTGACCTCCTTCACCTTCTGAAGATACTCCCCGAGCGGCTGATCGCCGGGCACAGCGGTACGAAGCACCAGCGTGTTGACGAAAAACCCGATGAGCCCTTCCACTTCCGGACGGCGACGGTTGGCGACAGGCGTCCCGACAGACACGTCCTCCTGCCCGGACAAGCGCGATAGAAGCAGTGCCCACGCGGCGTAGAGGATCATAAAGACGCTCATCCCCTGACGTTCAGCGAGTGCCTTGATGCTCGCTGTGAGATCCGACGCAATCTGGATAGGAACACTGTCCCCTGAGTGGCTTCTGATGGCTGGCCGCGGACGATCTGTCGGCAAATCGAGTTCCGGAGCAGCACCATCAAGCTGCGCGCGCCAGAATTCGAGCTGTGACTCGAGCCGCTGCCCTTGGAAATACTCCTGTTGCCATTGAGCGTAATCCGCGTACTGAATCGGAAGGGGCACAAGTGGATCGTCCTTTCGCTCGCGAAAGGCGCTATAAAGTGCGACTAACTCGCGGATGAATACGCCCATCGACCAGCCATCCGAGACGATGTGATGCATGGTGATCAGCAGGACGTATTCGCTCTGCGACAGTCTCAAGAGTCGTCCGCGGATAAGGGGACCCACTGCAAGATCGAACGGTCGGCTCGCTTCCTCCAACTTGTGCGCCTGGAGCGCAGCGGTACGTGTTGCAACGTCGTTCGTACTGAGATCGAAGACCTGTAACGGAAACCGGCCGCAAGGCACGATGCGTTGCCTTGGCTCGCCGTCCAGCGCAACAAAGGTGGTCCGCAAGCTCTCATGTCGCTCCACCAGGCGGTTGAGCGCACGCTCAAGCACGTCCTCATCGAGTGCTCCGCGCAGGCGCAATGCTTCCGTGATGTGGTACGCGACGCTGGTGCCCTCCAGCTGATCGATGAACCAAAGACGCTGCTGTGGCCACGAAGCAGGAAGCTCTGCAATCTGTCCCGGTTGCCGCGGGCATAGCTTGATGCCGTCGCGCTCCTTAA
>Ga0164243_10015457_pt1 | contig 10549 bp, 8 predicted proteins | sample OricompcompostOP_FD_108781 | JGI IMG/M metagenome (GOLD analysis project Ga0164243, IMG submission 108781) | Organic Plus compost microbial communities from Emeryville, California, USA - Original compost - Organic plus compost (OP) | ecosystem: Engineered > Solid waste > Mixed feedstock >...
TCCCGGGCCGAGCAGTGCATGTTGTCGCGCATCCGGCGCTGGAAGTTCCCGGAGCCCAAGGGCGGCGGCGTGGTGGCGGTGACGTACCCGTGGCTGTTCTCGCCCGCGGGCGCGGAGGGCGGCGAGGGTTAGTCCCCGCGGTGCCCGTCGTGCCGGGGTGGCGCCCGCCACCCCGCGAGTGGCGTGGACGTGACGGTCCACGCCTTTTTCGTTCAGGCCCCTCGTTGCCGAGTCGCGGGGGGCGTCATTAACGTGCCGCGCTGCTCCTGGCCCGGCCAGGGGCGCGTCGCGTCCCGGGAGGACCCGTGAAGAAGTCCCAGCTCGCAGCCGCGCTCGCGCTGTTGTCGTCTCCGGCCCTCGCGGCCACGCCTCCGGAGGGCGTGGCCTTCGAGCCGCGCCGCGGCTTCTACACCGACACCAACATCGGCGTGTTCTTCACCGTGGGCGGGGAGAACGCCTACTCGAACGCGCAGACCTACCTGCAGCTCGGCATCGGCTACGACCTGACGGAGCGCCTGTCGTTGGGCGCGCACTTCGGGCTCGGCTCCTCCGCGCAGAACTGCTTCGCGGGCTACCTGCCGGGCACGGAGACGTGCGCGCTCTCCGACAACTTCACCATGAGCTTCCTGGACGTCTCCGCCGCGTATCACGTGCGGCTGATGAACCGGCTGTACCTGACGCCCAAGGTGGTGGCGGGCTACACGCGGCTGGACCCCGCGCCGGTGGACCCGGACGAGAACGACCCGGGCAAGGCCGTCAGCGCGCCCAACGCGGGCGTGGGCGTGGGCCTGGAGTACGCCACCGGCATGGACCACTTCACGGTGGGGGCGGACCTGCTGGCCCGCTACGTCATCGGGCCGAACATCACCGCCTTCGCCTTCTTCCCGAAGGTGAAGTACACGTTCTGAGCGGCGCGCCGCCGGGCGTCCTCGAAAGCGAAACGGGAGCGGGCCGAGCACCCCGGCCACGCTCCCGTTCTCGTTCAAGGGCCGGCTCGCGGCCCCGCGGCTCAGGCGGCCTTCTTGACGCCGCCGCCGCCGAACTGGCCCTGCTCGGTGTAGTCGCGCTGGTTGCCCTTGCCGGACACCTCGACGCCCAGGCCGCCCGTCTTGAGGTCCACGCCCAGGTTCAGGTCCTTGTCCTTGAAGGTGCCCCAGCTGCCCTTGGCGTCGACCGTGACGCCGTCGAGCGCGTTGGCGAAGTCGCCCTTGATGAGCTTGCCCGCCACGGACTGGGCCTCCTCGCCGCTCAGGCCGCTCACCTCGAAGTCGCCCTTGACGCCCACCGCGCCCCCGTCAGCCGTCAGCTCGCCCTTGAGCGCGGTCGTCGCGGGTCCCGCGAAGGCCGCGGTGGTGGGGCTGGCCATGAAGGCGGCCAGGTCGCCCACCTTCGCCGCGTCGAGCGGAATCTTGGACTCGACGGTGAGCTTGCCGTTGACCTCGCCCTCGACGCCGTTGAACGCCTTGAACGCGTCGTCGCCGCCGCCCAGGTTCTTGAACAGGCTGGCCGTCACGCCGGCCTTGCCGCTCAGCTCCACGGACGTCGTGCGCACCAGGTTCTTCGGCTGGCCGTTCTCGAACTCGATCTTGTAGCCCGCCGAACCCGCCGCGCTTGCCGACGCGCCGCCCTTGAGGCCCACCGGGCCCGCCTCCGCGCCGAAGGACGCGTCCACGCTGGCGTCCACGCCGCCCTTCAGCTCGATGGAGGAGAGGTTCTTCTGGAGGAAGGCCAGCTCGTCCGGACGGGGCGCCAGCGCCGGCGCCAGCACGGGCGACGCCGCGGAGGCCCCCGCGCCCGCCAGGATGAGCGCGCCCTTCTTGGCGTCCTCGGCGTTGTCGAACTTGTACTCCACCTTGCCGCCCGCGGTGACGTGCGCGTTGCCGCCCGCGCCCAGGCCCACGCCCGCGCCGGCCTCCGCGGAGACGACGAACTTGCCGTCCTTGTCGCGGCGCACGCCCACCTCGCCCTTGAGATCCACGTCCAGCTCGAGCGCCAGGCCCACCTTGCCGCTCAGCTTCATGCTGTCGCCGGGGCCCAGGTTCTTGATCTTCTCGTCCAGCCCCAGGCCCTTGTCGATGCCGCTCAGCGCCGCGTCATGGACCTTCTGCTGCAGCTTGTCGCCCAGCTTCAGGCCTTCCTTCGCCGCGAACTTCACCGCGTCGAAGGCCGCCTTGCCGCCGTCCGCCACGGTGTCCGCGACGAGGTCCAGCGTCTTCTTCTGCGTGTCGATGGCCACCTCGGCCGCGCCCAGCAGGAACTTGCCGCCCTGCTTCACCGCCGCCTTCGCCGTGTCCGCCCCGGCCTGGAGCAGGTCCACCTGCGCCTGGATGCCCTTGCCCGTCAGGTCGATGGCCGTCTTGCCCGCGTCCTTGGCGGCGTCGAAGCCGTCCTTCGCCACCTCCACGCCCTTCTTCGTGACGTCCTTGGCGACATCCACGCCCTTGTCGACGACCTTCTCGGCCACCTTCAGGGGGTTGGGGAGCTTCGGCAGCTTGATTTCGGGGAGCTTCACCTTCGGAAACAGGCCCATGTCGTGGCTCCGACTTTCAGGAGAGGAGCGGGGGTTCTCGGCCTCGGAAATCCGGCCGCGCTCCATCGAATGACAGGGTTATCGGGCCTGCCGGCCCGCAGTTGCGTCGAGCCACGAGAATTCTCGCGGCCCGAGACTCCCCCTCCACGGACACCCCTGGCCACCCTCCCGCACCCGGGTGGGTGGGGTGAACTGGACCCCGGAAACACGAAGGGCCCGCTCCCTGGGGGGAACGGGCCCTCGTGGTGGGGACGGCCGCGCGCGGGGACTACTCGGCGTCGGCGGCGCGCTCCTCGCGCTTGCGGTCGCGCTCGGCGCGGTAGCGCTCGCCCACGGACAGGGCCTTCTTGCGCATGCGCACGGACTTGGGGGTCACCTCGACCAGCTCGTCGTCGGCGATCCACTCCAGGGCCTTCTCCAGGCCCATCTCGCGCGGCGGGGTGAGGATGACGTTCTCGTCACGGCCGGCGGCGCGGATGTTGGTGAGCTTCTTCTCGCGGCAGCAGTTGACGTTCAGCTCGGAGGGGTGGGCGTGCTCGCCGATGATCATGCCCTCGTAGACGGTGACGCCGGCGCCCACGAAGAGGGAGCCGCGCTCCTGGATGCTGAACAGCGCGTAGGGCACGGTGTCGCCCAGGCGGTCGGAGACGATGGCGCCGTTCTGGCGCTTGGGGATGTAGCCGAACCACGGCTCGAAGCCGTCGAACTGGCTGCTCATGATGCCCTCGCCACGGGTGATGGTGAGGAACTCCGAGCGGAAGCCGATGAGGCCGCGGGCGGGGATGCGGAACTGGAGGCGGGTGCGGCCCGAGCCCAGGCTCGCCATGTCCGTCATGCGGCCCTTGCGGGGCCCCAGGCGCTCCGTCACGGCGCCCACGCTGTTCTCCGGCACGTCGCAGAAGAGCAGCTCCATGGGCTCGTGCAGGACGCCGTCGATGGTCTTGGTGATCGGCTCCGGGTTGGAGGCGGTCAGCTCGTAGCCCTCGCGGCGCATGTTCTCGATGATGACCGCCAGCGCCAGCTCGCCACGGCCGACGACGCGGAACGCGTCCGGCGTCGCGGTGTCCTCCACGCGCACGGCCACGTTGCGGTAGGCCTCGCGGTACAGCCGCTCGCGCAGGTTGCGGGAGGTGACGAACTTGCCCTCCTTGCCGGCCAGCGGCCCGTCGTTGACCTTGAAGATCATCATCATCGTGGGCTCGTCCACGGTGATGCGCGGCAGGGCCAGCGGCTTCTCCGGGTCGCTGAACGTGTCGCCGATGGACACGTCCTCGATGCCGGCGATGGAGACGATCTCCCCCGGGCCCGCGTCCTGGATCTCCACGCGCTTCAGGCCGGAGAAGCCGTACAGCTTGACGATCTTCCCCTGCTCGACCTTGCCGCCCTCGCGCACCACGCCCACGGGCATGTTCGGCGTGAAGCGGCCGGACTGCACGCGCCCCACGGCCAGACGGCCGACGTAGTCGTCGTAGTCCAGGTTGGCCACGAGCAGCTGCGGCGTCGTCTCCTCGGAGGCGGGCGGCGGCGGGATGTGGTTGATGATGGCGTCGTACAGCGGCTCGAGCGTCTTGCCCGGCACGTCCAGCTTCGTCGACGCCTGGCCCTGGCGCGCGATGGTGTAGAGGACGGGCATCTCCAGCTGCTTGTCGTCCGCGCCCAGGTCGATGTACAGCGAGTAGACCTGATCGAGCACCTCGGGGGCGCGCGCGTCCTGACGGTCGATCTTGTTGATGACCAGCACCGTCTTCAGGCCCATGGCCAGGGCCTTGCTGAGCACGAAGCGCGTCTGGGGCAGGGGACCCTCGGCGGCGTCCACCAGCAGGATGACGCCATCGACGAGGCGCAGACCGCGCTCCACCTCACCACCGAAGTCGGCGTGACCCGGGGTGTCGATGATGTTGATCTGCATGCCCTTGTAGTTGACCGCGGTGTTCTTCGCGAGAATGGTGATGCCCTTCTCGCGCTCGAGGTCGTTCGAGTCCATCACCCGTTCGGCGACGTGCTCGTTGCTACGGAAGGTGCCCGCCTGCCGCAGCAGGTGATCGACGAGCGTGGTCTTGCCATGGTCGACGTGGGCGACGATGGCGACGTTGCGGATGTTTTGACGAGGAATCATACGAACCGAACTAGATGAGAAGGCGGGGGGATGCCCCGTCGTGGACAGGTCTCCCGAACCCCACCGGAACCCGGAAGGCGGGGGCTTATATGCCGTGAGTGCGTCCCCTGCAACGAGCGCGGACGCCGACCATGCGGGCGGGAGGGCGGACCCACCCCGTCCGACAGGGTCCCGCCTCACGCTCCGTCACCGTCGGGTGACGGGAGGGCTTCAGGCGCTGGAGGGCCCCGACCCCGCCCGGGAGGGGGCCGCCCCGTGGGTGGTGGCGACGCCCAGCCGCTCCCTCAGGAAGCGCTCGACCCTCAGCTCCACCAGCCCCGGGGCCTCCAGGGGGGCGGTGTGGGTGCCGTCGGGGATGAGCAGGAGCTCCGAGCCCGGGATCCGCGCGGCCATCTTCCGGGACAGCCAGCCGGGGGTGAACTTGTCGCGCTCGCCCGCCACCACGAGGGTGGGGACGTCCACGTGGAGCAGGTGGTCGAAGGCGGTGTGCTCGGCCAGCGAGTCCAGGGTGCGCACGAACACGACCGGGTCCATGCGGGCCAGGTGCTCGAAGTAGGGGGCCAGGTCGTTGCGCGCGATGCGCTCGCGGTTCATCTCCAGGGAGATGGCCAGCTGGACGGCCAGCTCCGTGCTCAGCGCCGCGTGGATGAGGCGCGCGGACTGCTCCGGGAAGCGCTCCACCACGCGGCGGATGGTGGGGAACATCCGCTTGAGCAGGGTGGAGTCGTGGAAGGTGTCGAGCGGGTTGCCGTAGCTGCCGCACAGGAGCACCAGCCCCCGCACGCGGTCGGCGTGGCGGCGGTGGAACTCCAGCGCCACCTGCACGCCCATGGAGTGGCCGAAGAGCACGGCCTGGCGCAGCCCCGCGGCGTCCATGATCCGCTCCAGGTCGTCGCAGGTGTAGAGCATCCCGATGCGCTCGCGATCCTCCGGGATGCCGGAGCGGCCGTGTCCCCGGTAGTGCCAGCGCAGCACGCGGTGATGCCGCGACAGGTAGGGCGCCAGGTACTTCCACGCGAAGCCGTCGCAGCCCAGGCCGTCGCACAGCACCATGCCCGGCTCCCCGTCGCCGCTGACCTGGTAGTACAGGTCGGCGCCGTCGGGCACGCGCAGGCGGTCCTGGTGGAAGTAGACGGCCTCCGGGCTGCTCATGCCTCCATCTCCGTCCCGTCGTCGTCCGGCAGGCCCTTGTCCAGGCCGTAGCGCGAAATCTTGAGGATGAGGTTGGAGCGGCTGATGCCCAGCTCGCGCGCCAGCCGGCTCTTGTTGTTGCGCGTGCGCACCAGACCCTGGTGGATCATCTCCCGCTCCAGCGCCTCCACCGCCTCGTGCAGCCGCCCGTGAGCGCGCGCCGGCATGAACGGGCCGCCGCCGGGCACGACGGCGTCGCGGATGCGGCTGGACAACAGCTCCGCGGGCAGCACCTCCAGGTCGCCGCCGAGCACGAGCAGCCGCTCGATCTCGTTCTCCAGCTCGCGGATGTTGCCCGGCCAGGCGTAGGCGCCCAGGATGGCCATCGCCTCCGGCGTCAGGCCCCGCGCGCGCTGGTCCTCGCGGTGGTGCTTGCGCAGGAAGTGGTCGATGAGGATGGGCAGGTCGTCGCGGCGGTCGCGCAAGGGCGGCAGCTGCAGGCGGATGACGTTGATGCGGTAGAAGAGGTCCTCGCGGAACTCGCCGCGCCGCACCAGCTCGCCCAGGTCCTTGTGGGTGGCGGCGATGACGCGCACGTTGACCTCGCGCACCTGGGTGCCGCCCACCGGCAGGAACGTGCCCTCCTGGAGCACGCGCAAGAGCTTCACCTGGAGCGCCGGGGACATGTCGCCCACCTCGTCCAGGAAGAACGTGCCCCCGTCGGCGACCTCGAACAGGCCCTTCTTGTCGCGCAGCGCCCCGGTGAACGCGCCGCGCGTGTGGCCGAACAGGGCGGACTCCAGCAGGTTGTCGTTGAAGGCCGAGCAGTTCTGCACCACGAACGGCTTGTCCTTGCGCGGGCCGTTGTGGTGGATGGCGCGCGCCACCAGCTCCTTGCCGGTGCCCGACTCGCCGTTGATGAGCACGGTGGAGTCGGAGTTCGCCACCTTCTCCATCAGCCGGAAGACCTCCATCATGGGCCCCGAGCGGCCGATGATCTTCTCGAACCGGTAGCGCTCCTGGACGTCCGGCGACGGCGGCGGGGGCTGCTCCTCGCGCCGGGCGAGCTCCGCCTCGTGGTTGGCGATCTCCTGCGCGGCGAACTCCAGCAGGTCCGACAGCTTCGCCAGCTCCGCGCCGTCCAGCACCGGCACCCGCTCCTCGGGCCGCTCCAGGTCGGAGAACGGCGGCGCGAACTGGCGCAGCCGCGAGCGCATCACCTCCACGTCCCGCGCGTTGAGGGACTGGCGCGCGAAGCCCTCCACGAACAGGCACCCCTCGTACTCGTTGTCCACGTACAGCGGCGCGCCCACGATGCTGAAGTTGAGATGGCAGTCGTGGAAGAGCGAGCGGCGCAGCTTCCTGTTGCCCCGGAACTTCTCATGCAGCACCCGCACCGACTGGCTGCAGCGCCGCAGCCCCTCCTTGGAGAAGAGGGAGATGCGGCAGAACGCGTTGGGCGGCGGCGCGATGTCCCCTCGCTGCCATTCGTGAACCACGCCGAGCCGATCCGCGAACGCCAGCTCCATCTGCCACCACTTGCGGATGACATCTCTCAGCATGATGATGGTGTGCAGGTTCTGGTGCTTCTCGAAGTCCATCCACACCTCCGGCCCCGAGCACCGGAGGGGGGAGGACCGGGCCGGCGGAAACGCGTTTCTCGCTTCTCATACCTCATGACCGGGCCTTATCCGCACCTCTCTCTCCCGTGACTACCCACACTCACACTCGCGGCGGAGGCGGACACGGACACGGGCATGGGCACGACCACGGCCATGACCACCACCACCACGGCCACGGACACTCCCACCCCCCTGCTCCCCGGAGGGGGGGACTGGCGGAGGAGCGCCGGAAGGACCGCCGCCGCCTCATCTTCGCCCTCGTCCTGACGGCGACCATCGCCCTGGCGGAGGCCGTGGGTGGGTGGTTGACGCACTCGCTGGCGCTGATGTCGGACGCCGGACACATGCTGACGGACGTGTCCGCCCTGGCGCTCAGCCTGGTGGCGCTGTGGTTCGCGGAGAAGCCGGCGGACGTGAAGAAGACGTACGGCTACTACCGGATGGAGATCCTCAGCGCGCTGCTCAACGGCGTGCTGCTGCTGGGCATCACCGCCTTCATCCTCTACGAGGCCTGGGAGCGCTTCCAGACGCCCCGGCCGGTGGACCTGGGGCCCATGGCGGTGGTGGCGGGCGTGGGCCTGGTGGCGAACCTGGGGGCCCTGGGGTTCCTGCACCAGACGCACTCCATGAACGTGCGCGGCGCGTTCCTCCACGTGCTGGGGGACACGCTGTCGTCGGTGGGCGTGCTCATCGGCGCGGGCATCATGGCGCTGACGGGCTGGTTCGTGGTGGACGCGGTCATCTCCGCGGTCATCTCCGTGGTCATCGTGGTGGGCGCGGTGCGGCTGGTGCGCGACGCGGTGGACGTGCTGATGGAGGCGGTGCCGGCGCACGTGGACATGCCACAGGTGCGCGAGCTGCTGCTGCGCGTGCCCGGCGTGACGGCGGTGCACGACCTGCACGTGTGGACCATCTCCAGCGGCGTGTACGCGCTGTCCGCGCACCTGGTGGTGCTCGACCCCATGGTCTGCAACAACGACGAGATCCTCTCCGCGGTGAAGCACGACCTGTTCGACCGCTTCGGCATCGACCACACCACCATCCAGATCGAGAGCGAGACGTACGCCCACCTGGGCGAGGTCCACTGACGGGGCGCTCCGGCCCCGCCCCCGGGGGCGGGAGGGCGTGGCGGAGCGGACGCTCCGTGCAGCTTCGCCTTGCGCTGGCCCGTGGCCGCGGATGATTCTCGGCGGCCCATGAGCGTGCTGGACAAGGTGCTGTCATTGCGGCCGGGCAACACGGTGGCCCGGGTCGGTCCCGGTTCCCGGGTGCCCCTGCTCAACCCGCGTGAGCTGCTGCGCGCCCTGGAGCGCGCGCCGGTGGCGCTGCCCTGCCTGCCGGTGCAGTCGAAGGCGGCGCTGCCGGGCCTGTTGCGCGCCGCCCGCGCCGAGGACGCGGTGCTGGGGCTGGCGTGCGCCCACCCCATGGCGGTCCGGGGCGCGGCCGAGCGCTTCGTCGAGGCCGTGCACGCCGCGGCCTCCGAGGCCGAGCACACGCGCCCGCTGTTCCTCCAGGCGGGGCCGGTGCGCGTGGCCCGGGCGGACGAGGAGTCGCTCGCGCCCCTGCGAGACGGCCTGTTCCGCATGGTGGACGCGGGCTTCGCGCTGGTGTCGCTGGACCTGTCCCGGCTGGACTCCTACGCGGCGGTGGAGGCCGTCAACGCCCTGGCGGGGCCGGTGACGGAGCGCGAGCTGTCCCTGGAGCTGAGCCCTCCGGCGCCCGCGCGCGGCGGCCCGCTGGACGTCTGCCGGACGCTCCTGGAAGGGCTGCGCCAGTGGAAGGTGCCGGTGCGCTTCCTGCGCGTGGCCGAGCGGGAGCTGGGGGAGGGCGAGCCCGACGTGGGGATGCTGCGCTCGCTGGTGGACCTGGGCTCGGAGTTCGAGGTGTCCGTCGCGGTGGGCGACGTCCGCCAGGGCTTCCCGCGCATGCTGCCCACCTATGTGGCGGCGGGGGCCCGGAAGGTGGACTGCGTGGGGCCCTTCGAGCGGCTCGCGCTGGGGGCCCGGCCCGCGGACACGCGCGCGGACGTGGAGCGCAAGGCCCAGGCGTCGGGGCTGGCTGCCGGGGAGCTGCTGAGCGTGCTGGAGGACGGGCTCCCCGCGCTGGAGGCGGACGCGCGCGAGCGGCTGGAGGCGCTGTCGTTCGCGGAGGCGACGGACGCGCTCGCGGGGCTGGGGGCGGTGGGGCGGGCCCAGGCCGTCATGCGCTTCCTCGCGGCGAATCGAGGCGACTGACGGCCCGCGCGGTGTAGAAGGGCGCCATGCGAATCGTCGCTGGCACCGCCAAGGGGCGGGCCCTGGCCGGCCCCAAGCCCACGTCCCGTCACATCCGTCCCACCGCGGACCGCGTCCGCGAGACGCTCTTCAACGTGCTGGGGCAGTTCCTCGACGGCCAGCGCGTGCTGGACCTGTACGCCGGCACCGGCGCGCTCGGCCTGGAGGCCCTGTCCCGGGGCGCGGGCGCCGTGGTCCTGGTGGACCAGGACCGCGAGGCCCAGGCCCTGTGCCGCCAGAACATCCAGTCCCTGGGCTTCACCTCCGGCGTGGAGCTCCTGGCGCAGCCGGTGGCGCGGGCGCTGGAGACGCTGGGCCGGCGGGGCGAGCGCTTCGAGCTCGTCTTCGCGGACCCACCCTACGCGGCCCGGGTGGTGGAGGCGGTGCTGGACGGCGTGGTGGGGGCGGGGCTGCTGGCGCCCGGCGGCATGCTCGTGGTGGAGCACGACAAGCGCGAGGCGGCGCCCGAGTCTCACGCGGGCCTCGTCCGGGAGGACCAGCGGCGCTTCGGGGACACGCTGGTGAGCTTCTACCGGGCGCCCTGACGCGGCCGAGCATTCCTTGACCGCCATCCGACGCCAGTCGACACTTCGGGGCGCATGCCGGTCGCCATCTACCCTGGTTCGTTCGATCCGCTCACCAACGGCCACCTGAGCCTCATCCAGCGGAGCCTGAAGATGTTCGACAGGCTCATCGTGGCCATCGCGGTGAACCCGAAGAAGACGCCGCTGTTCTCGGAGGACGAGCGGCGCGAGCTCATCCGCGACGCCGTGAAGGACCCGCGGGTGGAGGTGGATGCCTTCCACGGTCTGCTGGTGGACTACGTGAAGCGGCGGGGCGTGGGCGTCATTGTCCGCGGACTCCGGGCGGTGTCGGA
>Ga0164243_10015460_pt1 | contig 10548 bp, 7 predicted proteins | sample OricompcompostOP_FD_108781 | JGI IMG/M metagenome (GOLD analysis project Ga0164243, IMG submission 108781) | Organic Plus compost microbial communities from Emeryville, California, USA - Original compost - Organic plus compost (OP) | ecosystem: Engineered > Solid waste > Mixed feedstock >...
GCCGCCCAGGCCGCCCCGGCCGCAGGCGCGTCGACCGCGGCGGCAGACGCGGAATGGACCGGCGTGACGCCGGCCGGCGCGGCACCGACGGAGGAGACCGAGGCCGATGCGACGGCGAGCCGGAGGCAGTCGACCACGGAGGCGGACGACGAATGAGTGGTAACCGGCGACCGGTGCGCGCCCGCGGGGGTGCGCGGGGAATCGTGGCGGCCGTGGCGACGATCATCGCCGCGCTGCTGGTGGTCTCGGGCTGCGGGTCGATCCCCGACGACTCGTCACCCCAGCCCATCAAGTCCTTCCAGCGTGAGGCCGCCACCAACGCGGCCCCGGCGCCGCAGGCCGACATGGACCCCGAAGCCCTCGTCCGGGCGTTTCTGAAGTCGACCGTCGACCCCGATGCCGGACACGACGCCGCGCGGGCGTTCCTCACGCCGGTCGCGTCCCAGCAGTGGGACGACCGCGGCGACGCGCTGATCCTCGACGAGATCAGCATCTTCGTCGACCAGCGCGACGAGGACTCGGTCCGGATGCGCCTGATCGGCGACAACGTGGGCACCCTGAAGTCCGACGGCCAACTGCTGCCCGCCTCGGGCCGGGTGGAGACGACCCTCAGCCTGACCCGCCAGGGCGACCAGTGGCGTATCGACGGCCCGCTCCCGAACGGGACGATGATCGACCGCGACCAGTTCGCCAACACCTACCGCCCGGTGTCGCTGTACTTCAGCGACCGCACCGGCCGGCATCTGGTGCCCGACCCGCGCTGGTTCTACGCCGGACAGGCCACCGACCCGACGGCGCTCGTGAACCGGCTCATCGCCGGTCCGGCCACCGATCTCGCCGCGGCCGTCGACAGCGGCTTCCCGAGCGGGGCCACCCTGCGCGGCCCGGTCGTCGGCCTGCCGGGGGGAGGGGTGCGCATCGACCTCAGCGGGATCGGCAACGCGTCGAATCGGAATCGGACGGTGCTCGCCGCGCAACTCGTGTGGACCCTCGACGGGGCCGACATCTCCGGTCCGTACGTGATCGACGCCGACGGCGCGCCGCTGTCGGCCGAGCGTGCATCGGGATGGCAGCCCGCCGACGTGCGTTCGTTCGATCCCGACGCGGTGCCGTCGACCGACGTCGGCCTCAACATCGTCACCGGCGGCGCGCTGCGTGCCGTCACCGAGAACGCGGCCGTGCCGGTGCGCGGCCCCCTCGGCACGTCGCGCGACGTGCGGGCGGCGACCATCTCCGAGAACGGGGACCGGGTGGCCGCGGTGCGTGCCGTGGGCGGTTCCGACCGGCGCCTCGAGTGCGTCATCGGCGACTACGGCGGCAACGTCGGCCCGATCGCCGAGGGCGCGTCGATCACCCGCCCGTCCTTCGGCTCCGACGAGAACACCGTGTGGGTCGTGGTCGACGGCCGCCCGTTGCAGTGGCAGCGCGACGACGACGGAACGCGCACGGTCCCGGTCGAGGCGTCGTCGATCCCGACCGTGGCGCGCGGCGCGATCACCGAGATGCAGATCGCTCCCGACGGGGTCCGTGCGGCGCTCGTCGTCGGCGGCCAGGTCGTCTTCGCGATCCTGTCGACCAACGCCGAGGGGCAGGTCTCGCTCACGAGCCCGCGGATCGCGGCCTTCAACATCGGCAACCGGGCGGTGTCGCTGGACTGGGCGTCGCCGACGACGCTGGTGATCGCGCGCGAGGCCCCCGAGTCGCCGGTGGTGCAGTTGTCCATCGACGGCACGCCCGCCGTCGGGCTGCTGAGCGGCAACGTGTCCCCGCCCGTGCGGGCGGTGGTCGCGAACTCGTCGACGATCTACGTCGGCGACCAGCGCGGCGTGCTCAGGCTCGGCAGCGACGACGGCCAGCCCGATCAGTACTGGACCGAGGTCGAGCCGGCGATGATCCCCGGCGCGATCCCGGTCCTGCCCTGATCCGTTCTCGCCCTGATCCGGTCCCGCCCCGATCCGGTCCCGCACTGATGCTGCCGGCCCCGAAGACCTCTGCGGCGCGTCTACGCCGCCGCGACCACCACGACGGCATCGACCCCGACGCCCGCGCGGCGCAGGACGCGGACCGACTCGGCCGCGGTCGCGCCGGTGGTCATCACGTCGTCGACGAGGATCGTCGTCGCGCGGTGCGGCAGAGCGACTTTCCGAGTACGAGGCCGGATCGCACCGGAGAGGTTGCGGGCCCGTGCGCGTGCGTCGAGCCCGGCCGAGTCCCGCGCCGTCGCGGCGGTCGCCAGCACCGGCACCACCCGCACCCGCGGCCCGAGGGCGGTGGCGGCATGGCGCGCGAAGGCGGTCACCCGGTCACCGCCGCGGCGCCGGGCGGCCAGGCGTCGGGTGGGGGCCGGGATCAGGACAAGGGTCGGGGCGTCCGGTAGCTCGCCCCAGCGGGCGAGCGTGCGGATCCCGTGCGCGAGGGCCGATCCCAGCGGGGCGACGAGATCGCGTCGGTCGTGTTCCTTGACCGCGAGGACAGCGCGGCGGTGCACTCCCCGGTACCGTCCCAGAGCCCACACCGGGGCGGCGGGAAAGACCCGGGGACGCACCGAGATCGGTGCGTCATGCAACGATCTGTCGCAGCGTCGGCACCACGCGGTCCCCGGGCGCGCGCACCCGCCGCACACGAGTGGACACACGAGGTCGGCCGCCGCGCGCGTCACCGCCGCCCCGCCCGTCAGGAATCGCGGTTCACGCATGCCGGCGACCCTAGAGCCGCGGCCCGGCGCGTGGCGGGCCGAGACGGGAGATTGTGGACAATTCCGCACCGGGACCCCGCCAGTCGGGACCTACTGATCATCCGTGCGGAGTACTTGGGGCCCCTCTTGTCCCGACCTGTGCCACGCCGTGGTCGAAAACGTGGCCACCGTCTGAATTCGAGGCTACGGTCGTGGGTACAAACGGGTTGTCCGAGAGGTCCGCGAGGTCCTCGTAGTGAGGGCGGCCGGTGCTTCGGGAGGTGATGCCCCTGTCGTTGTGTGCCAGCCACCGGCTGGCATGGACACTTTCCTCGGTGTCGTGCAAATCATCAGTGCGACAACAGATCACGATGATCCAACGCTGCCGGGAACAATTCAGGAGGTAGTTGAATGTCCTCAGTCATCCACCGCAAAGGCCAGCGCGAACCCAAGATCGCGGACCAGAGGCCGACCGTGGAGAAGGGCCAGGAGCCCGATACCGAATCAACCCAGACCGACTCCTTCGACCCGGAGTTCGCGTTCGTCCGTCCGCCAGGAACCGTGGACGCCGAGGAACCCGCCGAGCCCCAAGCGAAAATCGTGTTCAGCGGTCGCAACGTCGTCATCCCCGACCACTACCGCATCTACGTCGGCGACAAGCTCGCGCGTCTCGAGCGATTCGATCCGACGATCTTCCAGTTCGACGTCGAGCTGAAGCACTATCGCAACCGCAGGCTGTCGAAGGTCTGTCAGAAGGTGGAGATCACCGCGAAGGGCAAGGGCCCCGTCGTCCGCGCCCAGGCGAACGGCGACAACTTCTACGCCGCGCTCGAGAACTGTCTCGACAAGCTCGAGTCCAGGCTGCGCCGCGTGAAGGATCGCCGCCGGGTCCACCACGGGAACCGCCGGCCGCAGTCGGTCGCGGAGGCCACCGAGATCGGTGCGCCGCCGCTGCGTGAGGACCAGTTGTCGGTCGACGGCTTCGTCGGCGACGGCTATCAGAAGCCGGAGACGAAGGATCCGTACGACGACGTCGAGGACCACACCCCCGGCCAGATCGTCCGCATCAAGGAGCACTCCGCGGTGCCGATGACCGTCGACGACGCGCTCTACGAGATGGAACTCGTCGGGCACGACTTCTTCCTGTTCCACGACAAGGAGACCGACAAGCCGTCGGTGGTGTACCGCAGGCACGCCTTCGACTACGGCCTCATCCGTCTCGTCTGAGCGGGGCGGGCGACACCGGGTGGCCCTGATCGTCCGCGATCGGACGACACCGGCGACAGGTCGGCGGCGGGAACGCGGTCCGATCAGGGTCCACTCAGCTCACATCGCTACCATGGGATCCGGTCTGTGCGTTGCGCGGGCCGGATTCCGTGTGTTTTCAACAGGTGAGGAACTCGATCCACGGTGCTGAACAAGCTGTTGCGCGTCGGCGAAGGCCGCATGGTGAAGCGACTCGACGCGATCGCGTCGCACGTCGAGGCGCTCTCCGACGAGTTCGAAGCGCTCTCCGACGCGGAACTGCGTGCGAAGACCGACGAGTTCAAGAAGCGGCTCGCCGACGGTGAGACGCTCGACGAGCTGCTGCCCGAGGCCTTCGCGACCGCCCGCGAGGCGGCCTGGCGCGTCCTCGACCAGAAGCACTTCCACGTGCAGATCATGGGCGGCGCGGCACTGCACTACGGCAACATCGCCGAGATGAAGACCGGTGAGGGCAAGACCCTCACCTGTGTGCTCCCGGCGTACCTGAACGCACTCACCGGCGACGGCGTCCACGTCGTCACGGTCAACGACTACCTCGCCAAGCGCGACTCGGAGTGGATGGGCCGCGTCCATCGCTTCCTGGGTCTCGAGACCGCGGTGATCCTCACCGGCATGACGCCCGCCGCGCGCCGCGAGGCCTACGCCGCCGACATCACCTACGGCACCAACAACGAGTTCGGCTTCGACTACCTCCGCGACAACATGGCGCACTCGCTGGCCGAACTGGTCCAGCGTGGTCACAACTACGCCATCGTCGACGAGGTCGACTCGATCCTCATCGACGAGGCCCGTACCCCGCTGATCATCTCGGGCCCCGCCGAGGGCTCGAGCAAGTGGTACGTGGAGTTCGCGCGCATCGCGCCGCTGCTCGAGAAGGACGTCCACTACGAGGTGGACATCAAGAAGAAGACGGTCGGCATCCACGAGGCGGGCGTGGAGTTCGTCGAGGACCGCCTCGGCATCGACAACCTCTACGAGGCCGCCAACTCGCCGCTGGTCAGCTACCTGAACAACGCGATCAAGGTCAAGGAGCTGTTCCACCGCGACAAGGACTACATCGTCCGCAACGGCGAGGTCCTCATCGTCGACGAGTTCACCGGCCGCGTGCTGGAGGGACGCCGCTTCAACGAGGGCCTGCACCAGGCGATCGAGGCCAAGGAAGGCGTCGAGATCAAGGCGGAGAACCAGACCCTCGCCACGATCACCCTGCAGAACTACTTCCGTCTGTACGACAAGCTCGCCGGCATGACCGGCACGGCCGAGACCGAGGCCGCCGAGTTCGACCAGATCTACAAGCTCGGCGTGATCCCGATCCCGACCAACCGCCCGATGATCCGCAAGGACCAGGGCGACCTGATCTACAAGACCGAGGAGGCCAAGTTCGCCGCGGTCGTCGACGACATCGTCGAACGGCATCGCGAGGGCCAGCCGGTGCTCGTCGGCACCACCAGCGTCGAGCGCTCGGAGTACCTGTCGCGCCAGCTGAAGAAGGCGGGCATCCCGCACAGCGTGCTCAACGCGAAGTTCCACGAGCAGGAAGCCCAGATCATCGCCGAGGCCGGTCGCATCGGGGCGGTCACGGTGGCCACCAACATGGCCGGTCGCGGCACCGATATCGTGCTCGGCGGCAACCCCGACATCATCGCCGACATCCGCCTGCGCAAGGCCGGCCTCGACCCGGTGAACACCCCCGAGGAGTATGAGGCCGCCTGGAACGAGGCCATCGAGATCGCGCGCAAGGAGGCGGCAGAGGAGGCCGAGGAGGTCCGCAAGGTCGGCGGCCTCTACGTGCTCGGCACCGAACGCCACGAGTCGCGTCGTATCGACAACCAGCTGCGCGGTCGCTCCGGTCGTCAGGGTGACCCGGGCGAGTCGCGGTTCTACCTGTCGGTCGCCGACGAGCTGATGCGGCGCTTCAACGGCGGCGCGCTCGAGGCCATCATGAGCCGCCTGCCCGACGACGTGCCGATCGAGGCGAAGATGGTCACCAAGGCCATCCGCAGCGCTCAGACGCAGGTCGAGCAGCAGAACTTCGAGATGCGCAAGAACGTCCTCAAGTACGACGAGGTCATGAACCAGCAGCGCAAGGTGATCTACGCCGAGCGCCGCAAGATCCTCGAGGGCGAGGACCACCACGAGCAGATCAAGCAGATGATCGACGACGTGGTCTCGGCCTATGTCGAGGGCGCGACCGCCGAGGGATACGCCGAGGACTGGGATCTCGACGAGCTGACGACCGCGCTGCGCACCCTCTACCCGATGGAGCTCGACCTCCGCGAGGTCGTCGGCGAGACGGAATACGGTGAGCGCGACGACATCTCGGCCGAGGAACTGCGCGACATCCTCGTCGCCGACGCCCGCGCCGCCTACGACAAGCGCGAGAAGGCCATCGACGATGTGGCCGGCGAGGGCGCGATGCGCCAGCTCGAGCGCAGCGTGCTGCTCAGCGTCCTCGACCGCAAGTGGCGCGACCACCTCTACGAGATGGACTACCTCCGCGAGGGCATCCACCTGCGGTCGATGGCACAGCGCGACCCGGTGGTCGAGTACCAGCGCGAGGGCTACGACATGTTCCAGGGCATGCTCGAGGGCCTCAAGGAAGAGACGCTGAGCATCCTCTTCAACGCGCACGTCCAGACCGAGCAGCCCGCGCCCCAGCCGCCGCTGCCGACCGCCGCCGATCTCCGCGCGGCGGTGGCCGGTGGCACCCCGGCACCCGCGCCGGCGGCCGAGGGCGCACAGGTGCCCGCTGCGCTGCGCGGCACCGGAGCACCGGCTCAGGAGCCCGCGGTGACCTACTCGGGTCCCGGCGAGGGCGGCGGCACCGTGGTGCACTCCGAGGAGGAGGAGCTCTCGGGTGCCCCGGAGAACGGGGCCGCGGAGTCCGCGAGCCGGCGCGAGCGTCGGGCCGCGGCGCGGGCCGGCGCCAAGGGCAACAAGGCCAAGCCGCCGAAGTCGAAGAAGCGCCGCTGATGTGAGCGCCGACGGGCAACGCCCTGAGGCGCACATCACAGAATTTTCTTCGCCGGACATGGAACCGGACGGGGGAGTGGCTGCGTCCTATCCCCATGCAGCCGCTGATCACCGCTCGTCCCGAGTCGGACTCCGCGTCCGCGAGCGATCTCGTCGCCGCGGTCGCCGAGGCCGGCGTCCGGACCCCGCGGGTCCGCGTCCGACCCGCGCCGCCGTACGAACCGGCCGGTCTCGGGCCGGTCACCCACACGGCACGCCGGACGACCGGGACGGGGACACTCGTGGTGCGGGAGCTCGCGGACGCGGGTTCCCCGCCGTCGCGCAAGACCCTGGCGGCCGCGGTGGAGGCCCGGCGCTTCGCCATCGCGACCTCCCGGCTGCTGTTCGAGGTCATCGACCGTCGTCGCGGGACCGCTCACCTCGCCGACTCCGTGGCGCCCGCTTTGATCGACCAGGTGGCGGCACTCGTTCGGCACGACGCCTTCCGCCCCGCCGAACCCGCCGGCCCGTCACCGAGCACCGCCGCGCCGGGGACCGTTCTGCAGCGGGTCCACGTGCAACTGTGTGACACCAGCGCCGCCGAGGTCTTCGGGTCCTACAGTTGCGGCGGACGCATCCGCGCCTTCGCGGGGCGGATCGAACGCGCACCTCGCCGCGCCCGAACCGTCGTGGAGCCCGGCGCCGCCCGGCCCGTGCTCGGTCGCGTCGAGTACCGGTGGCAACTGGTCGCCCTCGAGTTCAGCTGATCCGCCGCGCCATCGGCGCGCAGCCGACCCCGACTCGGCCGGCCCGCTAGGATCGGCGGCGTGGTCACCCGTTTGTCGCCGCGCGACGCGATGTACTACTTCCTCGACGATTCCCGCTCGACGACCCACCTGGGTGCGCTGCTGATCGTCGATCCGGCCATGGCCGCGAGCACCGGCCCGGACGCAGGTGAACAGTCGGGAAATGGTGCGGGGCCGGGCTCCCGCAAGCCGCTGGACTACGCGTCGCTGGTCTCGCTGGTCGAGAATCGGCTGCAGCGAGCGCCCCGATACCGGCAACTCGTCCGGGAGGTCACCCTCGGTCTCGCGCGGCCGGTGTGGACCGACGATCCCGACTTCGACATCAACTTCCACATCCGCCGCGCGGGGTTGCCCCGTCCCGGCGGTCCCGCGGACCTCGCCGACCTGGTCTCCCGCGTGATGTCGCGTCCGCTGGACCGGACCCGGCCGCTGTGGGAGATGTATCTGATCGAGGGCCTGGCCGATGGCCGTCTGGCGATCCTCACCAAGTCGCACCGCTGCCTGATCGACGAGCACGACGGTCATCCGGAGATCAGCGAGGTCATCTGCGACACCACCGAGGAGCCGGAGGTGCTGCCGGAGGAGCTGTGGATGCCGGGGTACCCGCCGGGCGGCACGAGCCTGGTCATCGGGGCTCTCGCCGAGGCACTGGCCCGTCCCGGCGATCTGGTGGAGACGGTGGTGCACGGCAACGGCGTGGTCGCCGAGGCGCGTTCGGTCGTCGGCGGCACGCTGCGACGGGTCGGCGGCGTGGTCGGTCAGCTCACCGATTCCGCGCCGCGCAGTCCGCTCAACAATGCGGGCACCACCACCCGTGGTTTCACCACCGCGTCGGTGCCGCGCCGCGAGTGCGCGAAGATCGCCGAACACCACAACTGCACGGTCATCGACGTGGAACTCGCGATCATCACCGGCGTCATGCGCAGGTGGCTGCTGTCGGTCGACCCGGTGGCTGCGACCCCGGCGGACACCGTGCGCGTCGTCGTGCCCCTGTCGGCGCGCGATCCGGGCGTCGAGGTCGATCCCGAGGCGGAGCCGAGCTGGATCCCCATCGCCAAACCGAGCTTCGTGACCGATCTCCCGGTGGGAGAGGCGAATCCGACCGTGCGCCTGGCGCAGGTCGCCGGGCTGGCCGACCGCTACGCCCAGTCGTCGCGACGGATGAGCACCGGCCCGAGCCCGTGGTTCCCGGAACTCGGCGTCGTCCCGTTCGCCGACATCAGCTCGCGCGCTTTCCGATCGCTCGACAGCCGTTCCTACAACGTGCCGGTGGCGATGAGCACCGCGCCGGTCGCCGACCGCTTCGTCCTCGGCGTCCCGGTGCGGGAGGTGTACTACGTGCCCGTCCTGGTGTCGCAGCGGGCGCTGTCGGTCAGCGTCGTCGAGTACGCCGACCGGTTGAACTTCGCCTTCGTCGCCGACCGGGGCGTCATCTCGGACCTGCCGGTCCTGGGCGACTACGCCGTCGAGTCCTACGAGGAGTTGCGCGCCTCCGATTGACCGCGTTGCGCGGCTAAGGTGAGCGGGTATCGGTGGAAGGCGCAAGGGAGCGAAGTCGAATGAGGGTGTATCTGCCGGCGACGTTGGCGATGTTGATCCAGCTGAACTCCGACGGGGAGTTCCGCCCGGTCGGGGGGACCGGCTTCGCATTGACCCCGGCGCTGCGCGAGTCCTTCCTCTCCGGCGACGACGAGGAGCTCTCGGAGGTGGCCATGCGCGAGGCCGCGCGGGCATCGCTGCGGTTGCTCGCCGGCGAGGCCCCCGAGCCCGGCGACGAGGCCGCCGAGGTGGAGCTCGCCGCCGACGAGCAGACCACCAAGCCGGGCCTGACGCCGGACCTCCCGCCGCGCCGGGTGGTGATCGCCGCCGACGTCGACGACTCGGCGGTGACGCTGCGCCCCGATCTCGACGACGCCGTGGTGAAGGTGTCCGGGACGGTTCCGCTGAAGGCCATCGCGTCGGTGCACGTCGACGTCAAGGAAGCCGAGGACAAGGTGCGGGCCGCGGTCGTGGTGATCGACGCCGCCGATCTCGGCGACCTCGACGCCGAACTCGCGGTCGGCGACGCCGAGGACTTCGACCTCGCCTGGTACGCCACCCAGGAACTGCCGTTCCTGCTCGAACTGCTCTGATGCACCGAACCGTGCCCGAATGTGCTGCGCGGAGGTGACCCGGATTACTGCGGGCATTAACCTACGGTTGCGTAGGTTAAGGTGACTCCGCAGTACACAACAGAGTTGAAGGCGGTTGTCAGATGGGTTTCCTCGAGCGATTCGAAGAACCGGTTGCCGGGGTCGCGGCGCGTAGTCGCGGGGCGAAGTGGGCACGTGCCGCGCTCACCCGCATCACCACCCCGTTGCTTCCCGACGACTACCTGCACCTGGCGAACCCGCTGTGGTCGGCGCGCGAGCTGCGCGGCAAGGTCATCTCGGTCACCCGGGAGACCGAGGACTCCGCGACGATCCGGATCCGTCCCGGCTGGGGTTTCTCCTTCGACTACGTGCCCGGCCAGTACGTCGGCATCGGCGTGCTCATGGACGGCCGCTGGACGTGGCGTTCCTATTCGCTGACCTCGACCCCCGACACCTCGGCCAATGACAAGACCATCGCGATCACCGTCAAGGCGATGCCCGAGGGCTTCCTCTCGACGCACCTCGTCAACGGCCTGAAGCCGGGGACCGTCGTGCGTCTCGCCGCGCCGCAGGGCGAGTTCGTGCTGCCCGAGCCGTTGCCGGAGAAGATCCTGTTCGCCACAGCGGGCAGCGGCCTGACCCCGATCATCTCGATGCTGCGCATGGTCCGTCAGCGCGGGCAGCGCACCGACATCAAGGTGATCCACTCGACGCCGAC
>Ga0164243_10015462_pt1 | contig 10547 bp, 7 predicted proteins | sample OricompcompostOP_FD_108781 | JGI IMG/M metagenome (GOLD analysis project Ga0164243, IMG submission 108781) | Organic Plus compost microbial communities from Emeryville, California, USA - Original compost - Organic plus compost (OP) | ecosystem: Engineered > Solid waste > Mixed feedstock >...
CCGTACTCGGTCGCCTCGGCGGCTGCCGTCGTCTCGGTCGTGCTCTCGGTCATCGCCTCTCGCCCGTTCTGCTCAGCGCGGTCCGCAGGGTCTTCTCGACGATCCCGGCGAGCACGTGCCGCCGGTACGCCGCCGTGGTGGTGCTGTCGTCGGAGACGGTCACGGCGTTCTGCGCGAGCCGTCCCGCCTCCGCGAACACGGCGGGCGCGGGGTCCTGCCCGGCGAGCAGCTCCTCGCACTCGGTGAGCACCACCGGCACGGAGGAGACGCCGCACGCGGCGAGCCGCGCCCGGGCGATCCTGCCGTCGTCGCCGAGCAGCAGGGTGGCGGCGACGCCGGCGACCGCGAAGTCGCCGTGCCGCCGCGCGAACTCGCCGAACGCCCAGCCCTCGCCGGGCTCCAGCGCCGGGAACTCCGCCTCCACCACGAGCTCCTCCGGCTCAAGCGAGGTGGTGAAGATGAACTCGAAGAACTCGGCCGCCGGGATGACGCGCCGCCCGCCCGGCCCCTGCGCGGTGACCGTGCCGCGGGTCGCGGACAGCAGCGCGGGCAGCTCCGCCGACGGGTCGGCGTGCGCGAGGCTGCCGCAGATCGTGCCCCGGTTGCGGATCGCCGGGTGGGCGACGTGCCGCAGCGTCTCCCGGATGAGCGGGTTCGCGGCGAACACCTCGGGGCTGCGCTCCACCGCGCGCTGCCGGGCCATCGCGCCGACGCGCACCGAGCCGCCGGAGACGTCGATCCGGTCGAGGCCGGGCACCCGGCTCAGGTCGATGACGACCTGCGGGTTGGCGAGCCGGAAGTTCATCGTCGGGATGAGGCTCTGGCCGCCGGCGAGGATCACGGAGTCCTCGGCCTCGGCGCGTACGGCTATCGCCGCCGGTAGCGAGGCCGGCACCGTGTATCGGAAGCCGGATGGTTTCACGGGGTCACACCTCCGAGGTTTTCGTGCGCGGTGTTCCTGGCCATCACAGTCCCTTGAGCACGTCGTCGAACTCCGGGTAGCTCAGCGGAGAGGTGGCGAGAAGTTTGTCCTTGTTTGAGGTAGTCATCATGTCTTGGAACACTTTGTTCTCGAAGGTGGGTGTTCCACCTTCCAGCGCGGCCCGTACGGTGCGCCCGGCGAGCAGCCCGGTCTCGGCCGCCGAGTAGTAGCGGGTGGCGGCGAGGTACGGCGTGCCCAGCCAGTCGAGCATCTCGGCGTCGGCGTCGCTGGTGACGTGCGTGATGTTGGTGATGTTGTTCTGCTTCAGGTAGGAGGCGACGCCGTTGCCCATCGCCGCGGCGTACGACACGATCGTCGTGGCGTCCGGGTGGGCCTGGAGCGCCCGCTCGACCACGCCGATGGCCTTGGTCCGGTCGAAGTACCCCTGTTCGCGGACGACTATCTTGAAATCGGTGCCTTCCAGCGCCTTGTCCAGGCCTTGGTCGATGCGCTCGGAGAAGCCCTGGCCGACGACGCCCTGCACGACGATGACCTTCCCGGGCTTGGCGTTCTGCTTCAGCCACTCGCCGATCATGGTGCCGCCGCCGATCGAGTCGACGAACGAGACCCCGGCGACGTACTCGTCGAGCGGACCGGGCGCGGCCCACAACGCCACCGCCGACGGGATGTCGGACTGCTTGGCCTGCTTCACGCCGGTGAGCACGGTGTCCACCGTGTTCGGCAGGATGACGAGGCCGTCCACGCCCTGGGAGATGAGGCTCTCCAGGTTCTTCAGCTCGGTCTGCACGTCGAAGTTCGCCTGCACGACCTTCAGCTCGTACTCGGTGCCCTCCATGGCCTTGGCCACGCCCTGCGTGACCTGCTTGGTGTACTCCACCAGGCCGTTGAGGGAGATGCCGATCGTCTTGCCCGCGCCGACCGCGCCACCGCCGCCGCCGCTCTGCGAGGCGGTGGTGGCGTCGGAGCCGCAGGCGACGAGGACGGGGGAGACCAGGCCGAGGCCGCCGAGGGCGAGCGCGCCCCGGAGAACTGACCTGCGCGAGGGTACGGAAGACGGCGAGGTTCGCATGATGACTCCATCGGGTCGCCGCGGCCGGGCGGGGCGGCGGCGCGGTGAACGGGGGGTGAGCTGGGGCCGGGTGGCGGTCCCGGCCGGATTCGGGTACGGCGAGGGTGGGTGACGGAGACGGGTCCTGGGGTGCGGGTACGGCCCGGCGTCAGGCGCGCAGGCGGACCCGGCGTCGCCGCCGGAACTCGGCGACGGCGGTGACGGAGACGGCGGCGATGAGGATCGCGCCGAACACGAACTGGTCGTAGGAGTCGGGCACGTTCAGGAACGTGAGCGCGCTGGTGATGACGCCGAGCACGAGCACGCCGAGCAGGCTGCCGAGCATCGAGCCGCGGCCGCCGGCGAGCGACGCGCCGCCGAGCACGATCGCGGCGATCACCATCAGCTCCAGGCCGACCCCGGCGCGCGGGTCGCCCGCGCTCACCCGGCCGGTGATCACGACCGAGGCGAGCCCGCAGAGCGCGCCGTTCATCACGAAGATCAGGATCTTGGTGCGGGTGGTGGCGACGCCGGACAGGAACGCGGCCTCCTCGTTCGCGCCGAGCGCGAACACGTTCCGGCCGAACCGGGTGAAGTGCAGCAGCACGCCGCCCGCGATCAGGCAGAGCAGCCAGATCAGCACCGGCCCGCGCAGCCCGGGCAGCACGTCGCCCTGCATCCAGTCGAGCCCGTCCGGCACCGAGATCGGCGTGCTGTCCGCGAGCGTGAGCGCGATCGACGCGAACACGGCGAGCCCGCCGAGGGTGAGGATGAACGGGGGCACGTTGAGCAGCGAGACGAGCAGCCCCCAGAGCACGCCGACGACCGCCCCGACCGCGATCGGGATGATCAGGACGAGCGCCGATGGAACGTTCCCCAGCACCAGCTTGGCGGTGATCACGCTCCCGACCGAGACGAGGCTGCCGACCGACAGGTCGAGCTGGCCGCCCACGAGCAGGAACGTCTGCCCGACGGCGAGGATGCCGAGCACGGCGCTCGCCACGAGCATGCGTTCGATGTTCCCCGCCGACAGGAAGGCGTCGTTGTTCGCCGAGGCGATGGCGCACAGGCCGATCAGGATGGCGATCAGCGGGACGTAGACCTGCAGGTGTTCCCGTACGGCGGGGGTGACGATCCGGCGCGCCGGGGCGCTCGCCGCGCGGCGGGTCGTGGTCGATGTGGTGTGCATTCAGGCCCCCAGCTCCAGCTCGAAGATCCGGTGCTCGGTGGCGTGCTCGCCGTCGATCTCCCCGACGATCCGGCCGTCGCGCATCACCAGGACGCGGTCGGCGACACAGCGGATCTCCTGATACTCGGTCGAGAACAGCAACACCGCCCGGCCCTCGGCCGCGCACTGTCGAAGTAGCCGGTAGATTTCGAATTTCGATGGGATGTCCACGCCGGCGGTCGGCTCGTCGAGGATGAGCACGTCGCTGTCCACCTCGAACCACCGGGCGAGGACGACTTTCTGCTGATTGCCGCCGCTGAGCGCGCGGACCGGGCCGCGCACGTCGGCCATCTTCACCGCGAGCCTCCGGCAGACGCCCTCGGCCCGCCCCGCGGCGCGCCCCGGGTGGTAGAACGGGGCGCGGACCAGGCCGTTCTCCGCGAGCAGGGCGTTCTCCACGATGGAACGGTCGAGCATCAGGCCCTCCCGCTTCCGGTCGGCGGGCAGGAAGGCCACGCCGGCGGCGGTGGCGGCGCGGCGCCCGCGGCGGCGCCCGCCGTGCACGCGCACCGTCCCCGAGGTGGGGGCGAGCGCGCCCGCGGCGAGCAGGGCCACCTCGCGGCTGCCGCAGCCGACCGCGCCGGTGACGGCGAGCACCTCGCCGCGCCGCGCGGCGAGGCTCACCGAGCGCACCGCGCCGCCGAAGCTCACGTCGTCGAACTCGACCGCGACGTCGCCGGGGGAGGTGTTCCCCTCGTGCACGTCCTCGCGGCGCAGCGAGACCTCGTCGCCGAACATGTGGCCGACGAGCGCGGGCGGGGTGACGTCGGCGACGAGCCCCTCGGCGACCTTCGCGCCGTCGCGCAGCACGGTGTAGTCGTCGGCGAGCTCCATCACCTCGTCGAGGTGGTGGCTGATGTAGACGACGGCGATGCCGCTGTCGCGGATCTGCCGGACCACGCGGAAGAGCTGCTCGATCTCGGCGCGGTGCAGGCTCGCGGTCGGCTCGTCCATGATCACGACCTTGGCCTCGGCGCACACCGCGCGGGCGAGCTCAAGCAGTTGCATCTGGGCGACCGTCAGCGTCCACGCGGGGGCGTACGGGTCGAGGTCCGCGCCGACCCGGGCGAGCCGCTCGGCCGCCTCCCGGGCCGCCGCGCGGGCGGTGACCAGGCCGAACCGGCCCGGCGTCGGGCCGTCGAGCAGCACGTTGTCGGCGACGGTGCGGGTGAGCGCGATCTGCCGCTCCTGGTGCAGCACGCGGATGCCCGCCGCCTTGGCGCTGCGCGGCGTGAGCTGCATCGGGACGCCGTCCAGCAGCACGGTTCCGGAGTCGGGTCGCACCGCTCCCGAGGCGATCTTGATCAGCGTCGACTTGCCGGCACCGTTCTCGCCCAGCAACGCGTGCACGCGGCCGGGGTGGGCGGCGAGTGACACGTTCTTGAGGGCGCGCACACTGGTGTAGGACTTCTCGACGTTGCGCAGCTCCAGCGTGGCGGTCATGACATCCTCAATGTTCGCCTAGCGGATACGATGTTCGTCTGACGGTGATGTGAAGTCTTGGGCCGGATTCGCGCGGTGTCAAGGGTGAAATATGTTTCGCCCGAAAGCCGGCCACCCCGTCGCGAGGGCAGCATGGAACGCCCGTCGCCGCAGGTCGCGCGGCGCTCTACGGGCAGCCGCGATCGACCGTACGGCAGGCGTATCGGACAGCGGCGGTGCGGCGGAACCTCCGCCGCACCGGATCAGGAACGCGAATGGGCGTTGCGCATCGGCTGCCAGCCGAGCCCGAGCGACAACGCCTGCGTCAGCCGCAGCACCGTGTCGACCACGGCGGCCTCGTGCGGCCCCTCGTCCAGATGGGTCCGCGACACCACCGCGCACACCGCCGCGACCACCTGGCCGGAGGCGTCGAACACCGGCGCCGACACCGACCCGGTGAACGTCTGCACGTCGCCCACGGTGCGCGCGAACCCCTGCCGGCGCACCTGCGCGAGGATCTCCCGCAGCCGGTCGGGGTCGGTCACCGAGCTCGGCGTGAGGCTCACCAGGTTGCCGCTCAGGTACTCCTCGATGAACTCCTCGGGCGCGTACGCGAGCAGCACGTGCCCCTTCGACCCGGTGTGCAGCGGGAAGTGGTAACCGTACGTGGTCCGGGTGATGATCTCACCGGACTGCGCCTCGTGCGAGTAGAGCACGACCGCCATGCCCTCGCTGCGCTCCACCAGCTGGAACACCGCGAACGGCGCCTCCTGCGAGGCCCGGGAGAGCATCGGCATCGCCAGATCGAGCAGGCGGTGCCCGACCAGGTACGTCGAGCCGAGCAGCCAGGTGCGCTTGCCGATGCGGAACACGCCGTTGGCGTCGCGCTCCAGGAACTCGTCCTCTTCCAGCTGGGTGAGGGTGCGGTGCAGCGTGGCCCAGGACATGCCGAGCGCCTCGGCCGCCTCCGACGCCCGCATCGGACGCCGGGCGAGCAGCTCCATCACCCGCAGCGCGCGGGACACCCCCTGCAGCTTCGGCTTGGCGCGCGACGCGGAGGACGACGCCCCGGCGCCCGAACTGCGTCGCGTCACGGTTCCCCCACTTCCCCGGCTCCGGAACCCGGCCGCGCGATCCCACGGTCGGCGGGCGTTTGTGATTGTACGCATCCGGAGGCAGGGCACGGGACCGGGCGAACCGGCCCCGTGCCGCCCCGGCGGGACGCCGTGGGGTCATGTCGCGGCGGCGGACGCGGCCTCCGCGGGCGCCGCCGGCCAGTCGTCGGGGTCGCTCCACCCCTCCGGCCAGATCAGCCCGCCGTCGCTGCGCACCTTCCGGTAGTGCTCGCCGCGGTCGAACATCGGCAGCTCCTCCCGGTCCCGCCGCCGCTGCTCGCGCAGCCGCTCGGTGGCCTCGACGTCGACCTGCACGTCCGCGTCGGGGGTGTCCTGGGTGAGGATCACCCCGTAGTCGGCCTCCGCGGCCTGCCTGGTCACCAGCCCGCAGCGCACGTCGTACGCGACCAGCTCCGGCTCCCGCTCCAGCGGGTCGCCCCAGCCGCCGCCGCCCGACGTCCACAGCCGCACCACGTCGCCGGCCTTGACCGGCACGTCGTCCACCATGCCGGGCAGCGACCGCACGTTCCCGTCCGCGTCCTCGATCGACACCCCGTACGGCCGGCCGGCGAGGCCGCCGTTCACGCCGTAGGGGGACAGCTCCGAGCGGTCGGCGTTGGACAGCAGCATCGAGTCGCGCAGCACCCGGACCCGCTTGTCGTAGCCGAACCCGCCGCGGCGGCGGCCCGCCCCGGCCGAGTCGGTGCGCAGCGCGAGCCGCTCGATCATGACCGGGTAACGCTGCTCGGAGAACTCGGCGGGCAGGTTGCGGGAGTTCGGCACGATGTGCACCACGTCGCTGCCGTCCGCCCACGGCCGTCCCGGGCCGCCGCCGCCGAGCACCTCGCGGAACAGGCTCAGCCGCCCGTCCTTCTCCCGGCTGTGCAGGCCCCAGATGCGGATCGTCTCGTGGTCGGCGGGCATCCGGCCGCCGGTCGCCTTGGCGAGCGCCCCGGCGAACACGCCGAGCGACCGGATCAGGATGAAGAACCGCAGGCCGGTCGGGCGGCCGAAGTGCGGCGTGACCAGCGTGCCCTTCTCCGGGAACACCACGTCGATGACGTCGAGCACGCCCTCGTTGATGTCGATCTCGGCGGCGCGCTCCGGCGAGTCGGCGAGGCAGCGCAGCACCGGCCCCATCCACTTGCGGACGAACCGGCCCTCGCAGTAGTCGATCGCCCAGTTGATCGGGCCCTCGGCCTCCGGGTCGGTGCCGGTGAAGTCGAGGGTGATCTTCTCGGGGGTCTTCGTCATGGTGAGGCGCAGCGCGTACAGCTTCCGGGTGAAACCGTCGCACTCGATGTAGTCCTCGAACGTGTAGACGCCGTCCTCGATCTTCGGGAGCAGCTCGGACCGGATCGTCGCCGCGCAGTTCTCGATGATCGCGTCGAACGCGCCCTCCAGCGCCTCCACGCCGTACCGGTCGGCGAGCTCGATCAGCCGCCGCGAGCCGAGCTGGCAGGCGCCGATCTCCGAGTCGAGGTCGCCGCGCAGGTGCTCGGGCAGGCGGGAGTTCCGCTCGATGATCCGGAACGCCTGCTCGTCCAGCACGCCCTTGTGGTAGAGCCGGATCGGCGGGACCACCAGGCCCTCGCCCCACTGGTCGCGCACCTGCACCGGGAGGCTGCCCGGCACGCAGCCGCCGACGTCGTCGTGGTGGCCGAAGACCTGGGCGAAGCCGAGCAGCCGCTCGCCGTAGAAGATCGGCACCGTGGTGCACAGGTCGGGGATGTGGCCGCAGGAGCCCGCGCTGTTGTACGGGTCGTTCCAGAAGAAGACGTCGCCCGGGTTGATGTCGTCGCCGAAGAACTCGAAGATCGGCTCCACCAGCGAGCCGTACGAGCGGCCGGTGAGCTTGCGGCCGCGCGCGTCGTACAGGCCGACCCGGTAGTCGTGCTGGTCGCGGATCATGGGGGAGCGGGCCGCCCGCTCCACCGCCGCCTCGATCTCCACCTCGGCCGAGCGGATCGTGCCGGTGATGACCTCGAGTTCGATGGGTCCAAGGGGGGATGTCATGCAGACCGCCTCTTCATGATCAAATTGCCGAACGCGTCCACCGTCGCCGACCAGCCGTCGGGCACCACCGTCGTCGCGCCGTACTCCTCGACGACGCAGGGGCCCTCGATCGCCGCGCCCGAGCCGAGGGTGTCCCGGCGGTACACGTCGCAGTCCCGCCAGCCCTCGCCGCGCCAGTACACCGGGCGGCGCGCGGCCGTCTCCGGCGCGCCGTCCGCGGGCGGAAGCGAGGCGAACGCGGGACGGTGCAGCTGGCCGATCGCCTGCACCCGCAGGTTCACGATCTCGATGTCCTGCCGGCCCTCGTACGAGAAGCCGTACACGCGGTGGTGCTCGGCGTGGAACGCCGCGGCGACCGCGTCGAGCGCGTCCACGCCGGACGGCCCGGACGGCAGCGTGACCGAGACCTCGTAGCCCTCGCCGACGTACCGCACGTCCGCGCCGCGCACCACCTCGACGCGGGCGGCCTTCACGCCCTCGTCGGCGAGCTCCTTGCGGCCGCTCTCCTCCAGCTCGGCCCAGACGTCCGAGACCGCCTCCGCGACCTCGCCGCGCGCCTTCTCCTCGCCCGGCACGAGCTGGACGAACGTGCGCACGTAGTCGCGCTTGACGTCGGTGACCTGGAGGCCGAACGCGGACAGGTTGCCCGGGTTCGGCGGCACCAGCACGGTGCGCATGCCGAGGAAGTCGGCGACCTCGGCGGCGAGCAGCGGGCCCGCGCCGCCGAACGCGACCAGCGTGTAGCCGCCCGGGTCGCGTCCCTTCAGCGTGGAGACCTGCCGGATGCCGGCGACCTGCCCGGCGACCGCGACCTCCAGCACGCCCGCCGCCGCCTCCTCGGCGCTCAGCTTCCAGTTCGCGCCGAACTCGGCGAACGCCTCGCGGGAGGAGTCGACGTCGAGCACGAGGTCGCCGCCGACGAGCGCGGTGGGCAGGCGGCCGAGGATGACGGCCGCGTCGGTCACGGTCGGCAGGTCGCCGCCCCGGCCGTAGCAGATCGGCCCGGGCACCGCGCCCGCGCTCTTCGGCCCGACCTTGAGCGCGCCGTTCGGCCCGACCCAGGCGAGCGAGCCGCCGCCGGTGCCCACGGTCGCGATGTCGATCATCGGGACCTTCACCGGGTAGTTCTCGATCACCATCTCGTTGGTGAGCCGTACGGTGAGGTCCTCGATGAGGGCGACGTCGGTGGAGGTGCCGCCCACGTCGAGGGTGATGATGTCGCTGATCTCGGCGGCGCGCGCCGCCTCGATCGCGCCGAGCACGCCGCCGGCCGGGCCGGACAGCAGCATGGTGACGGGCTTGTCCCCGGCCGCGCGGGCGCTGACCACGCCGCCGTTCGACTGCATGATCAGGAACGGCAGCTCGCCGGAGCGCTCCCGCAGCCGCTGGTGCGCCCGGTCCAGGTAGGTGCGGCAGTACGGCTTGACCATGACGTCGAGCAGGGTCGTCATGGCGCGCTCGTACTCGCGGTACTCGGGCAGCACGGTGCTGGACAGCGAGACGAACAGGTCCGGGTGGGCCTTGGCGAGCAGCTCGCCGATGCGGCGCTCGTGCACCGGGTTGGCGTACGAGTGCAGCAGGCACACCCCGAGCCGGGTGACCCCGCGGGCGACCAGGTCGTCGACGGCGGCGAGCACCGCCTCCTCGTCCAGCGGACGGTGCACCGAGCCCTCGTAGGTGAGCCGCTCCGGCACCTCGCGGACGAGGTGCAGCGGGACGATCCGCGGCGGCTTCACCCAGAAGAAGCTGTTGCCGTACCCGTCGGGGACCGACTGCCGGGCGATCTCCAGCAGGTGGCGGAAGCCCTCGGTGACGAGCAGCCCGATGCCCTCGAATTCGTGTTCCAGGACGGCGTTGGTCGCCGTCGTCGTGCCGTGCACGACCATCTCGACATCGTCGAAGTCGGATCCGGCTAGGTCGAGGACCTTCTGCACGCCGGTGAGCAGCGCCCGGCTGGGGTCCTCTCGATCACTTGGTGTCTTGACGACGTGAACGGCGCCGCTCACCCCGTCGATCCCGATCACGTCGGTGAACGTGCCTCCGGTGTCCACCGAGACGCGCAACGTACCGGCCACGGCTCTCCTATTGACTCTTGTCCGCTAGGCGGACATGATATCCACTGAGAGGACGGTAACGACAGCGTGAGTTCGATGTCAACGGGCCTCTCATCACGAACATTCGCCATCAGCAGCTCCGCCTGGCGGATGCGATATCTGATGGGCGGACCACATCGCGGTCGTCGCCGGCACCGGGAGAACACGCATGAAACTGGAGCAGGAATTCACCATTCCCACCGAGGTGAGCCGCGCCTGGGAGGTGCTGCTCGACGTGTCACGGATCGCGCCCTGCTTCCCGGGCGCCACCCTGACCTCCTTCGACGGCGACACCGTCGCGGGCGCGGTGAAGGTGAAACTCGGCCCCGTACTGCTCAACTACAAGGGCACCGCCCGCTTCACCGAACGCGACGGCGCCGCCCACCGCGTCGTCATCGACGCCGCCGGCACCGACACCAAGGGCAACGGCACCGCCCGCGCCCAGGTCACCGCCACCCTGCACGAGTCCGGCCCCGGCCAGACCACCTGCACCCTCGTCACCGACCTCGCCATCACCGGCCGCCCCGCCCAGTTCGGCCGCGGCATGATCGTCGAGATCGGCAACAAGATCCTGGACCGCTTCGCCGCCAACCTCGCCGACAGCATCCGCGCCGCCGACGCCCCCGCCCCGGTCCCGGCCGCCGCCCCCGCGTCGGGCGCCCCCGCCTCGGGGGCCGCCGCC
>Ga0164243_10015463_pt1 | contig 10546 bp, 11 predicted proteins | sample OricompcompostOP_FD_108781 | JGI IMG/M metagenome (GOLD analysis project Ga0164243, IMG submission 108781) | Organic Plus compost microbial communities from Emeryville, California, USA - Original compost - Organic plus compost (OP) | ecosystem: Engineered > Solid waste > Mixed feedstock >...
ACAGGATGTTTCAATCGATGGTTCGCACAAGACAACCCGCGGCGGCGGCGAAGGTTCATCGGTCCGTCGCAAATCGGTAATTGACGGGACGGCGGCATGTCGATCCGCCGGCGATGGCGATGCATCGTTCGACACCCGCCGCCGATACAACCGTTCGGCGGCATGGATGTTCTCACCGGCCCCCGTCGTTTCGGCACGGGGCGTCGCTACGGCTGTCGACCGGGGCGGCCCTTTTCGCCGGCTGGCCAAGACAGGAAATCGCGCCGACGGGCCCGAGCGAACGGGCAGGGCCGCCGGCGCGATAGGATCAGCCCTTGTAGCAGACGCGCTTCGCCGCCCGCACCACCTTGTCGCTGTCGATCAGCGTCAGCTTCTCCAGGTTGGCGGCATAAGGCATCGGCACGTCCTCGTTGGTGACGCGCAGGACGGGCGCGTCGAGGTCGTCGAAGCCGTCCTCCATCGCGATGGCGGCGAGTTCGGAGGCGATCGAGCAGACGGGCCAGCCTTCCTCGACCACCACCATGCGGTTGGTCTTGGCCAGCGACTTCAGCACCGTCGCCTTGTCGAGCGGGCGCAGCGTCCTGAGGTCGATGACCTCGGCGTCGATCCCCTCGGCGGCGAGCTTTTCGGCGGCCTCGAGCGCAACGCCGACGCCGATCGAATAGCTGACGATGGTGACGTCGCTGCCCGGCTTCATGATCCGCGCCTTGCCGATCGGCAGCACCCAGTCGTCGAGCTTGGGCACTTCGAAGCTGCGGCCGTACATCAGCTCGTTTTCGAGGAACACCACCGGATCGTCGGTGCGGATCGCGGCCTTGAGCAGGCCCTTGGCGTCGGCCGCGTCATAGGGCGCGATCACCACCAGGCCGGGGACGCTGGCGTACCAAGGGCCGTAATTCTGCGAATGCTGCGCGGCGACGCGCGATGCGGCGCCGTTGGGGCCGCGGAACACCACCGGGCAGCGCATCTGGCCGCCGGACATGTAATTGGTCTTGGCCGCCGAATTGACGATATGGTCGATCGCCTGCATCGCGAAGTTGAACGTCATGAACTCGACGATCGGCTTGAGGCCGCCCATCGCCGCGCCGGTGCCGAGCCCGGCGAAGCCGTATTCGGTGATCGGCGTGTCGACCACGCGCTTCGGCCCGAATTCGTCGAGCAGGCCCTGCGTGACCTTGTAGGCGCCCTGATATTCGGCGACTTCCTCACCCATCACGAACACGCGGGTATCGGCGCGCATCTCCTCGGCCATCGCGTCGCGCAGCGCCTCGCGGACGGTGAGCTTGACCATCTCGGTCCCTTCCGGAACCTCCGGGTCGCTCGCGGCATCGTGGCTTGCCGCCTCGAACATCTGCCGCGCGCCGGTCTCGACCTTGTGCGGGGTCGGGCTTTCGGGCGCGTTGGGCGCCTTGTCGGCGGGCTGGTCCTCCTTCGGGTGCGCGTTGGCGCCTTCGCCCGCCTCGGCCTTGTCGCCGCTGCTTGGCGCCTGGACCGAACTCGCGTCCTCGCCTTCCTCGGCGAGCATCGCGATCACCGTGCCGACCGCGACGCCGTCGGTGCCCTCGGGAACGAGGATCCTGGCGATCGTGCCTTCGTCGACCGCCTCGAACTCCATCGTCGCCTTGTCGGTCTCGATCTCGGCCATGATATCGCCGGCCTTGACCGCGTCGCCTTCCTTGACGAGCCACTTGGCGAGCGTGCCCTCCTCCATGGTGGGCGACAGCGCCGGCATCTTCAGTTCGATCGCCATCTCAGTAATTCTCCACCAGCACGTCGGTATAGAGTTCTTCGGACGCGGGCTCCGGCGTCTGCTCGGCGAAGTCGGCGGCTTCGTTGACCACCTTTCTGATCTCCTGTTCGATCGACTTGATCTCGTCTTCCTTGACGCCCAGCCCTTCGAGCTCCTTCCTGGCCTGCTCGATCGGGTCGGACTTGTCGCGCACCGACTGCACCTCCTCGCGGCTGCGATACTTGGCGGGGTCGGACATCGAATGGCCGCGATAGCGATAGGTCTTCATCTCGAGGATGATCGGCCCCTTGCCGGCGCGGACCCAGGCGACCGCCTCCTCGGCCGCCCCACGCGCGGCGAGCACGTCCATGCCGTCGACCTGGATGCCGGGGATGCGGAACGATTCGCCGCGGCGGTAGAGCTGGTCCTCGGCGCTGGACCGGTTGACCGAGGTGCCCATCGCGTACTGATTGTTCTCGATCACGTAAACGATCGGCAGCTTCCACAGCTCGGCCATGTTGAACGATTCATAGACCTGACCCTGGTTGGCCGCGCCGTCGCCGAAATAGGCAAGCGCGATGCCGCCGTCGTCATTGTATTTGTGCGCGAAGCCGAGGCCCGTGCCGAGCGAGACCTGGGCGCCGACGATGCCATGGCCGCCGTAGAACTTGTGCTCGACGCTGAACATGTGCATCGAGCCGCCCTTGCCCTTGGAGATGCCGGCGGCGCGGCCGGTCAGCTCCGCCATGACGTCCTTGGGCGGGATGCCGCACAGCAGCATGTGGCCGTGATCGCGATAGCCGGTGATCACCGAATCCTTGTCGCTCAAGGCCGACTGCACGCCGACCGCGACCGCCTCCTGCCCGATATAGAGGTGGCAGAAGCCGCCGATCAGGCCGAGGCCGTAGAGCTGCCCCGCCTTCTCCTCGAAGCGGCGGATCAGCAGCATCTGCTTGTAGAATTCGAGCAGTTCGTCCTTCGACGCCTCGTAGCGCTTGGGCTCGTCGGGCCGCTCGCGGTTGTGCTTGGGAGGTTCGACTTTACGCGGTTGTGCGGGGGCTTTGGCCACGGGGGGAATACCTCGTTTCCGTAGGGGAGGATCGGATGCGCGCGCCTATAGGACGGTTTCCGCGCCGGGTGCAATGACCCCGGCAGGATGCGGGCGTTCCTACGGACTGGCGATGAGAGAACGAGGGGCGGGGAGAGTCGATCCACCGGCCCGTGCGCGGCCGGGCCATCTATTTCAGCGGCAGGATGACCTCGTCGGGGGCGACGACGCCCAATTGCTTGCGGGTCAATTCATCGGCCATGTCGGGGTCGACATGCTTGGGATCGAGCAGCCGGACGCGGTTCTTGAGGATGGTCCGCTGCTTGTCGAGCTGGGCATATTGCGCCTGCTTCACCGCGAGCTGCCGCTTGTATTGCCCATAGGCGAGCACGCCGTTGGGACCGAGCACGGCATAGCCGCCGAAGAACGCCATCACGATCAGCATCGCGGCCGGGAACAGCGCCCGGCGAAGCATGGTGCGAAGGGTGGATGGCGTCGTCATCCACCCTTCTGTGAATCAACGCGACTCGTGGATCAAGCTGTTATTTCGTTCGGATGACGTCACGACCGGCATAGCGCGCGGCGTCGCCCAATTCCTCTTCGATACGGATCAGCTGATTGTATTTGGCGAGCCGGTCGGAGCGGGCCAGCGAGCCGGTCTTGATCTGCCCGCAATTGGTCGCGACGGCGAGGTCGGCGATCGTCGAATCCTCGGTCTCGCCCGAGCGGTGCGACATCACCGCGGTGTAGCTGGCGCGCTGCGCCATCGACACCGCCTCCAGCGTTTCGGTCAGCGTGCCGATCTGATTGACCTTGATCAGGATCGAATTGGCGATGCCCTGCTCGATGCCCAGCTTCAGCCGCTTGGGGTTGGTGACGAACAGGTCGTCGCCGACCAGCTGCACCTTGTCGCCGATCAGGTCGGTGAGCGCCTTCCAGCCCTCGAAATCGTCCTCGGCCATGCCGTCCTCGATCGAGAAGATCGGGTATTTTGCGACGAGATCGGCATAATAGCCGGCCATTTCCGCCGGGCTCAACACCTTGCCCTCGGCCGAGATGTGGTACTTGCCGTCCTTGAAGAACTCGGTCGAGGCAGGGTCGAGCGCCAGCACGACGTCGTCGCCCGGCTTGTAGCCCGCGCCCTCGATCGCGCGCATGATGAAGTCGAGCGCGTCGGTGGTGTTGGCGATGTCGGGGGCGAAGCCGCCCTCGTCGCCCACGCCGGTCGCCAGGCCCTTGTCGTGGAGCATCTTCTTGAGCGTATGGAAGATCTCCGAGCCGTAGCGCACCGCCTCGGCGATCGACTCGGCGCCGACGGGGACGATCATGAATTCCTGGAAGTCGATCGGGTTGTCGGCATGCTCGCCGCCGTTGATGATGTTCATCATCGGCACCGGCAGCAGATGCGCGGAGACGCCGCCGACATAGCGGTAGAGCGGCAGGCCGCGCGCATCCGCCGCCGCCTTGGCCGCCGCCAGGCTGACGCCGAGGATCGCGTTGGCGCCGAGCCGGCCCTTGTTCTCGGTGCCGTCGAGCTCGATCATCGTGCGGTCGAGATCGGCCTGGTCCTCGGCGTCCATGCCGATCACCGCCTGGGTGATCTCCGAATTGACCGCCTCGACCGCGCCGTCGACGCCCTTGCCGCCCCAGCGGCTCTTGTCGCCGTCGCGCCGCTCGACCGCCTCGTGCGCGCCGGTCGAAGCGCCCGAGGGCACCGCGGCGCGGCCGAAGCTGCCGTCCTCCAGCAGCACGTCGACCTCCACCGTCGGGTTGCCGCGGCTGTCGAGAATCTGGCGCGCGTGGATGTCGATGATTGCGGTCACGAAACGGTCCTCCTAGATTGTATGGGGCGCCGCCGGCGGCGTTCGCGCGCGGCTCTAGCCGCTGGCGCGCGGCATCGCAATTCGCTTGGGACGGGATGGAACCGGCCGGCGGACGGGATGTTGACGGAAGGTAACGGCGAAAGGGCATAGCGACCATGGCGGACGACACGATCAACACCAGCGCGCCGACCGCGCCGATCGGCACGCAGCCGAAAAGGACGCCGCGTTCCTCGACCGCCAAGGCGAAGGAGAAGATCAGCGGCGCCGCCCAAGCCGTCGGCGAGGAGGCGAGCAAGGCCAAGAGCAATGCCGCCACGACGCTCAAGGACAGCGCGCTGAAGCTGAGGCAGCAGGCGACCGGCAAGGCGCGCACCTATGCCGAGGACGGCAAGGCCAAGGCGGGCAGCGCGCTCGACGAATTCTCGCGGCTGATGGAGAATGCCGCGGTTTCGGTCGATGACAGCCTCGGCGCGCAATATGGCGACTATGCGCGCTCGGCGGCGAAATCGATCGCGGGCTTTTCGGACCAGCTCAAGGCCAGGAATGTCGACGACCTGCTCGAGGATCTGCGCAATTTCGCGCGCAAGAGCCCGGCGGTCGCGGTCGGCACCGCTGCGGCGGTCGGCTTCGTGCTCGCGCGGCTGGTCAAGTCGGGGCTCGACAGCGCCGATCGCGACGCCTGACCGGCCGGGCGAGGGGGCAACGTGGATCAGGCGCCAATCGACGAGGACGCCGGCGAAGCGCGCGAGAGCATCGCGGACCTGTGCGGACAGCTGGTCGAGGATGCCAAGGAACTCGCCCGCGCGGAGGTGGCGCGGGTGCGGGCCATCCTGTTCCGCCGGATGGTCAAGGGCCGGGCGGCGATCGTGTTCGCCGTCGCCTCGGCGGCGCTGGCGCAGGCGGCGGTGCTGGTGCTGCTGGTCGGGTTGCTGCTGTTCCTCCGCCGGCATGTCGGCACGCTCGGCGCCACCGCGATCGTCACCGTCGCCGCATTGCTGGTCTCGGCGCTGTTCGGCTGGCTCGCCTTCCGCCAGGTCAAGGCGGCGCTGAGCAAGGAGGACGACCTGCTATGAGCCTGAGCGGCGATCGTCTGGCGCGCGCGGAGCGGCGGTCGGAACGCGCCCGCGCGCGGCTGAAGGCGACGGCGGACGAACTGAAGGCGCGGCTCGCCCCGCGGCGGCTGCTCGACGACGCGATGGAGGAGGCGCGCCGTGCCGGGGAGGCCGGAGTCGAGCGCGCCCGGCAGCATCCGTTCGCGGTGGCCGGCGTGGTCGCGCTGCTCTCCGCATTGCTGGCGCTGGGCGGCAAATATTACAGGCGGCCTGGGCGCAGGGAAACCGGCAGGGTTCCCGAGAGTTTGCGAACCGAACGGGCGCGGTCCCGTCGAGCGAGGAGGTCCCGATGACCAGCACCACCAAGTCCCCCGAATCCGCCAGGTCCCGCGGCGACGCGCTGAAGCGCGCCGGCGATGCAATGGAGGCGAACCCGCTTGCTGTGCTCGCGGGCGGCGCTGCGGTGGGCATCCTGGCCGGTGTCGTGCTGCCGAGGACCGCGCGCGAGACCGAGCTGCTCGGCCCCGTCGGCCGGCGCCTGACCGCCGCTGCTGCCGCCGCCGCGGCGACCGCTCGCGACACCGGGCTGCAGGAACTGGAGGCGCGCGGCATCAGCGGCAAGGCAGCCAGGGAGCAGGTCAACCGCCTGTTCGAGGGCGTGGTCGAGGCGGCGGGCAGCGCCGGCGAAGCGGCCGCGAGCGCCGCGGCGGCCAAGGCGAAGAACCCGGACCGCGGCGGGGCGGCGTAGCGCCCGGCAGCGGCCGCGGAGTTCCACCCCCGCGAGCGGGGGCATTTCCCGGCGAGAGCCCCGCGCGGCAACCGCAGGAGATGGGTTCCCCGCCTCCGCGGGGACGACGGGGGAGGGGCGCGGACGCACGCTGCGCATCGGTTCCAATTTCGTGCTCGCCGCTCTACAGGCGTCGCCGATTCCTCCCTTGATGAAGGCCCTCGACCCATGAGCAAGCTCCACCTCGTTTTCGGCGGGCGCGTGTCCGATCCGCAGACGCTCGACTTCACCGATCTCAAGTCGATCGACATCGTCGGCATCTTCCCCGATTACGCCAGCGCCGAAAAGGCATGGCGCGGCGCCGCGCAGCGCACCGTCGACGATGCCGAGATGAAATACGTCGTCGTCCACCTGCACCGCCTGCTCGAGCCCGAGCTGCCGGCGGCGTGACGCGGCCGATCCTGCCCGGTTGAACGAGCGTGCTCCTGCGAAAGCAGGGGCGCGGGCTAGGCCGCGACCAGATCCTCGGCGGTCGCGTCCGCCAGGCTGGTGCCGTCGAGAATCCGCGCGGTCTCGTCGCGCACGCGCATCATCGCGTGGCGGATCGCGCAATCGGCCTCGCTCTTGCAGTCGGCGCAACGCTTGTAGGCGGTGCGGCTGACGCATGACACCAGCGCGAGCGGCCCCTCGATCACGCGGATGATCTCGCCCAGCGAGATGAGGTGGGTCGGCTTCGACAGATGATAGCCGCCGAACTTGCCGCGATGGCTGTGGATGAAGCCCGCCTCGCGCAGGTCGGCGAGAATCAGTTCGAGGAATTTGCGCGGCACGTTCGCCTCCGCGGCGATGCGCGTCATCGGGATCGGCGGACCGCCGGCGGGCGCTTCGGCAAGGAACAGCATGGCGCGAAGCGCGTAACGGGAACGCTGGGTCAACATGGGCTACGCCCATGCGCCGAATTTGTGGCAAGCGAAAGGCCGAACGAGCCTTTTCATTCATTGTTTGCCGCTTATATTGGTCGGTGCCGGTCTCGGCCGGCTATGGCGATAAACTGCGGCGTATGAGTAGGCGCAGCGGACCCGGGGGCAGTACCCGGCGGCTCCACCATTTGCCCCTTTGCACGCGGGGGCAGATGACGGGGCCGAACCAGGATCGACGTGTGTTGAAAAGCGCTGTTTTTGCCCGGGCTGAGTAACCCGTTAAAGGCTCAAAACCACAAGTGCCAACGATAACGAGGCGCTCGCGATTGCCGCGTAATTTCGGACCTCACGGTCTGGATTACTAAGGACAAAAGCGCGGTTCGGGCCGCACCGGGCAACAGAAGCGGATTCCAGCGGTACGGGGAGCACCGGGCAACAGAAGCTCCCCACTTTCCCCTTCATTCAGTCTGGATTCCGCGCCCTTCCGTTCGCCCTGAGCGAAGTCGAAGGGCGGGTGCTACCCAGGCGTGCTTCGACTAGCTCAGCACGAACGGGTTGGAATGTCTTCGGTTGCGCAATGAGCCCTAAGGCACGTTCCGCGCCAGCTCGTCGAGCCACGGCTTCGCCACCCCGTCCGACGGCGCGCGCCAGTCGCCGCGGGGGCTGAGCGCGCCGGCGGTCGAGACCTTCGGCCCGTTGGGCAGCGCGGAGCGCTTGAACTGGCTCAGCGCGAAGAAGCGGAACAGGAAGGTCTCCAGCCAGCGGCGGATCGTCGCCAAATCATATTCGTGCCGGCTTCCCTGCGGAAAGTCGATCGGCCAGCTGCCGAGGCTCGCGTCGCGCCAGGCGTGCCAAGCGAGGAACGCGATCTTCGACGGCGGCAGGCCGAACCGCACCGTATAGTGCAGGAAGAAATCGTGCAGCTCATAGGGGCCGATCCGCGCCTCGGTGCTCTGCACCTCGCCCGATTCGCTCGGCGGGATCAGCTCGGGGCTGATCTCGGCGGCGAGGATGTCGGCGAGCACCGCGTCGGTCGCCGCGTCGAACTGGTCGGTCGCGATCGCCCAGCGGATCAGGAACTGGATCAGCGTCTTGGGCACGCCGGCGTTGACGCCGTAATGGCTCATCTGGTCGCCGACGCCATAGGTGCACCAGCCGAGCGCCAGCTCGCTCAAGTCGCCAGTGCCGACCACCAGCCCCCGATGCTGGTTGGCGAGACGGAACAGATAGTCGGTGCGCAGGCCCGCCTGCACGTTCTCGAAGGTCACGTCATAGACCGGCTGCCCCTCGGCATAGGGATGTTCGAGGTCGGCGAGCATCTGCTCGGCGGCGGGGCGGATGTCGATCTCGTCGCCCGTGACGCCCAAGGCGCGCATCAGCTTCCAGGCATTGGCCTTGCTCGTCTCGCCGGTGGCGAAGCCGGGCAGGGTGTAGGCGAGGATGCGGTCGCGCGGCAGTTCGAGCAGGTCCATCGCCTTGGCCGCGACGATCAGCGCGTGACACGAATCGAGCCCGCCCGACACGCCGATCACCAGCCGCTCGGCACCCGACGCGGTGACGCGCCTGGCCAGGCCCTGCACCTGGATGTTGAACGCCTCGTAGCAATCCTCGGCCAGCTTCTCGGGCGTGTTGGGCACGAACGGGAAGCGGCGCAGCGGGCGCTTGAGGCCGATGTCGGCGAAGTCGGGCTTGTGCTGGAAAGCGATGCGGCGAAAGCGCGTCTCGGGATGGCCGGCGAAGGCGACCGCGTCGCCGAACGTGCCGAAACGCATCCGTTCCTGCAGGATCGCGCCGACGTCGATATCGGCGACGACGATCTCGGGCGTTTCGGGGAAGCGGCGCGAGGCGGCGAGCAGCTCGCCGCGCTCGTGGATCAGCCCCTGGCCGTCCCAGGCGAGGTCGGTGGTGCTCTCGCCCGGTCCGGCGGCGGAAAAGACGTAGCCGCAGATCGCGCGCTGCGACTGCGCGGCGCACAGCATCGCCCGCTCGCGCGCCTTGCCGATGACGATGTTCGAAGCGGACAGGTTGCAGCAGATGGTGGTTCCGGCCATCGCCGCGGCGGTCGAGGGCGGGACGGGCGCCCAGTAATCCTCGCAGATCTCGGCGGCGAAGACGAAGTGCGGCAGGTCCTCGGCGGTGAAGATCAGGTCGGTCCCGAACGGCACGATCTCGCCGCCAAGCTCGATCGTCAGGCCGGCGAGGCCATGGCCCGAGGCGAACCAGCGCTTCTCGTAATATTCGCGGTAGTTGGGAAGGTAGGTCTTGGGCACGACGCCCAGCACGCGGCCGCGCGCGATCGCCACCGCGCAATTGTAGAGCCGCCCCTCGCGCGGCAGCGCGGCGCCGACCACCAGCACGGTCCTGAGCTTCGCGCTCGCCGCGACGATCGCCGCCAGCGCCGCATGGGTCGCTTCATGCTCGGCGGCCTGGAGGTGGAGGTCGTCGATCGCATAGGACGAGACGTTGAGCTCGGGAAAGACGAGCAGATCGACGCCGTCGCCGTCCGCCTGCCTGGCAAGCGCGATCGTCGCCTCGCCGTTCGCCGCGGGATCGCCGACCGTCGCCTGCGGCGTCGCGGCGCCCACGCGCACCATCTCGTGCGCATGGATCGAATAGAAACGGTGCGTCCTGGCCATGGATCAGCGATCTAGGCGCTGGGCGGGGCAGCGGCAACGGCCGTGATCGTGCGCCTCGTGCTCCTGCGGGAGCAGGAGCCCGGAGTTACGGAGGGCAACCGTGGTTCCTCGCCGGCATAAGCCTCCGTATTCGGGGCGAGTAAGTTGTTCGCGCAGAGGCGCAGAGATGTTGTCCGCTTCGCGACGTGGCGGCACATCTCCTCCGAGACCTTTGAAATCGTCGCTGACGCGACGGGCTAAGCCTTGCAGCGCACGCGCTCCGCGTCTTTGCGCGAATCGTTTCTACTGCCGTGATCGCCAGGGGAGAGAATTTCCGCCCCGACCTTCCGCCCGATTGAATTGCGCCGATAAATATGATGAAATACATTCCCTCTGGCTTTTGTCCGAGTTTTTGCTAGTGGGCGAACAACCGAGCGGCTTCGCCGTTCGATGCTCCTGATTCCTTTCGAGAGTTTCCCGATGACCGATTCCCCGATTGGCCCCAAGACGTTGCGCTCGCGGGCCTGGTTCGACGATCCGACCAATGTCGACATGACCGCGCTCTACCTCGAGCGTTACATGAACTACGGCATCAGCCTCGAGGAGCTGCAGTCGGGCAAGCCGATCATCGG
>Ga0164243_10015464_pt1 | contig 10546 bp, 8 predicted proteins | sample OricompcompostOP_FD_108781 | JGI IMG/M metagenome (GOLD analysis project Ga0164243, IMG submission 108781) | Organic Plus compost microbial communities from Emeryville, California, USA - Original compost - Organic plus compost (OP) | ecosystem: Engineered > Solid waste > Mixed feedstock >...
GTTGACGGTTGCCCAGCCGCCGAGCTCGGTGTTGCTGGTCGTGATGAAGCCCATCGAGGGCAGGTCGAAGTCGACGAGACCGCCGCTGCGGGTGATGGCGCCGAGGTTGAGCGTGACGTTGTGCGGCGGAGGTCACGCTGACGTTGTTCGTGCCACTGGTGAGATTGACGCCGGCGAAGCTCTGGCTGTTGTCCACGGCCGTGGAGCCGAGCACGCTCAACGAGCCGCCGGCCAGATGCAAGGTTGAGAGGCTCGAGATGATGTCGTTCGCCGGCGCGCCGGTCCCGGCGAAATTGAGCGCGAGCGTGCCGCCACCAATGGTCGTTGCGCCCGTGTACGTATTGGCACCGCTCAGTGTCTGCGTGCTCAGCCCGAGCTTCGTCAGGCCGCCGTCGCCGCTGATGCTGCCGGCGTAACTCGTGTTTCCCGTGGCGCCATTCAACGTGAGCGTCGCGGTATCGAGCACGAGCGCGCCACCGTTGCCGGACAGCGATTGAGCTTGCAGATCGAACCCGTTGAGATCCAACGTGCCGCCATCGATCGTGATGGCGGTGGTCGTGCCAAACGCCCCGGCACTGCCAGCGCTCAGCGTGCCGTTGTTGACCGCCAGGCGGCCGCTATGCGTGTTCGTGCCACGCAGCTCCCAAGTGCCCGCACCATCGACGAGGATGTCTCCAGCACCGCTCAATGCTCCCGACCACGTACTGGTCGCGCCGGAGCTGCCGCCGAGCGTCAGGACGTCGGCCACTCCGCCGGCCACGAATGAGAGCGGCCCGGTCAGATTGAGCGCCCCGCTGCCGTCGTTGTCGATGGTGGCGGTTCCCGAGATGGTCCACGTGCGATCGCTGTCGGCACCCGCACCGGTGTACTTCAGTACCCCCTGATTGCCCATGTTGATCAGCGATCCGGCGCCGAGCGAGCTCGGTGAATTGCTGTTCGCAAGCACGGGCGCGACCACCGTGAACGGACCGGCCGCGCTTTGGCTGGCAACAGACGTCGATCCGGTGTAGGTGTTCGCACCAGCGAGCGTGATCGTGCGTCCCGGGTTGCCGGAGAACGTCAGGTTCGTGCCGCCGCCGATCACGCCGAGCAGGTTGAAGTCGCCGGTCTGGGCCACGAACCAGGAGCCGCTGTTGCCGGTAATCGTGCCGGTCAGCGTGAGCGGACCCGCGCCTTGGTTCCAGATTTCCGCGCCGGCACCTTGCAACGTCCAGTTGCGGTTCGAGCTGTGGCCGGTGGGGACGGTTCCGACGTAAGAGAGGCGGTCGGCATACTGGCTCGATTGCGCGAATACGATCGTGCCGCTCTCGGGGGTGGTCGGCGCACCGAGCGAACTCGGCTGACCAAGGTCCGCGATCGAAGTGAAGAAACTGGCGCAGACGCAGGCGTTGGCCCCATAGAACGTGGTCGTTCCCGTGTAATTGCTGCTGTCGTTGCTCAGCGTGGCGCCTATGCCGACCTGGACGTTGCCGTTTCCGGTGACACGCGCGGATCCGCCCCGAATGCCTTCGAGAATCAACGTGCCGCCATTGCCGATCGTGACCGTCCGGCTCGTATTGATATCCCCCGCGATGTTGAGGCGGACCAGAGCGCCGGGGGCCGTGAAGATGTTGTTGCTGGCGTTGCCGAGAGCGCTGTCCCCGGCGGCATACAGGCTGCCGAGATTGAGATTGATGTCGCCCTGGAAGGTATTGATGCCGTTCAGATGCAGCGCGCCCGTACCGCCTTTGGTGAGACCGGCCGTCCCGGCGATCGCTGCATTGATGTTGGTAGTGACCCCAGCCGTCGTGATCGTCGGCGTCGTGCCCGCCAGCGTCAGCGTCTCGCCGGTGAGGGTGTAGCCGCTGGTATTGAACGTCAGGTTATGAACGGTGATCGGCACGCCCAGAGTCACCGTGCCGGCGACGCCAGTGAAGATCGCATTGTCGAACGCCGCATTGTCCCAGGGCACGTAAGGGCCGGTGATGCCGTCGCCCTCGCTGTCCCAGAACGGATTGAGAGTCCTCAGATCCCAGGTGCCGGTGCCGCCAAACCCAGGGTCGGTGCGGTTCACATCCCAGTACAAGTCCGCGGCGCGCACTTGCCCCGAGAACAGCACGGCGACGATCGCCATGCGCAACGGCCAGGCGGATCGGTGTGCTCCTGCAGAGGGAACCTGCACTCGCGACGTCCGGACTCTCGTGCCACTGCTCTTGCCGCCCGCGGTCGCCAACTCGGAGGCCACCACCCAGGCGTTGCGCACCTTGGACCAGATGACGCGATAGATGCGATTCACTCTTCTCTCCAATCTCACTCAGCAGAAAGCCCGCTGTTCGCGGGCCCGGGCCTCGGGTACTTCCGATCTTTGCTCAGCACCTTCGCGCCGGTGCGGCTATCCGGCCCAGGCTCGTACACAGGCGCGTTCGAGTGTAGGAATGCGCGAATGGGCTTCTCTTGGTACGGATCACACAAGCTGGCTGCGCGGCTGCTGTTTTGTTGATTCAGCAACGAAGACGAGTGCAGGCAGGCTGCGCATCATTGAGTTGGTCGACGCGCGCCGCTACGGTTTCGTCGCCGGTGCCGCGTTGCTGTGTGTATCGATATAGCAGACAGCCGTGGCGCAGCTGGCAGATTCGGATTCAATTCGAATCTATTCCGGGATTTCCCGCCCGCAACCGGGATCGAAGCTCGCATCGGCGATGCCCGCGAGCTACGCGTGGACGCCCGACGCCCGGACGCGATCCGGATGCTGCGTGCCGGGGATCGATGCAAGTTGCAGGTGAATTCCGAGCACTCCTACGGAGAACCGGCGCGTCGTACCGCGTATAAACGCACCTGACGAGGGTGGCCGTTCAGTCGTGCGCGCTCGCGTCGGCCTTCACCGTTACCTGGAGAACTCTCAGATGAATCAGCGCCTGATCCACTTCGTCGTCCGGCCGCTCGCGATTGCGACACTGGCCATGACCCTTGGCGGTTGCCAGACCAACGCGGGCCTCGGCTCTGCGGGCGCCGGCGGCAACTCGCTATTCCAGCAACTCGGCGGCATGAACACGGTGCTGCAACTCGCCTCGATGTTCCTGCAATCGTCCGGCCAGGACTCGCAATTGAGCGGCCTGTTGCAAGGTGCGGATCGGGCGAGCTTGACTGGCCAGATTGCCAACCAGCTGTGCGCTTCGCTCGGCGGAGGCTGTGCAGCGCCTTTGACGAGCGAACAAATCAGGGCCGGAGCAACAGAGCTGACGAGCGCGCAGACGCAGGCGATCTCGAGCAATCTCGATAGCGCGCTCGCGAGCGCCGTGAGCTCGCCGGCGCTGCGTGAAGTGGCTGGCCAGGTGGTCGCGCCCCAGATCGGCGGGATTCTTGGCGCGCTGCTGTAACGGCAGCGGCACCGCGCCGCTGCTTTCGCCGGGCTATCCGGGCCCGGCGAAAGCAACCTTGCCGTGCCGCGCTGCCATCATCGTGGCAATCGATAACGGGCGATGCGCGAGCCGTTGAACGTACCCACCCAAAGCTCGTTGCCGATCAGAATCGCGGCGGAGGCGCCGCCGAAGGTACTGCTGCCGGACTCCTCGAGCAACGGTTGCACGGCCAGAGAAACCGGATCGACCGCGATCACTTTGAAGCCCACCGTACAGCTCGGCACATTCGTGCACGCGAAGATCTCGGCCGGCGTCGCTGCCTGGCCCGTGATCAGCAGCCTGCCGTCGGCCGTGGCGCGGATGTTATCGGGATGAACGGCGCCGAGCGCCACCGATTGATAGGTGTATGGAATCTCTCCGAGCGAGATTACGTGCAGCTTGCTGTCGCCCCACCCCGTTACAAACAATCGCTTGCCGTCTTCAGAAACGGCGATGCCGTTGTTGGCGGAGAGCTGCGTACCGGGAACTTCCGACCAGCCTGCTCCGGGCGTCCACTTCGCAACGAACCCGCTGATGCCGCCCACCATCGCCTTCTGGTAAGTCTGCGGGTCCGTCCGGATCCCGAAGCTGGTGACGACGAATGCACCGCCTGGCACAGGCGCCACCGAATTCGGCATGACGGCGGGCGGCACCACGACGCAGCCTTTCCAGGTGAGCGTCGGTTGTTTCGTGCTCACGTCCATATCGAAAATTTCGATGGACTCGCGCCCGTTGTGATTGACCGCGTACAGCTCGTGCTTCGATCCCGCGCCGTAGCGAATCGCGAGACCGTGGGCCGCGAACTCATCGCTGCCGGGAGCGCCAGGACAGTCGGAGTAGATGGGCGCTTTCGGCCCCTTGAAATCAGGTGCGGCGGGACTCGCAGCGCCGCTGTTGACGTCTATGAGATAGAAGCCCCCCTGAGTCGGTGGGTCGGTGAGCCGGCCCGCAATCACCCACGAGGTGTTGCGGATGGCTACCAGGTCTTCGACGTTTCGCACCCCACATATATATGAAGCGCGTTGGTCCGAAGCACAATCAGTGGGGCTTGCGGCGCCGCTCGCCGAGACAGTCCCTGCCAACGAACACATCGCTGCCAGCGCGGATACGGTGCTCGGCGATACCTTCATGTTGCGCTCCTTCGATCCCGGCCATTTATCCTCGGGGCACCACTTGCGGCTTTGCTACGCCTGCGCGCAGCAGCTCCATCGTCTTGCCGGTCAGCCTGACGCGGAGACCATCGATGCGCTCCACTGCAAACAAACCATCGGCAGTCAGTGGCAGCAGGCGCGCCGGCTCGCGATCCGGTCGGCTCAGCCACAACGTGCCTTCCCGGTACTGCACATTGGTCGTGCCATAGCGTGCCGCCAGACTCTGCAAACGAGCTGGCTGGATTGTCACAGGGTTCAACTTCGCATCGGCCGCAACCTTGGCCCATACATAGTCGGCGCGATTCTCGGCACTGATACCCTCTTTCTCGCTGAGCCGCTGGAGCGCCAGAGAATGCGCGACTTCCAATGCCCGAGCCGGGCTGGCCTCGACGCTCGGAGCGACCCCGACGCCTTCCCAGTTGGTGTTGCTGACGGGATGCACCGGTCGGCCATACGAAACGCTCAGAATGAAATTCGGCGCGATCGGCAGCAGTGCATTGTTGTTGGCCGCCCCCACCGTCTTCGAGCCCACCAACTCGCCGAGCTTGAACTGCTGCACATCATACGCGAAGGCCTCGGCCGCCGACGCCGCGCTCAGATCGATCAATACATATAAAGGCATGCCTTTCATTCGCCCGGCGGGCAGGTGTTCCAGCGTGCGCGACTGCGCGGGCGCTTCCGACCCTTCCAGGAAACTCATCTCCAGAACATCCGGATCCATGAAGTGGCTGACGAGGTAACGAACCGCGGCATGCGCGCCGCCGCCATTGCCTCTGATATCGATGATCACGGCGTCCCCGTCCTTGAGGAAGCGCATCGCCTCGTCATAGACCGCGCCGGTCTGGTCGGTGAGCCAGTCGAATCGGCTGATCCTGAGATACCGAACGTTTCCACCGAGGACTCTCATTTCCGTCAACCCGTGGTGCTCGCGCATTGCGAGCCGCTGCCACAGCGCCTCCTCTACGGCGCTCTCGGCGTCGCCGGTGCTTGCGATGGCGTACCCGGCCGGATCGAAGCTCAGCCACAAATGTTTGTCCCGGCTCACGTCCTTCAGATCCTCGGTCACGCGTTCGGCGAACACCACCGGGTCGTCCGTGCTGTAGCGACCGCTGCGCTCGGCCGCTCGCAGCCGCTCGACGATGCGAGGTCGCATCTCGGGGAATACATACTTCTGCTCGAACTCCTTGATGATGCCTTCCAGTGCAGCCCCTCGCTGCGCCGCCGATAACTCAGGAACGGATGACTGGCCCAGCGCCGAGGTGCAGATCAGCCAGCACGTCGCCAGGACCGCGGTGAAACGCTTCGACATCAGATTTTCTTCCTGCTTTTGGAACGTTCGTGTTTCGCCGCCGCGATCCCGATCCGCTTCGTGAACGAAGCCCGATCGAGCGCGGCGATGGCTTCCCGTAACAGATCGGACAGCGGCATCGAGAGCTCCGAGTCCAGCTTTCGGGCGGCATCGTTGGTTGCGCGCCAATGTTGCTCGAGTTTGGGAATCATCGCCTGCGCGACCGGGGTGAGCGCAACGATCCGCTCACGCGCATCGTTACCCGGCTCCAATTGCACCAGCCCCTTCTCGACCATCTGCGCGACGGTCTGGCTCGCCGCGGAATGTGTGATTCCGGCGTTACGGGCGATGTTTCGGATGGAGGTCGGGCCAGACTCCATCAAGGCGCGCATCACGGGAGTGTAGCGAGGGCGATAGGCCAGCCCCGCTTCGACATAGCTTTGCTCGACCGCCCCGTCGAGCTTCTCGAGGAGATCTCTGAGCAACGTACCCAGGGTGGCGGCGCGGGCGGGCATGGCGGAAATGTATAAGCGCTGTTACGTTTCCGCAAGTGAGAGTCGCGAAGTGCGCAAGCTTCGCTCTGCGGCCGCGACAGAGCCTCGGGCTTGCACCCCCGACGACCCAGTTGTACCATCGGCTCAACTGGTACATCGAGCTCGCCCGATGGAAATCACCATCGACATCGACAACCCCGTGCCGCAGTTCGAGCAGCTGATCGAACAGGTCAAGGCCGCGGTGACCGCCGGGGTGCTCAAGCCGGGCGACCCGCTGCCCTCGATCCGCCAGCTGGCCAACGACCTGGAGCTCAACAGCAAGACCGTGGCCAAGGCCTATCAGCTGCTGGCACGCGATTCGATCATCGAAACGAAGGGCTATCGCGGCACCTACGTCCACCCCAGGGCCAAGGCCAACTGCAAGTTCAATCTGCAGGCGTGGACCCAGCGCAAGCTCGACGAAGCGATCGCCGAGTTGCGCGAGGCAGGCGTCACCGATTCAGAAATCCGCAATGCATTCGCCAGCGCCATCAATCGGCAACCGCCGGCAAAGTGAGGTGCTCTCATGGTCGAGGCCTACGCGTTCCTTGCGATGTTCACGCTACAGATCCTGGCAATGTCAGTGCTGTATCCCGCCTGGCTCATCAGGTACTGCCGGATGCAGGCGGCGCGCATTCCCGCCGAACGCCTGGCGCAGCTGTATCCCGGCGTCGACGTCGGCCTTGCTCAACGACGGTTCCTGACTCGCTATCGCGCGCTGAACGTGGCAATCGCAGCGCTCGGACTGTTGCTGCTGGGCTGGCTGTTCAGTTACATGCGTTCGGACTGGGACGACGGGCCCGTGGAAGCCCTGGTGGTCGGTTACTTCATGGTGCAGGCATTGGTTCCGCTTGCTCTGGTGGTCTGGCTGGTAATCAGATTCAACAGGGCGCACCCGCACTCGTTGCTGGAGAGCAAGCGCAAGGCCGTCCTGCAACGCCGCGGGCTGTTCGATTTCGTCTCGCCCGCCATCGTGTTCGTGGCCGTGGCGAGTTATTTCCTGTTCGTCGCGTTGGTGCTCTACATCCGGCACCATCCGTTCCCGGGATTTGCCGGGCTCGTCAACATCGGGGCCATCACGCTGATCTACGCACTGCAGGGTTTCGTCGTGTACCTGATGTTGTACGGCAAGCGGTCCAATCCGTTCGAGCCGCATGCGGAGCGCTTGCGAACGATCGGGCTGGTCGTGAAGTGCTGCGTGTACTCGTGCATCGCCTGCGTGGTGTTCTTCGCGCTCAACTTGATGCTGGGGCTGCTGGATCTGCACAGATGGGAGCCCTTCGCGCTGAGTGTTTTCTTCGTGATCACCGCGCTGCTGAGTCTCATGGGCATGACGCCGGCGCCACGCCAGCCGGAAGCGGATGGGTTCAACTCCAGTCCGGTGCCCTGACGCTGCACATCGAGATCACAGCAGCCAATCGATCGGCAAGAGACTGAGCAAGGCGAGCACTCCTCGCTGCAAGGCCGTGGTGTGAGGCTCGACGCGATAGGTCCTGTGTCCCTCGGGCATCGTTTCGAGCCATTCGAGATCGTCGTGCTGGTCGAGCCGGACACGATACGAATGGTCCGGCACCTGGGTTTCGAAGAAATGGTTGAGCCGTCGGGCGAGTTGGGGGCTGTCGAGCAGCAGCCCCATCTCGGTGTTGAGATACGCCGAGCGCGGATCGAAATTGAACGAGCCGACGTAGATGTAACGGCCGTCGATCTCGAACGTTTTGGCATGCAGGCTCGCCGCCGAGCTGCCTCGCGTAAGGCGCGCAGCCGTGGGCTCGATGCGCTTTACCTCATACATTTCCAGTCCTGCCCGCAGCAACGCCTTTCGCCGCTTCGCATAGCCCGCATGCACGACGGCGACGTCTGTCGAAGCCAGTGAGTTGGTGAGCACACGCACCCTCACGCCCTGGTTCGCGAGCTGTGCGAGATCCTTCGTTCCCCTGATCGCGGGCACGAAATAAGGGGAGATCAAATCGAACTGCACGCGTGCCTGCCCTGTCAGCTGCAGTAGCCGCGGCAGCATCAGCAACTCCCTTGGGGGCTCGGCATGCAGCACCTTCGCCGGGTCGTCGGAAACCAGGTGTGCATCGACCCATTCCATCGCGAGTCGACCTTCCTCAAGCCTGGTCACGAATCCGGTGTTCTCCAGCGCTTCGAGATACTGGGCGGAGCCCGGTTTCGCATGCGCGGCTGCGAACGCGGCCTTCAGGTCATGAATCGCGTCGATGGAAGCTTTGCCCAGCAGCTTCTCGACCGGCTGCGCCGACTCACTGTTGAAGTACAGATCGAAGTTGTTCGACACCTCGGATGCGATCGGCCCCACGGCCATCACGTCGAGGTCGACGAACCTCATCGCAGTGCCGGCATCGAAATATTCATCGCCGATATTGCGTCCGCCGACGACACTGACTTCAGTATCGACCGTGAAGGACTTGTTGTGCATGCGCCGGTTCACCCGGTGAAAGTCCAGGACGTAGTTGATCCAGCGCAGGCGACGGTAACGCAGCGGATTGAACAGGCGCACCTCGATGTTCTCGTGAGCATCGAGCGCGACGATGGTCTCATCCAGACCGGCCGTGTTGTTGTCGTCCAGCAGCAGGCGGACGTGCACGCCGCGTTCCGCCGCCTCCCACAGCGCTTCAAACATCAGATAGCCGGTCACGTCGCCGCGCCAGATGTAACATTCGACATCGATCGACCGCTCCGCCGCGGCCGCAAGCAGCGCCCGCGCAGCGAATGCGTCCCGGCCATTCTCCAACGCATAGATCCCACTCGCGCCGGGATGCGCGCGCAGCGTCGGGTCGATTGCCTGGTGAAGGCGAGTGGCCTGCGTGCCTGTCGTGGAGAGCACGCCCTCGGTTGAAAAGGACATGGGCCGGCTGTTCAGTATTGGATGGATGGCGCTGCTCCCCACTGTTGTCCGTGTCCGCGGGCACGTGTGCTCAGCTCGGTACTACCACGACATCACAAGCGGCTCGTTCCAGCACCAGTCGGGTGATGCTGCCGAGCACGTGCTCTGACAGCCAGGAGCGGCCTTGCTTGCCCATCACGATCAGCGTGCATTGATTCTCGGCCGCCCGCTCGGGGATGTTCACCCGTGCGTCGCCCATCTGCACCATGCTGAATATCGGTTGCCCCGACACAGCTGCAGTCAGCTCGGCCATGCTGGCGTTCGCCTCTCGGTGGAGCTCATCGCAGTAAGCGGTGATTCCGTCCTCACTGACGCGCGCGCTGCGCAATCTTGGCTGGAGGGAGATATCAAGCGCATGGAACACGTGTAACGTCGCTCGCGGAGCCAGCCTGGATGCGAACTCCAGCGAGGGCGCGGAGTATCGCGAGAAGTCGACGGGCACGAGCACCTTGTCGTAAGGGATCTGCGGATCCTGCCTGGCGACCAGCATGGGACAGTTGATCATCCGCGCCATGCGCTCGGCCGTGGAACCGAGCATGAAATCACGCAGCGGATTCACGCCGCGCGGCCCCAAGACCAGCAAGTCACTGGTCGCGCTGATCGCCAGGATCTCCTCCATCACGCGCCCCTCCCGCAGCAGTCGATCGTTGACGGAGCATCCGGCGGCCTCGATGTCCTCGGCGAGCGATTCGAGCGCGCGTCTGGCCTCGAGTCGCAGCGGCTGCTCCAGCTCGACTGCCGGCGTGCGACGCAGGAGCGCTTGCGCAGTCGAGCTATCGACAATGTGTAAGAGATCCAACCTGGCGCCGAGATCCTTTGCGAGCAATCCGGCGCGCCGGGCAGCCCGATGAGCCGAGAAGGAGAAATCAGTGGCTGCAATGACGGCGCGAACAGGAGTGGACATGGATGCGATATTCGCTGACGACGCTGGCCTCGTTCGTTAAGGAACGCGCGTCGCGAATCGAAGGTCGGGGCCTTTTGTTGGACCAAGGCCCCCTTGACGGAGCGAAGCGGCGATCCGTGGCGGCTCGCTCGTGCGAAAGGCGGGACTACTCGCGTGCCCACCTCTGGCTGGCAAGTTGCGCTAGAGCTCGCCCTTCCCCAGTCGCTCCACCGCATACGCCGACGCGCGTGCGGTCAGGGCCATATAGGTGAGCGACGGATTCTGAGTCGGTGACGACACCATGCATGAGCCATCGGTGACGAAGACGTTTGGCACCGCATGCACCTGGTTGTGACCGTTGAGGACCGACGTCTTCGGATCGCGCCCCATGCGTGCCGTACCCATTTCA
>Ga0164243_10015466_pt1 | contig 10546 bp, 5 predicted proteins | sample OricompcompostOP_FD_108781 | JGI IMG/M metagenome (GOLD analysis project Ga0164243, IMG submission 108781) | Organic Plus compost microbial communities from Emeryville, California, USA - Original compost - Organic plus compost (OP) | ecosystem: Engineered > Solid waste > Mixed feedstock >...
CGGCGGACGAGCGCGTCGGCGAGCCGCTGGGAGCCGCCGCGCACCAGGGGCCATCCCACGTGGTGCGCGAGCCCGGCCAGCATCAGCCCATATCCGCCGGTGATCGGCGCGCGCAGGTCGAGCATCGAGTGCGCGGCCATCCCGGCGAGCGCCGCCCGCGCCCCGGCCGTACGGAACAGGGCGCGGGCGAGCGTGGTCGCGGGGAGCGCGGCCACCGCGCCGAACCCGGCGGCCCGCAGCGGCGCGCGCGGCACCGACAGAGGGGCGAGCAGTGTGTCGACGAGCCGGTCGCCCCCGCGCGTGATCATCCCGACCGTGGCCCGCCAGGCCGCGCCGTCCCGGCCGAGCCCCAGCGCGGTCTCGCCGAGCGAGCGGTGGACGAGCACCGCCGGGCGTTTGTCCAGCGGATGCGCGGCCGGTATGGCGGGATGCGCCCACTCGACTCCCAGGTCCTGCCAGAACCGGTCCCGGCGGAAGGCGGGCGAGGCCAGCGCGAGCGGCAGCACGGTCGCGCACAGGTCGTGCCGGAACCCGGGCAGTGTCACCTCCGCGGTGCGCAGCCCGCCGCCGAACGCGTCCGCCGCCTCCAGCAGCAGGACCCGCCTGCCCGCCTCGGCCATGGTGACGGCCGCCACCAGCCCGTTCGGGCCCGACCCGACCACCACGGCGTCGAAGCCGTCAGCCATGCACCGGCACCTCTCCCCTGATCGTCGTCCCGGCCCCGGACGCGGACTCGACGTGCAGCCGCCCGCCGATCGCGCCGAGCCGGTCGGTCATGTTGACGAACCCGTGCCCCTGGACGCCGCCCGGTGTGAAGCCCGCGCCGTCGTCGCGCACGCTGAAGTGCAGCACGCCGTCCTCGGCGTGGATGCGCACCTCCACGGACGCGCCCGGGCCGGCGTGCTTGCCCGCGTTCTGGATCGCCTCAAGGCAGCAGAAGTACACCGCGGCCTCGACCTGCTCCGGATAGCGTTCGGTCAGGTTCACCTCCACCCGGTACGACAGCGCCACCCGGCGACCGGCCGAGCGCAGGGCCTCGCCGAGCCCGTGGTCGCGCAGCAGCGGCGGATAGATGCCGTGGGCCAGCTCGCGGAAGGCGGCGTTGGCCTGCTGCACGTCGCCACGCAGTTCGTCGAGCAGCTCGGCGGCCATGGCGACATCATCCTTGATGATCTCGCGGACGAGGCCGAGCTTGACCGCGAGCGCGACGAGATGCTGCTGCGCGCCGTCGTGCAGGTCGCGTTCGATCGCCCGCCGGGAGGCGTCCGCGGCCGTGACGATGCGCAGCCGGGACGCCTGCAGCTCCTCGTTGCGCTGCCGCAGCTCCTCCAGCGACGCCTGCAGCGCGGTGTCCAGGCGCATGTTGTGCAGGGCCAGCCCCACCTGGCGGGCGAGCTGGATGAGCACGCGGTCGTCCTCCTCGGAGAACTCCACGCCTTCGCGTGGCCGCCGCACGACGAGCAGGCCCAGCAGGTCGCCCAGGTGGGCGGCGGGCGCGACCCTGATCGGCGCCTCGCGGTCGTCGAGCAGCGCGGGCAGCCAGACCGACGTCCAGGCGGTGCCGCCGATGCGGGTGCCCCCGATGACGAGCCGTTCCTTGTCGGTGAGGGTGATCACGTCGGCCGGGCGTTCCGGCACGCTGACCTGGCGGTGGAGCGTGCCGTCCGCGCCCACCCACACCTCGGCGCCGGCCTGGCCGAGCGCGGCCCGCAGCGACTCCACGAGCTGGAGCAGCAGTTCGTCGAACGGCACCGCGCGGCTCATCCGGGCGCCGAACGACGCGAGCGCCTCCTCCGGCGTCTGCCCGCGCCGTCCCAGCAGCGACATCCCCACCGAGACCAGGCGGAAGCGTACGGGCAGGGCGAGCAGCACCGCCGCGAGCGAGGCGGCGACGCTGGCGACCAGCACGTCGCGCTCGGCGGCGACAGGACGGCGGGCCAGCCCGATGACCACGACCAGGTAGACCGCGACCACGAGCATGGTCAGGCCCGCGATCACCACCGCCTCGACCAGGGCCCGCTCCGCGAGGCGCGCGGTCGCCTTCACCTGGCCGAGCAGCAGGCCCACGGGCATGACCGCCATGGCGCCGAGCATCCAGGGCAGGAGATCGTGCGGGGTGCCGAGCAGGGCGTTGACCGCCACCAGCACGGCGTCGATCGCGGCCGTCACCACCGTGGCCGCGGCGATCCACTGCAGGGTGCGGCGGCGCGCGGCGGGAGCCCTGGGACAGCGGACGGCCACGCCCCCGAGTGCCACGGCCGAGGCGGCGGCCGCGGCGGCGACGACGGACCCCGTGGTGACCGGCAGCGCCGGCGTCCACACGAGCGCGCCCGTCGCCGCTCCGGCCGCGAGCAGCCGGCGGGCCGGGGATTCGAGCAGGCCGTCCGGCAGGCCGAGCCCGCAGATCAGCCAGGCGGCAACGACCAGCGGCGCGGCCCGGGGCACCACGACGGCCACCGCGTGCGTCACGGCGACGAGACCGGCCACGCGGGCCAGCGCCGGGCGGCCGGCGAAGAAGGCGGCCACCGTGGCGGCGAGCCAGGCGGCGGCGACGAGCGCACAGGCGATGATCATGGGCTACTCCGCCCGCAGGATGTGGCCGATCCGCAGCCGGCCGGCGAGCCGCCCCGGCCGGACGGCCAGCAGGTTGGCGACGGCGACGGTCAGCGGCCCGGCCAGGAGCAGCGCCGTCACCGCCAGGGGCGGCACGTACATCAGCGGCATCGTGTCCGCCACCACCCTCCACAGCGTGCGCCCGAGCGCGACCCCGAGCGGCACCCCGAAGCACAGCCCGAACAATGCCAGCAGCGTGGCCTGCACGACCACAGTCCATCGGGCCTGCCCGCGCGTCATGCCGAGCGCCCGCAGCACCGCCACGTCGTGCCGCCGTCGCCGGACCGCCGTCGCGAGGACGTGCCCGACGGCGCCGACCGCCAGGAGCGCCATGAAGACCGCCAGGAGGGCGGGCAGCCGCTCCACACCGCGGATCTGGACCATCGCCTCGGGCAGCGGCCAGGCGTCTCCGAACTCCATGTTCTCGGCGCCCTCGACCGCGGCGACGACGGCCCGCAGCCTCTCCCGCGCGGCGGCGACGTCGATGCCGGGACGCAGGGCGACCTCGGCCGCGTGGAACTTGAAGGCCTGCGCCCCGGCGAAGATCCGGTCGTATCCGCCGGAGGTGACCCAGCCTCCGTCGCCGAAGTCGTTGTGCGGGCTGGCGGGCACGAACGCGATCCCCGTGACGGTCATGGTCACCGGTGTGGCGCCGCCCCGCAGCGCGATCCGGTCGCCCACGCCGGCTCCGAGCAGGTCGGCGCTCTTGGGCGCGAGCGTGACCTCGCCCGCCGTCCGCGGCATCCGGCCGGCGAGGAGCGCCACCGGCAGCGGCCGGCCCACCGGGGCGTACGTGCCCATCGTGACGGAGACGTCTCCGGACTCCGCGACGGCGATCCGGCTGTCGTTGATCCCCTGGATGTCCGGCTCCCGCGCCAGGGTGCGCAGCACCTCGCCGGCCGGCCCGAAGTCCGTCCCGTTCATGCCGAAGAACGCCGACAGCTGGTAGGTCAGCCCGAACCGCTCCGGATGAGCGGAGGCGTCCTGCACCCCGGCGGAGAAGGTGAAGGCGGCCAGCACGCCGAGCACTCCGGAGACCGCGCCGGCCAACGCCGGCCTGACCGGGACCGCTGCGGCGCCCCTGCCCGGCTCCAGGGCGAACCGCGCACCGACGACGAGCGGCACGGGAAGACCGGCGCGGGCCGCCGCGAGGGCCACCAGGGACCGGCGTCCCGCCGGGTCGTGCCGGGCGACGGCCAGGGTGACGGCCGCCGCGCCCCCGGCTCCGGCGAGGACGAGCGCGGGGATGAGGATCGACCCGCCGGCCAGGACCGGCCAGTCCAGGTCGAAGCCGGGAGCGGGCTCGACCAGCGCCGCCGATCCGATCGGCATCCAGGTGGACGCCACCGCCGCGGCGACGACCCCCGCGGCCGTGCCGGCGAGCGCCGCGAGGAACGGACCGGCCGCGGCCGCCCGCACCGTCTGGCGCGGCGTCAGGCCGACGGCCCGCAGCACCTGCAGGTCGGCGACCGTCGCCGCCGTGTAGCGCACCACCGACTGCCCGATCAGCACGATCGCCGCGGCCAGCGCGGCGAGCCCGAAGGCGAGCAGGCAGGCGGCCTCGAAGCCGGCCATCCGGCGGATAGGCTCGGCGAACTTCGTCTCGTTGTTCCACACGTCGATGTCGTTGCGGTGGGAGACCCTCGCGAGGCCCTCCCGGAACGCGGGGATGTCCCGCACGCCGTGCTTCAGCCGGACGATGGCGTTGACGAAGCCGTCCTCCCCGATCAGGTTCTCCCGATATTTCGCGAACAGTCCGTACGACGGGAGGAGGGCGCCGTTCTCCCCGACGCGGTCGGCGAACCACGGCGCGCGGACCATGCCGACGATCGTGACCGGGAGCGACGGTCCCCGTGGCGGCTCGCCGTTCGCCGGGTCGTAGTCCGGGTCCGATGCCTGATCAGGGGACATCAGCCGCATGACCAGCCGATCGCCCGTGCGGCGGTGGTAGGACTCGGCGAACCCCGGAGTGATCACGGCCTCGTCGGCCCGCCCCGGATCGGGCAGCCGTCCGTCGAGGACGACGGGCCGCTCGACGGTGTGCAGGAAGCCGGTGTCGGCGGGCGGGAAGCTGGAGATGTCGTCGGACGCGGGGATGCCGTCCACTCCGAAGCCGACCGTCACCGCGAACGTCGTCAGCGCCTCGACCTCGGGGAGCGCCCGCACCGGTGCCCAGTCGAAGCCCGGCTGGTTGGGCAGCACCGCGATCGTGGCGGGCAGCGTCTCCCGCTGCAGCCGGTCCAGCGCCGTGCCGCCGCGCCGTGCGCCCGCCACCGAGGCCAGGACGGTGGCCGAGGCGAAGGCCACGAGCAGGGTCAGCACCGCCAGTGGCCGCCAGCGGCGGCGTAGCTCCAGCCGCAACCAGGTGGCCGTCATGGTCATCGTCGCTCACTCCGTCCGGAGGATGTGGCCGATGCGGAGCCGGGCGGCGTGCCGCCCCGGCCACAACGCGAGGAGGTTGGCGATCAGGACCGCCGCCGGCCCGATCGCCAGCAGCGCCCAGAGGGCGACCGGCGGCTCGTAGAACAGCGGGGTGCGCTCCGCGACGACACGCCAGAGCGTGCGGCCCAGCGCGACGCCGAGCGGCACGCCGAACGCCAGCCCGGCCACCGCCAGCAGCGACGCCTGGGTGAACACGACGAGCCGTGACTGCGCCCGGGTCATGCCGAGGGCCCGCATGACGGCGACCTCGTGCCTGCGCCGCCGTACGGCGGTGGCGAGCGCGTGGCCCACCGCTCCCACCGCGAGCAGCGCCAGGAAGCCGCCGAGGAAAAGCGGAAGGATCTGCACGTCCTGCACCTCGGCGAGCTGCTCGGGCGGTTGCATCGCCTCGACCGAGATCCGGTCGCCGCCCCCGATCCCGGCCATGTCCTTCGTGAGCCGGTCGAGGACGGCCTGCGGATCCGCGCCCGGGCGCAGGGCGACGAGCGCCAGGTGATACTTGAAGGCCGCGCCGAACATCGCCTCGAATCCGTCCGCGGTGGCCCACGCGCCCGCGTCGTAGTCGTTGTGCGACCCCTGCGGGACGAAGCCGATCCCCCGCACCGTCATCTCCCGCGGCCCGGTCGTGCCCGCGAGCCGTACGGACGAGCCGACCTCGGCGCGCAGGGACCGCGCGGTCGTGGGGGCCAGGACGACCTCGCCGGGGCCTTCGGGCATCCGCCCCGACAGGAGCACGACGTCCGCGGATCCGGCGAACGACTGGTGCCGGTAGACCGTGACGGAGACGCCGCCCGCCTCCGCGACCGCCACCCGGGCGTCGTTCACCCCCGCGACGTCGGGGTCCCGGGCGGCGGCCGTCATGACCTGCTCCGCCGCGGCCCAGTCCTCCCCGCTCTCGCCGAGGTAGGCGGTGAGCTGGAAGGTCTGCCCGAACCTGGTGGGATTGCCCGCCGCGTCGGCGACCCCCGCGGCGAACGTGAAGGAGGCGAGCACGCCGAGCACACCCGCGACCGCCGCCACCAGCGCGGGACGCACCGGAACCGAACTGGCGCCCTGACCGCGTTCCAGGGCGAACCGGGCGCCGGCCACCAGGGGCACGGGCAGCCCGAGGCGGTCCGCCGCCCGCGCCACCACGGAGCGGACCGGTGCCGCCTCGGACCGGGCCGACACGACGGCGAGCCAGGCCGCGGCGAGCGCCCCGGCCAGGACCAGCAGCGGGGCGGCGGCCCAGCCGCAGCCGAGCACGAGCGGGTCGGCGCTGAAACCGGGGGCGGGCTCGACCAGGGAGGCCGCGCCGATCGGCGTCCACATGGAGGCCGCCGCCGCGCCCGCGGTCCCCAGCGTCGAGCCGGCGACCGAGGCGAGGAACGGCCCGGCGCAGACGGCGGCCAGGCACTGCCGTGTCGTCAGCCCCGACGCCCGCAGGACCTGCAGCTCTCCGACGCCGGCCGCGACGTAGCGGGCCACGGACTGGCCGACGAGGACGATCGCTGCGGCCAGGGCCGCCAGGGCGAAGAAGACGAGACACAGGCTCTCGTAGGCGTTGACCTGCTGACGGTGCCGGGCGACGTCGGCGGCGTTCCAGATCTCGATGTCCGTACGCCCGGTGATCTTCGCCAGCCCGGCGCGGAAGGCGGGCAGCCCGCGCTCCCCTTGGTCGAGCCGCACCAGGGCGTTGACGAATCCCGACGAGGAGGGGCCGAGGAAGTTCTTCGGATGCGCGGCGAAGAGGGCGGGCGAGGGGAAGACGGAGAACCAGGCGCCCTTGTCGGCGAGCTTGTCGGAATACCACGGGGAGCGGATGACGCCGACGATGCGCGCCCGCACGCGGGGACCGCCCGGCTCGCCGCTGAAAATGAAGTCGCCGGCCTGTCGCTCGGACAGCAGGCGCAGGGTGAGGGTGTCGCCGACGCCCAGTCCGTACGCGCCGGGGAAGTAGCCGGTGACCATGACCTCGTCAGGGCGGGCGGGGTCGGCGAGCCGTCCCTCCAGCACCACGGGCCGCTCGACGGTCCGGAACGCCTCACGGTCCACCGGGGGCAGGTAGCCGAAGTAGCCGGGCAGCTCCTCGACGAAGAAGGGCGCCACGGCGAAGCCCGACACCGCCGCCACGCCGGGCAGTGCGCGCACCGCGTCCCAGTCGAATCCCGGCTGGTTGGGCAGGACGACGGCGTCGGCCGGCAGGGTGACGGCGTTCAGTCGGGCCATCGCGCTGTCTCCGCGCCGCGCGCCGGCGAGGGCCGCCAGCACCGTGGTGGTCGCCACCGCCACGAGCAGCGCGAGCACGGCCAGCGACCGCGCCCGCCGGCGCGCCTCCAGCCGGAGCCAGACGCTGACAAGGCTCACGGCGTCTCCACCCGGCCGTCGCGCATCCGCACGGTGCGGCCCGCACCCGCGGCCACTTCCGGCGAGTGCGTCACCATGATGATCGTCTGGCCGGTGCCGTGGAGCCTGCGGAACAGTTCGAGGATCTCCAGCCCGCCCTCGCTGTCGAGCGCGCCGGTCGGCTCGTCGGCGAGCAGCAGCGTCGGCTCGTTCACGAGCGCGCGGGCGATCGCCAGGCGCTGGCGCTGTCCGCCGGACAGCACCGCGGGCACCTGCTCCGCGCGGTCGCTCAGCCCGAGCAGGTCGAGCACGTCGCGGGCCCGCGACTCGGCGGCCCGCCGCTTCATGCCGGCGAGGACGCCCGGCATGATCAGGTTGTCCAGCGCGGACACGCCGTCGAGCAGGTTGAAGAACTGGAACACGAATCCGATGTGGCCGCGCCGGAAGCGGGCCAGCCAGTCCTCGTCCCTGCCGTCCACCCGCTCGCCCGCGACCTCGATCGTCCCCTCGTCGACCGCGTCGAGGCCCGCGATGACGTTGAGCAGTGTCGACTTGCCGCAGCCGGAGGGGCCGGTGACCGCGACGAACTCTCCCTGGCGTACGTCGAGGTCGACCCCGCGCAGCGCGCGCACCGGGGCGAGGTCGGCGGTGAACGTGCGCCGGGCGCCGCGGACCCGCACCGCCGCGGGTTCCGTGGTGACGCCGTCGATCGCGGCGGCGGGCTGGGGGGCGGACATATCAGTTCACCTCTAGGTGATAGGCGTTGACGGGGGTGGAGCGGCCCTTGACGAGCCGGGGGCCGAGGGGTTTCCAGGGCCAGTGCTCGCCGGCCGCGCGCACGGTCGTCTCCGCCGCGACCGTGCCGGCGGGGCGGGCCAGGTCCTGCATGCGCTGGGCGAGGTTCACCGTGTCTCCCACGAGGGTGTACTCGACCCGTTCATCGCTTCCGAGGAGGGCCGCCGCTACCTCCCCCGTGGAAATGCCGATGCCGAGTCCGAAGGGGACGAGCCCCTGCCCGGCCCACTCGGCGTCGAGCCCGCGCTGCCGGACGTGCATCTCACAGGCCGCGTGTACGGCTCTCGCGGCGTGGTCGGGCGTGGGGTCGGGGGCGCCGAAGACGGCCATCACGGCGTCGCCCACATACTGCATGACCGTGCCGCCCGCGCTGAGGATCGCCGCGTTCATGGCCCGCCGGTGGGCGTTGAGCTGGCTCGCGAGCACCGCGGGGTCGGTGGCCTCCGCGATGGCCGAATAGCCGCGCACGTCTGACATGAGCACGGTCACGACGAGCCGTTCCGTGCGGCCTGCGGCGTCGCGGTCGCGCAGCAGCTTGTCGGCGAGGCCGCCGGGGAGCAGCCGCGACAGCGTCTCGCCCTGCTCGTCTCGGCGCAGGATCGCGGTGTGCAGCATCCGCAGCCGGCGCAGCGCACCCTGCAGTCCCGCGCTCGCGCCCCTGGCGAGGACGAGGAAGAGACGCTCGATCTCGGCGTTGACCGCCTCGGGCGGCTCGCCCCGCGACGCGGCGATCGCCTTCACCGTACGGCCCTGGGCGACCTGGTGGAGCAGGTCCTCCTCCGCGGGCGAGAGCCGTCCATCGTCGTGGGCAGGCGTCACCAGCTCGCGCACGATCGCCGGGTCGATGAGCGAGCCGCCGGCGGCGACCTCCCGGATGGCCCTGCCGAGCAGGCCGGCGTCGGCGACCCGGTCCTTGAGAAGGTAGGCGTACCCGGCCGCGCCCTCGTCGAGCAGCCGGATCGCGTAGTCCGGGTCGTCGTACTGGCTCAGCACGACGACGCCGGTGCCGGGTAAGAGCTTGCGCACCTCGCGCGCCGCCTCGATCCCCTCGTCCTGGTAGGTCGGCGGCATCCGGATGTCGGTGACGACGACCTGCGGGCGCAGCCGGACCGCGGCGGCCACGACTTCGGCGTAGTCGGCGGCCAGCCCCACGATCTCCAGTGCGGCGTCGCGGCCCAGCAGCGCGCGCACACCCTCGCGGACGATCAGGTTGTCGTCCGCGAGCACCACGGTGATGCGTTCCACGAGCGAAATTACATATCCGGCGGGGCCGGGCGGGAAGGGTGCCAGGACGAGAGTCCGGGGGTGCTGGCACCCCCACGCGTTCGCAGGCTGACGCCCTCGAAGCCGGCCCGCATGGTTCCTACGGTCGGAGCATGCGAGTCGAATCGAAGATCACTTCTATCTCCTGGATCCCGTCCGAGGCGGTCAAGGGCTACACCAAGCCCGCGTTCACGATGGGGTTCACACATTACGACGATCCACCGCCCGACGTGATCACCGACGTCGCCGGCCTGCGTGACCGCGACGCGTTCCGGTTCGCCAACCGGCTGCGCGTCTGGGCCGAGTTCGACGGCGACCGGGTGGTCGCGCACGGCGCGGACGGCGGCCTCGTCATGGGCGCCACGACCGTCCGCCTGGGCCCGCTGGGCGTGCGGTTCGCCGCGTACGGCCTGCCCGACCTGCGGCCCGAGCCGCGGACCGGCGACGGGTGGATCACCTTCAGGCAGACCGCGGGCGGACGCACCGCGCTGCCGTTCCCCCGGCGCGTCTCGCGGCCGCCGTACCTGCGGATGCAGTCGCCGCTCGTGTGGACCACGCTCGCGGTGACCCTGCACGCCGACGGACGGACCGAGGGGACGCTGGAGGGCGCCAGCCCGTTCCCCCGCCACTGGGTCTACGGGCCCGACGACCGGCTGACGCTCAAGGCCGGTCTCACCGACATCACGGCGTGGGCGGCCCAGGCGGGGCCGGACCGCACGCCGTGGGGCGACGAGGACTCCCCCGTGCTGGTCACCGCGGCCGAGACGGCGCTGGAGCGCCGGCTTTCCCTGCTGATCATGCGGGGCGCCCGCAAGCCGGTCATCCGCTCGCTGCCCGCCGGCGCGCGGCTCGTGCGGCAGGGCGAGCCGGGTTCCTCCCTGTTCCTGCTTCTCGACGGCGTGCTCGGAGTGGACGTGGACGGCACGCCGCTGCCCGAGCTCGGCCCCGGCGCGATCCTCGGTGAGCGCGCGGTGCTCGAAGGCGGCCTGCGCACGGCGACGCTGACGGCGCTGACCCCGGTCAGGGTGGCCGAGGCGGCCGCGGACGCGGTGGACAGGAAGGCACTGGCCGCGCTGGCCGAGGGGCACCGGCGAGAGGAACAGCTCAC
>Ga0164243_10015467_pt1 | contig 10546 bp, 11 predicted proteins | sample OricompcompostOP_FD_108781 | JGI IMG/M metagenome (GOLD analysis project Ga0164243, IMG submission 108781) | Organic Plus compost microbial communities from Emeryville, California, USA - Original compost - Organic plus compost (OP) | ecosystem: Engineered > Solid waste > Mixed feedstock >...
AGCTTCACGACGATGCGGGAATTGACGAAATTCGACACCGCCATGAAGGCGGCGATCCCCGCGAAGATGGTGGTGAACAGATGCGCGGCGTCGAACACATCGGCGAAGATCTGCTGCGCGGTGTTGATGAAGGCGAACAGTCCGCCCATCAGAAGCGTCGCCGCGAGCGTGTAGAAGATCGACTGGCGTGTCGTCACCGTCAGCGCGAAAGCATGGCTGATGGCTTTCACCGAAATCGGCAGGCGATCCTCGGGATGAAGCGTTTCGGGCAGGCGGATCAGTCCCCACAGAAGAGTGAGGAGTCCGTACACGGTCAGGAATCCGAAGATCCAGTGCCAGGAGACGAACAGGACGATGGCCTGGCCAATGGAGGGAGCGATGATGGGGGCGGCGAGGAAGACGATGAAGACGAGCGACATCACCCGCGCCATGACGGCGCCGGAATAGCAGTCGCGCACGATCGACACGGCCAGCACGCGCGTCGCCGCCGCGCCGACGCCCTGCAGCACGCGCGCCGCCAGCATGGTCTCCAGCGAGGCCGACAGCGCGACCCAGAGGCTCGCGGCGGTGTAGAGCCCGATGCCGAACATCAGGACGGGCTTGCGGCCGAAGCGGTCGGCGAGCGGTCCGTAGATGATCTGCGCCCCGCCGAAGCCGAGAAGATAGGCGGTGACGACCCACTGGACCTGGTTGTTCTGCGTGATGCCGAGCGACTGGGCGATCGCGGGCATGGCCGGCAGCATGGAATCGATCGAGATCGCGTTCATTGCCATGATAGCGGCGACGAACAGCACGAATTCCCGGAAGCTCAGGCCCGGATGAACCTTCGGCACGGCGGTGTCGGTCGAATAGTCTTGCGGCTTCATCTCAGCAAAAAAAGCCGCGGGGAGAAGGGCCGCGGCACATCCAGAAAACAGGTGGATTCGTGCCCCACATAGGCCTTTGCCGGACGATCCGCCAGACCAATCGGACTAAAGACGCAGAAGGCTGGTTTTTGCGCTCCATTCGACACATATTAGAAGAATTCTAAAATAGAGACCCCCAGAGATCCCCCCATGATCCCAGGCTTTTCCCAGCGCCGGCAGTTCCGCGACCTCTCCGAGCAGGAGGTTCTGGCGCTCGCCATTTCCTCGGAAGAGGACGACGCGCGGATTTACCGCTGGTACGCCGAACGCCTGCGCGCGGACTATCCGCACAGCGCCGATGCTTTTCTCGCCCTCGCCGCCGAGGAGGACGGACACCGCGAAAGGCTGATTGCGGAGCACCGGCGCCGTTTCGGCGAGACGATTCCGCCGATCCGGCGCGAGCATGTCGCCGGCTTCTACACGCGCCGGCCGGTCTGGCTGGTCGAGAATCTCGGCCTCGAGCGCATCCGCGACGAGGCCGCGCGCATGGAGAAGGAGGCGCGCGATTTCTATTACCACGCCGCCCAGCACACCACGGATGCCGGAACGCGCACTCTGCTCGGCCGTCTCGCCGCGGCCGAAAGCGGTCATGAGAACACCTGGCGGCAGCTCGTCGACCGTCACCTGCCGCCGGACACGCGCAAGGTGGAGGAGGCCGAGGTGCACCGGCAGTTTGTCCTGACATGGGTGCAGCCCGGCCTTGCCGGGCTCATGGACGGCTCGGTCTCGACGCTCGCGCCGATCTTCGCGGCGGCCTTCGCGACGGGCGATACATGGCAGACCTTTCTCGTCGGCCTTGCGGCGTCCCTCGGCGCAGGCATTTCCATGGGCTTCACGGAGGCGGCTTCCGACGACGGCAAGATTTCCGGCCGCGGGTCGCCGCTCAAGCGCGGCATCGCTTCGGGCGTCATGACGGCGCTCGGCGGCTTCGGCCACGCGACGCCTTATCTCATTCCGCATTTCCAGACCGCCACGGTCATCGCGGTCTGCATCGTCTTCGTGGAATTGTGGGCGATCGCCTTCATCCAGCAGCGTTATATGGAGACGCCGTTCTGGCGCGCCGCTCTGCAGGTTGTGGTCGGCGGCGGCCTCGTCTTCGCGACAGGCGTCCTGATCGGCAATGCCTAGCGCGCCGCCCGCGCCTGACGCGGAGTCATCTTGTAGGTGCGGCGGAACACACGGTTGAAATAGGAGAGGTCGCCAAAGCCCGCGCCGTAGGCGATGTCGCTGATCTTGCGGTCCGCCGCGTCCGGTGCCTGCAGGTTCTTCCAGGCAAGCTCGAGCCGCCGCTTGAGTACATATTCCGAAAAGGTCGTCCCGGCGCTCTCGAACAGTTTCTGCACGGTCCGCACGGTCACGCCGTGGCGCCGCGCCACGTCCTCGATGGAGAAGCGGCTGTCGGGCAGATGCCGCTCGATATCGCTCTTGATGAGATCGAGCCGTGTCGCGGGCGCCGTATTGTCCTGTTCCTGCGTCTTCAGAAGAAGGATGAGCAAGTCCTGCACGTGGTGTGCTGCCATGCGCTGCGTCTCGATCGTGCCGAGCGGCAGGATGCCCTGGAGCAGCGCGCCGCCATAATGGGCGAGAAGCTGAAACGCCGGCACGTCGCGCGAGACGGCCAGCGGCAGGGCGGCGAGAAGATCGCGCGGCGCGCTTTTTACGACGTCGCGGGGCACGCGCAGGCAGTCGAGACGCGCGAGTCCGGTCACGTCCCAGGTCCAGGGTCGCAGCGTCGAGACGATGACCGCGTTTCCGGCTTCGACGCGCACGCGCCGCCCGTTCTGTTCGACGGTGAACGGGCCGCCGACCGGGCGCAGCAGCAGGATATGGTCCGAGCCGTCCGTCAGGCAGTGCTTCTGCTCGCGGCAGGCGCGTGCGCAATTCAGGAAGCAGGTGGCGAGGCAGGCGTCGGGCAGTTCGCAGGAAAGCGTGCGCATTTCCAGCGGCACGTCGGGGCTCGGCTCGATGTCGAGCGTGGCCATCAGCCCGCTCAGCCGGCTGCGGCAGAGCGGCAGGCGGTCCTTTTCCGCCACGTCCTCCGTCGAAAACCAGGCGGGGGCGAATGCCGCTGCCATGCCGTCTTTCCTGATGCTCTCTTGCAACGGCACGGATTAATACATCCCGCTTCGTCAGAGTCCTAGTTTTACTTCGCTTCATCCCAAGATACCGCTTCGACTTGCGGCTAATTCCCCGATCAAACTTTGTTTCGGGGGTAAGAAATTCTATGCGTGGGGCAGTCGTTTCTGTAATTGGAATAAGTCTAATCTTTTCGGATGGAGTAATCGCGCAGGAAAGCGGTGAGGCCATCGAACTGCAGGAGATCACGGTCACGGCGGCACGCGCCGACCGCCCGGTGTCGAAAACGCCGAGCACGGTGAAGGTGGTCGAGAAGGAGGAGATCGAGGCGCAAACGCGCTTGACGTCCAACCCGTCCGAAGTCCTGTCGCGCCTCATTCCCGGTTTCTCGGTGTCGAACCAGACGATTTCGGGCGCCTCGGAAACCTATCGCGGCCGCGATCTTCTCGTGATGCTCGACGGCGTTCCGCTCAACACGCCCTTGCGCGACGTCTCGCGGATCCTCGCCCTGATCGACCTCAACTCGGTCGAGCGCATCGAATTCGTCTCCGGCGCATCCAGCCTTTATGGGGCGGGCGCGACGGGCGGCACCGTGAATTTCATCACGAAGAAGGCGACGGAAGGCGGCCCGCAGGTGCGCATCAACACCGCGTTGCGCGCCTTCACCGCGGACCCGGCCGACAGCCTTCGCCCCGAAGTGTCGGTCTCGGTCACCGGCCGGGAAGGCGGCACGGATTACGTCTTCGTCGGTTCCGGTCGCCTCGCCGACAAGACCTTCGATGGGAAGGGCCGGGAACTTCCTTCCGACGGCATGCTCGGGCAGGGCAGCGGGGACCGTTTCGAAAACGCCAATCTCTTCGGCAAGATCGGTCGCGATTTCGACCTTGGCAAGCGTCTGGAAGTGTCCGCCAACTGGATCTATCTCGATCAGGAGCCGGACTGGATGACGAGCTACACGCCGCCCTTCGCCCGCCCGGATTTCACGCGTCCCTACACGGGCGAAAGCGTGCGTGAGGATTCCAAGCAGTTTTCGGCGAAATTCACCGATGAAGGCTTCGCGCTCGGCGATCTGAAGGCAGTTGCCTTCTACAACGACGTGCGCAAGCGCTTCAATTATTCGCAGTTTGATCCCTTCTACAACAGTCTGGTCTACTATTCCGGCGATCCATCGTCGCCGACGAGTCCGTACAATCAGACGGACCTGTCCAACGAACGCGGCGGCCTGAACATCACCGTCGATTCCGAGCTCACCGCCGGCCTGCGGTTCACCTGGGGCGCAGACATCATCCACGAAAAGACCTCGCAGGTTCTTAGCTCCGGCGAAGATACGTTCAACCCGATGTCGCAGATGACCTATGCCGGCTTCGGGCAGATCGAGGCCGATGTGTCCGAGCGCATCACGGTTCGCGGCGGCATGCGCTACGAATATTTCGATCTCACGGTCGAGGATTCGCTTCGCCCCGCCGCTTATGCCCAGCTCAGCGGCTTCACGATCGTTCTTCCGGACCTCTTCGTCGAAGGCGGTGAATTCAGCTACAGCGCCCCGACGTTCAATCTCGGCGCGACCTACGACATCACCGAGACATCGCAGCTTTTCGGCGGCTTCAGCCAGGGTTATTCGCTGCCGGACATGGGATCTTTCACGCGGCGGGCAGGCGCGATGACTCTCACGGATGTGTTGATGTATGGCTGTATTCAGGGCATCAGCCCCGGCGGTCTGAACTGTACGCCGGCCAGCAGCGCGACCAGCTTCGCCAACATTGCTCCGCAGGCGCAGATCGTCAATTCCTGGGAACTCGGCCTGCGTGGCTCGCACGACAATATCCGCGGCAGCCTTGTAGGCTTCGTCAGCACGTCCGACGAGGGGGTGACCTTCGACCCGGCGACGAACTCCCTCTCGCAGCAGAAGGAGATCATCTGGGGTACGGAATTCAGCGCCGAAATGGATGTCTCCGAGAAGCTTCGCCTCGGCACCTTCCTCGCCTACCGCGAGGGCCGCTACGACAGCGACCAGGACGGCGAGACCGACACCTGGCTGCCGAACAACCGCATCGCGACGCCGTTCCGCGCGCTCGTCTACGGCGACTATCTGTTCGACAACGGCGTGAGCGTGCGTCTGGAAGGCGAAGGCTGGACGGGCCGCGACAAGGATGTGCGCGGAAATACCTATACGCTCGACGGCGCCTTCCTCGTCAATGCGGCAGTCTCCGCGCCGCTTGCGGGCGGCACGCTGTTTGCCGGCGTCCAGAACCTGTTCGACGTGGACTACATGAACCCGACCGCAAGCTCGGTACGCGAGAGCCCCGTACTCGGCACGCTCGAAGTCCATGGTTTCGGACGCACCGTCTCGGTCGGCTATGCGAAGACCTTCTGATGGTCAATATGGAGGAAAGTGGCGCGCTCGTGACCCTGCGCTTCCACCAGCCCTATGAGGATGGCGATGCGCAGGAATATCTGCATGCCCTGCGTCGTGTGGAGACGCGCGAGCGGCCCTTTGCCATGTTGAGCATCATCGGCGTGGCCGGAGCGTTTTCCGTGGAGGACGAACGTGAGCAGGCACTCTGGTTCAAGCGTTCGCGGGACCGCATGAACCGGCTCTGCCGCGGCATGGCCGTGGTACGCCCGCAGGTCACCGACCATATGCGCCATGTCTTTACAAGGCTGTGGGACTTTCCGGTCCTGATCACGACCAGCGAGAACGAGGCGCGCGTCTTCCTTGCGCCCTATCTGGACGACACGGCATGAACGAGGCGATGGAGGAACATCCGAGCCTTCCGGCACGCCTGCGCCTTTTCGTGGTTCTCGCCGGGCTCTATCTCGCCCAGTCGATCCCGTCCTATCTGTTCGCCGCCGCGCTGCCGCCGATCCTGCGCGAGGCGGGCGTGTCGCGCTCCTCCATCGGCCTTGTCGCGATCCTCTTTCTGCCGCTCGTCCTCAAATTCCTCTGGGCGCCCCATGTGGACCGCCTGCGTCCCCTCGCACGGCGGCACAGGGCCGGGTGGATCTTCATCACCCAGGGCCTCACCGTCCTCGGCCTCGTCGCGCTCGCCTTCGTTGCGCCATCCGACATGACGGCGGTGCTGACGATCGGCATGGCGGTGTCGATCCTCGTCTCGACGCAGGACATCGCGACGGACGGCTACGCCGCGAAATATCTCGCCCCCGAGGACCGCGCCATCGGAAACGCCATTCAGGGCGGCGCCATCGCGCTCGGCGTCGTCATCGGTGGCACGCTCGGTCTCGTCCTGTATGAACATTTGGGCTGGACGCCGGCCGTCCTCGTCATCGCCGCGCTGTCGCTCATCCCGCTTGTCGCCGCCTTCGCCATGCGCGAGGAGGACCCGTCCGGCACCACTTCCGCCATGCGTCCGGGTTTCCGCGCCTTCTGGGCGCGGCCGGAAGCCCGGCAGATCCTCGTCGTCGCGCTGATCTATCGGGCGTCCGAAGGCCTCGTAAAGGCGATGGAAGGTCCATACCTCGTGGACCGCGGCGTGCCGCTCGACTGGATCGGCTACATTTCCGGCGGCGGCGCGGTCACGGCGGGGCTCGCCGGCTCGGCCGTCGCGGCCCTTCTCGTGCGCCGGATGGGGGCGGGGGGCGTCCTCGTGCTTCTCGGCGCGCTGCGCACGGCCTGCTTTCTCCTCTTCGCGCTCCACGCCCTCGAATGGCTGGCGGGCTATGTCCCGCTGTTCGGAGCCGCCGCCTTCCAGACGCTTATCCGCTATATGGAGATCGTCGCGCTCTACAGCCTTTTCATGAGCGTCTCATCCTCCGATCAGCCGGGCACGGACTTCACCATTCTCGCCTGCGCCCAACTGGGCGTGTACCTTCTCGGCTCGCTCTGCGCGGGCATTCTGGCGGACAGGCTCGGCTATGGCGTGCTGTTTGTCCTTGCGACGGCGATCTCCGGCGCGGCGGTGCTGCTCACCATGAGCCTCCTCTCCCGAAGGCCCGCCCGGAACCTTCCCTGATCCTGCCGTGTTTCGCCTTCTCCCGGCAAAAAACGGGAGTGAGGAAGGACTGGGGCCGCGAATGACCTCGCAGCATGTCGCCACCAAAAGCATGCCGGTGCCGCCCAAGGCGGAGGCGTTTTATGCCGAGAGCCTGAAGCATCTGAAGAAATGCGGCGTGCCCTTCATGGTCGCCGGCACCTATGCCGTGAGCTCCTACACCGGCATACGCCGCCCGACCAAGGACCTCGACGTGTTCTGCCGCGCCGGGGATTATCCGCGCATTCTCTGCTATTTCCAGAATCTCGGTCACAAGACCGTCATCGAGGACGAGCGCTGGATCGCCAAGGTGAAGAAGGGCGGCCAGACCTTCGACGTCATCTTCAATTCGCGCACCGCCGCCACGCCCATCACCGACGCCTGGTTCGCCGAGAAGCACACCGCCCGGATCTACGGCATTGAGGTCCAGCTCATCGCGCCGACCGAGCTCGTCTGGTCCAAGGTCTTCGTGCAGAACCGCGAGCGGTATGACGGTGCGGACATCGCTCATGTCATCCTGAAACAGCACCGGCAGATCGATTGGAAGCGCCTGCTCGGCTATATGGAGCAGTACTGGGAAGTGCTGCTCATCCACATCCTCAATTTCCGCTTCATCTATCCCACCGAGCGCCATTGCGTGCCGGACTGGCTGTTCGACGAGCTGATGACGCGCCTGCAGAACCAGCGCCACATGCCCGTCGGCAATACGCGCGTCTGCCGCGGCCGCCTGTTCTCCCCGCCGGATTATCTCATCGACATCGCCGAATGGGGCTTCGCGGATCTGGTGGGATGACGCTCCCCGGACAAGCGCGACGTAGCTGCGCGGCGGTCCGGGGAACGGACGCACATGCCCTGAAGCGGCGAAGCCGCTGTCCGGGGGTCCATACTCCGCGGCCTGAACGGTATGGAAAGACCGGGATTGTGGGCCCGGCTCGCTGCGCGGCCCGGAACATACGGAACCCACCCGCGTTCCCGCACATTCCTCCCCAAAGGAGCCCCTCATGCAGGAAGCCGTGAAGACCGAGGCCCGCAAGCCGCTCCCGCCCGATCCGAAACCGACCCGGGCCGCGAACGACGAGGCCGTCGCGCCTCCGGAAACCGTCCGCATCGCCGCGCTCGGAGACCTGCACATGAAGGAGGATGCGGCGGGCTTCTACAAGAACCTCTTCCTCGAACTGAACGACACCGCCGACATCCTCTGCCTGGCCGGAGACCTCACCGATTTCGGCCGCACGAAAGAGGCCGAGAACCTTGCGGAGGACCTGCGCCACCTCAAGATTCCTGTCGTCGCCGTGCTCGGCAACCACGATTACGAGTCCGGCCAGCCGGAGGAGGTGGCGCGCATCCTGCGTCAGGCGGGCGTGTGCATGCTGGGCGAGACCGCGCACGTACACAGGGGCATCGGCTTCGCCGGCGTGAAGGGCTTCGGCGGCGGCTTCGGGCGGCGCATGCTCGGCGCTTTTGGAGAGCCTGCCGTCAAGGCCTTCGTGCAGGAGACGCTCGACGAGTGCCACAAGCTCGAGATCGCGCTGCGCAGCCTGCACACCGAGAAAAAGATCGTCGTTCTGCATTATTCGCCGGTCGAGGAGACGGTCGTCGGCGAGCCGGAGCAGATATTCCCTTATCTCGGCTGCTCGCGCCTCGCCGAAACCATCGACCGCTACGACATCACCGCCGTCGTCCACGGCCACGCCCACCGCGGCTCCTACCGCGGCAAGACCCCCAAGGGCATCCCGGTCTTCAACGTCGCCGCCAACATCGAGAAGGAGAACGGGAAGCTCTATTCGGTGATGGAGGTGTGAGGCAGGATTCGGCGGCAGACTTCGCGGTGCGCACCGGATTCTTCGACACGAACTCTACAGGCTCGGCTCGGAACGGTACCGCATTTCCCGGCGCGGCCGCCGCCGCTAGAGTGCCGGAATGACCAACGACAACATCCGCCCGGACGGTGCCCGCCTCGACGCGCTCGAAACCCGCATCGCCTATCAGGACGAGATCATCGAGGATCTCAACAGGGCGGTGACCGCGCAGTGGATGGAAATCGACCGGCTGAAGCGTGAGCTGGAGCGTCTGGCCGATCGTCTCGCCACAGCCGAACAGGAGATCGGCCCGGACCCGGCCGACGAACCCCCGCCGCCACATTATTGAATCGCATCTCCGCCGGCCCTGGCGAGCGACGAAAATGCCCGGCGCGGAGGCCGGGCACAGACGGATCGGCGTGCGGGTGCGGGGCGATCAGCCGGGCTCGGCCGCTTCCTCGACCGTCCGTTCCTCCGCCAGATCCCCGATCTCCCCGGAACTGACCGGCCGCGGCGGATTTTCGTCGCGCTGTTCGGCGGCCGAGCCCAGAATGTCGCGGCGCGCCATCAGCCAGTGTTCGAGTTCGCGGCCCTCCGGCTGGCCTTCGCGGACCCAGTATTCGTAGGCACGCAGGCGGATGAGTTCATTCGTGTCCATATCGCTGTGCCTCCCTCTAGTGTTTCGCCGATACGCGCGCGGGTTTTCCCTTGCGTCTGGTCGAGGCCATCTCGTCGAGTTCCTGCTCGGTCATGGTCTCGACCATCTGCTTCGAGGCGCCGCGCAGTTTCGATTTCGGCATTTCGCCGCGCTTGGCCGCGAGCGCGGCGCCCGCGGCTTTCTGCTGGGCCTGGGACTTGGCCGGCATGACGCACCTCCCATCAAAATGTGGGCCCAAAAACGTGTGGGATGATGGTAAACGCCCGACCGGCTCCGAACGTTCCGCCGCTTGCCGGTCCGATCCTCGCCGGTCCACAATGCGCGCATGGAAAACCGCAAGCTTGTCACCGCCGCCGTCCTTCTGATCGGCGACGAAATTCTCTCCGGCCGCACCAAGGACGCCAATGCCGGGTGGATCGCCGAACGGCTCACCGAAATGGGCATCGATCTCAAGGAAATCCGCGTCGTGCCGGACGATGAGCCGGTGATCGTCGACGCGCTGAACGCGCTGCGCGCGCGCTACACCTATGTGTTCACGACCGGCGGCATCGGCCCGACGCACGACGACATCACCGCCGATGCGGTGGCCAGGGCGTTCGGAGTGGGCATCGATTATCATCCCGAGGCCGTCGCGGCGCTGCGCGAGATCTTCCCCGGCGACCGGCTCAACGAGGCGCGCCTGCGCATGGCGCGGATTCCCCTGGGGGCCGATCTCATTGTCAACGAGGCCTCCAAGGCGCCCGGTTTCCGCATCGGCAATGTGTTCGTCATGGCCGGCATCCCGAAGGTCATGCAGAGCATGTTCCGGGCGGTCGCGCCCGGCCTCGAGACGGGGCCGAAAATGCTGTCGGAAACGATCCTGGCCAATGCCAAGGAGGGCGATGTCGGAACCCCTCTCGGCGAGATTCAGAAGCGGCACCCGGATGTCTCGATCGGGTCCTATCCGTTCCAGGATGAGAAGGGCTACAACACCAATCTCGTCATCCGCTCGCGGGACCCGCAGGCCCTGGCGGCGGCCAAGGCCGAGGTTTTGGCCATGCTGGACGAGGTGCGGGCGGCCTCGTCGGCCTGAAGGGGCCGGACAAAGGTTCCTCCGGCTTGCAGGCCCCGAACGCTGTC
>Ga0164243_10015468_pt1 | contig 10545 bp, 10 predicted proteins | sample OricompcompostOP_FD_108781 | JGI IMG/M metagenome (GOLD analysis project Ga0164243, IMG submission 108781) | Organic Plus compost microbial communities from Emeryville, California, USA - Original compost - Organic plus compost (OP) | ecosystem: Engineered > Solid waste > Mixed feedstock >...
CGCTATTCCTCCAGGCTCAGCGCGAGGACCGGGCAGGAGGTGATCGACTGCCGGACCTGGGCCTGGATGACCGGGTCGTCGGGGATCTCGTCGACGATGTGGAGGTTCAGGTCGTCGTCGACGTCGAAGACGTCGGGGGCGATGCCCATGCACACGCCGTTTCCGTCGCACAGGGTGCGGTCGACAGTGACTTTCATGTGGATCTCCTTGAGGGCGGGAAGATGTCGCGTTCAGTTGGCCGCCGCGGGCTCGGTCACGCCGTCGACCAGGTTCACGTAGTCCTTGTAGCGCTTGAGCAGCCACCGGTTGAACTGGAGAAGCGACTCCTCCTGGAAGGAGTAGCGGCCGGGACGGCGGAAGCGGGAGCGCATGCCCTTCTGGAGCGACAGATCGGAGCTGGCGTCCTGCTGGTGGAACAGGACCAGGCCGTCCTGGGCGATCTTGTAGAGCTGCTCGAAGCGGGGGTGCCGGGTGGACTCCTCGGGGTACAGGTGACCGATGCGCAGGTTCATGTGGTCCGGCCCCGCGGGCAGGACGAGGTAGTAGAACAGACCCTCGGGAACCGCCCCGAATCCCAGGTTCGGGGGGACCGAGGCGAAGATGACCTGGTTACGCTCCTTCTCGCCGAGCGTCGGGATGATCGGGAGCAGGGCCTTGGTGGTCGCGTTGAAGCCGGCGTCCGGGTGGTAGAAGCCGGTCGGGTGGTAGACCGCGCCCTCGTCGGGGTCGAGGTCCACGAAGCTGGTGAGCCTGACGTGCGCGAAGTCGTGCAGCATGCCGTGGAGGTAGGCGCTGTGGTAGGGCTCGATGCCGTTTTCGAGCTGCGCCTTCCAGTTCCAGTTGTTGCCGCGCAGCTCCGCGACGGGCATGCTCACCATCTCGTCGATGTGGTAGTTCTCCAGCTCCTTGGTGAGCTTGGTGAGCGTGGGCGCGAGCGGCTTCGCGTTCGGGTCGAGATTGGTGAAGACGAAGCCGTTCCAGATCTCGACCCGGTGCGAGGGCAGGTACGCCTCCGCCTTCAGGTTCTTCAGGCCGACGGTGTCGTTCATGGACGGCGCCGCGATGAGGGAGCCGTCCAGCCCGTACGTCCAGGCGTGGAAGGGGCAGCGGAAGAGCCTGCCGGTGTTCCCCGACCCCTCGCACACCAGGTGGGCCCGGTGTGCGCAGACCGGGGTGAGGACCCGAATCTCCATGTCCTTGCCGCGGACCATCATCAGGGGCTCGTCGCCCATGTCGATGCGCACGAAGTCACCCGGCTTCGGGATCTCGTCGACGCGGCCGAGGCACAGCCACTGGCGCATGAAGATCGCCTCTTGCTCGAAGGCGTAGAACTCCGGATCGACGTAGCACTCGCGAGGGAGGTTCCAGCCGGTGGCCATGTCCCGGGAGCCCTCTTCGATGACCTTGAGGATGCGCCGGATGTTCTCGGAGACGGGTGCAAGACCCATGGTTCGGATGCTCCTTACGTGTGATGTGTCGCGGCGGGCGCGAATCAGGCCGTGCCGTCCGCCGCCGTGGCGGCGGTCCCGGGCGCCTCGGCGGCCCCGGGGGCCTCGGGGGCCTGTGGAACGGGCGTGCCCGCTCGGACCAGCAGGTGGTTGAAGAGCAGGTTGAGCAGGAAGGCCGCCAGCACCGTGACCGTGACGGCGCTGCCGAGGATGAACTGCGTGTCCTGGTTGAAGTTCTGGTAGATACCCGGCACCGCCACCGGCAGCATCCCCAGGCCGAGGGAGACGGCGACGATGAGCAGGTTCTGGTTCCCGGTGAAGTCGACTCTCTGCAGCATCTGGATGCCGACGGCCCCCGTCATGGCGAACATGACCAGGCCGGCGCCGCCGATGACGGGTCCCGGCAGGCTGGCGACGACCTCGCCGAGCTTGGGGATGGCACCCATGATCATCAGCAGCACGCCGGTGACGGTGATGACGTACCGGCTGCTGACCTTCGTCAGGCTGATCAGTCCCACGTTCTGGCCGAACGTGGAGTCGGGCACCGAGTTCATGAACCCGGCCAGCACGGCGGACAGGCCGTCGGTGGCCAGTCCCCGGGCCATGTCCTTGTCGGTGACGCGCTTGCCGACCGCGTCGCCGATGGCCAGCACGCACGCGGTCATCTCGCAGAAGACCACCACCATGGCGACGCACATCGCGAGGATCGGCACGAGCCGGAACTCCGGCGCGCCGAAGTGCAGCGGCGTCGAGAAGCCGAACCACTTGGCGCCGGCCACGGAGGAGAAGTCGGTGATGCCCATGATCGCCGCGATCACCGTGCCGATCGCCAGGCCGAACAGCACCGAGATGTTCCGGAGGAACCCGGTGAACAGGCGGTTGGCCAGCACGATGATCACGACGACGGCGAAGGCCAGGAGGATGTACCGCACGCTCGCGTAGTCCGGCGCCTGCGGGTCGGACCCGGTGATCAGGTCGGCGCTGACCTTGACCAGCGAGAGCCCGATGATCGTGATCACGCAGCCCGTGACCAGCGTCGGGAAGAACCGCAGCACCTTGGAGAACGGCCGGGCGATCAGTATTCCGAAGACGCCTGCCGCGATCATCGAGCCGTACATGGTCGGCATGCCGTACTCGGAGCCGACGAGCATCATCGGGGTGAGGAAGGTGAAGGAGGCTCCCGCGACCACCGGCATGCGGATGCCGAAGAAGCGGGTGAGGCCGACGCTCTGGATGACGGTGGCGATGCCCGCCACGAGCAGATCGGCATTGACGATCAGTGCGATGGTGTGCGTCTCAAGTTTGAGCACCGTGCCGAGCACGAGCGGAACCGCGACGCAGCCCGCATACATGATCAACATGTGCTGCAGGCCGAAGAAGAAGAGTCGGGGCGCAGGAAGGACTTCGTCCACCGGATGGCGGTCGGAAGCCGTTGATTTGGGTGCACGGGTGGAAGGTGACACGGCGGTCTCCTGGCACTGAGTGAACGCCCCCTGGTCCCTCCGCCGGCGTTGACGAGCCAAGGTTCGGAGCTATGGGCAGGCGTGCGACGCCCCTGGGCGAGCAGGGTCGTCTGAGATCCGACGGAGCCGGTTTCCCCCATCGGGAACGGTCACGGTGGGTATCCGGTGCGCCGGTACCAGGAGGGTAAGGCGGCCCAAAAGGGGTGTCAATGACCAGTTTTCAGTTGTTTTCAGTCGCAGAGGGTGCTTAGGATCCTGTATACAGTATCCTCAATGACCCCCTCTGAGCGGAGGCATCGTGCGGCCGACCGCCCGGCGAATAGGCATGATCACCCCGTCGTCCAACACCGTCGTCGAACCGATGACCGGCGCGCTGCTCGCCGGCCGGGACGACGTCTCGGTCCACTTCACCCGACTGCGGGTCACGAGCATCAGCCTCGACGCCGCCGACACCCGTCAGTTCGCCCCCGAATCGTTCGTCGACGCGGCCCGCCTCCTCGGCGACGCGCGTGTCGACGTCGTCGCCTGGAACGGCACCTCCGGCTCCTGGCTCGGCCCGGGCGGGGACGAGCGGCTGTGCCGCGAGATGGAACAAGCCGCCGGCGCCCCCGCCACGACCTCGACGCTGGCCGTCCTCGCCGCCCTGCGCGCCTTGGCGGCCCGGCGCACCGGTCTGCTCACGCCGTACACGCGGGACGTCGGCGACGCCATCGCCGCGCACTACGCCGATCACGGCTTCCCCGTGCACGCGGCCCGCCACTTCGGCCGCACCACCAACTACGACTTCGCCCTGCTCGGGGACGCCGAGCTGGACGAGGCCTTCGACGCGCTCGTCACGGCGGGCTGCGACGCGGTCGCCGTGGTGTGCACCAACCTGCGCGCCGCACACCTGGCCGCCCGGTGGGAACACCGCAGTGGCGTCCCGGTCGTCGACAGCGTCGCCGCGACGCTGTGGCAGGCCCTCGCCCTGGCCGGGGACGCGAGACCGATCACCGGGTACGGGCGCTTACTGGCCCACCCGCCCGCAGTCCAGACGCAGAGATGAGGAAGACCATGGCCAAGGACATCAAGATCCTTATCGGAGTCGACGTCGACGCGGTCGCCGGCTGGCTCGGCTCGTACGGCGGCGAGGACTCGCCCAACGACATCCAGCGCGGGGTGTTCGCCGGCGAGGTGGGCACCCCCCGGCTGCTCCAGCTCTTCGAGCGGTACGGCCTGCGCACGACCTGGTTCATCCCGGGCCACTCCATCGAGACCTTCCCCGAGCAGATGGCGGCCGTCGCCGAGGCGGGGCACGAGATCGGAGCGCACGGCTACTCGCACGAGAACCCCATCGACATGTCACCGGAGCAGGAGCGGGACGTGCTCGGCCGCTGCGTCGAGCTCATCCAGGGCCTGTGGGGGCGTCCGCCGCGCGGCTACGTGGCGCCGTGGTGGGAGATGAGCCGCCACACCGCGGCCCTGCTGAAGGAGTTCGGCTTCTCCTACGACCACTCGCAGAACTACAACGACTTCCATCCCTTCTACGCCCGCGTCGGCGACGAGTGGACGAAGATCGACTACAGCCGCCGGGCCGAGGACTGGATGAAGCCCCTCACCCACGGCGCCGAGGTCGACCTCGTGGAGTTCTGCGGCAACTGGTACGTCGACGACCTGCCGCCGATGATGTTCGTCAAGAAGTCCCCCAACAGCCACGGCTTCGTCAGCCCGCACGATGTGGAACGGCTGTGGCGCGACCAGTTCGAGTGGGTCTACCGCGAGTTCGACTACGCGGTCTTCCCCATGACCCTGCACCCCGACGTGTCCGGCCGGCCGCAGGTCCTGCTGATGCTCGAGCGGCTCTTCGACAGCTGGCTCGGCCTGCCCGGCGTCGAGTTCACCACGTTCGACGCGGCGGCCGACGACTTCCGGCGGCGTTATCCTTTCGACGGCGCCGAGCGGCCCGCGCCGGTCGGCACCGGTCCGGGACCGAGGCGGAAGACCGGGGAGACGGCCCTGTGAGCAGGCAGGCGGACGCGCCGGGTGCGTTCGACATCGACGCCGACTACAAGCCGCTCCGGGACCGCGTACGCGACGAGCTGCGCCAGCGCATCATCGACGACGTCTACCCCGCGGGAACGCGACTGGTCGAGACCGAGATCGCCGCCCAGCTCGGGGTCTCCCGGCTGCCGGTGCGGGAGGCGATCCGGGCCCTGGAGAGCGAGGGCTTCGTCAAGACGGTCCCCCGGCGGGGCGCGGTCGTCGTGGAGCTGTCGGAGCAGGACGTCGAGGAGCTGTTCGACGTGCGCGAGTCGCTGGAGGTCCTGGCCAGCCGGCAGGCCGCGACGCGGGCCACCAAGGCCGAGCTGCGCCGCGTCCGGAGCATCCTGACCCGGGCGCGCAAGGCGCTCGACGCCGGAGACCGCATCGCCCTCGGCAAGGCCAACGAGGCCTTCCACGACGAGATACTCAAGCTGTCCCACAACACCCTGCTGCAGGCCTTGCTGGAGCCCCTGCAGGGGCGCCTCCACTGGCTGCTGCGGCAGACGGGCGATCCGTACGACCTGTTCGAGGAGCATTCGGCGTGGTTCGAGGCGATCGCCTCGGGCTCGGCCGACCTCGCCGCCGAACGCGCCCGCGAGCACGCCCGGCTGAACCGGGAGATCGTGCGCAAGCTCCTGGCCGAACGGCAGCGCCAGACGCCTTCGGCGTAACACCACGACCCGGACGCGACCGCCCGGCGCGAGCACACCGCCCCCCATCCGGGTCGCTCCCCGTTCATCGCGCGGCCACGTCGTCGCCGCGCCTTCCTCCCCCTCCCGCTCAGGAGTACCACCATGGCCAATGCCACCCCGCCGTCCGGCGCCACCCTGCCGTCCGGCGCCACCCCGCCGTCCGGCGCCGCCCCGGCGTCCGACCCCACGCAGGCGACCCTCGACGCCCTGAACGGCACCGAGGTCCGTCTGCGCCGCGTCTGTAAGGCGCGGGACGCCACCGACCGGGTCGGGCCCCGGCGTTTCCTGCACGCCGGGCCGCCGATCGACCTGGCCGACGTCACCGGGCCCATGCGCGGCGCGATCATCGCGGGCCTGCTGCTGGAGAAGGAGGCCGCGACCGTCGCCGAGGCCGAGGCGATCATCGACGCCGGCGAGGTGACCATCAGCCCCTGTCACGACGCCAACGCCGTCGGGGCGATGGCCGGGGTCGTCACGCCGAGCACGCCCGTCGTGGTCGCCGAGGCCACGGGCGGCATCACGACGTTCTCCCCCCTGAACGAGGGGATCGGCGGCGCGATGCGCTACGGGTCGTACGACGAGGGGACGCTCTCGCGGCTGCGGTGGCTCGGCGACGTGCTCGCCCCCGCCCTCGACGAGGCCGTGCGGCGCAGCGACCCCCTCGACCTGATCGCCCTGGTGGCCGAGGGGCTGCGACGCGGCGACGACTGCCACAACCGGCTGGTCGCGACCAGCGCGGCCCTGCTCGCGGCGCTCACCCCCGGCCTGCTGCGCGCCCCCCTGGACCGTACGGACGCCGCGGACGTCGTCGCGTTCATCTCGGGCAACGGGCACTTCGCGCTGCCCTTCGCGATCTCGGCGGCCAAGGCGGTGACGGTCGCCGCCGGGGGGATCCCGGGCAGTCCGATCGTGACGGCCATGGCGAGCAACGGGCGGGAGTTCGGCATCCGCGTCAGCGGGCTCGGCGACCGCTGGTTCACCGTGCCCGCGCCGATCGGCGACCCGGTTCTGCTGGACGGGGCGACCATCGACGACGTCAACCCGACCATGGGCGACTCGATGATCGCCGAGACGGCCGGCTTCGGCGCGTTCGCGATGACCGCCGCGCCGGCGATCATGTCCTTCGTCGGCGGCGACATGGCCCGCGCCATGGAGATCACCCGGAGCATGCGGACCGTCTGCGCCGGCACGAGCCGGCGTTTCCTCATCCCCGGTGAGGACTTCCGGGGGACGCCGCTCGGCATCGACGTGCACCGGGTGCGCGCGACCGGCGTCGAACCCGTCATCAACAACGGCCTCGCGCACCGGGAGCCCGGACGCGGCCGGGTCGGAGCCGGGATCACTCCCATCCCGGTGGAGCCCTTCGCGGCGGCGAGCCGGGCGCTGGAGGAGGCCGGCTTCGCGCCGTCCGGCGTGGCCGGGGAACCGGAGACGCGCGCGTGAGCGGCATGAGCATCCCCTCCTTCAGCCCCGCGGACCTCGCCGCCGTCGCCGCCAGATGGAGGCTCGACCCCGGCCTGGTGGCACGGCTCGGCCCGGCCGTCGACCGCATGCGCGAGGTCTACCTGCGGGTCCGCGATCTGGCGACCGAGGGACAGCCCCCCGAGCCGCCGCCCGTCCCCGTCACCCGGGTCTCCCGGGGGCCCGGCAACCCGTACGGCGCCTGGCTCTACACCGTGGACGAACCCGGACCTCCGGGGAGCGGACCGCTCGCCGGGCGGACGGTGACCGTCAAGGAGTCGATCGCGGTGCGCGGGGTGCCGATGACGCTGGGCAGCCGCCTCATGGCCGGTTTCGTGCCCGCGTCCGACTCGGTGGTGGTCGGCAGGGCGCGGGCGGCCGGGGCGGTGATCCTCGGCACGTCCGTCTGCGAGGACCTGTGCTACTCCGGGTCGAGCTTCACCAGCGCGCACGGACCCGTCGGGAACCCCTGGGACCCGCGCCGCTCCGCCGGCGGCTCCTCCAGCGGCGCCGCCGTCCTGGTGGCGACCGGGCAGGCCGACTACGGCATCGGCACCGATCACGGCGGCTCGGTCCGCAACCCCGCCGCCTGGTCCGGCGTGTTCGGCCTCAAGCCCACCTACGGCGTGATCGACTACGACGGCGCCATGCCGACCGAGCGCACGCTGGACCACATCGGCGTGCTCACCCGGACCGCCGCCGACCTGATCCCCTTCCTCGAGGCGACCGCGACGCCGCGCCCGGACGGGGACGGCGAGCCGTACGCCGCTGGGTACGCCCGGGAGGTCGCCGGGCTGCGCGCCGGGCTGCTCGCCGAGGGGTTCGGGTGGCCGGGCCGATCCGATCCCCGGGTCGACGGCCTGGTGCGGGAGTCCGGCCTGGCGCTGGAACGGCTCGGACTGACCGTGTCCGAGGTGTCGGTGCCGCTGCACCGGTTCGGGCGGGACATCCACCTGCCCATCTCCATCGAGGGCGGTCTCACCACGGTCTTCGAGTCCCGTCTCCAGGGCAACAACCACTTCGGGCCTTACCACCCGAACTTCGGGGAGGCGTTCGGCGAGGCCCTGACCCGGCGCCCCGAGGACATCCCGGTCGGCGGGGTGCTGGCCCTCGTCGGAGCCACGCTGCTGCGGGACGCCACCCACGGCAAGGTCATGGCCTACGCGCAGCGCCTGCGGCGGCGGCTGCGCGAGCAGATCGACGACGCGCTGCGCGAGGTCGATCTCCTCGTCCTGCCGACCGTCCCGATGCCGCCGCATCTCCTCCCGGCCGACCCGCGCACGGCCGTGATCGACACCGAGATGCCCTTCGAGATGCACGACAACAACTGCGTGTTCAACCTGACCGGGCACCCGGCGCTCAGCGTCCCCTGCGGGTTCGTGGACGGGCTGCCGGTCGGCATGCTCCTCGTCGGGCGTCCCGGCGCGGACGCGCGCCTGGTCCGCGTCGCCGCCGAGTTCGAAGAGCACGTCTTCCGCTGCCCACCGCCCCCGGCGCGGCACGAGACCGCGGGCGACGACCTCACCACCACAAGGAGCCGATGATGACCGAGCAGGCGCTGAACGTCTTCGGCGAGCCGCTGGAGCCCTGCGGCTTCGACCCGATCACCGGATACCGGCGCGACGGCTACTGCTACACCGGACCCGACAACCCCAAGGGGCACACGGTCTGCGCGATCGTGGACGAGCGCTTCATCGCGTTCCAGGCGACGGTCGACAACGACATCGCGACGCCGCGGCCGGACCTCGCCTTCCCCGGGCTCAAGCCGGGCGACCACTGGTGTGTCATCGCCTCCAAGTGGTACGAGGCGTACCTGGCCGGCTGCGCCTGCCCGGTGAACCTCGCCGCGACCAACATCCGGGCCCTGGAGGTGGTCCCCCGCGAGGCGCTGATGGAGTACGGGGTGGACCCGCGTCCCGGCCGGGACGACGGCCGGGACGCCGAGCGGTGAGCCGCTGGGGCGCCCTGCGTGCCTACACCTCCCTGCCCGCCGCCACCGGTCGCCGGTTCCTGGTGGTGACGCTGGTCGGCCGCATACCCGCGACCATGGGACAGCTCGGCGCGCTGCTGCTGGTCGGCGGGGCGACGCAGTCGCTCACGCTCGGCGGCGCCACGGCCGCGGCCTTCGCCGTGGGGCAGGCGGCGGGCGGTCCCGTCGTCGGGCGGGCCGCGGACCGGTACGGGCACCGGCCCGCCGGACTGGCCGCGGCCCTGTCGCACACGGCGGCCCTCGTGCTGCTGGTGGTGTGCGTCGGGGCGGGCGCTCCCGCGTGGGCGTCGCTGACGTCCTCGGCGATCGCGGGGTTCTCGGTGCCGCAGGTGGGCCCGCTGTCCCGGGCCCGCTGGACGGCGCTGGCCCACCGCGGCCGGCTGCCGGCCGACCGCCTTCCCACCGCGATGAGCTTCGAGGGGACCGGCGACGAGATCGCGTTCGTCCTCGGCCCGGCGCTGGTGGGCGTGATCGCGACGGCGGCCTCGCCCCGGACGGCCGTGCTCGTGGCGGCCGGGCTCACGGTCACGACGTGCGTGGCGTTCGCCCTGCACGGCACGGCCACCCTGGTCGGCGGGGGCCGCGGAGGGAGCGCGGCCGCCGGGGCCCGGGTGCCGCCGGTCCCCGTGCTCCTGCTCGCCGTGGCGCTGACCGGGCTCGGCTGCTACTTCGGCTCGACCCAGGCCGGGGTCGCCTGGCGGGCGGAGGCCGCCGGCGCCGGCGGCGCGGCCGGGCTGATCTACGCGGTCCTCGGGCTGAGCAGCGCCCTCGCCGGGGTGCTCGTCCCGATGCTGCCCGCGTCCCTGTCGCTCGTCCGCCGGCTCTGGGCCGGTTTCGTCCTCCTGGGCGTCCTCAGCCTGCCCCTCGCGATCATCGGGGGTTCGAACGCCGGCGATCTGTGGGTGCTGGCCCTGCTGATCGCGTTCCCCGGCGTCACCATCGCGCCGATCCTCGTCACCGCGTACACGCTGGCCGAGATGGCGGTGCCGGTGGAGCGGATCTCCTGGGTCATGACCCTGCTCACCTCCTCCGTCGTCGTCGGCTACGCGATCGGCGCGCTGGTGTCGGGCTCCCTCGCCGACCGGTACGGCCCGGCGGCGCCTTTCCTGATCGCGCTCGCCGCGTCCGGCGTCGGCGCCGCGGCCGGCACGCTCGGGCGGCGTCGGCTGGCGGCGCTCCGCCCCGGCACGGCCGCCGCCGGCGGGGCGCACGCGCGCTGAGGGCCCCGCCCGCCACCCTCCCGAGTCCGCGGATCGCCGTCCGCTCACCGGGCGGCGGCCGCGCCTGGCCACGATGGTGGGCGGCGCTCCGGCGGATCTATACTTGGCGGCGTGATTCGCACGCTGTGTCAGGGCTGGTGGCGCTCCACGTAGGAGCGGCCATCTCACACGCGTACGACCGGGCCGTTCGGATGGACGGCCCTTTTTCGTGCTCCCTGGACGAGGGGTCGCCGTCGGGACGGCGGACCA
>Ga0164243_10015469_pt1 | contig 10545 bp, 11 predicted proteins | sample OricompcompostOP_FD_108781 | JGI IMG/M metagenome (GOLD analysis project Ga0164243, IMG submission 108781) | Organic Plus compost microbial communities from Emeryville, California, USA - Original compost - Organic plus compost (OP) | ecosystem: Engineered > Solid waste > Mixed feedstock >...
CGGGCGGTTCGGCGGAGGAAGATCTCGATGTCGCCCAACACGCCTCCCGAGCGATGGGAGCGACCCATGACGAGTGATCGCTTCGATGGAAAGCGCATCCTGCTCACCGGATGCGTGGCCAACATCGGCCGTGCCACCGCCGAGCGCCTCGCCGAGGAGGGGGGCTCGCTTTTCCTGGTCGACATCGATCCCCGAGTGCGCCAGACGGCCGAATTCGTGCGCGCGCAAGGCGCGAAGGCCGACTTCGCCGTGGCCGACGTGTCCGATCCGGAGTCCGTGCGGAAGGCGGTCTCATCCGCGGTCGATTTCCTCGGCGGCTTGGATGTCGTCGTCAACAACGCGGGAATCCAGCGCAGCGGCGTCGTGGAGGAGTTCTCCTTCGACGACTGGAACGCAACGCTGCGCATCAACGCGGGCTCGGTCTTCCTCTTCGCGAAGTACGGCTTGCCCCATCTGAAGGCGGCTGGCGGCGGCGCAATCGTGAACACGGCGTCGATCGCCGGCACCCACGGCGGTCCTCCGAGCCTCTCCGCCTACTCGGCCTCGAAGGGCGCCATCGTGATGTTCACGAAGGTGCTCGCGAAGGAGGTCGGTCGCTTCCACATCCGGGCCAACGCCATCGCTCCGGGGTGGGTCGACACCGCGTTCAACGATCCGGTCATCCAGTTCCTCGGCGGGCAGTCTGCCGTCGACGCGGATGTCGAGCAGAACGTGCCGCTGGGCCGCCAGGGCCGGCCCGAGGAGATCGCCGCCGGAATCGCCTTCCTCGCCTCCGACGACGCGTCCTACATGACCGGCCAGGCGATGATCGTCAACGGTGGCGCCGGCTGACCCGGACCTGTCAAGCGGGGCCGGCGCCTATGGGCGCTGGACCCCGCTCACGTTGAGAAAGACGGCATAGAGCGAGGAAGTCGCCGTCATGTAGAGCCGGTTCCGTTTTGGCCCGCCGAACGCAACGTTCGCACATGCCTCTGGAAGACGGATCTTGCCCAGGAGCACCCCGTCGGGCGAGACGCAATGCACACCATCGCCGGCGCCGATCCACAACCGCCCGCCGTCATCGACACGAAGGCCGTCAGGTATGCCGGGAGAGATCTCCGCCAGGACGCCCCCACCCGAGAGCGTTCCGTCCTCGCGGACATCGAAAACGCGGATGTGGTGCGGTCCTTCCGGATCGGGGAGCAGCCCGGAGTCGGCGATGTAGAGACGCGACTCGTCGGGCGAGAAGGCCAGCCCGTTCGGCTTCCAGAAGTCGTCGGCGACCACCGTCATCGTGCCATCCGGCGCAATCCGGTAGACATTGCTCTTCTCCTGCTCTTGCTCCTGCTTGACGCCGACGAAGTCGGAGCTGATACCGTACGTCGGATCCGTGAACCAGATGCTGCCGTCGGCGCTCACGACGACATCGTTGGGCGAATTGAGGCGTTTTCCTCGGTAGGCATCGGCGATCACCGTGACGGAGCCATCGGGCTCCGTGCGAACGACTCTTCGCAAGCCCTGCTCGCAGGTGACGAGCCGGCCCCGCCGGTCACGCGTATTGCCGTTCGCGTTCCCCGTGCCATGGCGGAACGCGCATACCTGACCGGTGACCTCGTCGTAGCGCATCATGCGTCGGTTGGGGATATCGCTGAACAGGAGCAGCTGGAGCTCGGCAAGATACACCGGCCCCTCTGCCCAACGACATCCCGTGTAAAGGAGCTCTAGCTGCGAGACAAGATCGATGCAGTCGCCGAAGCGGGGGTCGAGGACCTCGTACACCGGTACGCCACCCGGGAGCTCGAACATTGCGCGGCCCGGCCCGTGCGGCCCTGCCGGCGGGATGCTGGAGTACATCGGCTCATCCGTTCTCGTTGTCGCGCGCCGTGGGTGCGCCGTGCATGGTCGAGGCATATGTCTCCCCACGATTTGCTGCGCCCTTTGGTAGGGTGGTCATACGATCATACGAAATCGCTGACCAAGACGCCAATGAGACGGAGAGCACCATGCAGATCGGCGTCGCGTTCCCGGCATCGACGACGCAGTACGAGCCCATCGTGCTCGCAGAGTCGCTCGGCTACACGCACGCCTGGCTCGACGACTCGCAGATGCTGTTCAGCGATCCGTACATCAGCCTCGCGCTCGCCGCCGAGAGGACATCTTCGATCCGTCTCGGGGTGGGGGTGACGAACCCGAGCACACGCACCCCCGCCGTGACGGCCAACGCGATCGCCACGGTCAACCGCCTTGCGCCCGGCAGGGTCACGCTCGGCATCGGCACAGGGAACACCGCCCTGCGCGCTATGGGGCTGCCGGCCGCGAGGATCGCGGAGCTTGCCACGCACATCGATGTGGTGCGGGGCCTACTGATGGGAGCCGGCGCACGCCACACGGTCAAGGGCGCCGAGAGGGACATCTTCTTCATTTCGCCCGAGCAGGGCTGGATCGACATCTCCACCCCGATTCCCATCTGGGTGGCGGGCAGCGGGCCGCGCGTCCTCAGGCTCGCCGGCGAGCGCGGCGACGGTGTGATCCTGTTCGGCACCGTCGACCCCGAGCTCTTGCAGAGCGCGATAAGCCACGTGCGCCGTGGCGCCGTCCTAGCCGGCCGCCGCATGGAGGATATTCCAGTCATGGTGATGACGGCGTATTGCCTTCTCGAGCCGGGCGAGAGCGCCCTGAGCGAGCGGGTACGACGTCGAATCGGGCCCTTCGTGTCATCTGCGGCGAACATTCTGGCCCTGTCGAATCCCGACCCGACCCAGTTGCCCGCACACCTACAGGAAGATATAGCGGCTTTCCGCGACGTCTTCCGACGCCCCGCCTCCCATGCCCATTCGGCATATGCGAGTTACGCCACAGGAGTCCGGCCCGACGTGGCGGAGCTCATGACCGAGCGCATCATCCGCTCGACAACACTGACGGGCACCGGTCATCAAGTGCGCGCACATCTGGCCGACATGGAGGAGGCAGGCGTCGGGTACGTCGCCATCCGCCCGGTGGTCGACATACCCGGCACGATTCGCTCATTCGCCGAAGTGGCGCGCGGATGATCCATCCGCTCAGCTCACACGCGGCTCTCGCACCAACGCGTCTGACGTCACACCTGATCCTGCTCCGCGCTCGAGATCTCGGCGAGCCCCGTCCGCGCAGCGTTCTGCACATGCTCGATGCTCAATCGTGACGCTTCGGCCGCGTCGCGGCGTTCGATCGCATCGACGATCCGGCTGATCTCGGTCACCGCTTCCCGAGACCGACCCGGTGCACCCAGGGATGCGGCACGTAAAGTACGCACGCGCGCTTGGACGGAGACGAGCACCTGACGCAGGACGACACTGCCGGCGCCGTCGATGAGGATCTCGTAGTAGTCGTCCTTCGCCTTCAGCATCCCCGGTGTGTCATTGGGAGCGTACTTGGCGAGATTCTCCATGGCATCGACCGCGCGGCGCAGCCGCACGACCTGCTCCGCAGTCGCACGCTCGACGAACCAGGAGACCGTCAGCGACTCGAGGTGCGCACGCACATCGTAGAGATCCGCAGACTCTTCCGGCGAAGGCGCGGAGACAATCGCGCCCTTCTGAGGAATGACCGTCACAAGACCTTCGGCCGCAAGATCGCGCAACGCCTCCCTGATTGTCGTTCTCGAGACCTCGAAGCGATCTATGAGCTCTCGCTCGACGAGGCGCTGGCCCGGGCGAAGGTGGAAGTCAAGGATGGCGCTCCGCAATGAGGCCGTCACTTGCTCGCGGAGTGGCGCCGTCACCCGTCCGATGGGGCTCGGCTCCCACACACTCGCACTTTCCTGGTCGATCCTCACGGCAAATGCTCCCCGTCATCACGCTCGCAAAACAACATTGTACGACCGTACGTCGAAAAATCCCGACCGAAGGCTTGACGGATCGCGCCCTCGTGCTGGATAGTGGTCACAACATCAATGGCACTGGATGCCATTGAAGCGCCGCAGAGGGCGCGAAGGCCGCTTCAGAGAGGATGTCGCCGATGGGCACCACGACCACCACCCCGCAGACGGACGCCCCCGAGATCGACGCCGAGTCGCTCGTCGAGGAGGTCTCGATCGACGGCATGTGCGGCGTCTACTGATCCGCCGTCCAATGTCCGAGCTCACCCTGGAGAGCTCGCTGCGCCTGCATCCACGCGTGTCCGTGCGGCCGGAGCCGTTCGGCGCCCTGCTGTATCACTTCGGCACGCGTCAGCTCTCCTTCCTGAAGTCGCCGCAGCTGCTGGCCGTCGTCGAGGCCTGCGGCACCGAGCCCACCGTCGCGGACGCGCTCCGCGTCGCGCGCGTGGCCGAAAGCGAGTTCCCCCTTTACCTTCGCGCGCTGCAGACACTGCGCGCGTCCCACATGCTCGTCGAGGAGGCCGCATGACTCTCGTCGCCCCCGCACCATCGACATCGCCCAAGCGGCTCGTCGATCATTTCGAGACCGGGCTGAACTCCCCCATCTGCCTCACATGGGAGCTCACCTACGCGTGCAACCTGTCGTGCGTCCACTGCCTGTCGGCATCCGGAAGGCGGGATCCTCGTGAACTGACGACCGACGAGTGCAAGGCGGTGATCGACGAACTGCAGCGGATGAAGGTGTTCTACGTGAACATCGGCGGCGGAGAGCCGACCGTGCGCAGCGACTTCTGGGAGATCGTCGACTACGCGACAAGTCACGACGTGGGGGTGAAGTTCTCGACCAACGGAGTGCGCATCACGGAGGAGATCGCGACGCGGCTCGCGGCGAACGACTACGTCGACATCCAGATCTCCCTGGACGGCGCCACCGCCGAGGTCAACGACGCGATCCGCGGTGCGGGTTCGTTCGACCTCGCGATGCGAGCCCTCGACCGGCTGTCGTCGGCCGGGATGACGCGACTTAAGCTCTCCGTGGTGTGCACGCGCACGAACATCGGCCAGCTCGACGAGTTCAAGGCCATCGCCGATCGATACGGGGCGCAGCTGCGGCTCACCAGGCTCCGGCCGGCCGGACGCGGCGCCGACGTGTGGAACGAGCTGCACCCGACGCAGGACCAGCAGCGCGAGCTGTACGAGTGGCTCGTGCGCCACGGGGAGAACGTGCTCACGGGCGACTCGTTCTTCCACCTCTCGGCGCTCGGGGAGAGCCTGCCCGGCCTCAACCTGTGCGGGGCGGGACGGGTCGTCTGCCTGATCGATCCGATCGGGGACGTGTACGCGTGCCCGTTCGCGATCCACGAGGAGTTCCTCGCCGGCTCGATCCGCGACGCCGGATTCGGCGCCGTGTGGCGCGAGTCGGAGCTGTTCGCGAAGCTCCGGGCGCCGCAATCCGGAGGGGCGTGCCGCAGTTGCGCGTTCTTCGACACCTGCAAGGGCGGCTGCATGGCCGCGAAGTTCTTCACGGGCCTCCCCTTGGACGGGCCGGATCCCGAATGCGTGCGCGGGTTCGGGGAGGAGGCGCTCGCCCGAGCCGATCGCGTCCGGCCGAAGCCGAGTGTGGACCGCTCGCACCGGACGTCCCCGCCACGGCCCCGCGGCGGGAGCCGGCCTGTGCCGCTCACGCTGCAGAGAGTGCGCCCCGCTGCGCCTCCCGTGTCGGCATGCGAGGAGAGCCCGGTCGCCGAGTACGTCGCGAGCCTGAAAGGCGGGCGCTGATGGCGCGCAATGCGTGGTTCGAGACCGTCGCCGAAGCACAGCGACGCGCCCGCAAGCGGCTGCCGGCATCCGTGTACTCGGCGCTGCTGGCCGGTTCGGAGAAGGGCGTCACGTATGCCGACAACACGGAGGCCTTCAGCGAGCTGGGGATGTCGCCACGCGTGGCGGGGCTTCCCTCCCACCGCGACCTGTCCACGACGGTGCTCGGGGTCGACCAGTCGTTCCCGGTCGTGATCAGCCCGACCGGCGTGCAAGCCGTGCACCCGGACGGGGAGGTCGCTGTCGCCCGCGCGGCAGCAGCACGCGGCGTCGCGATGTCGCTCAGCTCGTTCGCCAGCAAGTCCGTCGAGGAGGTCGCGGCGGCTGGCGCCCCGCTGCACTACCAGGTGTACTGGCAGGGCGGCCGCGACATCATCGAGAAGCGCCTCGAGCGGGCGCGCGCCGCCGGCGCGAGGGCGATCATCCTCACGCTGGACTGGTCGTTCTCCAACGGACGCGACTGGGGCAGCCCCCGCATTCCCGAGCGGGTCTCGATCAAGACCCTTTTCGGCTACGTGCCGACCGCGATCGCCCGCCCGGGCTGGGCGTACCGCTTCGTGCGACACGGCATCCCAGACCTCTCCGTGCCGAACCTGGTGGTGGGCGACGAACCGGCACCCACGTTCTTCGGGGCCTACGGCGAATGGATGTCGACGCCGCCGCCCACCTGGGACGACCTGGCGTGGGTGCGGGGCCTGTGGGACGGCCCGATGATGCTCAAGGGAATCTCGCGGCTCGACGACGCCCGCCGGGCCGTGGATGCCGGGATGAGCGCGATCTCGGTCTCGAACCACGGCGGCAACAACCTCGACTCCACGCCGGCATCCATCCGGCTGCTGCCCGACATCGCCGATGCGGTCGGCCACGAGGTCGAAGTGCTGCTGGACGGCGGCATCCGCCGCGGCAGCGATGTCGCCAAGGCACTGGCCCTCGGCGCGAAGGCCGTGCTGATCGGACGTGCTTATCTGTGGGGCCTGGCCGCAAACGGGCAGGCTGGTGTGGAGAACGTGCTCGACATCCTCCGCGGAGGCTTGGACTCGGCGCTGTACGGGCTCGGCAGATCCAGCGTGCGCGAACTGCGCCGCGAGGACCTGTGGATTCCGCCGGGCTTCACTCGCCGCCTCGGTGTGCCCCAGGACACGACGGCCCCGGCCTGACCATCGGCGGACCGGCTCACTCGGCGGCCATCAGTTCGGCGATCCGCTCGCCGAGGAAAACGGCGGCCAGCGCCGTGCCCCGCGAGGGGACATGCGGCAGCAACGATGCGTCCGCCACCCGCAGGGCGTCGACGTCGTGGACCCGGCCGTGGTGGTCGGTCACCGCGTCGGGGTCGTCCTCGGCGCCCATCCGCGCGGTTCCAGACGAGTGCAGCGACGTCGCCGACGGGCCGGGTGCCGGAGCGACCGCGGCCACGACATCCGCCATCTCTGCCGAGCTCAGGAGGGCGCGGGCGGTCCGGACGCCCGATCGCAATGCCGCTCGTTCTCGTTCGTCGGCGAGATAGCCGTACCGAACGGCAGGCGTGTCCGCGAGCGTCACAGTGCCCCTCGATATGGGCTGGGCCAGGGTGACCCGCAAGTCCAGCGGTCCCCTCACAGCGCGTCCGGTGAGGATCGCCGCCGTCGGCAGCACAGCCAGGAGGAGCTCGATCCCCAGTCCGGCCACCGTGCCGGCCGGCGCGTTCCATGCCGCCGTCCACGCCGCCCCGAGCGCCTCGGGGTCGGCCAGAGCCGCCTCACGCGCACGCCAGGAGAGGTCGATCGACGCGTGGTCGGAGAGGTTGCGCCCGACACCGCGCCGGCCGGCGACGTGCGGGACAGCGGGATCGCACGCGGCCGCATCCCCGATGCCGGAGCGCAGGAGCAGGCGAGGCGTCTCGATCGCCTCGGCGCACAAGACGACCTCGTCGGCCACAAGGAGCTGGACAGCGCCGTCGATGACGGCGTCCACCCCGACGGCTCTGCGCCCGCGGAGACGCACGCGGGTGACGAAGGCCCCTGTCTGCACCCGGATCGACTCCGCGCCGAGCAGGGACGCGTATGCCCGGTCCACGCTCCACCTCTGCGCCCCGATCGCGTTGCGCGGCACGAGACCGGCGCCGGACGGGCCACCGCCGTTCTTGTCCGCCTCGCGCACGGCGCCGGCCGCGGCCGCGGCATCCAGGAACGCCTCCGTCACGGCCTCGCCCGCCCCGGTGCGCCGCACGGGCACGGGCCCGGCCGCCCCGTGCACCGCGCTGTGCGGGAAGTCGTGGTCGGTCTCGAGCCGGATGAGAGCGGGAAGGCACGAGGCGTACGCCCATTCCGGGCCCGCCAGATCGGCCCAGGATGCGAAGTCGTCGGGATGTGGTCGCTGGAAGTAGGCACCGTTGACGGCCGTGCTGCCGCCCATCCCGCGACCCCGCGCTATCCGCCGGGGGCGACCGGGGCCCAGCTCGGCTTGGTAGGTCCAGGTAGAGGGCAGGTCAGGAAGACCGGCGCGCACGGTCCACGCCGCGTCCGCCGGATGGGAATGCCCCGCCTCCAGAAGCAGGACCTCGTTCCCGGCGGCGCCCAGGCGGGCGGCGAGGGGGATGCCCGACCCCCCTGCTCCGACGACGATGATGCGGCGCGGGCTCATGCCGCCGAACCGCCGTCCCACGCGACATCCGAGAAGACGTCGCGCAGACCCCGGAACGCGGTGTCGATGATCGCCAGCAGATCTCCGTCCGGAGCTGTGAGCCACTGTTCGTAGGCCGACAGCGAGATGCCCAGGCATGCCCACGACACAGCCTGAGGCAACACGGCCTGGGGCGGAACACCCCGGCGGTGGGCCACGAAATCCGCGATCACGGCGCGCCAGTCCGCGTACCGCATGGTGGAGTGCGCGACGAGGTCAGGCGTCGTCAGCAGGATCCGCATCCGGTGCCGGTGCCGGTCGAGCTCTTCGGCGGGGACCTCGTTGAAGCGATGCACGGCGTCGCGGATCGCCTCGATCATCGGCTGATCCGACGGAGCGGCGGCGAGCCGATCGCGGAAGTCCGCGAGCAGGAGGCTGAACTCACCCCAGGCCAGGTCGTTCTTCGAGGGGAAGTACCGGAAGAACGTGCGCCGTCCGATGCCCGCGGCAGCGGCGATGTCGTCGACCGTGACGGCGTCGAACCCACGCTTGATGAACAGATCGAGACCGATGCGGGAAAGCTCCGCCCGCGTGGTGGATGGGGCGCGGCCACGGCGTGCGCCGGACACGTGCGGTGCGGACACCCTCGTCCCTTCTGTCGTGAGTGCGGGGATCGTCTGGAGCGAACGGTCACATGAACTGTGACACCGGATGCCAGTAAGCTACCCCGCAACGCCCCTCGACGGCCACCTCCGATGACGACAGGAATGCGATGCAGCACGACACGGCATTGGCCGACAGCCCGTGGCCGTCCATCCCCGGCGGCCTCACCGTGCTCATCCCGGTCGGCTCGACCGAACAGCACGGGCCGCACCTGCCGCTCGACGTGGACACCGTGATCGCGGTCGCTGTGAGCGAGGCGGCCGCGCGTCGATCGCGCTCGGGCGTCGTCCGCACCCTGCCCGCGATCCCGTTCGGCTCGAGCGGAGAGCATCAGGCGTTCCCCGGGACCGTCTCGATCGGCACGCAAGCCCTGACGGCGGTTCTCATCGAGCTCGGCCGATCGGCGCGCACGTGGGCCCGGCGGCTCGTATTCGTGAACGGCCACGGCGGGAACCTCGACGCCCTCGAACGCGCCGTCGCCGTGCTGTCGACTGAGGGCGCCGACGTGTCCTGGCATCCGTGCCGCCACGGCGACGTGCACGCGGGACGTGCGGAGACGAGCCTCATGCTGCACCTCGATCCCGCACGGGTCGTGACGGGGGCGCTGGAGGCCGGGGAGACCGCGCCGTTGACCCGCTTGCTGCCTCTCCTGCGCTCCGGCGGAGTGCGCGCTGTGTCACCCAACGGCGTGCTCGGCGATCCACGTGGAGCAACGGCGGGCGAGGGAGCGGCACTGCTGGAGCGCATGGCCGCCGAGCTGGAATCGGCGATCGCACGAGGCGCCACATGACGGGGCTGCCAGCCGGTGCGGTGCTGCACGTGGGCGAGGACGTGTGGCGCTACGCGAACGGCGCCGTGCTCGTCGGCGGCGCACCCACCCGCGTGCTGAGACTGCGTCCTGCCGCGGCCCGACTCATCCGGCGCGGCCGGATCAGGGTCGCCGACGGCGGCTCCGCCCGCTTGGCCGAGCGCCTCTTGGACGCCGGGATCGCCCACCCCGACCCCGACACCCTGCCGCCGGTTCCGCTCGATCAGGTCACTGTGGTGGTCCCCGTGCACGGCAGGGCCGCGCAGCTCGAGAGGCTGCTCGCGGGCCTGCACGGGGCGCGGGTCCTCGTCGTGGATGACGGCACCGACGAACCGGCGGCCTCGGCGCTCCGTGAGGCCGCCGCCGGAGGAGGGGCGAGGCTGCTGCGACTCGACCGCAATGCCGGCCCGGCAAGCGCCCGCAACCACGGGCTGCGGCACGTGGAGACCCCGTTCGTCGCGTTCGTGGACTCGGACGTCCTGCTCGACGTCCAGTCCCTCGCGCGGATGCTGCGCCAGTTCGCCGATCCCCGACTCGCCGTGGTGGCCCCGCGGATCGTGGGCATGGGTGCCGGGCGCACATGGATCGAGCGGTATGAGAACGCCCGGTCGTCTGTGGATCTCGGGTCCCGCCCCGCCCTGGTACGGCCCCGTTCCCCGGTGTCATGGGTCTCGAGCACATGCCTGGTCGCCCGGGTCGAGGCGTTGGGACACGGATTCACCGACGGCATGCGGGTCGCGGAGGACGTGGACCTGGTCTGGCGGCTGGACGAGGCCGGGTGGCGCGTGCGATACGACCCCGCCGTCGCGGTCGCCCACGAGCA
>Ga0164243_10015470_pt1 | contig 10545 bp, 10 predicted proteins | sample OricompcompostOP_FD_108781 | JGI IMG/M metagenome (GOLD analysis project Ga0164243, IMG submission 108781) | Organic Plus compost microbial communities from Emeryville, California, USA - Original compost - Organic plus compost (OP) | ecosystem: Engineered > Solid waste > Mixed feedstock >...
CCCATGAACACGAAGAACGGCACAGTGATAAGCGGATACCAGTTCAGCACGGCGAAGGTGGCATTATACGGCATCTCGAACGAGCCTTTGCCCCAAAGCAGGAGCGCTGCGAGCGAGCCGACGAAACCGATCACGCCGAACACGCGCTGCCCGGTCATGAGCAGCACCATCATGGTTGCAAACATGAAAAGCGTAATGAATTCAGAGCTCATATGTGATGTCCTTCCTCAATGGCAGGACCCGCGATTGTGCTGATCGGCTTTCCGCGCAGGGAGGCCCAGTCCTTGAAGAAATTGGAAACGCATTGCAGCAGCAGCAGGAAAATACCGACGGTCATGATGAGCTTGATTGGCCAGAGAAGCGGTGCCCAGGCGGTATAGTTCTTCTGGTTGTAAACGATGGCGTAATTGGTCGCCGAAATTCCGCCCGTCACCATCACGCCCAGATAGAAAATGATGAACAGGATGGTGACCATGTCCGTGATCATTTTTCTGCGCGGTGAAAGGCGATCGAAGAAAAGGTCCATGCGCACATGCGCGCCTTGCTGCATGGCATAAGCCCCGCCGAGCAGGTAATAGGCGGAAAGGAGGAACTGGGACATTTCCAGCACCCAGTTCACCGGAATGCCCAGCACCACGCGCGAAAAAGTGGAATAGAGGAGACAGGCGCCGAGCACGAAGAACAGATACATCGCAAAGCGCCCGACATAGTAATTCATCGCATCGATATATTTGACGAACAGTCTGATCGGCTTCGGCATTTCCGGCTCCTTCAGGCTTCCTGTTCCATGTCGTGAGGACCAATTGCTTTCGTGACGCCCTGCAATAGGGTCGCGAGCTTTTCGGCCCATACGCTCTGCGCCGAAGTATCGGCAATTTCGTTGTTACGGAGTTCGATCATCACACAGGGCGCATTGCGCGGCCGCGCGTGCCGCTCCAACGTGTAATAGACACGATCCGCTGGCGAATAGGGCTCGTTCACGCCTACGTTCAGGGTATCGTCCGTGCGCAGGGCGGCGATCAGTGGCTTGCCAATCCGATCGTCTTCATCGTGGATGATGCCGATCTGCCAGGGGCGGGCCACCCCGCGATAAACGGGCGTGAAGGAATGGATCGTCACGATCCACGATGGCAACCCGCGTTGCGTGCGCTCTGAAATGGTCTGTTCAATAGCGGTATGGAAGGGACGGTGGGAGAGATCGATACGCGCCATACGCTCTATCGAGTTGAGCGCGTGGTTTCCGGGCACCACAGTCGTCTCGCTGATCTCCGGAATAAGATCAGAGGCATCAAGCGGGCGGTTGCAGTCGATCAGCAGCCGCGAAAGCTGGCTTTCGACAAGCGGCGCGTTGAGAAGTGTAGCGAGAAGTCTCGCAACCTCCACTGCGCCGGGGTCCCAGGCGATATGTGCCCGTAACGCATCGGTGTCGAGTCCGAGTCCATCGAAAGTCTCTGGAATGAAGTTGGATGCGTGCTCGCAGACAAGAAGATAGGGGCTTTCCCCATCCTTGTTGAAGACAGAAACAGGCTCGCACGAAACCGTGCGATGTTCTCGCTCGTTCGTCATTCCGTTTGTTCCCCGCGCTGTAACTTATGTTACGTTTTTTCCGATTATGCGCTATTGCGGATTATTTGATACGTCCTATGATTATTTGTCAAACACAATTTCGCCCAAATCTGAAAAGGGCATTCGCGAACGGAAAGTACTTAGCCTGTGCATGCAAGCGTTGCGGAACTGATCAATGAGCGGATTGACACGATGCCAGCGGGCGAGCGAAGCGCCGCGCAGACGCTGATCGCCAATTATCCAATACTGGGCCTGAAAACCGTGGCGGAATTTTCCGCCTTGGCTGGTGTCAGCTCCCCGACGATCCTACGCTTCGTGAACAGGCTCGGATTTCAGAATTATCCCGATTTTCAGGCGCGACTGCAGGATGAGCTTGCGGCGCAACTGCAATCGCCGCACCATCGCAATGAACTGCCGGGGCGCGGGCCGGATGCTGCCTATCCGGCGGTGGAACATACGCTGGAAAATATTCGCGAAAGCTTCCGGCACCTTGGCGAGAAGCAACTGAGGCAGGCGGTTTCGGCTTTGACTGGCGCCAGGGGAAATGTCTATCTGATCGGTGGGCGCTTCACCGATCCCATTGCGCAATATATGGCTGCACACATGACGGTCATTCGTCCGCATGTCTTCCATCTTGGCGGGCAGGAAAGCGTCTGGCGTGACCGCCTTCTCGATATGGGAAAGCGTGACGTTCTGGTGGTTTTCGATATTCGCCGCTATCAGGACAGTCTTTTGCAGCTTGCCGAGAAGGCGCGGTCACGGGGCGTCGAGGTTGTTCTCGTCACTGACCAGTGGCTTTCGCCGATAGCACGCGTGGCCCGTCATGTTCTGGCCGGGCGTACAGCCGTGCCGTCCGCATGGGATTCCTCGGCTGCACTCTTTGTTCTGGCCGAAACGGTCATTCGCGAAATGACCCGAATGCTGGAAAAGGACAGCGCTGCCCGCATTGCGGAACTCGAAGGGCTGCGCTGACGAAAATCGTTAAGGGCGCGTGTTATTCCAGCCCACAGGCCCGCAGAAAAAGTGCAGAAACTTCTTTCTCGATCCGTTCGAGATCAAGCGGTTCATCCTTGCCGAGTTCCATCATGCTGCGGACCTGCGCTTCAAAATCGGCATAATGCTGGGTCACAGCCCATATATGCATCTGAAACAGCAGCGGATCGACAGGCCTGATGCGGCCATCGTCCACCCATGACTGGATGAGTTTCACTGCATTATGGGTCGCAAAGACGTGTTTTTTCCAATGGCGGCTTAGATAGGGCGCGCCATTGGCAATCTCGGTGGTGAAAAGGCGAGAGGCCTTGGGGTTCTTCTGGCTATATTCGAGCTTGGCCCGGATATATTGCCGGATCACTTTGGCGGGATCGTCTTCGGTATTGGCGCCGAGGAATATTTCTTCCCACTCGTCGAGAATATACACGATGATATCCTCGTAGAGTTCTTCCTTGCTGGAAATATAGTAGTGCAATTGCGGCTTGGTGAGACCGGCGCGGTGCGCAATGCCTTGCGTGGATGCCCCCGCAAGGCCTTTCTCGGCAAACTCGTCGATCGCGGCAGCCCTTATAGCGCCGAGAATGCGCCGCCTGCGGTCGAGAACCTTGTCTCGTCCGGTTGGCTCCGTGTTGTCATTCTCGTCGTTGTTCATCCGTGCCTGCCGCGATTAAGGAGGGATTTATTGGCTCAACTTCTTCTTAATGTCGAGGCCTACGCCCTTGTTTACAAAGGCATCCGTCGCGACCTTGCTGATGTCGAGTTCGTCACCGCTGACGATGCCAGCCTTGCGCGCGAGTTCGTAAAACGCCTTCACACGGTTCATATCAATTGCGCCGATGCCTTTCTCGGTTGCGTCGCCGCTGTCGATGAGCTGGAGGCTTTTGATCCGCTCCAGTTCCGCATCGAGCGTTTCCTTGCTCATGTCGGGATTATCTTTCAGGATCAATTCATAGGCCTTGTTGCGGTCGCCGTAGAGAAAATTGGTCCAGCCCTCGATTGAAGCGCTGACAAAACGCTGCACCAGATCGGGGTTCTTTTCGATCAGGTCCTGCCGGGTTTCAATCGTGTTGCCATAAGTGCTGTAGCCATAATCGGCCAGAAGGTAGGTCGTAACCTTTGCCCCTTCCTTTTCGGCGTAGAGCGGTTCCGCGGTGGCATAGGCTTGCTGCACCACCTTCTTGTCGTTCAGGAACTGTGCCAGGCTGTAGCCATAGGGGCGAAGCTGTTCTTCCTTGAAGCCGAATTCCTTCACCAGCCACGACCAGAACGAGAATTGCGCATCTTTCGACAGCAGGATCGTTTCGGCATTGGTCAGATCCTTGAAGTCCTTGTATTCGCCTTCATGGACCATCAACGCCTGCGGATCTTTTTGGTAGAACGCAGCAACAACCGTTGTCGGCACGCCGTTGGCGACATTGTTGAACGACAGGAGCAGGTTGCCCGTCAGCAGGAAATCGAGACGGCCTGCGGCAAGCATCGGGCGGTTGTTGACCTGTGGCCCACCCATTTCGATTTGCACATCGAGGCCGTATTTCTCATAGGTACCATCGGCGACGGCTTGATAGAAACCGCCGTGACCGGCTTGCGCCAGCCAGTTGGTGCCAAGCGTCACCTTGTCGAGCGCATGGGCCATTTGTGCGGAAAGACCCATGGAAAGCGCGGACAGTGCCGCAATCAGAGTTTTTTTCATATTGGTTCCCCTTGTTTTAATCAGTCAAAGCCATGTCGGCAGTCCAGCCGCGTGTTTTACCCGGATTGAGCAGGCCGTACGGGTCGGCGAGTTTCTTGAACTCGATCTGGACGCCGTCGATCTCCTTCATGCCGCCATCCTCGATGGTGTAGGCATGAGGATCGTAGATGTCGCAGCCGTCGACCTGCTCCAGTTCCTCGATCAGGCGATACATCTCGTCACGACCTTCAAAGCGGACAAGCGGAAGCGCGAAAATCTGCACTTCGCCTTCGAGACGAGCCATTTCGTGATGCATATATTGTGTTTCGCCGTAGCGCGCGATCTGGCGCGTCACCACATCAACGTCGAATGGACGCGGATAGGCAACTTGCAGATAGGTCCAGCCTTCCTCTGCCTTCAGCGCCTGCAAGGTCGTATGGTTCCAGCCACATTCGTACGCAGGCTGAAGACCGTTCTTGTGCAATTCGTCCAGCGTCATGGCGAAGGAAACCTTGCCGCCAAATTCGGTGACGAGTGCTTCGAAACGGGCCATTTCTTCCGGCGCGATCATGGCGAAAACCGCATCCTTGTCGGAAGGAAAGAGCTCGCCGAACTTGGTGTAGAAACGCGCAAAACGGCGGTCGACCGTGGTCAGAAGATAGCAGTCGAGATTATCTTCCAGTGCCTTGAGGCAGAAGTTGAGCGTTGCCTCGTAACTGTCGAACAAGGCTGCAGTATGTATCCAGTCGGTCGATTTGGTGAGGCCGATTTCCAGTTCCAGAATGATGCCGTTGGTCCCATAGGCATGCTGGACTTTATGAATGTCGCGTCCGGTCAGCTCAATGATTTTCGGGTCCGGTTCGACGGTCAGGACCTTGACAGAATAAACGTTGCCATCGTCGCGCAGCATCCCGTGGCGCAGCGAGCCAATGCCGCCCGAACCGCCGGAGAAAAAGCCGCCAATCGTGGCGATGCGGCGGGTGGACGGATACATCAGCAATTCCTGTCCGGTCTCACGCACCGCATCGTCAAGACGCGAAATGCGCGCGCCGCCTTCCACACGAGCCTTGCCGGGTTCGATTGCGATAATGCGGTCGATCTTGGTCATATCCAGGATAATGCCGCCTTCAAGGGGAACGCACTGACCGTAATTGCCTGTGCCGCCACCGCGAACCGTAATCGGAATGCGAAGTTTCGCAGCAGCAGCAGCAACGCGGCGTACTTCATCCTGATCCTTCGGTATGACGACGAGATCGCCGACATAATGGCCAATGTCCTCCGTCAGGATGGGGCTATACCAGAAATAATCCCGAGAGCGCAGTTCGACCTGCTTGGGGTCATCATAAATGCGGATTCCATCGATTTCGGCGCGAAATGCGGCCCAGTCATAGATGCGCTGTGGTGCGGCAGAATTCATGGGGTTCTCCGATTAAATTTTTGTACCGTTGCGCCAGACGACGCGGCGGGCCTGCGGGCGGCTGATGAGATCGTTGAGGTCTTCGGCATCGTGCCAGATGAAATCGGCCAAGCCGCCAGCCTGTAGGTCGTGCATGCGCTCGCTGCCAATAAGTCGGGCGGGCAGGGTGGTGATGCTGTCGAGCCATTCCTGTGGTTCGACATGGCAGACCGTCGCTGCAAGACGAAGTATGGCGAGCGGATCGTAATCGCCATAAGGATAGAATGCATCGCGAACATTGTCGGAGCCGAGCATCACATCCATGCCGGCTGCGCGCGCTTCCTTAAGAGGCGCAACACCGCGCAGGCGCGGAGATTTCCCCCCGATCCGATCCTGTAGATAAAGATTGGATGTTGGCAGCGAAACGAGCGCGGTGCCTCCATCGGCGGCGGCATCAAGGATACGCTGCAGTTCGTCCGGCCTGCGCAGCGACAGCGAGCAGGCATGGCCGCACAAGACCCGACCAGCCATGCCATGGCGCGCGGTCGCCGATACGATCAATGAGAAGCCGTCCGCTTCTACATCCAGCCCCTCATCGACATGAAAGTCGAGGTCGAGGTCATGCTTCACTGCAAGCCGGAACATCTCCTCAATCTTGGCTTCAAGATCAGCGTTGCGATAGAAGAATGCGCCGAACACGCCGCCATCATTTGCAACGCGGGCTGCAATTTGCGGACCAGCATCAAGCACAAGATCGCCATGGACAAGCGCTGCAAGCTGGAGGTCGATCCGGTCTTTCCATTCCTGACGCAGTTCGTTGAGAACTGGCCATGCGGCGGGTGCTTCCGGCGTCGTCCAGTCAACATGACTGCGCATCGCGCCGACGCCTTGTTCAAACGCAGCTTGCAGGCCCTGGATTGCGCGGGCGCGAATATCTGCCTCGCTCCAGTTCTTCCGATCTGTCTCCATCAGATTGATCGCGTCGAACAGGCAATCCACTCTGGCGCTGCCATTTTCCGCAATGCGCCGGATCGTGAAGGTTTTGTCGAGATGAACATGGATATCTGCGAAAAGCGGCGTGATAAGCCCGCCCCCCAATGCCTGCGACGGCGCGAGCGATGCGATGCGATTGCCTTCGATCTTGATGTCGTAGTGCCCGGCGCGACCGGCTATGGCTACCCCTTGCAACATTCTAGCGTTCCCGGCGAATTTCGCTTTCGTGCCAGCGCCCGAGGACGAGACGCGACAGCCAGCTTGTCACGAGAAAGATCACGATCCCAAGCAGCGAAACGAGAAAAAGGGCCGCAAACATGCGCGGAATTTCGTTGCGGAAGCTCGATTCGAGAATGCGTGAGGCAAGACCCGTGCTCTGGCCTGCCGTGCCGGCAACGAACTCGGCGACAACTGCGCCGATTAGCGACAGGCCGCCAGCAATTTTCAGCGCCGCCATGAAATAAGGCAATGCGCTTGGTGCCAGCAGATAGCGCAGGCGCTGCCATGGCGAGGCGCGGTAGAGCCTGAAAAGATCACGCAGATTGTGGTCGGCGCTGCGCAATCCGATCACCGTGTTGGAGAGGATCGGGAAGAACGCAACGATCCAGGCGCAGATCAGCAAGGCTGAAAACGTATCACGCACATAGATGAGGATCAGCGGCGCAATAGCGATGACTGGCGTGACCTGAAGAATAACGGCGAAGGGAAAGAACGCCATTTCTATCGGGCGGGACAAGGCGAAGATCATGCCTAGCAGTACGCCGCCGATAATTGCACAGCCGAGGGATATCAGGGTCAGCTTGATCGTGAACCACATGGACGCCATCAACGATGGCCCATCCTTTATAAGTGTCTGTGCAACCAGCGAAGGCGCAGGGATCAGGTAATGCGGCACCTGATAGTAGCGGACGAGACCCTCCCATATGCCAAGGGCGATTATGATCGCCAGCGTCGGCATGACAATGCGCAAGGTGCGCTCGCGCCGGGCGAGGCGATCCTGTTCGGCATTCAGGACAGGGAGCTCTGTTTGCATCGGATTCATCGTCCTGCCCTCAATGATCGATATCTTCGGAGGAAAGTGTCGCGGTCAGCGCGTCGGATACCTTGGCGCAATATTTCGCGTAGGCATCGGTCGTGCGGTAGTTTTCAGCACGCGGGTAAGGCCCGATGATCGGTATGTCAGCCACCACGCGGCCCGGCCTGGCTGCCATCACCACCACGCGGTTGGACAGATAAACAGACTCATAAACGCTATGGGTGACGAAAATCACGGTCAGGCCGTGTTCCTGCCAAAGACGCAGGACATCATTGTTGAGCTTGAAGCGCGTCATCTCATCCAGAGCTGCAAAAGGCTCGTCCATCAAGAGAAGACGCGGCCGTGTAACCAGCGCGCGAGCGATGGAAACGCGCATTTTCATGCCGCCGGACAGCTCCCGCGGAAATGCATTGGCAAAGCGTGACAGGCCAACCTGTGCGAGCGCTTCTTCGACGCGCGGGGTCGCTTCCTTGCGGGCAATGCCGGACAGGCGTAGCGGCAAATAAACATTGTCGAAAACGCTGGCCCACGGCATCAGGGTCGGTTCCTGAAATACGAAACCGATATCCTGCGCACCGAGGGGACCCTTGCCGGGAGCATGGCCCTTGATGCGGATATTGCCAGCGGAAATCGATTCCAGCCCGGCGATCATGCGCAGCGCCGTGCTCTTGCCGCAGCCGGACGGACCAAGAAAGCTGACGAACTGGCCTTGTTCGATCCTGAGCGACATGTCGCTCACGGCCATCACGCCAGTGCCATATTGCTTGTAGACGCCGTCTATTTCGATCAGGGAGGATGGAACTTGCGAGTTGGGGGCCACGCTCATTGTCCTTACCAGGCTGTTTTGTTGTCGAGCCAGGAAAGGGGCGCTCGTTCAATTTCCGCGAGAACCTCAACCAGGCGCTCGGCGGCGAAGTCGATAGTCGCTCGACCCTTTTCTGCGGTCGCGAGCGTCGCATCACCAGCGGCGCCATATGGATTGATATCCTGAATCTGCCAGGCGGGCTTGGCGCCGCCGCTCAGCGAGAGATGTTTGAAGTCGCTTGCAAAAGTTTCCGTAAGCGTCCGGAAATCCTGTGCTTTCGACATGTCGACCAGATCGGGATGCATCTCCAGCATCACCGAGGTTTCCATGTCGCCTGCATGGATGCCGTGCTTCAGATCGTGTTCGCTGTAAACGCCTTCAGGCATTCCAAGGCCGAACCAGTTGATGCTTACCACCATCATATTATGACGGATGCGAAGCTCTCGCGCGACAATATCCATGACGCTGATCTGGCCGCCATGGCTGTTAAGCAGCGCCATCTTGCGGACACCGCTTGCTGCCACGCAAGCACCTATCTCACACCACATGCGAATGATCGTCTCGGCCGAAAACGTCAATGTGCCGGGGTAAAGGCTGTGCTCATTGCTCTTGCCGATGGCTTGCGTCGGCAGGAAAAGCACGCGGCTTGTTTCCGGCAGGCGGGCAATGGTTTCCTTGACCATGCCGTCAACGATAGCAGCGTCGACGGCGAGCGGCAGGTGAGGTCCATGCTGCTCGATTGCGCCAACGGGCAGAACTGCCACGAGCTTCTCGCGCTCGAGGCGGGAGAATGCCTCGCTCGTATAATCGGACCAATATCGTTTCAAGACTGCAACTCCTACACGCTCGGGCCAGGGCGTTAGAGCGGTTCCTGTTTAACGGACTCGTCGGAACCACTCTATCTATTTGTTTTCTCGCATTTCCGAACGCAAAACCGTTTCCCACTTTTGCTGAAAATGCTCAGAGCGCTTCCCGAAAGTGTGAACGGTTTTCGGAACAAGATGCGCGTCAAACCAGATTTAACACATCCTACTAAACAATCTGACCGATCGGTCAAACTAATTGTTTTAAATATTCGGATTGCGTGCAATTAAGGTGTGAATCCGTGGCTATTTGGCCACGTGATAGGCCGCGACAGGTTTATGATGTGCGGAAATTTTCGGAGGTCCTATGGACGACAGATGCATTATCATAGGGGCTGGTCATGCTGGCTCGCAGGCTGCGATCAGCCTTCGGCAGGAAGGCTATGCGGGCCAAATCATTCTCATCAATGACGAAACCGATATTCCCTACCATAAGCCACCGCTGTCCAAGTCCTACCTGAAGGCGCCCGAAGGCGGCGGTCTGGTTCTGCGTCCGGAGTCGGCCTATCGCGACAACAATATCGAGATGATGTTTGGCCGTCGCGTCGATGCCGTATCACTTGCAGGCAAGACGGTCACGCTCGATGACGGGCAGGTCCTGAACTGGTCCGAATTGATCTTCGCGACAGGTGCGCGTGCCCGCATTCCCGATGTGCCAGGTGTCGAGCTTGACGGTGTTTTCACGCTGCGCCGGATGGAAGATGCCCGCCGCATTGCGGCAGCAATGCCCAATGTTGAGAATGTGGTCATTATCGGCGGCGGTTTCATTGGCCTCGAAATGGCTCATAGCGCAATCGCACTTGGCAAAAAGACGGTTCTGATCGAGGCTGCGCCTCGCGTGCTGGGGCGCTCGGTTGCAACGCACATCTCCGCCCATGTGGAAGCGCGCAGCCGCGCCGCCAGTATCACGGTTTTGACGGGTCTCGGCGTGATGGCCATTGAAGGTGAAAATGGCCGTGTGACGGGCGTGAAAGCGGCTGACGGAACCATATTCCCGGCGGATATGGTTGTGATGGGTACGGGTGCGATGCCAAACGTGGAGCTTGCTGTAACGGCTGGGCTTGCGGTCGACAATGGCATTGTTGTGGATGAGAATCTACGCACGTCCGCGAGCCACGTCTACGCTATAGGCGATTGCGTGAGCTACGATCATTTTCACGCCGGTCGTCGGGTACGGCTCGAGTCAGTACAGAACGCGACAGACCAGGCAAAGCATGTGGCGCG
>Ga0164243_10015472_pt1 | contig 10545 bp, 11 predicted proteins | sample OricompcompostOP_FD_108781 | JGI IMG/M metagenome (GOLD analysis project Ga0164243, IMG submission 108781) | Organic Plus compost microbial communities from Emeryville, California, USA - Original compost - Organic plus compost (OP) | ecosystem: Engineered > Solid waste > Mixed feedstock >...
GTTGTCTTGGGACCTGCCGATCCGTACTCCGGACGGATTCAGTAGGTGTAAGGCCCCCGGGGTCCCCCCGCTCACCACGATCAGGTACATCGGCCGTCCCTCGACCGGGACGACCGCGTCAAATGAATCCGTGGTGACCGTTGCCACGCTGAACCGGGTCGCCGTTTTCTCGTCTTTCATTCCTTTGCCCTGATGCCCGAACGCGACGCCCGGCCCGTTTAAACCGTTCCGTCTGATCCCATCGGCGATCGAGGGTGCTTTATCGCGAACTTAGGTCGTCATCCCGCGGGTGTCAAATGCCTCGCCGCGTCGAAATCTTCAGGTGAACCGACGATCGTGCGTTAAGGATTTTATCGCAAGACGTTCGGCCGGCCCGAAGTCGCAAGATTGCGGGGCCCGGCCCGCGAGGGGCTTACGATTCGCGGCCTCGGAAAACGACAACGCCCGGCACCCTGCGGGTCGGGAACCGGGCGTTGAAACGTGTTCGAATGTCGAAAAAGGCGTTGTTTGCGAGCCCGCGCGTTATTTGGCGCTAAGTTTGGCGACGACCCCCTTGGGGTCGGACTCGACTTCCTTCTGACATCCTTTGCAGCAAAGGTAAAACGTCTTGCCCTCGGCGCTCACCTTAATAGGCAGGGCCATCGAGCCGAGGTGTTCGCCGCTGACCGGGCAGACGGCCTGCTTCAGCGCGGCGTCTTGTTCGTCGGCGGGGAGCTTCTTGATCTCGGCGAGCTCGTCCTCGGTGAGCTTAACCGCCTCGGCCTTCGGGGCGTCAGCCTTCGGGGCCTCGGCCGCCGGAGGGGCCGCGTCGGTCTTGGGGGCGGGGTCGGCGGCCGCCGGGGCCGGGGTCGGGGTCGGGGCGGAGTCGGTCTTGGCCGGTTCTTCGCCGGTACAGCCGACCGCGAGCGCAGCGACCGTCAGGGCGGACCACCAGGTTTTGCGGATCGAGGGCATCGGGGAGTCTCTCGGGGTTCGTTCCGCCCGCGCGGGGGCTTCCGCGTCGTCCGCCCCTTCGGGGGCGACGTCGAACGGGCTCGTCGGCATTGTAAGGCCCCGCGCCGCCCCCGGCCAGAGACGGACCGCCCTTCAAAGGCCCTTGGGGTTGCCGGGATGGCGGTCGATAAAGGGCCTCGGCCGGTAAACGCAACCCGACCGTTACGACAGGTCGGGCCCCTCGTCGTCGAGGATCGACTCCACGGGGATGCCCTTGTAGAGCCGTCGGTTGTCCAGCGCGAACACCTTTTCGGTGAACTCGCCGTCGGTCTTGCTGGTGAGCAGTTGGCGGACGCCCGCGTTCATCTTGGCGTCGAGGTCGTCGATGTACGAGACGAGCAGGGCTTCGAGGGTCTGGGGGAGCACCGGCGCGCCGAACTCCCGCTTCCCGTGGTGGGCGAGGATCGCGTGCTCCAGGAGCATGAGGGTCTCTTCGGGGAACCCCTCGATCTTCTTCGCCTCGTCGCGGACAAGATCCCGGCCCAACAGGACGTGGCCGACGAGACACCCCTCGGTCGTGTACTTCGCCTCGACCGGGTGGTAGTCCAACTCGCGGAGCTTGCCGATGTCGTGCAGGACCGTCGAGGCGATGACCACGCCCTTGTTCAGCGGCGGGTTGAGCTGGTAGTAGTACCGCGCGTAGTGGTCGGCCAGCCAGCAGGCGGTGCGGGTCATGCTCCAGACGTGTTCGATCAGCCCGCCGGTGTAGGCGTGGTGGAAGTTCTGCGCCGCGGGCATCTTCTTGAAGAGGTCGGCGTGGGCGTCGAGGATGTTCAGGACGAGCCGCTTCAGCGGCTCCTCGTCGATCCCCTTCTCGACGAACCCGCGGACCTTTTGGAAGAGCGCCTCGGGGTCTTGCTCGCTACTCTCGACGAGGTCGTAAAAGTTGTACCCTTCGGCCGTGTCGTCCGCCGTGGCTTCGCGGGCTTCAAGGACTTGAAGCTGCATGCCGTAGCGGACGTTCCAGTCGCCCCGGACGCGCAGCCGGTAGGCCGCGCCTTCTTGCCAGGACTCGGCCTCCTCGCGCAGCGCGTTGCTCGACCAGAAGGGGGCGACGAACACGCCCTGCTTGTCGCGGAAGTGGCACTTCACGTACGGCTTGTCGTGCTTGTCCGTCCCGCGTTCCTTCTTGACGAGGGCAGCGAAGCAGATCGCCTCCTGGTTGTGTTGGAGGTCGGAGAGCCTTACGACCGCCGTCGATGCGTCTGTGGCCATCGGCCGCTGCCCCTTTCCGCGCTCCGGTGAACCCGGTCACCACGCCGCCGGCCCGCCGCCGGGCGCGCCGCCGTAATTCTACACCACCCCTGAAGCGTCGCCGACGACGCCGCGGAAGTAGTCCAAAGTCCTTCGGAGCCCGTCGGCGCGGTCGACCGTCGGTTCCCAGCCGAGCAGGGTCTGGGCCCGGGTGATGTCGGGCTTCCGCCGCTTGGGGTCGTCTTGCGGGAGCGGGTTGTACACGATCTTGCTCTTCGACCCCGGGACCATCGCGATGATCTCCTTGGCCAGGTCGAGCACCGTGATCTCGACCGGGTTGCCGATGTTGACCGGCTCGGAGAAGTCGCAATGGAGGAGGCGGTAGATTCCGTCCACCAGGTCGGTGACGTAGCAGAAGCTGCGGGTCTGCTGGCCTTCGCCGAAGACCGTCAGGTCTTCGCCGCGGAGCACCTGGCCCATGAACGCGGGGAGCACCCGGCCGTCGTTCAGGCGCATCCGGGGGCCGTAGGTGTTAAAGATCCGCACGATCCGGGTCTTCACGCCGTGGTAGCGGTGGTAGGCCATCGTGATCGCCTCGGCGAACCGCTTGGCCTCGTCGTAACAACCGCGCGGACCGATCGGGTTGACGTTCCCCCAGTAGTCCTCACGCTGGGGGTGGACCTCCGGGTCGCCGTAGACCTCCGACGTGCTCGCCAGCAGGAACCGGGCGCCCTTCGCCTTGGCCAGGCCGAGGGCGTTGTGGGTGCCGAGCGAGCCGACTTTGAGGGTCGGGATGGGGTGCGCGAGGTAGTCGGCCGGGCTCGCCGGGCTGGCGAAGTGCAGCACGTTGTCGACCGCCCCGTCGATCTGGACCGGCTCCGAGATGTTGTGCTCGACGAACCGGAACCCGGGGCGGTCCATCAGGTGCACGATGTTGCGGCGGTGCCCCGTGAGCAGGTTGTCGACGCAGACGACTTCGTCCCCCTCCGCGAGGAACCGCTCGCAAAGGTGCGACCCCACGAAACCCGCGCCGCCGGTGATGACCGTTCTCAAGAGCCGCCTCCTTCTTCCCCGGATCGGTCCGAGCCCGCCGAGCCCCCTCGCCCGACTCCCGCATTACCTTAAAGACCGACCGCCCCTTTGACAACGAGAACTCGGCCGGGCCCCCGCCACCAACTCTTATTGTGCCTAAATGTTTTGATAAAATTAAAGTCGGCCGAAAACCGCCCGTTTTCGCTTATCGTTACGACCCGACTTCGGTCGAGGTTTCGCCCTCGGAATCGGGGACGGGCGTGCCGCGACGAGAGAGGAGGCGTCGGACCCGGCGGATCAGGGATTTGAACGTCGGCCCGTCCGTTCGTCCACCTGTAGCGACGGGCGGGGGTCCGCCGAACGGGAGGATCTCGACGGCGTAGCCGCCGGACGTGAGTTCCCAGCCCATCACGAACGCGGCGGCCTGGTTGTGGCTGTGGATCTGAAACCGGACCCGCGCCAGGTGCGGTCGCGGCTCGGCGCAGAGCCAGCGAACGACCTCCATCCCGCAGTCGTCCCGCTCCATGTCGACGTACACCTCGCCCCCGAGGTCGTGGTCGAGGTGGACCTCGTCCCAGGGCTCCGCCAGCCGGGCGATGCACTCGGCGGCGGTTTCGACCCAGACCGCGTGCGGGTACCGTTCGAGGAAGACCTCCGCACGCTTCGGGTCGTCGTCGAGAAAGAGCACCCGGGGCAGGGGGGGCGGCGCGTCGAGATCGCGGCCCGGCCGACGGGCGACGAGGGCGTATAGGGCCTTGATCATGACGACCGGCCGGTCTCGTCGTCCGGGGCCGGCCCTTGCCAGCGGGCGCGGGCCTCGGGCAAGGGGTATTCGGTGATCGGCAGGCCGAGCCCGGGGAGTTCGAGGAGGCGGAGGTAGCCACGGGTCACGCGCGCCTCCTCGTCCGCGACGAACTCCGGGTCGAGTTGCGACTTGGCGAACGCCCCCGCGGCCTCGACCGCCGGGAACCCCTCGGCCACGATGAACTGCGCGAGGGTCGGGTTGCACGCGAGGTGGCGTTCGGGCTGGACGTGCAGCGTCTCGGGGTCGACCTCGCCCAGGACGTAGCGGAGGTAGAGGTCCGACCCGGTCAGGTCCTCCACCTCCTCGCCGCAGACTTCGCAGAGATAGCCTTGGTCGCACCGGGCCACGGGGGCGTCCTCCGTCCGGCTTAGCCGAGCAGGTCGGCCATGGTGTAGAGGCGCGCGGGCTTGCCGGCGAGGAACTTGGCGGCGTCGAGCGCGCCGCGGGCGAACCCGTCGCGGTTCAGGGCGCGGTGGGAGAGTTCGAGGCACTCGCCCATCAGGCCGAAGACGACCGTGTGCTCGCCCGGGTTGTCGCCGGTCCGCAGCGCGTGCAGGCCGATCTCGCCCCGGGGCCGGTCGCCGACCACGCCCTCCCGGCCGTGGGCGTAGCGGTCGGGGCCGACGCCGATCGCCTGGCCGACGACCTCCGCGAGCCGGAGCGCGGTGCCGCTCGGGGCGTCCTTCTTGAAATGGTGGTGCCGCTCGACGATCTCGATATCGGCCGCGTCGCCGAGCACCCGCGCCGCATCGCCGGCCAGCTTCATCAAGAGGTTAACGGCCTTGCTGAAGTTGGCCGAGATCAGGACCGGGATCGCCTCCGCCGCCTTCTCGACCTCGCGCTTCTGCTCGGGCTCGAACCCGGTCGTGCCGACGACGAGCGGGATGCCGCGCTCGCGGCAGGCGCCGACCAGGGCGAGCGTCCCCGCGGGGAGGGAGAAGTCGATCAGGGCGTCGAGCTTGACGTTGGGATCGAGCGCCCCCGTCAACGGTACTCCGAGCGGACCGACCCCGCAGAGCGCCCCGGCGTCTTCGCCGATCTGGGGGTGCTGCGGCCGGTCGATCGCCGCCGCGAGGGTGAGACCGGGGTCGGTCTGGATGAGCTGGATCAGCCGGGTCCCCATCCGCCCGGTCGCCCCATGAATGCCGATCGCCAGAACGGAATTTGACACGGACGCTCACCCCCGGCTTCTCAAGACTCTTCATGACCCCGCGAACGCGGCGCGCCGTTATGGCCGCCGCGACGATCATAGCGGACGGCCGCCGCGGTCCGCCAGCGCAGTCCCGCCCCGAACCGGCGTTCGGTCGAGCGCCGCCGCTATATCCGGCGCGACGGACGCCCGGTTTAGCCTGAATTACGACTCCGCCGCGCCCGAGGCCGACTCGGAGTACAGGGCGATCGTTCGGATGATGTCGTCGAGGTCGTTGGCGACGACCACCGGTCGGTTGGCGAACCCGGCGCGGCGGACGCCTCGGGAGCCGAGCACCTTGTCGAAGTTGTCCTGGTCGGTCCCGTGGTAGGCGACCGTCGCGGTCGGGTCTTTGAGCTGGTGGCCGGTCAGGATGCAGACGACCCGGTCGCTCGGGGCGATGACCCCTTCTTCGCGCAGCCGCTTCGCCCCCGCGACGCTCGCCGCGCTGGCCGGCTCGCAGCCGAGGCCGCCCGAGCCGACCCGGGCCTTGGCGTCCATGATCTCCTGGTCCGACACCTGGCGCACCACGCCGTCGCAGAAGGCCAGCGCCCGGAGGCACTTCTTGAGGTTCACCGGCCGGTTGATCTCGATCGCCGAGGCGATCGTCGACGCCTTGACCTTTTCCGCGTCGAGGCGGGCGTAGTAGGCGTCGGTCAGCGAGGCGTCGGGCGCCCCGTCGTTCCAGCGGAGGCCCTGGCCCTCGACGAGCGCGTCGAGCGTCCGGGCGCCGGCCGCGTTGATCACCGCGAGCCGGGGCACGCGGTCGATCAGGCCGAGCTGCTTGAGTTCGATGAAGGCCTTGCCGAAGGCGCTGGAGTTGCCGAGGTTGCCGCCCGGCACGACGACCCAGTCGGGGGGCTCCCAGGCCATCGCCTCAAGCACCCGATACATGATCGTCTTTTGGCCTTCGAGGCGGAACGGGTTGACCGAATTCATCAGGTAGATGCCGAGGCGGTCGGCCACCTGGCGGACGCGCTGCATGGCGTCGTCGAAGTCGCCGACGATCTGGACCGTCAGCGCGCCGTGGTCGAGGGCCTGGGCGAGCTTGCCGTAGGCGATCTTGCCCGACCCGATGAAGATGATCGCCTTGAACCCGAACGGCGTGGCCGAGCAGTAGACGGCCAGGGCCGCCGAGGTGTTCCCCGTGCTGGCGCAGGCGACCCGCTGGGCGTTGACCATGCGCGCGTGGGTGAAGGCGGCCGTCATCCCGTTGTCTTTGAAGCTCCCGGAGGGGTTCATCCCCTCATATTGAAGCTTCAGCCGGCCGGCGTTCATGCCGACGTACTGGCCGACCTTGTCGGCGGTCTGGAGCAGCGTCTGCCCCTCGCCGATGGTGACGACCGACTCGGGGGGCGCGAACGGCAGGAGGTCGCGGAACCGCCAGACGCCGGAGAAGTTCAGCGGGTCGAGCCGGTCGGCCCACTTGGCCTCGAACGCGCGGAGCGACCGGGGGACGGGGAGCCGGTCCCAGTCGTAGGCGACGTCGAGGAGGTCGCCGCAGTTCGGGCAGGCGAAGTGGGTCTCGCCGACGGCGAACGTGGCCGCGCATGCCTGGTTGATGCACTGCTGGTACGCCAGGTCGGTCGCGGCCGGCCCTCGGGCCGTGGTGGTGAGAACGGACATCCGTCGCGGCTCTCGTGTCGTCGTGGCGGGGGAGAACGGCCCCCGGCCCTTGTTGCTTCGTTACGCCCCGCCCGCGCCGGCGCGGGCGGGCCCGCCTAAGCCGCCACCACTTTAACGGCCGCGGCTCCCGGGCGACAAGCGCCCTCCGCGTGGGGGGGAACGCATCTCCACCCGATTACTCAATTTCGTGAGAAGACCTTGCCGGTTACCGCGGCCCCGTCTTTTAATTTTTCCGTGGCACAAGGGTTGACCGGATCAAGGATTATCGTATTATACGGGAAAGCGAACCATCACCTGATCACGACGGCTTTTTCGGTTCGCCACCCCCCCACAACCGACCGTCCGTCCTACCGACAGATCCATTGTGACACAAGCCGGTTCGAGGAGAGTTATGGCAGGCTCGTCCCCCAAGTCCCCCGCCGCGAAGTCGTCCGCCGTGAAGGCGACCGTCACGAAGGCGTCCGCCACGAAGGCGGCGGCCGTGAAGTCGACCGCCACGAAGTCCGCCGCCAAGGCCGCGAAGGCGGCCCCCGCGGCGCGGCCTTCGTCGGAGATCCGGCGGGTGGCCGACCTGCTCAAGCAGGTGTCCGACCCCACCAGGCTCCAGGTCCTGATGCTCCTCAACGAGAAGGAGCGGAACGTCTCCGAGCTTTGCGCCGACCTGGGGACGCAGAGCCAGCCCGCCGTCAGCCACCACCTGGCGCTCCTCCGCCACGGCCGGCTGATCGAGCCCCGCCGCTCGGGCAAGCACAACTTCTACGGCCTGACCGACGCCGGCCGCGAGCTCGCCCGGGTCGTCAACACCGTGGTCGGCTGACCGGATACGCGGAATCGGACGCGACGGGCCGGCGCCCCGGACACGGGGCGCCGGCCCGTCGGCCTTTTCGAACCCGATAAGTAAGGAATTTCGAAAGGCGAAGGCGGAAGGGGGCTGCCCCTTCCGCCTTCGCCTTTCGATGCCGCCGTCGTTACCGCGACCCCGTGCCGATTACGGTTTGGCCGGTTCGCTGGCGGCGGCCGGCGTGATCGTGGTCGTGGTCTGGATGGTCAAATGGTCGAGCACTTCGGTCACGCCGACGGTGTCCGTCGTCAGTTCGATCGCCTTCGCTTTCGCCTTGGCGTCGGCGACGCTGCCGTTCAGCGCGATCACCCCGGGCTTCGGGGCGCTGAGCTCGATCTTGGAGTTGGCCAGGGCCTTGTCCCAATGGAGCCGGGCGTAGACGCGGCCCTCGATCCCCATCTTGACCACCGCGTCCTTGGCGCGGGCGTATTGATTTTTAATCGCCTCTTCGGCGCTGGCGGCCCCTTTCTTGAGGGACTGGACGGCCCCCCCGACCGATTCCTTAATCTTCTCGGTGGTCGTCTTCGGCTCCGGTTCCTGCGCGGACGCCGACCGGCCCGCGGCCAGCAGCGCCAACCCGACGACCGGGACAACCAAGACCCGCACTCGTCGCATCATAAGAACCATCCTCCAGGCAGAGCACCGGGGTCAATTCGACGGCCGCCCCGGCGACGTGCCGGCACGACCGTCCCGATTGTACTGTAGGCCGCGCGGCAAGGGGAACGCGCGGCGAGGGGTGGGGCCGTTCCGCCCCGACCGGCCCGGCCCCGTCAGTCGGCCAGACATTCGCGGAGGAAGGCCAGGCCGTGGGCGACGTCGCGGAGCCGCCCGGCCTGGTCGCCGACCTCGCGCTCGACGACGAGAGGGCCGGTGTAGCCGACCGCCTTGAGGGTCCGGACGAACTTCCGGATGTCGACCTCGCCCTGGCCGAGCGGCACCTCTTCGCCCCAGGTCCCCGGGGTCGTCGGGCGCTTCGCGTCCTTGACGTGGACGCTGCGGATGTCGGGCCCGAGGATCTCGACGGCGCGGATCGGGTCGCCCATGTCGTACAGGAGCATGTTGGCCGGGTCGAAGTTGACTTTGAGGTTTGGGGCCTTCAGGTCGTCGAGCGTCCGGCGGAGGAGGTCGGCGGTCTCCTGGCCGGTTTCGAAGGCGAGGGTGACCCCCTTCTCGGCGGCGAGTTGGCCGGCTTTCGCGAGGGTGTCGAGCAACGCCGGCCGCGCCGGGTCGTTCAACTCGGGGAGGAAGCCGGCGTGGAGCATCAGGTCGGTCAGGCCGAGGGCGAGCGTGCGGTCGAGCGCCCAGGAGAGGCGTTCGAGCCGCTCGGCCCGGGTGGCGGGGTCGCCGAAGCCCCCGGTCGCCTTGATGGTCTGCGGCGTGGTGTAGTCTTCGCCCGGGAACCCGAGCATGGCCCCGGTGAAGGTCAGGCCGGAGGCCCGCGCGGCCTCGGGCATGGCGTCCCCCTCTTCCCAACTCGCGTGGTGCGGGTCGCCGCAGGCGATCTGGGCGACGCCCACCCCCAGGCCGTCGAGCAGCCGCTTCAGTTCGGGGACGCTCTTGACCTGAAGGCTCCAGCTACAGACCCCCAGGGCCAGCGGGGGAATGGTCGACGTCGGGCGGGCGTTCGGGGCGTTCGTCGGCTGCGACACGGCGGCACCTTTCCCTCGGGATCGATCGTTCCGGCCCGGACCGGCGGTCGGCCCGGGCGCGCCATCCAGACTATCCCGAACCGCCCATCCCCGCGAGAGGGGCGAGGGCCGGGAATGACAGGGTCCGGATCGGTTAGGCGCGGGGCGTCCGTTGATTTCAGGAATCACCACGGGTGACCGTCTGTTCTTTTTTCGCGTCGACCCCGACGCCCGGTTCGAGGCGGGGCTAGAATCGGGGTCGTCGGCCACTCGGCGCGATTTCGAGGAATCAATGTCGCGGCGGTAATCCATACTTCTAGGATCGGGTGCCCCGCGCCGTCCCGGGCGCGGACGTGACGAGCGAACAGGAGTCCCCAGCCGTGTCCGAGCCCAGGAACGACCCGCCGGTCCTCCACGTCTACGGGCAGCGGTTTCCGCACGACCCGGTCGAGATCTTCGGCACCCGCGCCGGGCTCGAACGCCTCATCAACGCGCTGATCGAGGCGGTCAACGTCGGCCGCGGCCGGTGCGAATTCGGCGTCCGCGACGGCTACGAGGCCGAAGCCCGGATCGCCTGCCTTGACGGCCGCCGCCGCGACGAGGACTGGCGCCGCTCCGGCTCCCCCTACTACGACATCGACGACCCGCTCGTCGCCCGCCTGATCGAACTGACCGACGAGGTCAGCCACCTCCGCAAGGCCGTCCAGACGCTCCGCACCCCCCGCTCCGCCGGCGCGTCGCGGAAGAAGCCCCCGGCGGGCTGAACCGCACCACGCCCTTCGCGTGCCTCCTTGCCGAGTCGCGCCGGCCCCGGTACGCTGTCGCCTTCGAAGGCCGGGTGCGGCCGGTGTCGTTGACGGGGCGGTAGGACGCGGGACGCAATGAATTCCAGCTTGAGCCAGCGGGTGGCCGGCAAATGGCACGCGGTACGCGTGCTGTACGAGTTCCGCCGCGGCCTGGAAAACTGGCGCGAGGTCTGGAACGCCTACCGCTGCGGCGCCCCGATCCCGCCGCTAAAGCTGCGCGGCGGGCTGACCCTGGAGCACGGGTCGGAAGACGACGCGATCCGCCTGTTCCAGGAGATCTTCGTCGGCCGGTGCTACACCCGCGGCGGGTTCTACCGGCCCCGCGCGGGCGAGACCGTACTCGACCTCGGGGCCAACATCGGCGCCTTCGCCCTGGCGATGCAGTGGCTCGGCCGGGGCGTCCGCGTCCACAGCTTCGAGCCTGCCTCCGA
>Ga0164243_10015473_pt1 | contig 10544 bp, 7 predicted proteins | sample OricompcompostOP_FD_108781 | JGI IMG/M metagenome (GOLD analysis project Ga0164243, IMG submission 108781) | Organic Plus compost microbial communities from Emeryville, California, USA - Original compost - Organic plus compost (OP) | ecosystem: Engineered > Solid waste > Mixed feedstock >...
GATAGGAGACATGGACGGTACCGTTTAGATGTGCCTCGCCGGTGACATACAGAAGATCGGAGGTGGGACCGTCGATTTCGACTTCAAATCGGGCACCGGGATCAAACGTGAGGTTACCCTGCACAGTGAATGTGTCGATGGAATTCCCTGGAGCGATGGCGCCGCCCGATGCAACCCGCACCGTCGAGTTGCCGCCGGAGCCAATTGTCCCGGAGCCACCGAGGCGGCCGCCATCGTTGACCTCGGCAGACCCGCCGAGCTTGTTGTTGTTCACGAACAGCGTGCCGCCGTTGACCGTCGTCATGCCCGTAAAACCCGAGCCATCACCGGTCACGATGGTCGCCCCGGCGAGATGATCGATTTTGCCCGAGCCTGAAATTGCTGGGGAGAACTCGTAGCCCGTATCTAGATGGTTGAAGACAAGAGTGCCGTTTCCGTCGCCAAAACGCACGGTTGCAGCTCGAAGGATGCCGGCAGCAGTAGCCGATTCGTCGGATTGCGCACCGATCGCCAGTACACCAGTTGATCCGCTACTTTCCGCAATAACCACTTCGCCGCCGACGTTCACCTGACCCCCGTCCGTGATCGTGAGCTGCCCTTTGCCGCGTCGCCCGACAAGGAGGCTGCCATTCACATGCCAGGTTGAATAGGCGTCCGAAACAGTGACTTCCCCGTAAGACCCTGGGTTATATCCGATATAGCTCGAGTTGTTGGTGACCGTTCCGCCGGCGCCAATCTCTAATATGCCTGTGCTGTTATTGTTGACGCCAATGCTGAGATGCTTCGTGATGGACCAGCTCGATCCCTCTCCCAGGACGGATACCTGACCGAACGCATCATCTCCCCAGCCGATGTCCGCATTATCTGCTCCGCTTAGGTGTTCGACCTTGCCGCCCTTCTCGATCGTCAGCGTGCCTATGCCTTCGTGCCCGACGTGGAAGATGCCGGCAGTGTTCTGCCAGAGCGCTCCCGGTCCGGACACGACCACGGTGCCCATGATGCCGTCGTCCCAGCCAAGGGCAGCGCCTTTGCTTGTAACAGTGCCCCCCTCGCCGATCGTGAGCTTCCCTTCGCCGCCCCCGCCAACCTTAAGTTCGCCATCCACATTCCAGGTCGATTTGGCACCCGAAACAATGACCTCGCCGTAAGAGCCTGCGCCGTAGCCGATAGTACTCGTCTGGCTCGTTACACTCCCGCCCGATTGGACGCTCAGCGTTCCCTTGCCCTGGTGGCCGACGTTCAAAGTGCTGGTAACGCTCACCTGGCCGCCATCGGCGACGGTAAGGTGTCCTTCGCCGTTGCCGTCCCAGCCGCCGACATAGAGACTGCGAAGCGTCCAAGTCGAACCGGTGCCCGATACGATGACCTCGCCTATAGAGCCTGCTCCGTAGCCGATAGTCGTGTATCTGTTGGTTAGACTCCCCCCAGATAGGACGCTCAGCGTTCCCGTGCCATTGCGGCCGACATCCAGATCTTCGGTAATGTCCAAGCCAGCGCCGCCAGCTACCACCACCTCACCCGTTGCCTCCGAACCCTCGGCAATATGCATAAACCTGCCGACGTTCACCTGCCCCCCGTCGATGATCGCGAGGCGCCCTTCGCCGTCTAGTCCGACATAGAGTTGCCTTTCCAGTTCCCAGGTCGAACTGGCACCCGAAACTGTGACTTCGCCGTAAGAGCTTTTCCCCCAGCCGATGGAGCTCCGGTCGTTCGTCACGCTCCCGCCCGATTCGACTTTCAACGTTCCCTTGCCGTTGCGGCCGACGTCAAGATCTCCGGTAATGCTCAAGACACCGCCGCCGGCAACCACCACGTCGCCCTTTGATCCCTCCCTCTCGGCAATGTACACGTGGTTGCCTTCGGTGACGATCACCTGCCCATTGTCGTCGATCGTCAACTTCCCCGTGCCGGCTCCTCCGACTGTGAGTTGGCCATCCAGATTCCAACTGGATTTGGCACCCGAATCCGGATGGGAACCTGAAACTGTGACTTCGCCGTAAGAGCCAGCGTCCCGGCCGAGGGTGCCCTGCCAGCTGACTACCGTTCCACCCGATTCAATGTTCAGATTTCCGCGTCCTTTGCCGCCGACCTCAAGCTCCTCCCAGACGTCCAGGGTGGCACCCCTGGAAACTACGACCTCACCCTGCGACTGCGCCCCCTCGGCGATTCGCAGAGCCCAGTCGGCTTCCACCAGCCCCCCGTTGTCGATGGTAAGGCGCCCATCACCGTCGTACCCGACATAGACGTCGCCCCACACGTACCAATACGAATCGGTGCCCGAAACAGTGACTTCGCCGGACGCCCCTTCTCCGAAGCCGATGTAGGCCTCAAAGCCACCCAAGCCATTCACGAATCCACCGTCGACAATTTCCAGAATGCCGCTGCTGTTTGGCCCAACGCCAAGTTGGATGCTGCCGTCTTCCAACTTCCACAGCGCATCAGTGCCCGAAACAGTGACTTTGCCGTTCGTGTTTGCTCCGACGCCAAGCTGGCCGCCTTGACTTACAACCCAGCCCTCGCGAATTATCTGCAATTCACCGTCTTGGCTCTGACCGACGATCAGCAAGCCGTTGGGGAACCACCCCTGGTCAGAAACCACCTCCGGATCCGGCCCCTCCACGACTTCCTGGGCCTGCCCAACAGTCACGCAGCTCGCACAGATTGCTGCCGTAGCAAACAATCGAAGGCCGTACCGAGGAAATGCGTACGGCAAATGCTCCAGCCACCGATGATCGATCCGACGCCGGGTGAGTAACGCCTGATCAGCGGTTGCCGAGTTCGCGGAATCCTGCTCAGTCATCATCAGGCCTTCGCAAGCGATGGAATGCAGAGTAGCTTGTTCCGCCATTCGTCGAATGCGGAGCTCACGCGCGAGGGAGTGGGGACAGGTGAACGGCCGTTCGTCAGGCGCTCATGCCCTTGGCTGCCTCGTCGTCCTCAGGTAGGGCAGCACCGTCTCGAACGATCCGAAGCGGGACGCCGCCTCCTCGTTGCTGACGGCGGGTGTGATGATTACGTCGTCGCCCTGCCTCCAATTGGCCGGCGTTGCCACTTGGTGCTTCGCCGTCAGCTGCAAAGAGTCGATGACCCGCAGGATCTCGTCGAAGTTCCGACCCGTCGTCATCGGATAGGTCAAAATCAGCTTGATCTTCTTATCCGGCCCGATGACGTAGACCGAGCGCACCGTCGCATTGTCGGCCGGCGTCCGGCCATCGGAGCTGTCGCCAGCCTCGGCCGGCAGCATCTGGTACAGCTTGGCGACCTTCAGATCCCGATCTCCGATCAGCGGGTAGCCGACTGTATAACCAGTGGCGATCTTGATGTCCTCTTGCCACCTCGCATGATCCGAAACGGGATCGACCGAGATGCCGATGATCTTAACGCCGCGCCTCTCGAATTCGGGCGCGATGCCGGCCATTGTTCCGAGCTCGGTCGTGCACACTGGCGTGAAGTTCTTGGGGTGCGAGAACAGAACCGCCCAGCCATTTCCGATCCAGTCATGGAAACTGATCGTGCCGTGGGTCGTCTCGGCTGTGAAATCGGGAGCAGTGTCGTTAATGCGCAAGCTCATTCGACTCTCCTTGAATGGCACGAGGAAATCCGCGCCAGTGGAACAATCTGGGTTATTCATCCGTCGAAATATCGACGAACGCGACAGCTTTAGCAGCTTTCACTGGAGGTCCTTTACCGTTATTGCCCTGGAGGAAATTGGGAAGCTATGTGATCTCACTCGAGCGGCACCAGCATGGTGCACGCCGGCGCCCAAGTGCTATTGGCCTCTACCGGGCACTTTGCGAAGAACTCCAGCGCCGGAACATCGGAATAGTGGTAGTTCGTCCTTGGCATCCATTTGTCGAGGACATAGGCATAGACCTCGGGACGTGGGCGCGGCTTGTGGTTATTGTCGACAACGGCATAGAGCCCAGGATCGGTCGTCACGAGGCAATCCCTCACCTCGTCCAGCTGAATTCTGGCATCCTGTGCGTCCGCGAAAACATAGCAGCAGTCATACCGGATTTCGTTCGGAGGCGTTACACGCGGATCGTCATAGACACGTCCGAGAAACCGTGCTCTACCCGGCTCGTTACCGCGCAAGGGATCAGGCAGTCGTTCAACAAAATCCCGCCAGCTATCCTGAACCGTCTCATAAGGTCCGTAATAGCGCCTGAACATGCAACAATAGGAGCCGATATCGCGAACCTGGATCTTGGGCGGGTCGTCAAATGACAGACCTTCGAAACGATACTTGTAAAATGTTTCTGGATCCCAGGCTTCTTCGTTCGATCGGTATTCCGTCGGGGAGACGCCGAAAAACGCTCGGAAAGCCCGCGTGAAGGCGGCATTGCTGCTGTACCCATAACCGATGGCGATCTCGTAGATCGACAGGTTGGTCCATTTCAGGCGGCATGCAGCATTGTGCATCCTCACCCGCTTGAAATATGCGTAGAAGGACTCGCCTACCTCTGCCTGAAAGAGGCGTTCGAAGTAGAATTTGCTGAGTCCTACCTTGCTGGACACCTCTTCAAGATCGATTTGTTCTGTTATGTTCTGTTCGATGTATTTGAGCGCAGTAAGTATTCGCGGGTCCATCTGTCCGATCTCTCTTAGATATACCAGCGATTACCATCGAATCGCTTGCGACTCGCCTGCATTGACCAATGCAGGCGGCTGACTATTCCACCAGCAACCAGCTGCGCGAGCGACCAATAGGGCGGTTTAGAGCCTGGATAACGGCCCTTGCCGAATGTGATTTGATCATTCTTGCTGCGGCTTGCGTCAAGTGATTGCTCGTGACCGACTGCTCGGAGCTCCCTCACCGAAGGCGGGTGCATGTTCAGTCGGATGACGGGCATACTTTCCTTTTGCGCACTGGGAGGGTGTAGTGGTGCGGGCAGGCGTCGATAGACGCTGGGCTGTCCCGGATGGGACACAAAACACCGTTTCCCGACGAGCACGGCCGGGCGACGGGATTTTGGACAACGAAACGATGAGCTTATAATGGCCAAGAGAGCCCTGGCCAGCTCCGCCGGCGTCTCGCCGGCTTCGTCGCACGCTCAAGGGACTCATAGTCAAGCTCTTAGAGCAAGCGAATCAGGCGCCCTTGCATGCGAAGAATGAGGGCACTATGTGCGAGAGCCCTGACAATAAGGGCGGCATCAGCACCGAGATCCAGCTTTTCTGCCGATCGCTCACGAGTAAATTAGCTTAATGCTATCTGGCTTGTCGTCAGCTGCTACAGGCGATCAAGCGGAATTTTGAGATAGCGCGTTCCGTTCGACTCTGGCGGGGGAAGTTGTCCGCCATTGATGTTGACCTGCAGCGCATGCAGGATCAGTCGGGGCATAGGCAAGGTGCGGTCGCGAGCCTCTCTTATCGCAACGAATTCGGCTTCTGTACGATATCGTGAGATGTGGATGTTTCTTGCCTTTTGCTCGGCAACCGTGCTCTCCCATTGCGGATCGCGGCCGCCCTGACAATAGTCGTGACCAACAAAGAGGCGCGTGTCATCCGGAAGGGCGAGGATCCGCTGAATCGAGCTCCACAGCAAGGCCGCACTGCCGCCAGGGAAGTCGCAACGCGCTGTGCCGGTGTCGGGCATGAAAATCGTATCATGTACGAACGCACAATCCCCCACCAAATAGGTGATAGAGGCAAGAGTATGGCCTGGTGAGAATAGCACCTTCACTGGCAACATCCCGATCCAGAACGTGTTGCCGTCGTCGAACAGGACGTCCCATTGCGAACCATCGGCCGGAAAGTCCGGCCAATTGTAGATCACTTTCCAGAGTTCTTGCACGTCGATGACGTGTTTCCCGATTCCCGTGGAAATGCCGGTCTTCGTCTTCAGGTACGCTGCGGCCGAGAAATGATCAGCGTGTGGATGCGTGTCGAGAATCCATTCAAGCGTCAGCTGCTGTCTCTCGACAAATTCAAGAATCAGGTCGGCGTTGGTTGTTGAAACTCTTCCTGACCTCTCATCGAAATCAAGCACCGGATCAATTATGGCGCACCTTCTGGTTATTGGGTCAGTCACGACATACTGGACGGAACCCGTCGGCTTGTCGTAAAAAGCCGCCACCTCTGGCCGCTCGGTGCTCATGATCTGGCTCCCGGCAATAGAATAGTTGACTCTCGAATAAAAAAACCGCAGTCAACGAGCGACGATCGTTGATTGCGTTCACTGGTCTGGCAACTGTGCTTTAAGCTACGAAGCCATAGAGAGCTTATCCCAAGCCCATTGCGTTCGTTGCGGTCAGTCTCTCGGCCCATACATTAGCAGCTTTCATCGATGCGCTTTGACCGATCTTGCGGCAACAGGAACATAGACCCACCAGCTGCGCCCCGCGGCACAATCGTTAGAGCACCTTGCGCGGCTCCGCTGGAAGTTTGCTCGGATTTGTTGTCGTCGAGGCACAGACCGAACATCTCAGCGTGCTAATATTCGGCTTGCTTCGGCTAGGGGGAGACTAGACTCGGTCGGTAGGCATCACTGGGGCCGATACTGCATCGCGGGTTCCGACACTCGCGCCGGCTGCGTTCCAAGCAGCTTGCCGGGTGATCCGCCACCACTGGACCGCCTGGCTCGATTGGCAAACGATTCAGTAATGGCTCCGTAATAGCCATTGAACATCACGTATCTCGCACGAAGTGCCGAAAAGAGCGCATCAGGTCCGCTACCCATGATGACCGTCTGCAAGTGTGCTGAAAGCATCTTAGCTCCGGAGAGCTGGCGAGCATCAATCCGAGCCAGATCGTTTGAGGAGCGCGCTTTGTATTTGGCGCTCAAGCCGAGACACCCAACCCGCCAAGTGCTTTAAGGATGCAATTCGCAACGCTCGCGCGGACGCTGTTCGCCGCAATCGTGATCGGGACGATGGCGATCGTCTTCTCGATCTCGTTCGCAGCGATCATTTATTCAGGCCATTTGGCACCCTTTCTCAGCCGTGGAATAGGACTGACGCTGTTGGGCGCCACGGTGATGGCCATCGTCGGTGCGCTCTCGCTGTCGTACAAGGGAACGATCGTGCAACCGCAGGACGTGACGGCGTTGCTGCTGTCGCTCGTTGTGGCCTCGATCGCCGGAACCTGGACCAGGGGAACATCGGATGAGCTGTTTGCGACGATTGCGATGTTCGTGGCGCTGGCGACAGCAATCGCCGGTCTCGTGACGTTTGCCTTCGGCCATTTTCGCCTTGGTTTCATCGTGCGCTTCATTCCCTACCCGGTTCTGGGCGGATTTCTCGCGGCGACGGGTTACCTGCTCGTCGTGGGCGCTATCGGAATGACGCTCGAGGAGAATGTCAGCCTCTGGACGGCAGCTTTACTGCTCGAGCCCGGAAATCCGCAACGTTGGGCGCCGTGGTTGATCGCAGGTCTTCTGTTCTGCGTAGCCGCGAAGCGCATCCAGCATGGCATGGTTCTGCCGACGTGCATCGTGATCGGCGCCATCGGCTTCTACGTCACGATTTGGTTGACCGGCGTCAGCATCGAGGAGGCATCGGCGCGGGGGTTGCTGCTCGGACCGTTCGGTAACGCGAGCTTTCTGGCGGACCTCGGCCCCTGGATCGTATCAGCGGCCAACTGGGGAGTCGTCGTCTCGAAGCTACCTTCGGCCGTCGCGGTGATCGGTATGACGATCATTGGCTCACTGCTCTATGCCTCGGCGCTCGAGCTGGCGACGGGGACGGCCGTCGATCCCGACCGTGAGCTGCGTGGCGTCGGCATAGCCAATGTGCTGGCGGCACTCGGCGGCGGCATGGTCGGATATCATCTGCTGAGCCAGACTCTCTTCGCCAGATCGCTCGGGGTGACCGGCCGAACCGCCGGGTTCGCCGTTGCGATCGTGACGGCGGCGACGCTGCTCTTCGGCGCCAGCTATTTGGCAGTACTTCCGATCGGTGTGTTCGCGGCGCTCATCGCGTTCATCGGCTTCGATCTCCTTTTCACTTGGCTTTGGGTGGAGCGCCGGAGATTGCCCGCACAGGACTTCGCGATCGTTCTTCTGATCCTCGGCATCGCCGCCACCGTTGGCTTTCTCGAGGCGATCGCGGCAGGGCTGCTTGCGACATCGCTCCAGTTCGTCTTTGCCTATGCGGCAACGGACGTCGTGCGCCTTCGCACGACTGCGGCAACAATGCGATCGCGTGTCGAGCGTAGCGAGCCCGATGTCCGTCATCTTTCCCGGCATGGACACCGCGCGGCCATCTATGAGCCGAGTGGCTATCTCTTCTTCGGGACGGCGAATCGCCTGCTGGATGAGCTTGTGGCGACGCTCACATCAGACGAGGGGGCACCGGCTTTCGTGCTCATCGATTTCCGCCGCGTCCAAGGGATCGATGCGTCGGCAGCGTTTGCGCTGAAGAAGCTGAGCCGGAGTTGTCGGGAGAATGGCGTCGAGCTCTTCTTCAGCGGACTTGCCGATCGGCTGCAGGCGCGACTCGACAGATCAGGTATCCGCTCGGAGAGCGGTGCACCTCACATTGTCCCCAAGCTCGACGACGCGCTCGAAATTGTCGAGGAGCAGATTCTTGCTGAAGCCGAGCGGGCGGATTCAGAGGCCCTCGGATTCCTTGAGGAGCTGCAGTCCTTGTATCCCGACACCGATCTCAGGTGTCACTTCGAGGAGATTTTCGCCAAGGCCGGAAAGCAGATTATCGAGCAGGGCGCCAACACCGAAAGCATGATGGTCTTGGAGGAGGGGAGTCTGCTGGTCGAGTACATCCATCCCGACGGGACCCCGATGCCGGTCGCTAAGATTTTGCCAGGCGCGCTTGTTGGCGAGGTCGGGCTTTATGCTGGAGTGCCCCGCACTGCGCGGGTCGTGGCGGAGCAAGACTGCCGCTTACTGAAAATCGACAATACGGCGCTGGAACGCCTTGCCCAGGAGAACCCCAGGCTCACCGCCGATATTCACCGCATCGCCGTCACATACTTGGCGCGTCGGCTCGTCCGGACGATGGCACTACTGCACGACGTGGAGATCTGATGCTGCCCGGAGGCACCGCGGGCTGCGGACCTGTTGCGACACTTTGCGCTGCGGCGTTAGGGTGACATTGTCCCTGCGCTTTGATGGTTCCATGCCGCTATCCACCCATGCCTTCGCCGGCTCCGATGCCTTCACGATGGCCAGTTCGGCGACACCTGGCGACTCACGCCACGTTCAATGCACGTAGTAGGGCGGGAAGCGCAGGAAGCGTTCAGCTAGCTTCATGGTATCTAGGGCTTGGTAAGGCCGCCGACAGGTCAAGCGCTTGCCCCTTGCACCGATCCGCCTTGGTGGCGCGCTCCTTGTCCTCGATACCGATCGCCGATCTGTTGTCGCAGAAAAAGTCGAACTCGGCCAGATATCTGTGCAGGTGCTTTTCTTTGCAGTGCTGATAGGTGCCGCGCATACCGCGCTTGAACACGGAGAAGTAGTCTTCGACGGTGTTCGTGTGAATTTCCTGACGGCTTGGCTCGTAGCGGGTGCACTCGGTCTTGCTGTGGTCCCCGCGACCGTGGCTGGCGAAGTCGCGGAGCCAATACTTGTAAAGCTGCGCTGAGTCCGTGATCACGGCCGCTACCTTCGCGACATTAGCCTCGACGATCGGGATGACCTGCCCGACCGTGCTGCCCTCGACGTGGTAGCTGCGAACCTCACCACCGCGCTCGACGAGCGAGAGGATGACCGGGTGGCAAGCTCATCAAGGTCGTGCAGCCATGCACCTTCGTCATCCACTACTTCGGCAATCCCGTTCGGATGCGCGATGTGTAAGCCATGCCCGGAATGAACTGTCAGCTATCTCTCGATAAGCACATCAATCGCTTAGCTTCCACAACTCATCACCGGCCCAAGGACCCAACCAGGAAGACCAGGGCCTCGGACCCGGGCGGCGCGCGCCCCGATCGATCGCTGCCTCGGCGCTGATGCGCGCCTCACTTGCGAAGCCTCTGTCTCCACACGACATGCTGAATACGGCGCATTGCGGCCCGGGCCAGGGGGAGGCGAGAGGCGGAGGAGCGCATGACGCGCTTCATAAGGCGAGCTTTCCCGAATTTCGCGACGCACATCAGGAAAACCCAATCCGGCGCGCGCAAGACCGGCGGCAACCAGTGGAGCTTCGAGCCTTTGATCTCACTGGCGCTCGATCCTGATCTGCTCGTCGATGTTGGCGTGGCTGGCGGGATGCCCGAGCTCTATCGCTTTTTCCCGGACTGCCCGCTCATAATGATCGAGCCGTTTCCGGAACAGATTGCGCCCCTTACGAGGCCCGTAACCATCATTGGGAAAGCCGCCGGCGCCCGCACCGGAGTTGTCGATCTCCACTTCAACGCGCGCAAGCCGCACCAGTCGAGCCTCTATCGCCGCACGATGCACGATGGCACCGTCCGGCGGGCAGAGATGGATACGCTCGACAATATGCTGGCGGATCACCCTGGCCAGCGATTGGTGGTCAAGATCGATGTCGAAGGGGCGGAGCTCGAGGTTCTGGAGGGGGCGACGAGGACGATGCAGCGGACCGGCTGCATGTTCGTCGAGGTGTACATGGGCTACCTGTTCGAGC
>Ga0164243_10015475_pt1 | contig 10543 bp, 5 predicted proteins | sample OricompcompostOP_FD_108781 | JGI IMG/M metagenome (GOLD analysis project Ga0164243, IMG submission 108781) | Organic Plus compost microbial communities from Emeryville, California, USA - Original compost - Organic plus compost (OP) | ecosystem: Engineered > Solid waste > Mixed feedstock >...
GCAGCCGATGCGAAGGAGAGCGGTGGGGAGGCCCGCGAGGCTTTCGCGAGGGGTCGCGATCGCGAACGTCGCGGTGATGATCCTCGCCTTGTTCGTGCACCAGCGGATGACCGCCGGCGACGAGCCGGCCGTCGACGCCGGGCCCGTCACGGCCCGCCCCGCCCCGGAGCGACCCGCCCCGGAGGCGGCGGAGAAGCCCGCGCGGGTCCCGGTCACCAAGGAGTCGGCGCGGGCGATGCGGGCGAACGAGCTCGGCCTGGTCCCGGTGCTCATGTACCACCGCATCACGAAGAAGCGCTGGGCGTCGCTCGACCGCACGCCCGCCCAGCTGCGCAAGGAGCTGGAGCGGCTGGCCCGGGACGGCTACGTCCCGATCACCGCCGCCGAGTACGTCCGCGGCAGGATCGACATCCCGGCGGGCACGCACCCGGTCGTGCTCACCTTCGACGACGGCACCCCCGGCCACTTCGCCTTCGACGCGACCGGCGCCCCGGCGCCCGACACCGCCGTCGGCGTGCTGCTCGACGTCGCCCGCAGGCACCCCGGCTTCCGCCCGGTGGCGACGTTCTACGTCAACCGCGAGCCGTTCGGCCTGAAGGACCCGGTCGCCCAGGAGCACGCGGTGACCTGGCTGGTGCGCAACGGCTTCGAGGTGGCCAACCACACCCACACGCACGCCGAGCTGCGGCGGCTGTCCAAGAAGAAGATCAAGAAGGAGATCGCCCGGCAGGAGCGGCTGCTCGCCCGGTGGGGCGCGCCGCCGTCGGCCACGTTCGCGCTGCCGTACGGGAGCGTGCCCGCCAAGCGACACCGGCAGGCGGCGCGCCGCGGCTCCTGGAAGGGTACACGCTATGATTTCTCCGGCGTGTTCCTGGCGGGGGCCGAACCGGCCGCGTCCCCGTACTCCACGGACTTCACGCGCTTCGGCATCCCGCGGATCCAGTCCAACGGCAAGGGGGGCGAGTGTCGGCGATGGTGCTCGACGTACTGGCTCGAGTGGCTCCGCAAGCACCCCTCTCGGCGATACACCGCCGACGGTGATCCGGATCACATCTCCATACCGAAGAAGCTACAGGGTAATATCAGGGGAAAGCAGGCCAAGCGAATCGTGGCCTATTAGCGCTGCCGGAGGGCTCCCCCGGGGAGCTCGGATTGACCGCGCCCGTTCCCGTTGCATATGCTGATCGCTGCGCTGTGGGCTCGCGCGTGCCTCGGACGGAGCGGGTTCGCGCTCGGTCGCTGACGACCAGGGTCAGAATCGATCCATTCCTCGGCTGAACGAAAAGGGTCCGCTGCGCTTCCGCCACATCGACACCCTGTCCGCGTTCGGAGCAATTCCACACATGACGAGCAGCACCGAGGCCACCTCGAGCACCCCGCAGGTAGCGGTCAACGACATCGGTTCCGAGGAGGCCTTCCTCGCCGCGATCGACGAGACCATCAAGTACTTCAACGACGGCGACATCGTCGAGGGCACCGTCGTCAAGGTCGATCGAGACGAGGTCTTGCTCGACATCGGCTACAAGACCGAGGGCGTCATTCCCTCGCGTGAACTCTCGATCAAGCACGATGTCGACCCGGCCGAGGTCGTAGAGGTCGGCGAGCACGTCGAGGCCCTGGTCCTCCAGAAGGAGGACAAGGAGGGCCGCCTCATCCTGTCCAAGAAGCGCGCGCAGTACGAGCGCGCCTGGGGCACGATCGAGAAGATCAAGGATGAGGACGGCATCGTCACCGGCACCGTGATCGAGGTCGTCAAGGGCGGCCTGATCCTCGACATCGGCCTGCGGGGCTTCCTGCCGGCGTCGCTGGTCGAGATGCGCCGGGTCCGCGACCTGCAGCCGTACGTCGGCCGCGAGCTCGAGGCCAAGATCATCGAGCTGGACAAGAACCGCAACAACGTGGTCCTGTCCCGCCGCGCCTGGCTGGAGCAGACCCAGTCCGAGGTGCGCCAGACGTTCCTCAACACCCTGCAGAAGGGCCAGGTCCGCAAGGGCGTCGTGTCCTCGATCGTCAACTTCGGCGCCTTCGTGGACCTCGGCGGCGTCGACGGTCTGGTGCACGTGTCCGAGCTGTCCTGGAAGCACATCGACCACCCCTCCGAGGTCGTCGAGGTCGGCCAGGAGGTCACGGTCGAGGTCCTCGACGTCGACATGGAGCGCGAGCGGGTCTCGCTGTCGCTCAAGGCGACGCAGGAGGACCCGTGGCAGCAGTTCGCCCGCACCCACCAGATCGGCCAGGTCGTGCCCGGCCGGGTCACCAAGCTGGTGCCGTTCGGCGCGTTCGTCCGGGTCGAGGAGGGCATCGAGGGCCTGGTCCACATCTCCGAGCTGGCCGAGCGTCACGTGGAGATCCCCGAGCAGGTCGTGCAGGTCGGCGACGAGATCTTCGTCAAGATCATCGACATCGACCTGGACCGCCGCCGCATCTCCCTCTCGCTGAAGCAGGCGAACGAGGGCGCGATCGGCGCGGACGTCGAGTTCGACCCCACCCTGTACGGCATGGCGGCCGAGTACGACGAGCACGGCAACTACAAGTACCCCGAGGGCTTCGACCCGGACACGGGCGAGTGGCTCGAGGGCTTCGAGAAGCAGCGCGAGGAGTGGGAGCGGCAGTACGCCGAGGCCCAGGCCCGCTTCGAGGCCCACAAGCGCCAGGTCGAGGAGGCCCGCAAGGCCGAGGCCGAGGCGGAGGCCCCGTCCTCCTACTCGGGCGAGTCGCAGTCGTCCGGCCAGCAGCAGCAGGCCTCCGGCGCCCTCGCCTCCGACGAGGCGCTCGCGGCCCTGCGCGAGAAGCTCGCGGGCGGCCAGAGCTGACGCCATAGCGGCAACCGTCGAAGAGGCCCGCCGGAGACCATCCGGCGGGCCTCTTCCGTCACCCACGATCGCGTGCCCGCCACCGCCGGCCCGCCGCTACAGTGACCCCGGTGATACGAATCGCCCGAGCCGAGCCCCAGGACGCCGGCGAGATCCTCACCGTGCAGCGCGCCGCCTACGTCACCGAGGCCCAGCTGTACGGCGACCCCTTCATCGCCCCCCTGATCGAGACCCTGGACCAGCTCCGCGAGGTCATCGCCTCCGCCCTCGTGCTCAAGGCCCTCGACGGCCCCCGCATCATCGGCGCAGTCCGCGGCCGCCTGCAGGACCGCACCTGCCTGGTGGGCCGCCTGGTCGTCGCCCCCGACATGCAGGGCCGCGGCATCGGCACCGCCCTGATGGCCGCCCTCGAATCCGAGGCCCCGCCCCAGGCGGAGGAGTTCTCCCTGTTCACCGGCCACGTCTCCGACGGCAACCTGCGCCTCTACCGCCGCCTCGGCTACCGCGAGACCCACCGCGAACGCGTACACGAGCACCTGAACCTCGTGCACCTGCGCAAGAAGCGCCCCACCTGAGCCTTTAAGCTTGACCCGCCGGTGAAACGGACACGGCGGGCAGGGAGGTTGCGGTGGCGGCGTTGAAGGTCGGGCTCACCGGCGGCATCGGCTCGGGCAAGAGCGAGGTCGCGCGGCTGCTCGCCGGGCACGGGGCGATCGTGATCGACGCCGACAAGATCGCGCGTGAGGTGGTGGAGCCGGGCACCCCCGGGCTGGAACGCGTCGTCGCCGAGTTCGGCCCCGAGGTGCTCCGCGAGGACGGCACGCTCAACCGCGAACGCCTCGGCTCGATCGTGTTCGCGGACAAGGAGCGCCTTGCCGCGCTCAACGCCATCGTGCACCCGCTGGTGGGGGAGCGCGTGGCGAGCCTGCAGCGGGCCGCGCCGCAGGACGCGATCGTCGTCTACGACGTGCCGCTGCTCGCCGAGAACAACCTCGCCCCCATGTACGACGTGGTGGTCGTCGTGGACGCCGCCGACGAGATCCGCCTGGACCGCCTCACCCGGCTGCGCGGCATGGCCGAGGCCGACGCCAAGGCCCGGATCGCCGCGCAGGCGAGCCGCGAGGACCGCCTCAAGATCGCCGACATCGTCGTCGTCAACGAGGGCACCCTGGAGGAGCTCCGGGCCCGCGCCGACGAGGTGTGGCGGGAGCTGACCGCACGAGCCGGTCAGACCGGTCAGAGCGGCTCCTCGACCGGCACCCGGCGCACCTCCGGCAGGTAGGGGTCGAGCTCGCCGGGCTCGAACCGGCACATGCCGACGACGAACCAGAACTGCCCGGCGGTGTCGCCCTCCTGCTTGTACCGCCCGTCCGGGGTGAACGCGGCCCACCCCTCGGGCATGCCGAGCAGCGTGGCCCGCCGGGCGGGCTCCGGCTCGGCCCGCAGGTCCCACAGGATCACGCTGCCGTCGTCCCCGGCGCTCGCCAGCAGGTCCCGGCGGGGCGAGAACGCGACCGACCAGACCCGGCGGGAGTGCCCGGTCAGCACGTGCCGGATGCGCCCCTCCACCGGGTCCCACAGCCGGATCACCAGGTCGTCCCCGGCGGTGGCGAGCAGCGACCCGTCCGGGCTGTACGCGGCCGCCCACAGCCGCCCGGTGCCCTCGCGCAGCACGTTGACGCACTCGCCGGTGGCCACGTCCCAGACGCGCGCCGAGCCGTCGTTGCTCGCGCTCATCAGCCGCTCCCCGGACGGGTGGAAGCCCACCGCGTAGACCCGGTCGCCGTGCCCGGCGAGCCGCGCCCGCAGCTCGCCCGACCGGGCGTCCCACAGCCGCACGACGCGGTCGTCGCAGCCGGTGGCGACCGTGCGCCCGTCGGGGCTGAACGCGATCGACCGCACCCGGCCCCGGTGGTCGCCGAGGTTCGCGATCTCCCGTCCGGACGGGCGCGACCACAGCCGCACCGTGTCGTCGTCGTTCGCGGTGGCGAGCACCTCGCCGTCGGGGCGGAACGCCTCCGCCCACACGTGGTCGGTGCCCACGTCGAGCTCGCGCTCGAACGTCTCGGAGGCGACGTTCCACAGGTAGACGCCGCCGTCGTTGCTGGCGGTGGCGAGGATCGGCGCGGCCGGGCTGAACACCGCCGAGATGAGCCGGTCGGCCGCGCCGGTCATCTCGCGCAGCCGCCGCCCGGTGCGCGGGTCCCACAGCCGCACGTACCCGTCGGTGCCGCAGGTGGCGAGCAGCGATCCGTCGGCGCTGAACCGCACCGCGTTGACCCGCCGCCCGTGCCCGCGCAGGGTGTGCCTGCACTGCCCGGTGTGCGGGTCCCACAGCCTGGCGGTGCCGTCGTTGCTGCTGGTGGCGAGCTGCCTGCCGTCCGGCCGGAAGGCGAACGGCCACACCGAGCCGCGGTGCCCGCTCAGCTCGGTGACCTGCCCGCCGGACGACGGCCGCCAGATGCGCACCACGCCCGCGCTGTCGCCGGTGGCGAGCATGCTGCCGTCCGGGCTGAACAGCACCTGGTACACCGCGCCGTTGTGGCCCGGCAGCGCGCCCCGGGCGGTGCCGGCGGCGACGTCCCACAGCCGCACCGCGCCCATCGTGTCGCCGGAGGCGAGCAGCCGCCCCGACGGGTCGAAGCAGAGCGCGTACACGCGGCTGGTGTGCCCGCCGTGGAACTCGTGCACGGCGACGCCCGCCGCCGCGTCCCACAGCCGGATCACGCCGTCGGAGTGGCCGCAGGCGAGCAGGTTCCCGTCCGGGCCGAGCACCAGCCGGTACGCGGCCCCGTGGTCGCCGCCGAGCTCGTGCCGCACCCGGCCGGTGTCCAGGTCCCAGACCCGCACCACGCCCGCGGCGTCGCCGGACACGAGCAGGCGGCCGACGAACACGGCGGTGTAGATCGGCGGCCGGTGCCCGGGCAGGGCGGCGGCCTGCTCGCCGGTGCGGGTCGACCAGACCCGGATCACGCCGTCCGCGCCGCCCGCGGCGAGCAGCTCGCCGGCGGGGTCGGACACCACCGGCCAGACGCCGTCCGGGTGCCCGGCGAGCACCCGCAGCGGGTCGCCGGTCGCCGGGTCCCACAGCCGCACCGCCCCGTCAGCGGCCCCGCTGAACAGCGTCCCGCCCGCGTACCCGACCTTGTAGACGCGGCCCCGGTGCCCGTGCAGGGTGCGCAGCGGCGAGCCGGTGACGCCGTCGCAGACGAGCACGCCGCCGTCGTCGGTGCCGAGCGCGAGCAGGTCGCCGTCGGGGCTGTACGCGAGCGGCTCGGGCAGCCGGCTGGTCTGGAAGTGGTAGCCGTACGGCACGCCGATCAGCGACGGCGCGACCTCGGCCGTCACCGGGCGGCCCGGCGCGATCGCGGCGCCGCGCAGCGCCGGGTCGCGGGCGAGCCGGGGCGCGGCGGTCACGTCGATGAGCGCGGCGCGCTCCCACCGGCTGCCCTCGACGGAGACGTCGCGCAGGTCGGCGCGGGCGAGCCGGGCCCGGCCGAGGTCCGCGCCGCGCAGGTCCGCCCCGGCGAGCACGGCCTCGTCCAGCCGGGCCCCGGTCAGCCGGGCGTCGCGCAGCACCGCCCGGGTGAGGTCCGCGCCGACGAGCCGCGCGTCGGTCAGGTCGGCCCCGGTGAGGTCCGCGCCGGTGAAGTCGCGGTGCGACAGGTCCTCGCCGCTGAGCCGCGCGCCGCGCAGGTCGGTACGGCTCGGCGTGCGCAGCCGGGAGGTGACCTTCAGCGCGTTGCTGCGCGCCACGTCGCCCGCGCGCGGGTCGGCGAGCGTGCGCGCCGCCCACGCCTGCAGCCGCCCGACGTCGGCGAGGTCGCACAGGAAGTCCACCATGAGCGCGGACAGCGGCCGCAGCGCCAGCAGCTCCGCCGCGCCGCGATCGTCCTCCGGTTCGAGCGCCGCGGCGACCCGCTTGGCGACCAGCCACTCCATCACCGACGCGTGGATGAACCCGAACAGGCCCTCCTCGGTGCGGACCAGCAGGCTGCCGGTGCCCATCGCGTGCGCCGTCTGCCCCGGCGACATGCGCCGGTCGGCGAGCCCGGTGAGCGTCTGCGCGATCTCGGTCAGCTCGGCGAGGCGCAGGTACGCCTCCCCGGTCTCCCAGAGCCGCAGCGCGAGCGTGGCGGCCGCCTGGCGCAGCTGCGCGGCGGTGAGCCCGCCGGGGGAGCCGGGCAGGCCCGAGGTGCGCCGCTCCTCGAACCGCAGCCAGTCGTCGAGGATCTCCTCGTACAGGCCGGCGGCGCTGATCGTGCCCCCGGCCCTGGCCACCGCGTGCAGCCGCTCCTCCGGCAGGTCGGCGATGAAGCTCAGCATGCGCGGGTTCTGCGCCAGGCCGAGCAGGTCGGGGATGCCGCCGATCAGGCCGAGCCGGGCGTCGGCCGCCCGCTCGTCGCCGCCGTACCGGTTCACCAGGTAGGCGCGCACCTGGGCCGGGGTGAAGTCCTCCACCGACAGCACCCGCCGCTGCGGCAGCAGCCCGACCTTCTCGCCGAGCGCGGTGAGGATCTGGCTCTGCGACTTGAAGTGCTGGGTGCGGCTCGCCACCACGATCTTGGCCTTGTCCTCGGCGGCGCGCAGCAGCGTGTCCAGGTGGTCGGCGGCCCGCTCGTAGGTGAGCCGGGTGACCAGCTCGTCGAAGCCGTCGAACAGCAGCACGATGCGCCCCTGCCGGAGCATGTAGTGGAACGCCTTGAGGTCGATCACCTCCTCGCCGTGGTTGGCGAGGTGCGCGGCGACGAGCCCGTCCACCGAGTGCGCCTTGTCCAGCGCGCGCAGCTCGATCAGGATCGGCGTCAGGTGCGGCAGCTCGGCCGGGATGCGCCGGGCCACCTCGTGCAGCGCGAACGTCTTGCCGCGGCCGAAGTCGCCGAGCACCAGCACGAACCGGCCGTGGTCGGCGGCGAGCAGCCGCATCAGCTCGGCGACCAGGTCGTCGTGGATGCGCCCGGACCGGTCGGCCTCGCGGAACCGCTGCGGCACGTACAGGCCGGGCGGGTAGCGCCGGTCGGTGCGCAGCCGGGCGGTCTGCTCGGCCACGTACTCGGACAGGTCGAGCAGCCCCTGGAACTCGGCGAAGCTGCGCAGCCGCAGGCCGCGGCGCAGCGCGTGCTCGCGCACCCGCCGGTCCGGGACGCGGCCCTGGTAGACGAGCTCGGAGCCGGGCCCCGGCACGGCGGCGTGCACATGCCGCAGGAACGCCTCCACGTCGTCCTCGGTGACCGTGCCCACGTGCGCGCCGATCAGGTACTGCCGCACGAAGCCGTCCTCGGGCACGGTCACCAGCAGGTGCGGCGGGTCCGCCGCCACCCGGCGGATCTTGGCGTTCTCGTGCCGCGTCTCGCACACCTCGGCGACGCGCTCCAGCAGCAGGCTCGCCGGGTCCGGCGACCGCTCCGGCTCCCCGTACGGCGCGCCCGTCCCCGGCCCGGCGGGCAGGCCGAGCGGGTCGCCGGCCGCGCCGGGGCCGCCCTGCGGCGCGGCGGACGGGAAGACGCCGCCGGAGTCCCGCCAGACGTACCGGAACTCCTGCGGCGGGGCGAGGTCGGCGTGGTCGCGGGTCCACCGGCGCAGCATGCCGGGCACGATCTGCAGCACCTGGTGGCGTCCCGCGGCGAGCGCGGGCACGCACGGCAGCTCGCCGTGCAGCTCCCACACCTCCCGGGAGGTGGCGCCGCCGTGCAGCATCAGGTGCAGCCGCCGGCCGAGCAGCCGCTCCACGGTCGCGGCGTCGCGGGCGGCGTCCGGCGGGTGCGCGACCGCGCCGATCCGCAGCCAGCCGTCCTCCTCGAACGGCCGCAGCCGCTCGGCGAACCAGGCGGCCTGCGCCTCGCCGATCTGCGGGTAGGCGTCCTCCTCGCGGTGGCTGAGCGCCATCGTGGAGTTCAGCCCGGCGACCACGAGCCGCAGCTCGGGCACGGTGAACAGGGTCCACGGCTGCGCGCTGTCGAACACCGGCCCGTCCAGCCCCTGGTAGAGGTCCTTGAACAGGCCGGAGAAGTGCCGCCACTTCGGCCAGTACGGCGGCTGCGGCACGATGTCGTCCGCCTCGCAGGTGGCGAAGTACGCCCGGCAGGCGGCCTTGGTGACGTCCCGCGGCCCCGGCACGATGACGAGCCGGTGCGGTTCGAGGCCGAGCAGCACGCGCAGCCCGGTGAGGAACGCCAGCGCCTCCGAGCACTCGCGGATGCTGCCGGACTCGGTGAGGTCGCCGGTGACCACGATCGCGTCCGGCCGGGGCACGCCCGCGTCGGCGAGCCGGGTGACGTCCGCCCACACGCTCGACTGCAGCTCGCCCGCGCCGAGCGGCTCGTCCGCCTCGGCGAGGCCGCGGCCGAACCGGGGGCCGGAGATGTGCAGCAGGGTGATCGAGGAGCGGTCGGCCGCCTCGTCGCGGGCGGCGGGGAACGCGGGCGGGGCGATCGGGGTGCGCCGCCGGTGCGGCGGATGCGTGATCGGGTCGGCGGGCTCGTGCACCAGCGTGCCGGGGATGGTCCGGCGGGCGAGCGGGAACCGCGGCGGCTCGGCCGGCTTGGCCCGGCCCGCCAGCGCGTGCCCGATGCGGCCGAGCAGCAGCTCGCGCACCCGCCGCGGCTCGGTGACGCCGACCAGGTCCACGTACGTGATCGTGGAGAGCAGGCCCTCCAGCGGGCAGTCCTCCACCCGGATGGTGACGAGCTTGCTCGCCGGGTCGTCGGGGGAGGCGCGCAGCGCGGCCTGCCATTCGATCCGGCCGTACCGGGAGCGCAGGTAGTTGCGCGACAGCACCGCCACCACCAGGTCGGCCTGGCTGACGCCGCGGTCCATGAAGTCGATGAAGTTGGTGCCCGGCACGAAGTCCCACGCCTGCAGCACCGTCCGGTACCCGGCCTCCTCCAGCTGCCAGGCGATCCAGGTCGCCCACCGCTCGTCGGCGGGGGAGTAGCTGACGAAGATGACCGCCCGCTCGCCGGTCGCCGTCATGACGCGATCACCGTTCCCTCTCCGTCGTACACCCTCCGTGATTGGATCGTCCGTCCCGGTGAAAGGTTCACGAGATCAGTATCTCCCGCGGCGATCCGGCGGAGGGATGACATCCGGCGTCGTTGTGGGATCATGCGTTCGTGGCGCGGCGATGGCACGGGGCGAGACGGTTGGGCCGCGCGCTCGGGGCGCTGGGCGTGCTGGACTGGATCCGCATCGGGCTGCTCGCGGCGGGCGTGCTGTGCGTGGCGACCGGGCTGCTGCCCGCGGCGGAGGCCGAGGCGAGCCTGCGGCGCATCCTGCCGCTGGTGCTGTTCCTCATCGGCGTGATCGTCCTCGCCGAGCTGACCAAGGCCGCGGGCGTGTTCGACGTGATCGCCACCCGGCTGGCGATCACCGCGCGGGGCAACTACCCGGCGCTGTTCTTCCTGTGCACCGCCTTCGCCTCGGCCATCACGGTCTTTCTGAACCTGGACACCACGGCCGTGCTGCTCACGCCGGTGATGCTCGCCCTCGCCGTGCGCGCCGACATCGCCCCGCTGCCGCTGGCGATGACCACGGTCTGGCTGGCGAACACCGCCAGCCTGCTGCTGCCGGTGTCGAACCTCACCAACCTGCTCGCGATGGACCGCGTCGCGCTGTCCACGCAGGAGTTCGCCGCGCGCATGTGGGCGCCGCAGCTCGCCTCGATCGCGGTGACGATGGTCTTCCTGTGGGTGTTCTTCTGGCGGCGCGGCGAACGCGGCGCGGACCGCTAC
>Ga0164243_10015476_pt1 | contig 10542 bp, 11 predicted proteins | sample OricompcompostOP_FD_108781 | JGI IMG/M metagenome (GOLD analysis project Ga0164243, IMG submission 108781) | Organic Plus compost microbial communities from Emeryville, California, USA - Original compost - Organic plus compost (OP) | ecosystem: Engineered > Solid waste > Mixed feedstock >...
CGCGCGAGCCGAGCTCGAGCTTGCGTTGCACGTCCACCATGCGGCGGATATACGCCGCGTCCTGCTCGCCGCGAGCGTCGAGCACGTGCTGGCGGATGGCGTCGAGCTCGGCTCCGAGCGCCTCGATGTCCTCGGGAGACAGGTGCGCGGTGGGGTTCTCGGGCTTGTTGGTGATCGTCGTCATGGGGAGTCCTCCGGGCTCGGGGGCGATCGGGAACGGGGTCAGTGGTCGAGGGTGCAGTCGCCGGCGGCGGCGTTGATGCAGGTCTGGATCTTCACGCCGTCGGGATGGGTCTCCCCGGGAACGGCGACGGTGAGCTCGCCGGTGCGCAGGTCGCGCACCGCTCCGGACCGCATGGGCAGCACGCAGCCCATGCAGATGCCCATCCGGCACCCGCTCGGCATCAAGACGCCCGCAGACTCGGCGGCATCGAGGATCGGGACCGTGCCGTCGGTCTGCACCGTCGTGGCGGCGGTGCCCGCGAACGTGAGCGTGCCGCCTTCGGCGGCGACGTCGATGACGGTCGGTCGGAAGCGCTCGGTGTGCAGGGTCAGCCGGCGCTCGGCGTAGAACGCCTCGAGGGTGTCGAGCAGCCCGGCCGGGCCGCAGGCGTACGCCGTCCGCTCGGTCAGGTCGGGAACCTCGGCCTCGAGGTCGGCGGTCGTGAGCAGCCCGTCGGTCTCCGTGTGCCGCTCGATCAGGCGCAGTCGGCCCGCCGCGGCGTGGGCGCGGAGCTCGGCGCCGAAGATGACCTCGTCGCGGGCCATCGCCGAGTGCACCAGCACGATGTCGTAGCCGGCCAGGGCGGCGGCCTCGTCGCGGGAGTACAGATTGCGCAGCATGCCGATCACCGGGGTGATGCCCGACCCGGCGGTGACGAGCAGGAGCTTCTGGCGCCGCTGCGCGCTCGGCGGCGTCAGCACGAAGTCCCCTTCGGCCTGCGCCAGCTGGAGCAGCTGGCCGGGACGGGCCTGCCGCACCAGGTAGGTGGAGACGGCGCCGCCGGGGATCGCCTTCACGGTGATCGAGATGTGGCCGTCCGGGCGTGGCCCGTGGGTGAGCGAGTAGGTGCGCCACAGGCGGACCCCGTCGACGTCGACGCCGACGCGGACGTACTGGCCCGGGATGTGGCCGGCCCAGTCGCGACCCGGCTTGATGACGAGGGTGGCGGCGTCGGCCGTCTCCTGCTGGATCGCGACGATCCGCCCCTGCAGGCCGGCTGCCGCCCCGTGGCGCAGTGGCTCGTAGTGGTCGAGGAGGTCGTCGACGCTGAGCGGGGTCACTGCCGCGTCGAGCAGCGAGCGGAGGCCGGTGCGCAGGCGTCCGGTCCGGGCGGCCGCGGCGGGGCGGGCGGTCGTCGTACTCACTCGTCCAGCGTCCCAGCCAGGAGCGCTAAACTCATGACCTCAGCCGGTGAATCGACCTCACGGTTTTGTTCGCTCGAGACAAAGGGGACGCCTACGATGCCTCGCCGCGTGCTGCGCCGGTCCTCGCCCGACGAGGGCGTGCTGCTGCCCCCGGGCACGGTCGCCGCGATCCGTGCCGAGCTCCCCGCCGTCGCCGACGACGTGGTCGCCCAGATCATCCGCGAGGTTCCGGCCTACGAGGACGCCTTCGGCGGGCCGATGGGCGAGACCATCCGGGGAGCGGTGCAGGTCGCCCTCGGCGGCTTCCTCTCCCTCATCAGCGACCGGCGGGGCCCCGACGCGCTGGCGCCGCGCTCGTCCGCCGTCGACGGGGCCTACCAGCTCGGGCGCGGCGAGGTCCGCAGCGGACGCAGCACCGACGCGCTGCTGTCGGCGTACCGCATCGGCGCCCGGGTGTCGTGGCAGCACCTCGCCGCCAAGGCCGTCGAGCAGGGGATCGCCCCGGCGACGATGGCCTCCTTCGCCGAGCTCGTCTTCGCCTACATCGACGAGCTGTCGGCCGCCAGCGTGGCCGGCCACCAGGACGAGGCCGCCACCGAGGGCCGCATCCGGCAGCGGATGATGGAGCGGCTGGCTCGCCAGCTCCTCACCGGCGCGCCCGAGGCGACCGTGCTGGCCGCGGCGGAGCGCGCGGAATGGCCGCCGCCGACGACGCTCACCGCGGTGGTCGCCCCGGAGTCGCGGGCCGGCGCGCTGCAGCAGTCCCTGCGGCGAGGCACGATCCAGGCGACCGACCTGCCCGAGCTGGACGGCGCCGCCCTGCTGCTGGTCCCCGACGCGCACGACCGGCGTCGGGCGACGCTGCTGCGCACGGTCGGGGACCGCGACTGCCTGGTCGGGCCGGCGCGCCCCTGGCTGGAGGTGCGCTCGTCGTACGACCGGGTGGTGCGCGCGCGCGAGCTCGGCCTCAGCGGGGACACCGAGCAGCACCTGCCGCGGCTGGTCCTCACCGCCGACCCCGCGGCCCTCGACGACCTCCGGGCGCAGGTGCTCGCCCCGCTCGACGCGCTGCGGCCCGCGGCGGCCGCGAAGCTGCGCGAGACCCTGCGCGCGTGGCTGCTGCACCAGGGCCGGCGCGACGACGTGGCGTCCGCGCTGTTCGTGCATCCACAGACCGTCCGGTACCGGATGAGCCAGATCCGCGACCTGTACGGCGACCGGTTGGAGGACCCCGATACCGTCCTTGCCCTGACCATTGCTCTCGGGGTCGAGGAGGTGAGCAGATGAGGCGTGGGGCCTGCCTGCTGGCCGTGGCCGCCGTGCTGCTCGCCGGCTGCTCGGACCCGCCCGCGTCGAAGATCCAGCGCAAGGCCGCGGCGGCCAGCGGCTCGTCGTACGTCGCGCTCGGCGACTCCTACTCCGCCGGTCCGCGCCTCGGGCCACGGACCGGACCGGTCGGCTGCGAGCAGACGACCGGAAACTACCCACACCTGCTGGCCGAGCGACTCGACCTCGAGTTGACCGACGTCACCTGCGGTGGCGCGACCACCGCCGACCTCGCCGGCTCCCAGACGCCGCCGAACGGCGACCCGGTGCCGCCGCAGCTCGACGCCCTCCGCGAGGACACCGACATCGTCACGATCGGGATGGGCGGCAATGACGGCAAGGTCTTCTCCGAGCTGGTGACGACGTGCGTCGGCAAGGCGGCCGAGGACCGCGCCGGCGCGCCGTGCACAGCGGAGGGGTCCGGTTTCAGGGCCAAGGTCGAGCGCCAGCTCGGTCAGCTGCCCAGCAGGATGATCGAGGCGATCGAGGCGATCCGCGAGCGGGCGCCGGAGGCGACGATCTTCGTCGTCGGATATCCCCAGATCGTGCCGGCGACCGGCACCTGCGCCCTCCTCCCGCTCGCCCGCGGCGACTATCCCTACGCCCACGACTACATCGGCCGGATCAACGACGGGCTCGCCGCCGCCGCCGACCAGGCGGGAGTGACCTACGTCGACGTCGCGGCCGCCACCGACGGCCACGACATCTGCTCGACCGACCCGTGGATCGCCGGCCTGATCCCGGCCGAGGCGGCCCTGGAGTACCACCCCTACGCGCGAGAGCAGCAGGTGGTCGCCGAGCTGCTGGCGGACGAGCTGCGCTGACGCGACGGTGCCGGTGGGCACCGCTGCGGGGCACTCCTACGGCACTCCTACGGCGCCGTGGCCGGCACCGCCGGCGCGATGGCGGGCCACGCCGGGGTGACCGGCGGCAGCGTCGCCAGCGGGAACGCCGGGGCCTGCGCGCCGGCCGCCCGCTCGACGGTGCAGGGACCGCCGGAGGCCAGCTCGAGCCGGGCGAACGGGAAGGCGTTGCGGACCGGTGCATCGCCGTTGCGGGCCGGGCACGCGACGATCGGAGCGCCGGTCTGGTCGTCCCACTGCGTCGCGTCGGCGAGCGGGATGTCGAGGGGCCGGCCGTCCTGGTCGACGAGCTGGACGAGTGGGATCGGCCGGCCGGCGGCGTCGTACGCGAAGATGTCGGTCACCTGATGGCCGTGGTTGAGCAGGCCCTGGCGGGTCACGTCGCTCCAGGCCTGCGCGTAGCCGTCGCTGCCGAACGGGTCGTGGGTGAGATACGACGGCCACGGCAGGCTCCACGTCAGGGGGAGCAGGATAGCGGCCGTGTTCGCCGCGAGCAGGACGGCCCGCCGGCCGATGGAGCGGTCGGGCCCGGACCCGGGCCACAGCCGGCCGGACCCGATGAGCGTGCTGAGCACCACCGCTGCGAGGAGCAGGACGGCGCCCAGGCCCGGCACCGCGAGTGTCGGGACCAGGCTGACCGCCTCCCAGCCGCCGGCCACCACGTCGAGGAGGGTGACCGCGATCCACGCCCGCGCCACCCACCACGCCGGGCGCAGCGTCACCAGCAGGTCCCACGCGGGGCGGATCCGCGGATCATCGACCGCGCCCAGGAACCGGTCCCGGATCCCGTCGAGCACCGCGCCCGGCGTACGCGTGAGCCGGGCTGCGCCGATGCCGCGCCGGCGCCGGACCCGCTCAGGCAGCCCGGCGGCGGTGCGCAGCTCGGTGGCGTACGACGCCGGGTCGCCGAGCGGGGTGCCGTCGGCCAGCTGGTCGGCCAGGTCCGCCTCGAGTCCGCCGGTCAGCTCGTCGCGGGTCTCCTCGTCGAGGTCGGCGAGGTGGCGTCGCACCTCCTCGACGAAGGTCGCGACCTCGGGGCGCAGGGCCAGGGTCTCGTCGGAGGTGCTCATCGCGCGGCTCCTGTCGGGCGGTGGGGAGAGGGGAGAAGGGAGGTGACGGTATCGGCGAAGGAGGTCCACTCCTTGGCCTGCTGGATGAGCTGTTCGCGGCCGGCCGGGGTGATGCCGTAGTACTTGCGGTGCGGGCCCTCGTCGGACGGCACGACGTACGACGTCAGTGCGCCTGCCGCGTAGAGCCGGCGCAGCGTCCCGTAGACCGAGGCGTCGCCGACCTCGGTCAGGCCGCCGGCGCGGAGTCGGCGCACGACGTCGTACCCGTAGCCGTCCTCGCGCTCGACCACCGCCAAGACGGCGAGATCGAGCACGCCGCGGAGCAGCTGGGTGGTGTCCATGCGCCGCACACTACTACGTCTCGCGCAATAGTGTGGCACGCCGAACTGTTCGGGCGCGACCCGGCGCAAACGAACCCCAAAATTGCCCCGACCCGGCGCAAACTGACCTCCTTGCAGGTCAGTTTGCGCCGGGTCGGCGGGATTCTGAGGGCAGTTTGCGCCGGGTCGCGCTACTGGAGTGCCCGGATGGCGTCGTGGATCGCGAGCGTGCGCTCGGCGGACTCGACGTGGAGGCTCTCGACCATCTTGCCGTTGTAGGTCACGACGCCGGAGCCCTGGCCGGCCTCCCATGCCTGGATCAGGCCGCGGGCGTCCGCGACGGCCTGCTCGCTGGGAGCGAATCCGGCGTTGGCGCCCTCCACCTGGCCGGGGTGGATGAGCGTCTTGCCGTCGAAGCCCATCTGGCGGCCCTGCTCGACCTCGGCCAGGAAGCCGTCGAGGTTCTTCACGTCGTTGTAGACGCCGTCGATGATGACGATGCCCGCGGCGCGGGCGGCGAGCAGCGCGAGACCGAGGCCGGTGATCACCGGCTGCCGGCCGGGCACGTGCTCGGCGTACAGCTCCTTGACCAGGTCGTTGGTGCCCATCACGAAGCCGGTCAGGCGCTCGGACGCCGTGGCGATCGACAGCGCGTTCAGCATGGCGACGGGCGTCTCGACCATCGCCCACAGGGTGGTCCGCTCCGGCGCGCCAGCCGCCTCGAGGGCCGCCACCAGCTGCTGGACCTCGGCGGCGGAGTTCACCTTCGGCACCAAGACCACGTCCGGGCCGGCCGCGGGCTTCGAGTCGGGGGCGACCGCGTCCTCGAGGTCGAAGATGATCGCGTCGGCGGGCAGGCTCTTCGCCTTCTCCAGCGCCCGCTCGTTGGAGCTGGGCATGTAGAGGACGGAGCGCAGCGGCTTGAAGTCGCTCATGTGGTTCAGGCCTCCGGGGTCTCGATGGAGTCGTAGAGCTTCTTCAGCTCGGGGTCGATGGCGGCCAGCTCCTCGGCGAGCTCGACGAGCACCAGGCACTGCTTGAGCGAGGCGTCGTCCTCCATCTTCCCGTCGATCATCACCGCGCCGGTGCCGTCGCCCATCGCGGCCACGACCCGCCGTGCGTGCGCGATGTCCTCGGCGCTGGGGGAGAAGACCCGGTTGGCGATCTCGATCTGGACCGGGTGCAGCGACCAGGCGCCCACGCAGCCCAGCAGGAACGCGTTGCGGAACTGGTCCTCGCAGGCGACCGTGTCCTTGATGTCCCCGAACGGGCCCCAGTACGGGTAGATCCCATGGGTCGCGCACGCGTCGACCATCTTCGCCATCGTGTAGTGCCACAGGTCCTGCTGGAAGCGGAACCGGTCCGCGTCGTAGCGGTAGGCGCCGTCGGCGTCGCGCGGAGCGTCCTCGCGCACCAGGTAGCCCGGGTGTCCTCCGCCGACACGGGTGGTCTTCATCTTGCGGTCCGCCGCGAGGTCGGCCGGGCCGAGGGAAAGCCCCTGCATGCGCGGCGACGCGCCGCAGATCTCCTCGACATTGGCCACGCCGCGCGCGGTCTCGAGAATCGCGTGGATCAGGATCGGGCGCGTGAGGCCGGCCTTCGCCTCGAGCTGGGCGAGGATCCGGTCGACATAGTGGATGTCCTCGGCACCCTGCACCTTCGGGACCATGATCACGTCGAGCTTCTCGCCGATCGCGGGCACCAGCGTGGTGAGATCGTCGAGCACCCACGGGCTGTCGAGGGCGTTGATCCGGGTCCACAGCTGGGTCGGCCCGAAGTCGGTGCCCTGGGCGATCGTGACGAGGCCCTCGCGCGCGGCGACCTTGTTGTCCGCCTTGATGGCGTCCTCGAGGTTGCCCAGCAGCACGTCGACCGTGCCGACCATGGCGGGGATCTTCGCGGCCATCTTCTCGTTGCTCGGGTCGAAGAAGTGGATCGCGCGGCTGGGCCGGGCGGGGATCTCACGCAGCGGCTGGGGCGCCCCCACAGCCAGCGGTCGGAAGAAGTCCTTGGCGCTCTTGTGACTCACGCTGGGACAACCTACCGGCGAGTCCGGGCCCGCGGGTATGACGGATGTCTCGCGAGACGCGGCGCGTGGAGGCGCTCAGCGCCGCTGCCACCAGCGGCGTCGCCGCTCGGGCCGCGCCGCCGGCGCCGGGGTACGACGGGTGGCCCGCCGCTCGCGCCACGCGGCGATCGTCGCCTCCACGTCGCGGGGCATGGTGATCAGCGGCGGGCCGTCGACCGGGGTGTAGCGGGCCCGGATGACGCGGGCGTTGAAGTCCTCGACGAAGGCGCGCGCGTCGCGCTCGGAGGCCAGCGCGTCGAGGGCGGCGTCGAGCTCGGCGTCGTCCTTGCGGAGCTGGAGCGCGGCCGGCAGCACGGTGATGCGCTCGCGCTCGACGAGGCGCTTCACCCACCAGTCGGGGTCATGGGTGCCGCCCAGGTCGGCGATCGGCTTGCCGGCGCCGGGGAGATCGTCGAACTCACCACGCTCCATCGCCTGGCGCACCTGCAGGTCCACCCAGGTGTGCTGCTGCTCGATCCGGGCGCGGGCGGCCGCGCGCTCCGCCGCTCGCTGCCGGTCATGCTGCTCCGGGGCGGCTCGGTCCGGGGTCCGGTCCTCGCTGTCGGGCATCGTGCTCACCTCGCGGCCATGGTAAGCAGCGCGCCGGCATGGACCACCGCCGGCCGGACCACCGCCGGCCGGACCACCGCCGGCTCCCCTTGTGCGGGCATCGGTGCTCGAGGTGCGCGGCGCGGACGGCGGTCCGCCGTACCTCGTCAGGTGGGAGGACGGACACGAGTCGCTGGCCTTCCCCGGTCCGGACGCGCATGTGGAGCCCCGCCGGTCCTGAGCTGCCTCAGCCGAGCGCGAAGTAGCGCAGGTAGACGTACAGCCACGCGACGACGAGCGTCATCAGGGTCACCACGACGCCGTACTTGGTGAAGCGCCAGAAGCTGATCGGCTCCCCGGACTTCGCGGCGATCCCCAGCACGACCACGTTGGCGCCCGCCGCGACCGCGGTCGCGTTGCCGCCGAGGTCCGCGCCGAAGACGAACGCCCACCACAGCGGGCTGTCCGCGCCGGACGCCGCCGTGGAGGCGACCATCTCCTCCACGATCGGGACCGTCGCGGTGGTGTACGGGATGTTGTCGACGAAGGCACCGACGACGCCCGAGCCGAACAGCAGCGCGGTGGCGGCCAACAGCTCGCGGTCGCCCATCGCCTGCGCCGCCAGCTCGCTGATCCGGCCGATCACGCCGACCTGCACGAGCGAGCCGACGAGCACGAAGAGCGCCATGAAGAAGGCGAGGGTGCCCCATTCGACCTCCTCGAGGAACTCCTCGGGCTCGGTGCGCGAGACCAGCACCGTGGCGCCGGCGCCCAGCATCGCGACCATCGACGGGTCCAGGTGGAGGACGGTGTGCAGGCTGAACGCGACCATCACCAGGCCCAGCACGATCAGGCAGCGCACCAGCATCCGCTGGTTGGTGATGGCGTCGCGGGGGCGCAGGTCGCCCAGCACGTCGCTGACGTCGACCGCCTGCCCGAAGTAGGTGCGAAACAGCCATCGCGCCATCACGACGAAGAGCACGAGCAAGATGACGGTCAGCGGGAGCGAGTGGACGAGGAAGTCGTCGAAGCTGAGCCCGGCGCGGCTGCCGATGATGATGTTGGGCGGGTCTCCGATGAGGGTCGCCGTGCCGCCGATGTTGGAGGAGAGGATCAGCGAGATCAGGTACGGCGCGGTCGGGAGGCCGAGCTGGCGGCACACCGAGATCGTGACAGGCGCGACGAGCAGCACGCACGTGACGTTGTCGAGGATCGGGGCGACGGTGGCGCTGATGAGGACCAGCAGCACGAGCAGCCGGTAGGGGTGCCCGCCCGACTTGAGCGCGGCCCACAGGGCGAGGAACTCGAACAGCCCGGTCTGCTTGAGCACACCGACGATCACCATCATCCCGAAGAGCAGGAAGATGACGTTCCAGTCGATGCCGGTCTCGTGGTCGAAGAACGCCGACTCCGCGTCGACCAGCCCGATCACGGCCATGCCGGCGACGCCGCCGAGCGCGGCCGCTACCCGGTGGACCCGCTCGGTGGCGATGAGGGCGTAGGCGACGATGAAGATGGACAGTGCGGCGCACGTGAGGATCACGCCGCACCCCACCGGACCGGCTCGAGGGAGGCGTACCAGCGGGCCAGTCGTCCGTAGCGGCTGACCGCGCGCAGGCGGTCCTCGACCTCGCCGACCTGGGTGCGGGCCGTGACCGCCAGCACCTGGTCGCCGGTGCGCAAGACGGTGCGCCCGCTCGGTACGAGCACGTCACGGCCCCGGGTGACCAGCGCGACGGAGGCGCCGCTCGGCAGCCGGAGCTCGTCGACCTCGACTCCGGCCAGGAGCGAGCCGGGCTCGACCTCGAAGCGCAGCAGTACGGCGTCGAGCCGGTCCAAGGTGGCGAACCCGATCGAGACCTTGTGGACGAAGCTGCCCTTCTCGGCCCATCGGGGCTGCCGGCCGCGGCCGACTGCCAGCCCGATCGCGAAGCCGACGGCCGCGCAGAGCATCCCGACCGAGACGGCCAGCTCCAGCTCAGCGCCGCCCATGCGGCCGGCCCCCGTCCGGATCGGCCGACGGCGACACGATGAGGTGCTCGACGGCGACGACCCGCACCCGGAGAAGGTCGCCGCCGACCTGGTCCAGGCCCGCCGTCGGGTCCGCCTCGAGGGCGGCGAGATCGCGGCGTCGCACCGCCTCCTCGGCCGCCGGGACGACGATCGCCATCGCGACTCGCTCCAGGTCGGCGGCCGGCGTGCGCTCGGGTGCGTCGACGTCCGCCTCGAGGAGCAGACGGATCTCGGCGCCGTCGGCGGTGCGGGTGCGGACGGTGAGGGGGACGACGAGCGTCGGCGGCATGGCTCCAGCCAAGTCGGCCCGGCGCGTCGGCGGTATGGGTGCCAGCCCCCATTTCCTCCGCGCGCGCGGTGGGCGAGGGTGGGGGCGTGCGCCTCGCGAACTCGTCGCTGTATTGGAAGGTCTGCCTGATCAACGGCGCCGTGCTGTGCGCAGGCGCCGCCGTGCTGATGCTGTCGCCGGCGAGCGTGTCCCGGCGGGTCCTGGTCTCCGAGGCGATCGTGCTGGTCGTCGGGATCGGCCTGGTTCTCGTGCTGACGGGCGCGCTGCTGAGGACGGCGCTCGCGCCCGTGGACCGGGTGATCCGCGAGATGTCCACGGTGCGTCTCGGCGGGGAGGGCCGTCGCATCGAGGTCGCCGGCGACGGACCGGGCGCCCAGCTCGTGCGCAGCTACCACGCGATGCTCGACCGGTTGGAGGGGGAGCGGCGGGCCAGCGACGCGCAGGCGATCGCGGCCCAGGAGGCCGAGCGGCATCGGATCGCCCGAGAGCTGCACGACCAGGTCGGGCAGGACCTCACCGTCGTGCTGCTCGGGCTCAAGCAGCTCGAGGAGAAGGTCCCGGCGGAGCTGAGGCCCGAGCTGGCCCTGCTGCGCGAGAGCGCGCGCACCGGCCTCGACGACGTACGACGGGTGGCGCGTGAGCTGCGGCCCGGCGTGCTGGAGGACCTCGGCCTGCA
>Ga0164243_10015478_pt1 | contig 10541 bp, 10 predicted proteins | sample OricompcompostOP_FD_108781 | JGI IMG/M metagenome (GOLD analysis project Ga0164243, IMG submission 108781) | Organic Plus compost microbial communities from Emeryville, California, USA - Original compost - Organic plus compost (OP) | ecosystem: Engineered > Solid waste > Mixed feedstock >...
AGGCCCCCGACATACATCGGGTTCCGCAGCCAGGCGAAAATGCCGGTCGTCACGATCGCGGTCGACGGCTTCCACGGCTCGACATGGGTATGCGCCGCGCGGAAGGCCTTCTGCGCGGCATAGATGAGCGCCACACCCGCGGCCATCAATTCAAGGCCGAGCAGCAGCCGCGTGCCCCACGACAGCATGATGGTCAGCACATAGGCCGGCGCGATCCAATCGAGCAGGAGCCCAAGGACAATGGCGGCAAGCGCCAAGAGCGGCGGCGGCGCAATAACGCCGGCGGTGTCACGCGTCTGATTCATCGGCTGATTCATGGGCGCATTATCGACAACGGCGCAGCGTTTTGAAAGGCGGCGGGAAGCGCCGAGGTGAGCCTCGCACCGGCAAGCGCAGGATATTCCCTCCGCAGTGCCCTATTGGTCGAGCCACTCTCCCAGCGCCGCGTTCACCGCATCCGGCTGTTCCAGCGTCGAGAGATGGCCGCTGCCCGGAATAACGACTAACCGCGCGCCGCTGATGCCGGCGGCCATCTCTTGCGCCAGCGGCGGCGGCGTCAGTTCGTCGCCCTCTCCGACCAGCACCAAGGTCGGGCACGCGATCGACGCCAACAGCGGCCGCGAGTCAGGCCGCGTGATGATCGCCCGCTCGTGCTGCACGAAGGCCGTCACGCCGGTGTCATCCGCCATGTCCCGTATCACACGCACCAAGGCCGCATCGCCGTGCCGGTTCTTGTGCACGAGCCGCGGCGCCAGCGTATCCACGACCTCGGATAGTCTGCCCGCCCCCGCCATGGCGATGAACTTCTCGCGCACGGCGCTTTGCTCCGGTGTGTCGGGTCGCGCCGAGGTGTCGAGCAGCGCCAGTTTGACGATGCGCTCCGGCGCTTGCCGCATCATGGCGAAGGCGATGTAGCCACCCATCGAAAGCCCGGCGAGCGCGAAGCGCGGCGGCGCATCCGCGAGAATTCGCGCGGCGATCGCCGTCACATCGGCGTCACGCAGATGATCGGCAACCATGACCGGCCCGCGCGGCCAGAGGGCTGCGACCTGCGGCGCATAGAGACGCGCGCTGCACAGCAGGCCGGGAACGAGCAAAAGTGGTACTGGAAGCGGCATTTTCTCTCCTCACGCGCGAAAAGATTAAGAATTAATACGGCTTATTGCACTGCGGAAGGTTGACTTTGGAGCTATCGGGCCTATGTTCCAGGCAACCGGTCAGACGACAAAGATTCGACCGTCCCCCGCGCAAAGCAACTGGTTTTCATTCGTCCGGCGCGGTGACCCGGAACGGTCTCGCCCTGAGGCTTTATGTCCTTTTCTCAACTCGGCCTATCCGCCAAGGTTCTCGCCGCCATCGAAGCGGCCGGCTACAAGCAGCCCACTCCGATCCAAGAACAAGCCATCCCGCACGTTCTCGCGCGCCGCGATGTGCTCGGCATCGCGCAGACCGGCACCGGCAAGACCGCCGCGTTCGTCCTGCCGATGCTCACGCAGCTCGAACAGGGCCGTGCCCGCGCCCGCATGCCGCGCACGCTGATCCTCGAACCGACGCGCGAACTCGCGGCGCAGGTCGCCGAGAACTTCGAAAAATACGGCAAAAACAGCAAGCTCAACGTCGCCCTCATCATCGGCGGCGTCTCCTTCGACGATCAGGACGCCAAGCTGTTGCGCGGCGTCGACGTGCTGATCGCAACGCCCGGGCGCCTGCTCGATCATTTCGAGCGTGGACGCCTTTTGCTGTCGGCCTGCGAATTGCTGATCATCGACGAAGCCGACCGCATGCTCGACATGGGCTTCATCCCTGACATCGAGCGCATCGGCAAGCTGGTGCCCTTCACGCGCCAGACGTTGTTCTTCACGGCGACCATGCCGCCGGAAATCCAACGTATCGCCGACACCTTCCTGCACAATCCGGTGCGTGTGGAAGTGTCTCGCCCGGCCACCGCCGCGGCGACCATCACGCAGCTGTTGTGCCACACGGGCCGCGATCCGCACGAAAAGCGCGAGACGCTGCGCCGCCTGATCCGTGGCGCCGAGAACTTCAAGAACGCGATCATTTTCTGCAATCGCAAGCGCGAGGTCGCGCTGCTGCACAAGTCCCTGGTCCGCCACAAGTTCAACGCGGTGGCACTGCACGGCGATCTGGACCAATCCGCCCGCACCGCCGCGCTCGACGCCTTCCGCAAGGGCGAAGCCAAGCTCCTGATCGCGTCCGACGTTGCCGCGCGTGGCCTCGACATTCCGGACGTGAGCCACGTCTTCAACTTCGATGTGCCGCATCATGCGGACGACTACGTTCACCGTATCGGCCGCACCGGTCGCGCGGGCAAGCTCGGCACGGCGATCACCATTGTCGCTCCCGCCGATAGCAAGTCGGTCGCCGCCATCGAAAAACTGACCAATATGACCATCCCCTGGATGGAAAAGAGTGCGACCGCCGCAACCGAGGGGGACGCGCCCGTCGAAGCTCGCCCGCCGCGCGAAGAGCGCTCCCGCGGCGAACACCGGCGCGACCGCACGCCGCAACCGCGGCGTCAGCATCCGGATCCGGCGCGCGCACCGCGCTCGCGTCCGCAACGCGATCACGACGAGCCGGACATGAGCCATCTGCCGGCCTTCCTGCTGCGGCCGGTGTCGATCAAGGCCTGACGACACCGCCGAAAACCGGCGCGCTTGCAACTAAGAACAATGTTTCGGGCGCAGCCGGTTCCGAGTTTACCGGTCGTTCACTTCCCTCACCTACCGTTGACGTAGCTGGACGCGACGCTGCCAACGGGGGTGGCGCGCGCCTAAACACGTTTCCAGCTGCCGCCTAAGTTTTGGGGGTCTGCAATGGCCGGTCATGCCGACGAGCACGAGCGCACGATGGCGTTCGCTGATATTGCTCTCGGCCAGATCAAGGCCTTGCGGCAAGCGGCAACACCCCGCAATTACGAAATTTGGTATGCTTATGCCACGGGTTATCACCCCTCGTTGAACCATCAGATCAACGAACTGCTGCAGCAGAACGGCGCTTTGTCAGACGCCGATCTCGAGCGCATTTACAACGACTATTTGTCGCCGACGCGCCTCACCGATCGGATCGATACCGTCGGCAATCAGGTGATGGGTGAGATCGAGCAAGTGATGGCGATGATCGACGCCGCCGCCGGCTCGGCCAACAGCTACACCGAGAGCCTCGTCGACATGAGCGAGAAGATCGGCAACTCCAAGGATCGCGAGGGCCTGCGCGCGATCGTGGAAAGCCTGGTGCAGACGGCGAAGGAGATGGAAGTCTCCAACCAGAAGCTGGAAGAGCGCCTCAACGCTTCCAAGCAGGAAATCAACGAGTTGCAGGAAAATCTCGAGGCGGTACGCACCGAGAGCCTGACCGACCCCCTCACCCAGCTCGCCAACCGCAAATTCTTCGACACCTCGCTCGATCGCGCCATTGTCGACGCGCACACCAAGAACGAGCCGCTGTCGTTGATGATGACGGACATCGATCACTTCAAGACCTTCAACGACAACTTCGGCCATCTGACCGGCGATCAGGTGCTCCGGCTCGTGGCCATGTCGGTGAAGCAGAACGTCAAAGGCCAGGATACTGCGGCCCGTTACGGCGGCGAGGAGTTTGCCATCATCTTACCCAACACGGTGCTGCGTTCGGCGATCACCGTCGCCGATCACATCCGCCGCGCGGTGATGACCAAGGAACTGATGAAGCGCTCGACCGGCGAGCATCTCGGCCGCGTCACCATTTCGATCGGCGTCGCCACTCTGCGCAAGGGCGACACGATCCAGTCGCTGATCGAACGGACCGACAACTGCCTCTATTCCGCCAAGCGGCACGGCCGCAACCGCGTGATGTGCGAGACCGATCCCGAGGTCGCCGGCGCGGTCTCGGCCCAGGTAGCCTGAGCGCTACAGCTCGGCCGCGACCGAAAACACGCCGATATAAGCCCGCCCGCCACCGCCATCGAAAATGCCGCGGATGCCATTCGGCTCGAGCTGCATGCCGACGGTGCCGAATTCGATACCGAATTTGAGGTGGTCGATCGGCTTCCAGAACAGGTTGATGCCGGTGCGCAGACTGCGCGCCCGCGGGCTGGCGAGCAGCAGGTTCGCCTCCAGCGACACGAAGCTGGCGAAGGCGTTCGACTCGAACTGATCCGACCATACGTGATGATAGCCGCCCACCGCGCTCCAACCGGTGGTGGGCGCGAGGCTGCGCACCGTGTGTTGGTACATCGTCAGATCGGTACTGATGCCGAGATAAGACGAGGCGTCGGACGTGTAGGTCCACTGCGTGTTGAATTCATCGTCCTCGCCGACAAACTTGAACGGCAGCTTCACACCGGCGCTGACGCCCCAGCCGGTGCGCACGGTCGCCGTGTCGGGGAAGAACGGCGCCAGCGGCGACTGCGTGAAATTCGCCCGGCGCAGGACGCCGGAGAGGTGGAGCGTGAAGTCGTCGCGCTCATGGCGCCAGCGCAAGGTGTAGACCGGATCGGACAAGTCGAAGCTTTGGATGCCGGTGTAGGTCTGCGGCGTGGTCGGCAGGTTCGCCTCCAGGCCGGCGGCGAGCGTGTTGTGCTCATCGAGCTTGTATTCGTAGACGATCATGCTCGCCGATCGCCCTGGCGCGTTGGCGGTGGTGAGGAAGTCGCCTTCCCAGAAGCTCATCAGCGTGCCGGTGTAGCCGACCGTCAATATGCCGAGCTTGTTGTCGAGGCCGGCGCTCCAGCCGGAAACCTTGCCGCTGCCGTTCTGTGTGCCGTCGCCGGTCGCCTTGGACCAGTCAGCCGAGACGGTCGTCTTGAGCGCGCCGACCGGCGTCGTGCGCGTCATCTCGAGGCCGATATTGGCGGAGACCGTGTTCGAGAAAGAGCCGGAGGTCACCGTGCCGTTGCTGTTGACGAAGACCGGCAGTCCGGACGCCGTCTGGCTCGCCTGCTGATAAGTGTAGGAGACGCCGCCGGTCACCTTGGCGCAGGCGCCGGCGACCTCGAAGCGGACGCCCTCATCGTCGTCCCCCTCATCCTCATCGTCTGCATCGTCGTCCGAGGCCGCGGCCTTGGCACCCGCGCCTTTGTCGTCGGACTTTTTACATGACAATGGCGTATTTTTGCCGGATGGCTCGCTTTTGGCCGCCGCTGAACCGCCGGCGCAGGCGGCGACCAGCAACGCCAACAACAATAACCGCCACGCCATAAGCCTCGACCTCGCCCCGCGGCATTCCGTGGCAGAGGCGGCGTCCAGTCAAGGTAAGATGGTCCGCCGTTCACAGCTCAGGCCGATGCGATCAAATTTTTTTCGCCCGACGTTTGGTTGTCGCCGTTCGCTTGGCGGCTTTCCTGGTCGTCTTCTTGGCAGCGTTTTTGGCTGCTTTTTTGGTCGTCTTCGTGCGCTCGCTGTTGACGCCGGCTTTCGCAGCGGACCGCGCCTGGCCGACGGCCTTCTTGCCAGCAGCCTTCTTGCCGGCAGCTTTGGCGCGCGCGACGCCAAGCGCCCGCCGCGCCCAGACGGCGAGCTCTTCCGGATCGTCGTAAAGCCGCTCCGGCAGCCGCCAATACGAGGTCAGCGTGTGACGGCCGTTCTTGGTCGTGTAGCTGAAGGGAGCGCAGGCCTCGGCCTCGAAGGCGGCGATGCTGTCGTCATCCGCCTTGAGGTAGATGACGTCGCGCGTGATCAGCGCGAACATCACGTCGTCCGCCCACAATCCGGCGCCGCCGAACATGCGGCGAATCTGGACCGCGCCGAACTCCCGGAACAGATCGCGGATAAAGTCGGCGTCCACGGCTCAGCGGGCGCCGACCGTCTGCTCGCTTGCCGGCGTGATCTGCACGGACTCGCCGCAGCCGCAGGCCGAGGTCTGGTTCGGATTGTTGAAGACGAACTGCGCCGACAGCTTCTCGGTCTTGAAGTCCATCTCGGTGCCGAGCAGGAACAGCACCGCCTTGGGATCGATCAGGAGCTTGACGCCCTTGTCCTCGACCACCTCGTCGGTCGGCTTGACCTCGTCGGCATATTCCATGGTGTATTCCATGCCGGCGCAGCCGCCGTTCTTGACGCCGACGCGCACACCCGCGACCGGCCTGTCGGCGCGGCTCATCACGTCCTTGATACGCGCGGCGGCCGCTTCCGTCAGCCGCATCACCTGGGGTCGAGGTCTGACACTTCCCATCGTCTTCATCCTCCAGCGCGCCGCCCGATAAGTCAGTTTCGAACTGAACCAGCTTAAAACAGCGCGCTCATTGCTCTGTTAATGTGGAAGCACCGGCAGCAAAACGCAACTCACCACATATTGAGCACGAGTCGGGCTTCGTCCGACATCCGGCTCGGGTCCCACGGCGGATCCCACACCACGTCGACTTTGGTTTCCTTCACGCCGGGCACGCTCGACACGGCGTTCTCGACCATGATCGGCAGTTCCTGCGCCGACGGGCAGTTGGGCGAGGTCAGCGACATATCGATCTTGACCGTGCGATCGTCGGCGATGTCGACGCGGTAGATCAGGCCGAGCTCATAGATATCGGCGGGGATCTCAGGGTCGAACACGGTCTTGAGCGCGCCGACGATGTTGTCGGTGAGCTGATCGAGCTCGGCCTGCGGCAGCGCCGACGACGCGGAAACCGCGGCGTTCTGGGGCGGCTTCTCGACGGCGGCCGGCGTGTCGGCGGTCTGCTGGGTGACGGTGGTCTCTTCGGTCATGCGAAGAATTCCTGCGCCTTGAGGAGCGACGCGGCGAGCACGTCGATCTCCTCCTTGGTGTTGTAGAGAGCGAACGAAGCCCGGCAGGTCGCGGTCACGCCGAAGCGGGCGAGCAACGGCATCGTGCAATGCGTGCCGGCGCGCACGGCGACGCCGGAACGGTCAATGATGGTCGCGACATCGTGCGGATGCGCGCCCTTCAGCTCGAACGAGACGATCGGCCCTTTGCCCTTGGCCTGGCCTAAGATGCGCAACGAGTTGATGGCGCCGAGCTTCTCGTGCGCATAGGCGACCAGCGCGTGCTCATGCGCGCGAATGCGCGCCTTGCCGATCGACTGGATGTAGTCGAGCGCCGCGCCGAGCCCGATCGCCTGCACGATCGCCGGGGTGCCGGCCTCGAACTTGTACGGCGGATCGCCGTAGGTGACGACGTCCTGCCCCACCTCTTTGATCATCTCGCCGCCGCCGTTGAACGGCGGCATGGCGGCCAAATGCGCGTACTTGCCGTAGAGCACGCCGATGCCGGTCGGGCCGTACAGCTTGTGGCCGGTCATGACGTAGAAGTCGCAGTCGAGGTCCTGCACGTCGACATCGAGATGCACCGACCCCTGCGCGCCGTCGACCAGCACCGGAATGCCGCGCGCATGCGCCGCCTTCACCACGTCCTTGACCGGAACGGCCGTGCCGAGCGCGTTCGACATCTGCGTGATCGCCACCATCTTGGTGCGCGGACTGAGCAGCTTCTCGAATTCCTCGAAGAGGAAATTGCCCTCGTCGTCGACCGGCGCCCACTTGATCACCGCGCCGTAACGCTCGCGCAGGAAATGCCAGGGGACGATATTGGAATGGTGCTCCATGATCGAGAGCACGATCTCGTCGCCTTCCTTGATACGCTCCTTGCCGAACGTATAGGCGACGAGGTTGATCGCCTCGGTGGCGTTGCGCGTGAAGATGATCTCCTCGGTGCGCGACGCATTGACGAAGGCGCGCACCTTCTCGCGCGCGCCCTCATAGGCCTCGGTCGCTTCGTTCGCGAGGAAGTGCAGGCCGCGATGCACGTTGGCGTATTCGTAGGTATAGGCCTTGGTCAGCCGGTCGAGCACGCTCTGCGGCTTCTGCGCCGAGGCGGCGTTGTCGAGATAGACAAGCGGCTTGCCATAGACGGACATCGCCAGCGCCGGGAAATCGGCGCGGATCTTGGCGACGTCGTAGGAGCCGTTACTCACTGCCGGGTGCATGTCACGACTTTCCTTCGGAGCGGCCACTCACCCGTTCGTTCCCGCGCAAGCGGGAACCCAGGGGCCACACGCAGAGCGTTTCGATCCGCCGCGCTGGGTCCCCGCTTTCGCGGGGACGAATGGAGCAAGGGGGCCGCCTCATCGCCGCCCCTCCAGCCACTTCACCGCCGCGGCCATGAGCGCGTCACGCAAGCCTTCCTGCGCCACCTCCTCCACCGCCTCGCCGATGAAAGCCTGGATCAGCAGCGCCTCGGCCTCCTTCTCGGAGATGCCGCGCGACATCAGATAGAACTTGAGACCCAGATCGAGCGCACCGGCCGTGGCGCCGTGGCCGCAGGCCACGTCGTCCGCGAAGATCTCCAGCTCCGGCTTGTTGTCGGCTTCCGCCGTGTCGGACAAGAGAAGCGCCCGCGTCATCATCCGCGCATCGGTCTTCTGCGCGTGCGGCTCGACCACGATCTTGCCCTGGAACACGCCATGGCTCTCGTCGTCGAGCACCGTCTTGAACAATTCGCGACTCTCGCATCCGCGCGCGGCGTGACGGATCATCAGCGTCGTATCGACATGCTCCTTGCCGGCCAACAGGCTGACGCCGCGGATGGCGGCATGGCTGTTCTCGCCGGCAAAATGCACGAAGCTCTGATTGCGCACGACGCTCGAGTCGGCGGTGAACGCAAAGCCGCGGAACAGCGCGCGTGCGCCGACCTTGGCGAGCAGGCTCGCCACATGCACCGCGCGCGCCTGCGTGAGCTTGAGATAGTCGACCTGCGCCTCGTCACCGACGATCAGTTCGAGCGCGGCGTTGACTTGCGTATTGGCGCTGTCGTGATCCTCGATGATCGCAACCTTTGCGCCCTTCTCCACCACGATCAGCGAGCGCACGAAAGCGGCGCTCGGCGTATCTGAGCCGGCGGCAAAAACGAGATGGATCGGCCGCTTGATCTCGGCGCCGGCGGCAATGCGGATCACCGCGCCATCGCCCATGAAGGCGGTGTTGAGCGCCACCGCGACATCGTCGGTCGGATAGGTCTTGCCGAGATGCTGCGTCAGCAGCGCGTCGCCCTTGGCGAGCGCATCGGCGAGCGAGCCGACGGTCAATCCCGGCTCCGCCGTCAGGTCGGACAATTCCGGCACGAAGGCGCCATCGACGAAGACGAGCTTGCGCGTCTCGACCGCGGCGAGAACTTCCCCCGCGTCTTTGCCGCGCGCCTTCGCCGCCGCATCGGGCGCCGGCGCCAGTGGATTGGCCTCGCGCAGCAGCGCCCGCAGATCGGTGTATTTCCACTCCTCCACGCGCCGGTGCGGCAGGCCACGCGCCTCGAAAGCGCGGATCGCATCCTCGCGCAGCGCGGCGAGCGCGCCTTCGCCCGGCAGCTTCGCGCGCGCGGCCGCGAAAGCCGCGCTCAGCGCCTGCTCGGCAGGAGTCTTGATTGGAGTCACGTCAGCCATCGTGCGCAAACCTCTCAGTCGTCATGGCCGGGCTTGTCCCGGCCATCCACGTCTTGATCGGCTTAGAAAAGTAAGGCGTGGATGCCCGGCACAAGGCCCGGCATGACGCCGTGAAAGTGGCACGCCATTGCATTACGCCGCCTCGCCTACGAACTCGGCATAGCCCTTGGCCTCGAGCTCGAGCGCCAGTTCCTTGCCGCCGGTCTTCACAACGCGGCCCTTGGCCAGCACGTGCACGACATCCGGCACGATGTAGTTCAATAGCCGCTGATAGTGCGTGATGACGATCATCGAACGCTCCGGCGAGCGCAGCCGATTGACGCCTTCCGACACCACCTTGAGCGCGTCGATGTCGAGACCGCTATCGGTCTCGTCGAGCACAGCAAGCCGCGGCTCGAGCACCGCCATCTGCAGAATCTCGTTGCGCTTCTTCTCGCCGCCCGAGAAGCCGACATTCACCGCGCGGCGCAGATGCTCCTGGCTGACGCCGAGTTTGGCCGAAGTATCGCGCACCAGCTTCATGAAAGCCGGCGTCGACAGTTCGCCCTCGCCGCGCAGCTTGCGCTGTGCATTCAGCGCCGTGCGCAGGAACGTCATGGTGGCAACGCCCGGCACTTCGACCGGATACTGGAAGGCCAGGAACACGCCCTTGGCCGCGCGCTCGTCCGGCGCCATGCCGAGGATGTTCTCGCCGTCGAGCAGCACTTCGCCCGACGTGACCTGATAGCCGGGTTTGCCGGCGAGCACGTAAGCGAGCGTCGATTTGCCCGAGCCGTTCGGCCCCATGATGGCTGCGACCTGTCCCTTCTCGATGGTCAGCGTCAGGCCGTTGAGGATCTTCTTACCCTCGACCTCGGCATGCAGGTTTTTGATTTCAAGCAACGACATCAATCATCTCTTTCTTCGAGGCCGCCATCCTTCGAAGCTCGCTTCGCTCGCACCTCAGGATGACGGCACAACCTCTGACCCGTCATCCTGAGGTGCGCGTTCTTACGCGCCTCGAAGGATGACGGCCCGCGACTTATCCGACCGACCCCTCGAGCGAGATCGAAATCAGCTTCTGCGCTTCGACCGCGAACTCCATCGGCAACTGCTGCAGCACGTCCTTGACGAAGCCGTTGACGACGAGCGCCGTCGCCTCTTCCGCCGACATGCCGCG
>Ga0164243_10015479_pt1 | contig 10541 bp, 6 predicted proteins | sample OricompcompostOP_FD_108781 | JGI IMG/M metagenome (GOLD analysis project Ga0164243, IMG submission 108781) | Organic Plus compost microbial communities from Emeryville, California, USA - Original compost - Organic plus compost (OP) | ecosystem: Engineered > Solid waste > Mixed feedstock >...
CGATGGACTATGTGTTCGACCGCGCCGAGCGGAAGGTGCTCAACCGCAACGACGACCTGGAGCGGCACCTGGTCGAGGCCGAGGCGACGATGGAGCAGTTCGACCTGCTCCGCCGCTACCTCACCGCCCGCCACGCCGACGGCGGCATGGCCGAGATGACCTGGCCGGACTACGTCGCCATGGTCGAAGACACCGCGGTCCGCACCCACATCATCGAGTACCGGAGCAAGTCGAAGGACGGCGGCCCCGGCCAACTGCTGGCCTGCGCCCTCGTCGACCTGATGGGCGACGGGCTGTCGCTGGTCTACAGCTTCTACGACCCGACGCTGAGCCGGCGCAGCCTCGGCTCCTTCATCATCCTCGACCACATCATCCAGGCGTGCCTGACCAACCTGCCCTACGTCTACCTGGGCTATTGGGTCCGCGGCTCGGAGAAGATGGACTACAAGGTCCGCTTCTCGCCGATCGAGCTGCTCAAGCCGGAGGGCTGGAGCCTGATGTCCAGCCGCGACTTCAAGCCGCCGCCGGCGGACTGAACGCGGCGCGGGCCGCCTTGACCGCATCGGCGCAAGCACATGCCTCGAACCGTGCAACTCGCGCGGCAGGCGAAGTCAGCCAGCACACCTCCCGGTAGAAAGGGACCTTCGAGCCAGCGGATCAGAGTCTGGCGTGGGGAGGTCACTGATGAATCGTCACCATCTGCTGTCGTGCGCCGGAAGCATCCTCGCAGTGCTTGCGACGCCGGTCGCCGCATCGGCGCAAGCCGGGCCGACAACGCCGGCGGGCAGAGCTTCTTCTCAACGGGCGCCGGAAAGCGCCGCCCAGACCATCATGGACGACGTCATCGTCACGGCGCGCAAGAAGAGCGCCGCCGAGCGCGCCCAGGACGTCCCGGTGACGCTGACGGCGGTCAGCGGCGCTCAGATCGAAGCGATGCACGCGCGCAACCTGACCGAGGTCGGCCAGACGATGCCCAACGTCCGCCTGGACGACGCCGGGGCGTTTCCCGGCACCCAAAACTACACCATCCGCGGGATGGGCTTTAACAGCACCATCGCCTCCGTCGAGCCGACGGTCGGCGTCTTCGTCGACGGCATGTACATCGGCGCCAATCTCGGCGGCGCCCAGGACACCTTCGACCTGGATTCCGTGGAGGTCCTGCGCGGGCCGCAGGGGACCTTGTTCGGCCGCAACGTCACCGGCGGCGCCGTGGTGATGCGCTCGCGCCGGCCGACCGGCGAGTTCGGCGGCGTGGCCCGCGCCGGGATCGGCAGCGGCGGCCGCAAGATGTTCGCCGGCGGCGTCGAGGGCCCGCTGAGCGACAGCGTGGCGGCCAAGATCTATGCGCAGTACAGCGACTTGAAGGGCGACTTCGACAACCTCACTCTGGGCGGTCACCACGGCAAGGGCCGGGAGATCTTCGTCCGCCCGAGCGTCCGCTGGCGGCCGACCGACGCCGTCGACGTCACCCTGATCGGCGAATACGGTATCACCGACGGCGACGGCGTCGCCAACCGGATCCTGAACGATCCCAACAGCGCCCTCTACCGGGCCGGCGTGCGCGAGCCGCGCGGCGGGGCGGAGAAGCTCACCATCAACTTCGCCGGCGACACCGACGTCGAATGGAGCCAGGCGATTCTCGACGCCAACTGGGAGGTCGGTCCTGGGCGCCTGACGTCGATCACCGGCTACCGCAAGGTCGACTACGCCTCGTCCGGAGACACCGACGGGTCGGAGCGCGAAGTCGCTCGCGCCTTCAACGACATGAACCAGGAGCAGTTCAGCGAGGAGCTGCGCTACGCCGCCCAGGCTTTTTCGGGCAAGCTCGACTACACGGTCGGCGTCTACTACTTCCAGCAGGACCTGGAGCAGTTCTACCACGTCTTCTTCAACGGGACCTCGAACCAGCGCTCGCGCGGGACCCTGCACCACAAGACGGCCTCGGTGTTCGCCCAGGGCGACTACGAGTTCATCCCCAACGTCTTCCTGACGGCCGGCGGCCGCTACACCTGGGAGAAGAAGCGCGCGCGGAACGCCCGCACGCCGGACTGCACCGTCACGCTCGCCTGCACCCTGCACGACACCGGCGAGGAGAGCTGGACGAACTTCAGCCCGAAGATCGGCCTGAGCTGGAAGCCGAACGAGGACCTGCTGCTCTACGCCAGCTGGACCAAGGGCTTCCGCAGCGGCGGCTTCAACATCCGCACCACCGGCGCCAACGAATCCGCCGGTCCTTACGACCAGGAGGTCGTCAAAGCCCTGGAGTTCGGCGTGAAGTCTGAGTTCTGGGACGACCGCGCACGGCTGAACTTCGCCGCCTTCCACAACAAGTTCAGCGGCCTGCAGCGCACGGTGAACCAGGGTCTGGTCAACTTCATCGCCAACGTCGCCTCGGCGACGATCGACGGGGTGGAGGTCGAGGCCAACCTGCTGCCGATTCCCAACCTCGCGCTCACCGCGACCGCCGGCTACCTCAACGCCCGGTACGACAGCTATCCCACCCTGGACGTCAACGGCGACGGCGTGCCGGATCCCGGCCTCGCCAAGGGCCTGCAGCTGGTGCGCGCGCCGAAGTGGACCTACGCCGTGGCGGCCAATTACGACCTCGACCTGGGCCAGACCGGCCTGGTCACCAGCCGCGTGTCCTGGAGCTACAACGGCCGGACCACGATGAACGACGCCAACACCTACTTCGTGCCGGCGTTCGAACTGCTGGAGGCCAGCGTCAGCTGGCGGCCGTCGCGCGACAGCGGCCTGAAGGTTTCGGTTTGGGGCAAGAACCTTACGAACGAGACCTACGCCCTGACCGGCACCGTGACCGGCTTCTTCACCGACCTCTACCAGGCGGCGCCCCGCAACTACGGCGTCGAGGTCGCCTACACCTTCTGATCGGCGGGGCGGCGCCGGCCGGCAGGCCCGCCGCCCTCCCCCTGCGCCCCTACCCTGTGAATGCCGGGGACAGAGGACCCGCCCCAGTGGCGCGCCGGCGGGCCGGCGCCTAGATTGCGCCCGTGACCGCCACTCCCGGACCCGGCGCATGGCCCAGCAGCTCCGCCTGAGGCTTCAACGCCCAGAACGCCCGACCCGCGACGCGTTCATCACCGGCGTCTCGAACCGCGCGGCGCTGGCCGCACTCGACGGCTGGCCGCGCTGGCCGGGCGGCTGCCTGGTGCTGGTCGGACCCGAAGGCGTCGGCAAGAGCCATCTGGCGCAGGCCTGGGCGGCGGAAGCCGATGCGGCCCTGCTGTCGCGCGAGGCGCCGGACCTCGATCTCGCCTGCGGCCGGCCGGTGTTGCTCGAAGACGTCGACCAGGGCGTCCCGGCCGAGGCGCTGTTCCATCTGATCAATCTCGCCGCCCGGGACGGCGCGGGCCTGCTGATGACCGCGCGCAAGCGGCCCACGACGTGGCCTGCCGAACTGCCCGACCTGCGCTCGCGGCTGAACGCGCTGTTCGTCGCCGAGATCGAGCCGCCGGACGACGTCGTGTTGGAAGGCGTGCTGCGCAAATTCTTCCGCGAACGCAGCATCCGCCCGCCGGAGCAGGTCTACCCCTACCTCCTGCAGCGCATGCCGCGCTCGATCCCCGAGGCGCAGGACGTGGTCCGGCGGATGGACGAGGCGGCCGAGGGGCCGATCTCGCGACTGCTCGCACGCACGGTTCTCGAAGAGGAGTCGCAAAACCTTGATCTTTTCGAGTGAGCATTGCCAGCCCCCGGAGCGAGAGGTTCACTAGCGGACCTGCGCCAGGCTAGGAGCTCCTCGATGACCTTTGTCGCACCCATCGCCTCGGATGCCGCCGTCGCGGATCGCGAGTCGAGCGAGGACGCCGCCAGCCTGAGGAACTCGCCCGAGCGGTTCTTCAACCGCGAGCTTTCCTGGCTGTCGTTCAACCGCCGGGTGCTGGCCGAGAGCAAGAACCCGCGCCATCCGCTGCTGGAGCGGCTGCGCTTCCTGGCGATCTCGGCCAACAACCTCGACGAATTCTACATGGTGCGGGTCGCCGGCCTGAAGGCGCAGGTGCGCGAAGGCGTCCGCACCATCAGCCAGGACGGGCTGACGCCGGCCGAGCAGCTCGAACGGGTCAACGCCGAAGCCGCCGACCTGATGGCCGACCAGCAACTGCGCTGGCGCCAGCTCTACAGCGAGCTCGCCTCCGAAGGCCTGCGCCTAGTCAGCCCCGGCGAGGTCACCGAACGCGAGAAGGCGGCCCTCGAGGAGGTGTTCGCCAGCCAGCTGTTCCCGGTGCTGACGCCGCTGGCGATCGATCCGGCGCATCCCTTCCCGTTCATCCCGAACCTCGCCTTCTCGCTGGTGCTGAAGCTGAAGCGGAATAGCGACAACCGGCTGCTCTACGCCCTGGTGCCGATCCCGGCGCAGGTGGCGCGCTTCTGGGAGCTGCCGCGCGCCGGCCGCCGCAAGGCCGAGCGCCGCTTCCTGACGCTGGAAAGCCTCCTGGTGCTGTTCCTCGACCACCTGTTCCCCGGCTGCGAGGTCGAGGGCCGGGGCGTGTTCCGGCTGATCCGCGACTCCGACGTGGAGATCGAGGAAGAGGCCGAAGACCTGGTCCGCGAGTTCGAGGCCCTGCTGAAGCAGCGGCGGATGGGCTCGGTGGTGCGCATTGAGATCGAGGCCGCCATGTCCGAGGAGTTGCGCGGCTTCATCAGCGAGAACCTGCACGCCCAGCCCGAGGACGTCATCCTGATCGACGGCCTGCTGGGCCTCGACGAGCTGTCGCAGCTGATCCCGCCCGACCGTTCGGAGCTGAAGTTCAAGCCGTTCGAGCCGCGCTTCCCCGAACGGATCCGCGATCACGGCGGCGACTGTTTCGCCGCGATCCGCGAGAAGGACATCCTGGTCCACCACCCGTTCGAGAGCTTCGACGTTGTGGTGCAGTTCATCCGCCAGGCGGCGCGCGACCCCAACGTGCTGGCGATCAAGCAGACGCTCTACCGGACCTCGAAGGACAGCCCGATCGTCGCCGCCCTGATCGAGGCGGCCGACATGGGCAAGAACGTCACCGCGGTCGTCGAGATCAAGGCCCGCTTCGACGAGGAGGCCAACCTGAAGTGGGCCCGCGACCTGGAGCGCGCCGGCGTCCACGTCGTCTTCGGCTTCGTCGAGTACAAGACCCACGCCAAGCTTTCGACGGTGGTGCGCCGGGAGGGCGACGCGCTGCGCACCTACTGCCACTTCGGCACCGGCAACTACCACCCGATCACCGCACGCATCTACACCGACCTGTCGCTGTTCACGACCGACCCGGCGATGGGCCGCGACTCCACGCGTCTGTTCAATTTCGTCACCGGCTACGCCCAGCCGGAGCGGCTGGAGAAGTTGTCTTTCTCGCCGGTGACCATGAAGCGCGACCTGCTGACGCTGATCGCCCGGGAAGCCGAGAACGCGCGCCGCGGCCGCCCCGCCGGGATCTGGGCGAAGATGAACTCGCTGGTCGATCCGCAGATCATCGACGCCCTCTACGAGGCCAGCCGGGCGGGGGTCGACATCCGACTGGTGATCCGCGGCATCTGCTGCCTCCGTCCCGGGATCCCGGGCCTCTCCGAGAATATCCGCGTGAAGAGCATCATCGGCCGCTTTCTCGAGCACGGCCGCATCGTCGCCTTCGCCAACGGCGCACAACTTCCTTCCGACGAGGCGCGGGTGTTCATCTCCTCGGCCGACTGGATGCCGCGGAATCTCGACCGCCGGGTCGAGGCCCTGACGCCGATCGAGAACCCGACGGTGCACCGGCAGGTTCTCAACCAGATCATGGTCGCGAACCTGCGGGATGAAGCTCAGAGCTGGACCCTCGATAGCGAGGGCCGCTATACGCGTGACCCGGCCTGGGACCATCCCGACGCCTTCTCGGCGCATGAGTACTTCATGACCAATCCCAGCCTGTCGGGACGAGGCCAAAGGGTGAAGGACATGCCGCGCGCGATCGAAGATGTGGCTCCGCGCAGCTAGTCGCCCCGAGGCGCGGCAGGCGGCCGTCATCGACCTCGGGTCGAACTCGGTCCGCCTGGTGATCTACCGGCTCGAGGGCCGGGCGATCTGGACCATCTTCAACGAGAAGGCCCTGGCGGGCCTCGGCCGCGACCTGCCGGTCACCGGCCGGCTGTCCGGCGCCGGCGTCGAAGTGGCGCTGGGCGCCCTGCACCGCTTCCGCACCCTGCTGAACGGCTGGGAGCCCGGCGCGATCACCGCCGCTGCGACCGCCGCCGTCCGCGAAGCCGCCGACGGCCAGGCCTTCCTGCGGCGGGTGAAGGACGAAACCGGGCTCGACGTCCAGGTGCTCTCCGGCGAGGAGGAGGCGCGCTTCGCCGCGCTCGGCGTGCTGGCCGGAGCCCCCAGCGCCCAGGGGGTGGTCGGCGACCTCGGCGGCTCCAGCCTCGAACTGGTGCGGCTGGTCGAGGGCGCGCCGCAGGACGGCGCGACCCTGGCGCTCGGCCCCTTCGCGCTGGGCGCGCCGCGAGCCCTCGACATCGACCGCACGCGCCGCGCCATCGAGGCCGAGCTTGGCCCGGTCAGCGGCCGCTTCCGCAGCCGCGAGTTCCACGCCGTGGGCGGCGCCTGGCGCAACCTCGCCCTGCTGCACATGGAGATGACCAACTACCCCCTGCGGGTGGCGCACCAGTACGAGATGAGCCGGTCGGATGCGATCGAGGTCGCTCGCTTCGTCGAGCGGCTCTCCAAATCCTCGCTGGAGCGGATCCAGGGGCTGTCGAAGAAGCGCTTCGACACCCTGCCCTACGCCGCCCTGGTGCTGGAGGCGGTGATCGAGCGGCTGGGCGTCGAGCGGGTGGTGATCTCCGCCTACGGCGTGCGCGAAGGCCTGCTGTTCGCCTCCATGGACCCGGCGGTGCGCGCCTGTGATCCGCTGGTCGCAGGCTGCGAGGCGCTGACCACGGTGCGCGGCCTGTCGGAGGATCTCGGCCCGGCGCTGGAGACCTGGCTCGCGCCGGCGTTCGCCGAGCTGCCGCCGCTGTTCGTCGGCCGCGACTCCGTCCTGACCGCCGCCGCCTGCCGGCTCGCCGACATCGGCGCGCGCCTGCACCCGGACCATCGCGCCGACATCGCCTTCCAGGAGGTGCTTCGCGCGCCCATCCCCGGCATGAACCATGCCGAGCGCGCCTTCCTGGCCAGCGTCGTCTTCGCCCGCCACACGGCGGCGACGCCGACGCCGGAGGCCGCCACGGTGAATCGCCTGCTGACGCCGGAACGGCGCCAGCGCGCCCGCGCGCTCGGCGCCGCTGTGCGACTGGGCTGCGACATCTCCGGTCGCAACGCCCAGCTGCTGCACCAGGCCACCCTGTCGATCGCCGGCGACCGCCTGCGCCTGACGGCCGCGCCGGGATGGGAGGACATGCTGCGGGGCGAGCAGACCGCCAAGCGCGCGCAGACCCTGGCCAACGCGCTCAAGCTGCGCCTGGAGTTCAGCTGAGGCCCGTCAGGAGCCCGCGACCGCCGCTCCGCGCGGATCTTTACATAGGTTGTGAGGCGGCGATCGCGAACCGTGAGAACGTCGGCCGGCGTCTACCCGTCAGCCTCGCGGGGTCCTCGATGCGTGGATTCGAGACCATCGGCAGCGCCACCCTCATCGCCTACGACGACGGTCCCGTGCTGACCACCGACGCCTGGATCAACGACGGGGCCTTCTTCGGCAGCTGGGGGCATGACTACAGCATACCTGCCGAGCAGATGGCGGGAATCCGCGGGGCGCGCTTCCACTGGTTCTCGCACGGGCACCCCGACCACCTGAACATCGAATCCCTCCCGGATCTCACCGGCGGCGTCTTCCTGCTGGCGAACCACTACGGCTCGCGCATCGCCCGCGAACTGACGTCGGCGGGCCACCGGGTCGAGGTCCTGCGGGACTGGGAGTGGCGGCGGCTGTCGCCGGCCATCCGTGTCTGCACCGTCGCCAACCAGAACCAGGACTCGATCCTGCTCGTCGACATCAACGGCCGACTGGTGATCGACGCCAACGACTCGCCGGATTTCGGCGAAGCCTGGCGCATCCGCGGCCTCGCCAAGCGGTTCCGCGAGACCTATCTGCTGCAGCTCCACGGCTGGGGCGGCGCGGACATGATCAACCTGTTCGGCCCCGACGGCGGCCGGCTCATCTCGATCGCCCAGAAGCGGCGGCCGATCGCGCCGCGGGCGCAGCGCGCCGCGCTGAGCTACGGGGCGAACCACGTGATCCCCTTCTCGTCGTTCCACCACTATCAGCGGACCGATTCCGAGTGGGCCAACGTGCTGGTGCCGGAACTCAACGACTATCAGGCGAACGCCCTGCCGAACGCGCCGCAGATGTTGCCGGCGTTCGTCCGCGTGGATTGCGACACCGACGAGGTCACGCCGCTCGCCCCGCCGCGCAACCGCCACGTCCCGCGGCCGCCCGAAGACTTCGGCGACAGCTGGTCGGACGCGCTCAGCGCCGAGGACAAGGGCAAGATCGATCGCTACTTCCGCTCGCGCGAAACGCTGCGCGAGCACTTCGGCTTCGTCGAGGTGACCGCCGGCGGATCAACGGCCACGGTCGATCTGAACCCCAAGCTGCACGAACGCGGCTTCAGCTTCGAGGCGCCGCGCAACTCGCTGATGGCCGCGATCGACTACGAGGTTTTCGACGACCTGCTGATCGGCAATTTCATGCGCACGACCCTGCATGGGGTCGATCTCTACCCGCACTTCAGCCCGTTCGTCGCCAAGTACGCCGACAACGGCGGGGCCAAGACGAAGGCCGAGCTCGGCAGCTATTTCGGCCACTACTTCCTGCGCGATCCGGTGGCGCGGATCGTCAAACATCTGGCGACCTCGAGCGAGCAGGTGCTGCGCAAGGCCTTGCCGGAGAATTCGGCGATGTTCCGGGAAGCCAAGCGGCTCTACTACAACCTCGCTTCGCGCGGCTGACCGCCCCCGCGGGTCCGCGCGACGATAAGAGGCGGCGCCGGGAGCCGGACACTTCCACCAGATCCGTTGGGCTGATCTGCACACTGAGCCGCGACGCCGAAGAACTGGGGGCGCCGGTCGCCCCGCGCCCCCAGCCGCCGGAACCGTCTGCCCGCTTGACGCCCGATTCCGGTGCGCCGCGCTGCAGCCCTCGTTGCCGGCGCAAGGTCCGGCCATTGCGCCCCGCCGGCAAGAGACCGCCGTTACGCCAGGCACGCTGCGATGTGAATCCGCCTGTGGACGGACGGTGGACGACCTGGGGAGACGCGGGGGATGGACGGGAAAAGCTCAGCAACGACCGCGACCTAGGGTTTTCACCAGGAGATCGCGGCCGCTTGAGAGCTTGTTCACCAAATGCGGTGGCGCGGTCAGCTCGCCGCGGCTTTCGGCGCGCGGCGCACCTCGACGACCCGCACGCGCGCGCCGTCTAGCACCAGGGCGAGTTCGCCGCGCTTCAGCTTCAGGGCGTCCTCGCCGAAAGCTTCGCGCCGCCAGCCCTTCAGCGCCGGCGTAGACGCCTCGTCGTCGTTGGCGATCTGCTCCAGGTCCGCGACGGTCGCGATCAGCTTGGAGGCGACGCCCGCCTCCTCCGCCCGCGCCTTCAGCAGCACCTTGAGCAGCTCGACGACGGCCCCGGCGGCCGGCGAGGCCTGCGGCTTGGCCCGGTCGATCACCGGTGCGTAGGCCTCGGGGTCCTTAAGCGCCTCGCGCACCGCGGCCAGCAGGTCCGGCCCGAAGCGCGAGCCGGAGAAGCCCTTCGGCACCGAGCGGAGTCGATCCAGGGCGTCGGCGTCGGTCGGGGCCTGGGTCGCGACCTCGTCGATCGCCTCGTCCTTCAGGATGCGGCCGCGCGGCTGGTCGCGCATCTGCGCGGTGCGCTCGCGCCAGGCGGCGACGCTCTTGTAGACCGCGAGGTACTTCGCGGTGTGCCGCCGCGGCCGCAGCCGCCGCCAGGCGTTCTCCGGACTCACGTCGTAGTTCGCCGGATCGGTCAGGCCGGCCATTTCGTCGGTGACCCAGGCCAGGCGCCCTTCCCGCTCGAGCCGCTCGCGCAGCTTCGGATAGAGTTCGGCCAGGTGGGTCACGTCGGCCAGAGCGTAGGTCAGCTGGTTGTCCGACAGCGGCCGGCGCGCCCAGTCGGTGAACCGGCTGCTCTTGTCGAGCTCGATCTTCAGCATCTGACGCACCAGGGCGTCATAGGCGATCTGCTCGCCGAAGCCGGCCGCCATGCCCGCCACCTGGGTGTCGAACAGCGGCCGCGGCATGGCCTGGAGGTTGTTGAAGATTTCCACGTCCTGACGGGCGGCGTGGAACACTTTCAGGATCGACGGGTCGCGGAGGATGGCGAGAAAGGGCTCCAGGTCGATTCCATCGGCCAGGGGGTCGATGACGGCGTGCGCATTGGGCGCAGCCGCCTGAATCAGACAGAGCTTGGGCCAGTAGGTGGTTTCGCGCATGAACTCGGTGTCCACGGCGACAAAGGGCTGGCCCTTGATCTTCTCGCAAAACCCCGCGAGTTCCGCGGTGGTGGTGATCGGCGTCATCGATTAGCTATAGCCCCGCGCGGGCGCGAGTCTGCAAGGCCCGC
>Ga0164243_10015483_pt1 | contig 10539 bp, 9 predicted proteins | sample OricompcompostOP_FD_108781 | JGI IMG/M metagenome (GOLD analysis project Ga0164243, IMG submission 108781) | Organic Plus compost microbial communities from Emeryville, California, USA - Original compost - Organic plus compost (OP) | ecosystem: Engineered > Solid waste > Mixed feedstock >...
ATCTCGCGGCACCGCTGCGCCTGTTCGCGGAGAATGCGAACATCATCCGCGTGCGGCGAGGAGCCCAGCGCGCGCTCCAGCTCACGCGAGACGACCGAGATGATCGCGAGCGGCGTGCCAAGTTCATGGGCTGCAGCGGCCGCGAGACCGTCGAGCAAAGAGAGATGATGCTCGCGCTCAAGCACGAGTTCGGTGGCGGCCAACGCATCGGCCAATTGGCGGCCTTGTTCCGTGATCTGCCACGCGTGAACGGAAATGTAGCCGATCGACAACACGATCGAGATCCACACGCCAATCATGTAAATCGACGGCAACTCCAGCGGTTCGTCGAGCCACCATGGCAGCGGATCGTGGACGAAAACCAGAATGGTTGCGCAGATGGTGGCAAGTCCGGCAAGCAGCATCGTCATGCGCGCGGGAAGCGCCGTTGCAGAAATCAGCACCGGACCTACAAACAACAGCGAGAACGGGTTCTGCAATCCGCCGGTCATGGCGAGCAGGATCGCGAGTTCCAAAATATCGGAGGCCAACAACAAGGCGGCCTGGCCGGCTGGAATCCGCTGTTGCGGACGGAACTTGACCTGCAAAAAAATCGTCAGCGCTGAGTAAACCGCGACAACCGCCAGGCAATCGAGCAGCGGAAGTTCAAATTCGAACCCGAACTCGACGGCAAACAGCGCAACGACCTGACCTGCAACGGCAAGCCAGCGGAGCCGCAGCAGCGTGTCCAGGCGAACGCTGCGCCGCGGTGTTGAAGACTGGTCGAACAGAATCATACCTCGCCCGTGCGTCATCCGCGCCCAATCAATGAGGCGCGCCTCGTATATACTCCATCGCAGGCCCGGGACGACAGCGAGCATGAGCGCACCCCCTGGAGGTTGCACATGAGGTCGATGACGGTCATCGTGACAGCCGTGATGCTGATACTGGCGGGCGTCAGCCGCGCCGAGGCCCAGCGGCTGAATTATCCCTACTGTGCGGTGTACAGCTTTCGCACCGTGACCTGCGCCTTCAACACCATGCAGCAATGTCTGATGACGGTCAGCGGAGTCGGCGGCTATTGCGAGCGCAATGCCTGGTATCAGCCGGTGGCCAAGTCGAAGATGCGGCGGAAGGCGCGGTAGCCTCGAAATGATTTCTGCCGTCATTCCGGGGCGCGCGCCAGTGCGAGCCCGGAATCCAGACAAGCTGATTGCCTTTGTTTTTCTGGATTCCGGATCGCCGCTTGCGCGGCGTCCGGAATGACAGCGGCTACGCCGCGATCTCTTCTGCTGCCGGCACGACCGTGACCTTGTGGGCCTGCAAGGCGGGCAGCACCTTTTCCGCGAACAGCCGGATCTGGTTGAGGAACATCTCCTGCGGCATGGCGCCGGTATTCATGCGCACGTGCACGACCTCCGCGCCGGTGCGGTTGACCGCTTCGATGATACGGTCACGCACTTCATCGGCGGTGCCCCACGGCATATTCTCGGCGTTTCGGGCCACGTCTTCCATCGTCATGTTGCGATAATCTTCGCGCGATCGCGCGGCAAATTTCAGATTTTCCGGGCTGATGTAGTCGAGCGACTTGTCGGTGACGTAACCCATGCCGCGCTGGATATTTGTCTCGGTGACATTGCCGTGGCTAAACAGCGTGCGGTTGAAATAAAGCGTGTACGGCCCCGCTTCCTTCACGGCCTGCGCCTTTGAATCCGCGATATAGGCGTTGGCGGCGATGCTCAGGTGCTTCGGCGTGATGCGATGCCCGGCCTTCGCGAGGCACTTGGCGTAGTAGCGGATGATATCCTGCTGCAAGCCCTGCACGCGGCTTTCACCCGGCGTGATCGGGATGTTGTTCTTGGCAGCGAACTCGATCGATTCCTTGCTGGCGGTGATGGGCGTCCAGATCGGCGGATAAGGTTTTTGCACCGGCCGCGGCCACATCGCCACGTCCTTGTAGGACCAGAACTTGCCCTGATAGGAGAAAACATCCTCCGTCCAGGCCCTGGTAATGATGTCGTAAGCCTCCTCAAAGCGGGCGCGAGACTCCGACAACGGTACGTTATGCACCTGATATTCACGCGGGATGCCGCGCGCGATGCCGGCGATCAGTCGGCCGTTGGAGAGGCAATCGATCATCGCCAGTTCTTCGGCAAGCCGCAGCGGATGGTGCAGCGGGATGAGGTTGCCGTAGATCAGGAGCTTCAGTTTCCTGGTGCGCTGCGCTGCGGCGGCCGCCATCAGGTTGGGTGAGTTCATCAGGCCATAGGGCGAGGTGTGGTGCTCGTTGAAACCCACGCCGTCATAGCCGAGCTTGTCGAGTTCTTCCCAGGCGTCGAGGTGCTCCTGGTAGGTCTTCACCGCCTCGCCGGCGTCGAAATGCGCCTTGCCGAGAGGGTAGGGCAGCGCCGAACCGGTCTCCAGCTTGTCGAGATGAACGCGGTAGGGCAGCAGGTCGAAAACGAAGATTTGCATGGGGTTTCCTCGGTTTGGCGGCTTGTGCGGAAGCTAGCCCAGATCAGCGGACGGCACGAGGGGCGGAAGACGGCACTTCGTCACAGGAGATATGCTGGGAGATGTCGGAAGGTATTCAGTACGATTCATAATTCGGCAACGCACGGAGTCCGCCGCATGAACCTTGCCATCAACCCGCTTGTCGCCATTGGGGTGCTCGCCTCCACCGCTGCGACCGACGCCGCCTATGTGTTCTTTAACGCGGCGGTGTCCGGCCGCCGCCGCTTCTGGGCGGCAAACTGGAGCGCGATCTGGTATATGCTGTCCGCGTTCGCGGTCATCAGCTACACGGAGAATCCGTTCTATGTCGCGTTTGCCGCCATCGGCTCGTGGCTGGGGGCCTATGCGTCGGTGACCTGGCTGCACAAGGGGCAGGTCTGGACCGCGCCGGAGCGGCACAGTCCGCCGTGAGGATTTGAGAATGATTGCCAAGCGTTTCCTGGTGGCGGGCATTGCCTTGTTGCTGTTCGCCGATGCCGCTCATGCGGATCAGGCTGCGCGTAATGCCGCGTTCCGGGACATCTACAGGGAACTGGTCGAAATCAACACGACCGATTCGGTGGGCGACACGCTCGTGGCGGCGCAGGCGATGGCGGCGCGCTTGCGCAGCGGCGGCATGCCCGAAGCCGATATTCATGTGCTGTCCTCCGGTCCGCGCAAGGGAAACCTTGTCGCGCGGCTGCGCGGCTCGGGTGCGCGCAAGCCGATCCTCCTGATCGCGCATATCGACGTCGTCGAGGCCAAGCGCGAGGATTGGGCATTCGATCCTTTCAAGCTGCAGGAAGTCGGCGGCATCTTCCGCGGACGCGGCGCGATCGATGACAAGGCCATGGCAGCATCGTTCGTCGCCAACCTGATTGAATTTGTGAAGGAAGGCTACAAGCCGGAACGTGACATCATCGTCGCGCTGACGACGGATGAAGAACTTTCAGACTCGCCGCATGACGGTGCCCGCTGGCTTCTCGAAAACCATCGCGATCTGATCGACGCGGAACTCGCGATCAACGAAGGCGGTGGCGGTACGTTGCGCAATGGTGCACCGGTGCGCAGTTCGGTACAACTCGCGGAGAAGATTTATCAAAGCTATCGCCTCGAGGTGACCGATCCGGGCGGCCACAGCGCGTCCGGCCGCCGTGACAATGCGATTTACCGCCTCGCGGATGGCCTCGGCCGGCTCGCAAGGTTTGATTTTCCCGCACACCTCAATCCGGTGACCCGCGGCTATTTCGAAAAGGTCGCGCCAACGGAGCAGGGCGAAGTGGCGCAAGCGATCGCCGCGCTGCTTGCCGGGCGGACGGACGCGGACGCGATCAAGGCGCTGACCGAACGGCCGGCTTACAATGCGCAGATCAGGACAACCTGTGTGACGACGCTGCTCGAAGCGGGCCATGCAGAGAATGCGTTGCCGCAGCGCGCCCGTGCGACGGTGAATTGCCGCGTGCTGCCGGATGAAGATGTCGCGCAGGTGCAGGCGACGCTGGTGCGTGTGCTCGATGACCCGAAAATTTCCGTGACGCCGATCGGCAAAGCTGTGCTCAGCCCGTCGTCGCCGCTCGATCCCGCCGTGATGAGCGCGGTGGAAAAAATCACCGCCGACATGTGGCCGGGCATCCCGGTGATCCCGACCATGTCGGGTGGCTACACCGACAGCCGCTGGCTGCGCAATGCCGGCATCCCGGCCTACGGCGTGTCCGGATTGTTTGTCGAACCTGGCAAGAGCGGCGTACACGGCCTCAACGAACAGGTCGGTGTGCGGCAGGTCTATGACAGCAAGGAATTTCTGTATCGGCTGGTCAAGGCGCTGGCGGGCGGAACGTGAACGATGTCTGGATTGGATGATCTGTTGCGGTTTGACGGCGCGGTTCGCCGCGATCCTAAAGTCGATGCGTGGTTTTCGGAAGACGACCCGCTCCGGTCGATGACGCGGCCGTGGTTTGAGCAGATGCGCCATTGCGGCGCCGATGTACGCGAGCTCTTGCACGACGGCTGTCCCACGGTTTGCGTGGAGGACGCTGCGTTCGGATACGTCAATGCGTTCAAGGCACATGCCAATGTCGGCTTCTTTTTCGGCGCAATGCTCGCGGACCCGGCAAAGTTGCTCGAAGGCACCGGCAAGCGCATGCGTCATGTGAAGCTTCGTCCCGGCGGCGAAGTGGATGTCGACTCTTTGAGTGATCTCATTGAAGCCGCTCATCGCGATATTCAGCAACGCCTCGGTAAGGCTTTGTGAACGGCCTGTGCCGCCTTCGGTTACTCGCTGTCACGCCGGTTTGCGAGCTGTGCCTCACGCAAATCCAGTTCGTGCTCGATTTTGCGGCGCGGCTCATCCTTGAGCTTGCCGGACCGAAACCGGTCGTTGATGTAGTCGCGCTCTGCGGCGATCAAGGCCAGTTCGAGTTCGTCGTGAAGATCGCTCAGAGCCGTATGGCTGTCTTCGTCGTCCCGGCGGTAGTCGACCTGCAGCAGACGATCTTGATGGTGGATCCGCAGAGGCATGACAACGTCGTCCGAGAGCGCCCGCTCGGTCTGCAATTCTCCTAGCCGTTTGATGGCTGCGTCGATTGCCATGCGGCGGGCCAATTGTTCCTCGGCTTCGTCTTCGCCGCGTTCAAGTTCGCCCGCCTGCGCCAAGCCGAGCGCGCGCGCCACGGTGGAGATCAGGAGTCCCTGGCCGACCAGTGTCACGATGATGACAGAGAACGTGAGAAACAGGATCAGGTCGCGGCTGGGGAACGGGTCGCCACTCGCGGTAGTGAATGGAATAGCAAGCGCCGCAGCGAGCGAGACGACGCCGCGAACGCCGGTGAACGAAAGCATGGCGGCCCATTGCCATGGCGGTGAGGGATCGCGTTTGCGCAAGCGCGGCGAGATCCAGCGCGGGAGATAGGTCGCCGGGAATATCCACACGAAGCGTGCGACGATAACGACGCTGCAAACAATCGCCGCAGCGCTGGTCAATTTCAGCACGGAAACGTCTTCGTAGCGGTGAATCAGGCTGCGCGCCTGCAGGCCTGTGACCAGGAAGACCATGCCTTCGATCAGGTAAAGAAGGAGATCCCAGAAAAAAATTCCCTGCAGTCTTGTGGCGGCGCTGATCAGGCGTAGTCCGTTCCAGCTGATATAAAGACCGGTCGTCACGGTTGCGAGCACGCCGGATCCGCCAAGGTATTCCGGCGGCCAATAGGCCAAGAAGGGGGTGATAACGGCGAGAGTGATTTCGATCCGCGGTTCGTTCACCCAGCGGCGCAACCGGAGCATCACCCATCCGATACCGATGCCCCACACGATTTCGCATGCGACAATCGTCACAAAGGTTCCAACGGCCCGCTCCGGCGAAAACGAGTTTACGCTGACGGCAATGACGGCAAACCGATAAAGGATGAGCGCGGTAGCATCGTTGGCAAGTCCCTCTCCTTCGAGAATGACCTGGATGCGGCGTGGCAGACGCATGCGCCGGATGATGGCAAGGGGTGCGACCGCATCGGGCGGCGACACGATCGCGCCGAGGACGAACCCGACCGCCCACGGCAAGCCCAGGGCATAGTGTGCGACCACCGCGACTACGATCGTTGTGAATACCACGCAGCCAACTGCCAACAAGGCAATCGGACGCAGGTTGAATTTGAAATCGCGCCAGCTCATCGCCACCGCGGACATGTAAATGACCGGCGGCAGAACAATCAGTAGTACAAGCTTTGGCTCGAGGTCGATTTCCGGCAGGCCCGGCAGCAAGGCCAGGACGACACCGGCCATCACCCACAGGATCGACGGCGGCAGCTTCAGCCGCGACGCGACATAAGCCACGGCCGCGATCACCGGTAGCAGAGCGACAAGCAATTGGACGGTCTGGCTCATGCAATGGATTCGAGGGTTGAAGCGGCAGCTCCATGTTCACAAAGCAAAATCGCCGGGACAAGTCCCGGCGATCCGTGGCAATTCGGTAAATATGGAGCGATCAGGCCGCCTGCGGGCTCGCTTTCTTGATCGCCTGCCAGACGCTCTCCGGCGTGGCAGGCATGTCGAGTTCCTGGATGCCATAAGGTTTCAGCGCATCGAGCAGCGCGGCCATGATCGCCGGCGGCGCGCCGGTGCAGCCGGCTTCGCCCGCGCCCTTGATGCCGAGCGGATTGGTGGTCGAGGGTATTTCCGCGACCTCGGATTCCATGGATGGGATGTCGTCCGCGCGCGGCATGGCATAGTCCATGAAGCTGCCGCTCAAAAGCTGGCCGTTGTTGTCATAGACGATGTGCTCCATCAGCGCCTGGCCGAGACCCTGCGCGACACCGCCGTGAACCTGACCGTTGATGAGCATCGGATTTATGGCCTTGCCGACATCGTCAATCGCGGTATAGCGCACGACTTCGACAACGCCGGTTTGCGGATCGACCTCGATCTCGCAAGTGTGGCAGCCGTTCGGATAGCACGGCGGCTCCGCAGCAAAAGTACCGGCCGCTTCAAGGCCGACGCCCACATCGGGCGGCAGGAACATCGGGGCGTAAAAAGCCTGCGCGACGTTCTGCAGCGGAATGGCCTTGTCGGTTCCAACAACGTTGAACCGGCCGTCCTTGAATTCCAGATCGCTGACGGCGGCTTCGAGCATCTTGGCGGCCATCGGTTTGGCCTTCTCGACAATCTGATCCGCAGCGCGGCGAAGGGCGTTGCCGCCCACCATCATGCTGCGCGAACCATAGGTCCCGCGGCCGATCGGCACCTCGTCGGTGTCACCCTGGATGAAACGGATGTTCTCGATCGGCATGCCGAGCCACTCGGAGACCATCTGCGCGTAGGCCGTGGCGTGCCCCTGGCCGTGCGAATGCGTTCCGGCGACGATCGTGACATTGCCGCTCGGGTCAAACCGCAGATCCATGCGTTCGTTGAAGATTGCGGCTTCCTCGACGAAGTAGGCGAGGCCCCACCCGCGCAGCTTGCCGTTCCTCTTTGATTCGGCACGCCGTGCGGCAAAGCCCTTGTAGTCGGCGAGTTTGAGGCAGTTGTCCGTAACCTGCGCGAAGTCGCCGCTGTCATACACGATGCCCGAGGAGTTGGTGTAAGGCATCTTTGACTTTGGAATGAAGTTGCGGCGACGCAACTCGATCGGATCGATATTGAGCACCACAGCGGCGCGTTCGATCAGCCGCTCGACCAGATAGGTCGCTTCGGGCCGTCCGGCGCCGCGGTAAGGTGCATTCGGCGAAGTATTGGTGAGGATTGCCTTGGCGAAGATGAAGCCGGCCGGAATGTCGTACACGCCCGGCAGCAGCTTTACCGAAAACATGCTGATGGCGAAGGCGGCGCCGGTCACATGCGAGCCTACCGCATGCATTGAGTTGGCGCGGATGCCGAGAATCTTGCCGTTTTCGTCGAGCGCGAGTTCGCCGGTGACGATCTGGTCGCGGCCATGGGCGTCACCTTGCAGCGCTTCCGCGCGGGTCGAGGTCCACTTGACCGGCCGATTGATCTTGCGCGAGGCCCACAGGACGAGGCCGTCTTCCGGATACGTGCCGCCCTTCATGCCGAAGCCGCCGCCGACGTCGGGCGAGACCACGCGCAGGTGGGTTTCCGGAATTTTCAGAATCTGGCCGGCGACCTGCGATCGCGTCCCGTGGGGATTTTGTGAGGTCGTGTAGAGCGTGTAGCTGTCGCTGTCGGCGGCGTAGTCGCCGTTCGCGGCCCGTGGTTCGATCGAATTCGCCGACACGCGGTTATTTGACAGCGTCAGCGTAACAACATGCTTGGCGCTGGCGAAGGCGGCATCGGTCGCGTCCTTGTTGCCCATCGCCATCACGAACGCGACGTTGCCAGGATTGTCGTCCCACACCGTCGACGCGTTTGCGGCAGTCGCGTCGGCGATGTTGGCCACCGCCGGCAGCGGCTCATAGTCGACTTCAACTCGTTCGGCGGCGGCGCGCGCCTGCGCTTCAGTTTCTGCCACGACAAAAGCGATACGATCGCCGACGAACCGCGCCTTGTCTCCGGCGAGCAGCGGACGCGAGGCGCGATAGCCTTTCGGCGCGCCGAAATCTTCCGGCATTGGCGGGATCATCAATCCGATATTGTCGGTGGCGAGATCGGCCGCGGTCAGGATGCACAGCACGCCTTCGGCCTTGGCCGCCTGCGAGGTATCAACCTTCTTGATGCGCGCGTGGCCGTGAGGGGAGGCGACAACCACGCCGTAGGCCTGTTGCGGGAGGACGATATCGTCCACATACCGGCCGTGTCCGGTGATGAACCGCTGGTCCTCCACGCGCCGCACCGGTTGGCCGATACCGAATTTGCCAGGCTGTACGTTCACAAGATCCCCCGTCTGCTCCGTTTGTCCACGTCATACTCACGACCGGCAATACTCAAGACTGGCATATGGCCATGTCCCGACCGGATTTCGGGCCGTATTTGAACCGCATCGCCGCCCCCGCGCAAGCGGCAATGAAACAAATCGGCGTGCTGTGCAGTCGCAGCATGAATCGTCTCCTACCTCACTCACAATCTCGTGGGACATGGATTGCCAGAATATGGGTTGGCCGGCGGATCGTCGGCCATTGCGGTTTGCATGTCGTCGGGCAAGGATGCGCGCCTGCCCAATGAAGAGAAAAACATGAAAATCACCCGCATTTCCGCAACCGTCGTGCATGTTCCCATCAAGGTGGCGCTGGTTGGCGCCGAGCGTCAGGCATCCATGTCGGCGTGTCTTGTCGATATCGAGACGGACACCGGCCTTGTCGGTCACGGTTTCACGGCGATCACCGATCCGCCGGTGATCGCGCGGATCATTGATGCAGTCGCCGCGCCCGAAATCATCGGCGACGATCCGCTCGCACATGAGCGCATCTGGGACAAACTCTACTGGACGCTTATGCCGCGCGGGCAGACCGGATATGCTGCCCATGCCCTCGCGGCGATCGATGTCGCGTTATGGGATATCAAGGGCAAGCATTTCGGCGAGCCCGTGTGGCGCCTGCTCGGCGGCGCGCGCAACCGCGTTCCGGTTTATGTCACCTTCGGCTTCGACTTCTTCGATCGCGAGCAAATTGCAGCGGCTGCAAAACTGTGGCTCGACCGCGGCTTCAGGCGGTTGAAAATGACCGTTGGGAACAAAGGTCTGGAGCGTCGCGACCAGCGTCCACTGGCGGACCTGATCGGGGAGGATGAAGCCCGTGTGCGCGCAGTGCGCGAGGCGGTCGGGCAGGGACCGGAGCTGTTCGTCGACGCCAATTGCAGTCTCGACTTCTATCACGCGCTGAAAGTCGCGGAGTTGATCCGTCCGCATGGCATTTCGTTCTTCGAAGAGCCGATCACCCAGAATGACGTCTCGCAGATGGCGCAGCTTCGCCGCGCCGGCGGCATCCCGCTTGCCTGCGGACAGAACGAGGGACTTGCCTTCCGCTTTCGCGACCTGCTGGTCCATCAGGCGATCGATTACGCGCAGCCAAACGTGGTAATCAGCGGCGGCTATACGCAGTGTCTGAAGATCGCCGGCATGGCAGCCGCTTTCAACGTTCCAATCGCCAATGGCGGTGCGTGGCAGTATCACAACATGCATCTGCAGGCCGGCGTCGCCAACGGCACGCTGGTGGAGATCCATTATCTCGCCAACGAACTTTATCAGCGCATCTATACCGGATTGCCGGTGCCGAAGGATGGTTACATCGAGATGCCGGAGACGCCGGGCCTTGGTTTTGCGGTCAATACAGACGCCGTGAAAGAATACGCCCAATGACGGGCGTATTGCTGTCGACAGTGCTTCAACGGGCGCCCGGCGAGGGTACCGGGACTCCTTGGATTACTTCGCCGTCACACGGGGCATGACTTCGCCGCTGAACAATGCGAGCGAACGCAGGGCCGAGGCCAGCGACATCGATCCAAACATCAGATATGTCACGAGATAGTTGATTCCCATTTCCGCCGATTGCTTCTTGATCTCGGCGGCGACGGTGTCCGGATTGCCGGCAATGATCGTGCCCTCACGGATGGCGTCTTCGAGCGTCGCTGCGACCGGCACGACATTGCGCACGGTCAGTTCATCTCCGACGTTGAGGCGCCAGAGATACG
>Ga0164243_10015484_pt1 | contig 10538 bp, 9 predicted proteins | sample OricompcompostOP_FD_108781 | JGI IMG/M metagenome (GOLD analysis project Ga0164243, IMG submission 108781) | Organic Plus compost microbial communities from Emeryville, California, USA - Original compost - Organic plus compost (OP) | ecosystem: Engineered > Solid waste > Mixed feedstock >...
GGGCGGTCGTTGCCCGGGTTCTGGAACTGACGCCCTTTTTCACCATGGCCATGTTGACTGCACTCTGAGTATTCCCATGCAAGCTCCATCCCTTCGCGTCGCCACCGACGTTGGTGGCACCTTCACCGACCTGGTTACTTTCTCGACCGACGCCGACGGCCGCCAGGTGCGCGTCGGGGACGTCGCGCGGGTGGAGATCGGTGCGGAGAACTACAGCACCTCCGCCTATCTCGACGACAGGGATTCGGTGATCATCCCCGTGCTGCAGGAGCCGGGCTCCAACGCGCTCGCCTCGGCCGAAGCGGTCGAAGCGGCGATGGAGCGGCTGTCGGCGGACTTTCCGGCCGGGCTCGAGTACCGCATCGTCTACAACCCGACCGAGTTCATCCAGCAGTCGGTCGATGCCGTGGTCGACACGCTGCTCGAAGCGGTCGTGCTGGTCGTGCTGGTGATCGTCGTCTTCCTGCAGAAGTGGCGCGCCTCGCTGATCCCGGTGCTGGCGATCCCGGTCTCTCTGATCGGCTCTTTCGCGGTGCTGGCGGCGCTCGGCTATTCGCTCAACAATCTCTCGCTTTTCGGGCTGGTGCTGGCGATCGGCATCGTGGTCGACGACGCGATCGTGGTGGTCGAGAACGTCGAGCGCAATCTGGAAGCGGGGATGTCCCCCCTTCAGGCCGCGCGCACCTCGATGGATGAGGTCGGGGCGGCGCTGGTCGCGATCGTGCTGGTGCTCTGCGCCGTGTTCGTGCCGACGCTGTTCATCGGCGGCCTGTCGGGCGCGTTCTACCAGCAGTTCGCGGTGACGATCTCGGCCGCGACGGTGATCTCGCTGGTCGTCTCGCTGACGCTCTCGCCCGCGCTCTCCGCCCTGCTGCTTCGGCCGCACCAGCACGCCCCTGAAGGTGCCCGCTGGCGCCGAATGGTCGAGCGGGCCGGCGACGCCTTCAACCGCGCCTTCGACCGCTTCAGCGAAAGCTACGGCCGGTGGACGGCGAGGATGGTCGCCATGCCGCGGCGCATGATGGCGGCCTACGCCGGGCTGATCGCACTGACCGGCGCGGCGCTGTGGATGACGCCGACCGGCTTCGTCCCGCAGCAGGACCAGGCCTACTTCCTGACCGTGGTGCAGTTGCCCGCGGGCTCAGCGACTTCGCGCACCGAAGCGGTGATGAAGAAAGTCGCCGACCGGGTGCTGCCGATCGACGGGATCGACGGTGTGGTCATGCTCTCTGGCTTCGACGGCACGTCCGAGACGCAGTCCGCCAGCTCCGCCGCCGCCTACTGGGTGCTCGACGACTTCGACGAGCGCGCGGACAAGGGGCAAACGGTGGATGCGCTGATCGCAGAAGCGCAGAAGGCGACCGCCGACATCAACGAGGCGCGCCTGATGATCGTCAAGCCGCCCGTGATCCGCGGCATCGGTTCGGCCGGCGGCTTCCGCATGATGGTGCAGGACAAGAACGGCCAGGGCTACCGCGAGCTGGAGAAGATCGCCCAGGCGGTCATCGCGCAGGCGAACCAGCAGGAGGGGCTGGCCGGCGTCTATACCTTCTTCGACACCGGCACGCCGCGCGTGCGCGCCGATATCGACCGGGACAAGGCACAGATCCTCGGCGTTTCCCCCTCCGACATCTTCAACACGCTGCAGGTCTATCTCGGCTCGGCCTTCATCAACGACTTCAACCTGCTCGGCCGCACCTACCGGGTGACCGCGCAGGCCGACGCGCCGTTCCGCGACAACCCAGCCGACATCGCCAACCTGCACATGCGTTCCGCCAACGGCGCGATGGTCCCGCTGGGATCGGTCGCGACGCTGAGCGACACGACCGGGCCGTACCGGGTGACCCGCTACAACCTCGCCCCGGCGGTCGCCGTCGACGGCGATACGGCGCCCGGCTTCTCCACCGGCCAGTCGCTGGCGACGATGGAAGCGGTCGCGGCCGAAGCGCTGTCGCGCGGCTACGACTTCGAATGGACCGGCATCGCCTACCAGCAGAAGTTCGCCGGCAACACCGCCGCGCTGGTCTTCGCGCTCGCCGTGCTGCTCGTCTTCCTCGTCCTCGCGGCGCAGTACGAAAGCCTGGTCATGCCGCTTTCGATCATCCTGATCGTGCCGATGTGCCTGCTCGCGGCGATGATCGGGGTGAACCTGCGCGGCATGGACAACAACGTGCTGACGCAGATCGGCCTGGTCGTGCTGATCGCGCTGGCGGCGAAGAACGCGATCCTGATCGTCGAGTTCGCCCGTCAGGGCGAGGAGCAGCACGGGCTCTCGCCGGCTCAGGCCGCGGTCGAGGCGGCCAAGACCCGCCTGCGCCCGATCCTGATGACCAGCTTCGCGTTCATCCTCGGCTCAGTGCCGCTGGTGATCGCGACCGGGGCCGGCGCCGAGCTGCGGCAGGCGCTGGGAACGGCGGTGTGCTTCGGCATGCTGGGCGTGACCGGCTTCGGCCTGATCTTCACCCCGACCTTCTACGTCGTCTGCCGCGCCCTGGGCGATCGCATCGCCCGCCTGCGTGGCGGCCGCAGCAGCGGCGGCGACTACGCCCTGCAGCCTGCCGAATAGGTGCCCCGATGAAGTTTCGTTCCCTCGCTCTCTCGACCCTTTCCGCGCTCGCCCTTTCGGGGTGCGCGGTGGGGCCGGACTACGCCCTCAGTCCTCCTATTCCCGCGTCGTCCGGCCCCTTCCTTTCTGCGGACGATCCGGCATTCACGCCCGCCCCGCTCCCGACCGACTGGTGGCGTCTCTACGACGATCCCGTGCTCGATTCACTGGTGCAGGATGCGCTTCGGGAGAACACTGATGTCCGCCAGGCGCTCGCGCGGATCGAGCGCGCGCGGGCCGGCTTGCGCGGCGCGCGCGGCGATCGTCTGCCGCAAAGCGCCATAGGTGCCGGTGCGACATACGGCCAGGTGCCCGAAAGCCAGGTGCCTCCCGGCGCGGATCGGGAGGACTGGTCCTACGACGCCGGAATCGACGTTGCCTACGAGGTCGATCTGTTCGGGCGGGTGAGCCGCGGGATCGAGGCGGCGCAGGCCGACCTTGCCGCGAGCGAAGCCGACGCGGAGGCAGTGCGGGTTCTGGTCGTCGCCGACACCACGCGCGCCTACGCCGATGCCGCATCCGGCGCCGAGCGGCTCCGCGTCGCGCGGGAGATCGTGGAACTGATGGACCAGTCGCTCGCGCTCACCCGCAAACGCTACGAGGCCGGACTGGAGAGCGGTCTCGCCGTCGCCCGCATCGCCACGCTGCGCGACCAGCGCGCCGCCGAAATCCCCTCGCTGGAGGCCGCGCGTGCCGCCGCCCTGTTCCGCCTCGCCACCCTGACCGGGCGTGCGCCCGCGGACCTCCCTCCGATCGCCGGAGAGCGCAGCATCGTGCTCGAGATCGAACAACCGCTGCCGGTCGGCGACGGAGCGCAGCTTCTCGCGCGGCGACCCGACGTGCGCGCGGCCGAGCGGCGCCTTGCCGCCGCCACGGCGCGGATCGGGGTCGCGACCGCCGATCTCTATCCGCGCATCACCTTCGGCGCTTCGGTCGGATCGACCGGGCCCGACATCGCCGACATCTTCACCGGCGGACCGCTACACTGGCTGCTCGGCCCGCTGCTGAGCTGGACGTTCCCCAATCAGGAACCGGTGCGGGCGCGGATCGACGCGGCCGAGGCCGACAGCAAGGGCGCGCTCGCGGCGTTCGACGGCGCCGTCCTGACCGCGCTGGAGGAAACCGAGACGGCGTTGTCCAATTACGCTCGCGCCATCGAGCGCCGCCGGGCCCTCCAGTCCGCCAGCGAAGCCGCGGAGAAGGCCTTCCGCATCGTCCGCGCGCAGCAGCGCGAAGGCCGGGTCGACTCGCTCGAACGGCTGGACGCCGAGCGCACCCTCGCGGAAACGCGCGCCCAGCTCGCCGCGCAGGATGCCGAGGTGTCGCGCGCCCAGATCGACGTATTCCGCGCGCTGGGCGGTGGCTGGGCAGCGGATCAGGGGGCATAGCTCGCGAGAGAGTTGCCGCCGCGGACCCGCTGCCGGATTGGCGTATTCAGTTCTTCCCGAACAGCTTGCCTGCGAAGCCCGCGATATCGTCGAACGGATTGCCGTCATGATCCTGATCGAGGATCTGGGTGAAGCGCGCCAGCGAGCCCTCCCCGCCGATCTGCTCCACGATCTGCTGGAGAACGCCTGCATCGAGCCCCGTCTGCTGCGCAGCGAGGCTGATGGTGTCGCCATCCTCGTGATGCGCGGCGCCGAGCGCGGCAATCGCCTGCTCCGCCTGGGCCGGGTCGATGCCGAGCTTTTCGGCCATGTTGGTGACCGTGGGATGGTTATGCGCCGCGCCGAGCAACTGATCGAAAAGGGCCATTGTAATCCTCCTGCTGGTTGATCCGTCCACGCGCGATTGTACGCGCGCCAGCCTGAAACGAAAGGCCCCCGCTCCGGTTTCCCGGGGCGGGGGCTCTCCTCTCCAACTGGTAATCGAATTTTCCATATCTCCGAACGGGGGAGTTCAGATATTCCGGTCTTGCCGTCCTCCAATCACGCAGCCACCGGCGCGTTGGGGGCGGCGTCGCGGACACCCTGATCGACGTGATCGGCGAAGGGCGCGAAGTTGTCGATGAAGAGCTGCACCAGCTTCTGCGCGGTGCGGTCGTATTCTTCCTTGTCCGCCCAGGTCGAACGCGGGTCGAGGATCGCGCCGTCCACGCCCGGCACATTCACCGGTACATCGAAGCCGAAGTTCGGATCCTTGCGGAATTCAGCCTGGTTGAGGCTGCCGTCGAGCGCGGCGTTGAGCAGCGCCCGCGTCGCCTTGATCGGCATGCGGCTACCGGTGCCGTACTTGCCGCCGGTCCAGCCGGTGTTGACCAGCCAGCACTGCACCCCGCCTTCGGCAATGCGCTTCTTGAGCAGGTTGCCGTAGACGCTCGGGTGGCGCGGCATGAAGGGCGCGCCGAAGCAGGTGCTGAAGGTCGCCTCCGGCTCGGTCACGCCGATCTCGGTGCCGGCGACCTTAGCGGTGTAGCCCGAAAGGAAGTGATACATCGCCTGATCGGGCGTCAGCCGCGCGATCGGAGGCAGCACGCCGAAGGCGTCCGCCGTCAGCATGATGACGTTGCTCGGCGGCGGGCCCATGTTCTCTTCACTCGTATTCGGGATCGAGCTCAGCGGATAGGCGCCGCGGGTGTTCTCCGCGAGGCTGTTGTCGTCGAGGTCGATCTCGCCGTTCTCGTCCATCACCACGTTCTCGAGCACGGTGTCGTCCATCCGCGTGGTGGCGAAGATTTCCGGCTCCGCCTCGGGATTGAGGCGGATCATCTTGGCGTAGCAGCCGCCTTCGAAATTGAAGACGGCGGTGTCCGACCAGCCATGTTCGTCGTCGCCGATCAGCGTGCGGCTGGCATCGGCGGAAAGCGTCGTCTTGCCGGTGCCCGAAAGGCCGAAGAACACCGCGCTCTTGCCGTCGGAACCGATGTTGGCGCTGCAATGCATCGGCATCACGCCCTGCGGCGGCAGGAGATAGTTGAGGATGCCGAACACGCTCTTCTTCATTTCACCCGCGTATTTGGTGCCGCCGATCAGGACGAGCTTTTCGGACAGGTTGACCGCGATTACCGTCTCGCTGCGCGTGCCGTGGCGCACGGGATCGGCGCGGAAGCCGGGCAGGTCGATGATGGTGTATTCGGGCACGAAGCCGTCGAGCTCGGCCTCGGTCGGGCGCACGAGCAGCGTGCGGATGAACTGGTTGTGCCACGCGAGTTCGTTGATGACGCGCACATTGACGCGATATTCAGGCTGCGAGCCACCGAACAGATCGGCGACATAGAGCGTGTCCTTGTCCGCCACGGCGGCGAGGAAATCCGCCTTGAGCGCCGCGAAATGCTCGGGTGTCATCGAGGCGTTGTTGTCCCACCACACGGTGTTCTCGGTCTCGGCGTCGCGAACGGTGAACTTGTCCTTCGCGCTACGGCCGGTGTGCTTGCCGGTTTCCACCACCAGCGGACCATGCTTCGCCCGGCGCCCTTCGCCCCGTGCGAGCGCGGCTTCGGTCAGCTCGGCCGAGGAAAGGTTGGCATGAACGGTGGCGCGGGTTTCGATACCCTGGCTCGAAAGCGGGTGGGACAGCGGGATGCTCACTCTAATCTCCTGGTCGCACCGGAAGCTCCCCGCCCGGGGCGCCGCCGGCGATTCGCTCGCATACGAATGCACGGAATGCTTCCTCGCGCATAATGGCGCGGTGCCACGGCGTCAAACGCCGAACCTGCCGCCACGCGTTGTCTCGCCGCGCGGAAGCGTCTAACCGTCTGATCGAACGCAATGCCTGACGACGGAGGCGAAATGGCTGAGGCGGAGCGGTCTCGATCGGGCGCGGAGAAGATCATCGCTCTGGTCGACGACGACCGCAATATCCTGACCACGGTTTCGATCGCGCTGCAGGCCGAAGGCTATGCCACGCGGCTCTATTCCGATGGCGAGACCGCGCTCAAGGCCTTACTCGAAAGTCCGCCCGATCTGGCCGTGTTCGACATCAAGATGCCGCGGATGGACGGCATGGAACTGCTCAATCGCCTGCGCCGCCATTCGACCCTGCCGGTGATATTCCTGACCAGCAAGGACGACGAGCAGGACGAGGAAGCGGGGCTGGAACTGGGGGCGGACGACTACATCGCCAAGCCGTTCAGCCTGCGCCTGCTGCTCGCGCGCATCCGCGCGATCCTGCGCCGGACCGAGCTGCGCGGCGACGACGCCGAACGCGTGGCGGGCGCGGATGATGAACCGGGCGAGCCGCTCGTCCGCGGACGCCTGACGATGGACCCGGCCCGCCATCATGTGACCTGGGACGGCCGGCCCGTCTCGCTGACGGTGACCGAATTCCTCCTGCTCGAAGCGCTCGCCGCGCGGCCGGGCGTCATCAAGTCGCGCAATTCGCTGATGGACGCGGCCTATCCCGACGACGTGTTCGTCGACGACCGGACGGTCGACAGCCACATCAAGCGCATGCGGCGCAAGTTCCGCGCCACCGATCCGCAGTTCACCGCGATCGAGACGCTCTACGGGGCCGGCTACAGCTTCAACGATGGCTGACAACTTTCGCGAGAGGATCGATGCGCGGCTCGACCGGCTGAGTTGGTCGCGGCGGCTGTCGCTCACCACGCGCATCCTGGCGGTCAACCTGCTGCCGCTGGCGCTGCTGGGCGGCGGGATTTTCTATCTCGACACCTACCGCAAGCAGCTCCTCTCCGAACGCTACAAGCTCGCACGGATCGAGGCGCAGATCACAGCCGAGGCGCTGGCCGGTGCCTCGCGCAAGCGGCAGGAGGCGTTGCTGATCCAGATCGGCAAGGAACAGCACATGCGGCTGCGCATGTTCGATGCCGAGGGCTTGCTGTGGGCCGACAGCTTCGAGCTCGACGAGCCGGCGTTCACCTTCGACAAACCGGGCGACGATCCGTTCTCGATCGAATTCGCCCGGATGCTCGACCGCTGGGTCGACACGATCGTCGGCGCCGATCCGATCCCGGACTATATCGAGCCGGAAGAGACCATCGCCGACGCCTGGCCCGAGTTGGCGCGTGCCCGGGAAGAGGGACTGTCGCAGATTCAGCTCCGCGATGCGCCCGACGGGACGCCGGTGATCAACGCCGCGGTGCCGGTCGGCCTCAACGGGGTGACGCTGCTGACCACGCGCAACGCGGTCGACATCACCGACAAGGTCCGCGAGGCGCGCTCGACGCTGGGCATCGCGGTGTTCTTCGCGTTGCTCGGCTCGATCTTCCTCTCGCTCTACCTCGCGCGCACGATCGTGCGGCCGCTCCAGTCGCTGGCGCGCGCCGCGGTGCGCGTGCGGCTCGGACGCGAGCGCGAGGTCGAGGTGCCGCGCCTGCCGGACCGGCGCGACGAGATCGGCTCGCTCGCCCGCGCGGTTTCCGACATGACCGATGCGCTGCGCCTGCGCATCGACGCGGTCGAGCACTTCGCGGCCGATGTCGCGCACGAGATCAAGAACCCGCTCGCCAGCCTGCGCAGCGCGATCGAATCGCTGGGCAAAGTCGACGATCCCGAACTGCGGCAACAGCTCACCGGTATCGCCGCACACGACATTCGCCGGATCGATCGCCTCGTCACCGAAATTTCCGACGCCAGCCGGGTCGACGCCGAGATCTCGCGCGCGACGTTCGAGCGTTTCGATCTCGCCGACCTCGCCGCCGCGATCATCGCCGCGCGGGAGGACCGTTCGGAGAACGAGGAACGCCGGGTCGAGCTCAGTCGGCCGATGGGCGGCGCGCAGGTGATGGGCGTGCCGCTGCGGCTCGAACGGGTGATCGAGAACCTGCTCGACAATGCGGTATCGTTCTCGCCCCCGGGCGGCGTGATCCAGGTCGGCATCACCGACGGCGACGACAATCGCGTGGAGCTGTCCGTCTGCGACGAGGGCCCGGGGATTCCCGAGGATTCGCGCGAGAAGGTGTTCCAGCGCTTCCACTCCGTGCGCCCCGATGCCGAGGCGTTCGGCGACCACAGCGGGCTCGGCCTCGCGATCGCGCGCACGATCGTCGAGGCGCACGGCGGCACGCTCCACGCGTGCGCTCGGCCCGACGGTCTTCCGGGCGCATGCCTCGTACTCAGCCTCCCTACTGCGGCGGGTTCGCGGCGGTGAGCGAACCCAGGCTCCACCAGGCGACATGCGTGGCCATCGCGGGCCGCGCCGTGCTGATCGAAGGCCCCCCGGGCGCGGGCAAGAGCGGCCTCGCGCTCGGCCTCATCGATCGCGGCGCGGTGCTGGTCGGCGACGACGGCGTGGCGCTGGAACGGCGCGGCGAAACCCTTTGGGCCATGCCGCCGCCGAACATCCGCGGCCTGCTGGAAGCGCGCAATCTCGGCCTGCTGACATTCCCTGTCACCGAGGCGCCCGTCGCGCTGCGTCTCGTGCTCGATCCCGATGCGCCGCGGTTCGTCGAACGCGCCGATCTCGGCACGATCGAGGGCGTGCCGATCCCCTTCCTCGCTTTCGATCCGCGGATCGCTCCCGCGCCGGTGCGCGCCGAACTGGCCCTGCGCACCTATGGCCTGCACCCTTCGGGGACGTCTCCGGGCTGACCCTCTTTCTTTCGCGCGCGCGAAAGCCCACACCTCACCCATGGCCGATGATTCGCCCGACAACCGCCAGCACATCCTGCTCGTCACCGGACTTTCCGGTGCGGGCAAGACGACTGCGCTACGCGTGCTCGAAGACCTTGGATGGGAAGCCATCGACAACTTCCCGATCCGCCTGCTTGGCCGCCTGATCGGCGGCGCGGCCGATGGCCCGCGCCCCTCGCTCGCCATCGGTTTCGATTCGCGCACGCGCGGGTTCGTCCCGCGCGAGATCATGGCGAAAGTGAAGGAGCTTGCGCAGCGCCCCGACCTGGTCGTCACCACACTGTTCCTCGACTGCAACAGCAGCGAGCTGGAGCGCCGCTACAACGAGACGCGCCGCCGCCATCCGATGGCCGCCGGGCGCCCGGTGCGCGTCGGCATCCAGGCGGAGCGCGAGCTGCTCGAGCCGCTGCGCCGCTGGGCCGACGCGGTGGTCGATACCTCCGACTTCTCCAGCAACGATCTGCAGCAGGCGATCCGCGGGCAATTCGCCGGCAGCGCGCCGAGCGAGATGGCGGTGATCGTATCGAGCTTCGGCTTCGCGCGCGGCACCCCGCCGCTCGCCGACCTCGTGTTCGACATGCGCTTTCTCGACAATCCGCACTGGGTTCCGGACTTGCGCGAGCAGACCGGGCTCGACAGTGCGGTCGGCGAACATATCGAGCGCGACGCGAACTTCGCGCAGGTATTCAAGCAGATCGGCGATCTCGTGCTCACGCTGCTCCCGCGCTACGCCGCGCAGGGCAAGAGCTATGTCAATATCGCCTTCGGCTGCACCGGCGGGCGCCACCGTTCGGTTTACACGGCGGAGAGGTTCGCACAGGTCTTGCGCGACGCGGGATTTTCGCCCACGGTCATCCATCGCAATCTGGGATCGCGCGCGGCCGACGAGATCGAAGGCCCGCAATGAGACAACGCCCTGTGGCTACGGTTCGCATGCCCCACTCCCTCCATTTCGGACGAAGCGCTTCCGCATGATCGGCGTCATTCTGGTCACCCACGGCCACTTGGCCGAAGAGTTCGTCCGCGCGATGGAGCATGTCGTCGGCCCGCAGGAGGCGATCGCCACCGTCTGCATCGGGCCGAGCGACGACATGGAACAGCGGCGGCGGGAGATCGCGCAGTCGATCAAGAAGGTCAACGACGGCAGCGGCGTCGTCGTGCTGACCGACCTGTTCGGCGGCACCCCGTCGAACCTCGCGATCTCGCTGCTGGAAGCGGGCAAGGTGGAGGTCATCGCCGGGATCAACCTGCCGATGCTGATCCGCCTCGCTGGGGTGCGCAAGTCGCTCGGCGTGACGGAGGCGGTGCGCGCCGCGCGCGACGCCGGACGGACATATATCACGGTCGCTTCCGAGCTGCTCGGCCAGCACGCGAAAGCGTGCTGATGCCGGCGCGCGAGGTAC
>Ga0164243_10015486_pt1 | contig 10537 bp, 12 predicted proteins | sample OricompcompostOP_FD_108781 | JGI IMG/M metagenome (GOLD analysis project Ga0164243, IMG submission 108781) | Organic Plus compost microbial communities from Emeryville, California, USA - Original compost - Organic plus compost (OP) | ecosystem: Engineered > Solid waste > Mixed feedstock >...
GACGACGCGCTGGCGGATGCTGGCGACGATGCCCGCGAATTGGCGCGCTTACGCGCAGCTCTTGAAAAGAAGACGAAGCATCTCTCCAAACACGACGGCGAGACGGTCGGTCTGCAATGCGAATGGCTCAAAGACGGCGTGCTGCACCATTTCGAGCACGACGAAGCCGAGTGGTACGACGAATTCGTCGCCATCACGTATGAGATCGCCGAGCAGCAAGAGCGAGCCGCCGTGCAAGAAGCGTCGGCAGAGTCCGACGCCGAAGACAAGCGATTGCGGGCGCTCGGCGAGCAGCTAGCCCGGCATCCGCGCTTTGCCGAAGCGAACAGCGACGCGCGCCGCCGATTCGTCGCCGCTCAGCTCTTCCCAAACGAAGAAGCCGTCGGCATGATCGTCGAGTACGCCGACATGCTCTATTGGTGGGATGTCGAGCCGAAGGAACGCGAGCAGACCGCGAAGCAGGTCCGCAAGCTCTACGATTCCGGCATGACCATGCGCGCGATCTCAGGGAAGTTGAACATCTCAGCAGACAGGGTGAGTAAGCTGCTCGCGATGACAGAATAGACGCGACAGCAATGAACACGGCGATTCGGTGAGCGCACACGAAGGGACAGAAAATGGTTGACCGCGATACGGTTGCGAAGGAACTAAAGGCGCGCGGTTTCCACAGCTTCGGGCAGGTGACAACCTTCAAGGGCTATCGACCCGATGCGTCGGGCGAACAGCGCCGCGTCACCGTCGAAGTGTGGGAAACGCTGAACGACGACATGCCGCGCTATTGGATCGAAGCACGCGACGAAGACGGGCGCGAAGCCACGGGCAACGGGAACGACAGTCTTGCGCTCGCGTTGCAAACGCTCCACTGGCAGGACCTGGACCGAGATAAATGATCCAGCCGACAAAGCGACTGACGATACCTGCGCGACCGCAGGTCAACAGACGTGCGGTCGCGCGGCTGCGACGCTGGCGAGCTAGCTAGCTACGCTGTTCTCGCGTGATGTAGTTGATGGCGGAGAAAGCGTAAGCCGAAAGCAAGCACAGCCCGTCGTTCTCGACGCTGTAATAGCGGCGGTCGCGTCCAACCGCTGAGCGGTCCTGCAACGCAGCAAGCAGCTTCTCTTGCGACCCGCCCAATGTCCAAAGACTCAGGTCAACAACGTCGCCGATCCGCTCTTGAAGTAACGAAAAGATGGTGCCGTTGTCGATATGATCTTTGGCTTCCTGATAACTGATTGAACCGAACTTCCCCGCATCAAGAGCGCCAGCCATCTGATAGCCAAAGCTAATCAGATACGAAAGCGTCTCTTTGTTATCCCATTTCTCAGTCACCGCAGTCGTCCCTTCAAGCGAGCGCGCTTGCGCCGAACCGCACAATCAGCGTCTTGCAAGTTTATCGACTCAACTGCCCTTTTGCGCGCTCTGCTCGGCGAGCGCCCGCTTGTACCACGCGGGCACGCCGGGCAATGGGTCGTCGGCATCCTGCGGCGCGTTCGGGTCGGTCACGGTGTAGCTGCTGCCCTTCACCTGCTCGCCGAACCACGCGGCGAGCGCGACCGCGAGCACGAGATCGTCATGCGCGCCTTCCCGCCATTCGTCGCCCGCGCCGTAGCTGTCGTGACCGAGCGCGCTGATTGTCACCTTGAAGTTGTGCAGTTCGTCGGCGAGCGTCTGTGCCAGCGGAAGCGCGGTCGGAATCTTCAGCCGCCGTGATTCGAGCAAGAGCGCGACGGTCGTCACGAGATCGCGCTTCGGAATGCGGTAGCTGTTCACGTCGCGGCTCACCTTGTCGCCGCCCGTGATCGTGACCGCCTTCGGCGAGAGCCCGCGCGCCTTCAGCATGTCCGTGACCGCCGAGCCGACGCCGGTCTCGTCTACGGCGAGCAGCGCGCCGCGCATGAGCGGAAGCCGCATCAGTTGCGTCGTCTTATTCGCGACGGCTTCGTAGCTCTCTTGCCGCACACGGTCAAGCTGTTTGACCGTGTAGACGTTGACATGCTGAAGGCGAAAGCTGCCGGGCACCGGGTCGCGCTGCTCTCGTGACCGTTCCAGTACGGCGACCGCCGTGAAGTCGCGCTTCTTGCCGAGATCGAGACCCGCGAAGAGCGTCCCGCTCATCTCAAAAGACCTTCCCCATGACGAAGGGCGCCGCTTCGTCGTCGAGCGCCGCTTCAACGTCGTCGTGCCCGAATACCGTGTCGTCGCTCTCGAAGAACTGACACAGGTACTCTTGCTGAAACCACCATTCGCCGATTCGCTCGCGCTCTCGGTCAAGCCACGCGCGCGGGATGCGCGGGCAGTCGTATGCCGTCACCTTCGCTCGGTGCCAGTCGTCGCCGCCTTCGGTCCATTCTCGAAAGAAGAAGCCGCGCTTGCCAAACGGCGTCGAGAGCAGGACGATGCGCCCGCCGCTGACGGCGAGCATCGGCCGCACCGCCTGATAGAGCGCGTCGGGTACACGGCTCGCTTCGTCTACCAGGAGCAGCGCCGCGCCGCTGAAGCCGCGAATCGTGCTCTCTTTGCCCGGCAGGCTGACGATGCGCGAGCCGTTCGCCAATTCGAGCCGAAGGGCCGACTCTTCGGCGGGCTTCGTCACGTCGCCGCTGAGTGCGCCGTACGTGTCCCGAATCTTTCGGTAAAGCTCCTGCGACTGCCGTAAGGACGGCGAGAGCACCAGCACGAGCGAGCCCGGCACGTACGCCGCTTGATGGGTCGCCAGCGCCGCCGAGACCGTTGATTTGCCCGACTGCCGAGACGCGAGCATGATGACCTGACGAGCGTCGGTCCTGAGCAAGTCGGCTTGCCACGGGTCGGGCACGATGCCCGCCCGCGTTGCCAGCGCGGCCGGGTCAAGCGCGAGCGCGAGATCGGTCGCGATCATCGCCCGTCGCCAATCGCGAGCAGGCGCGTCGAGACCGCCGTCCGTGCGTCCGGGTAGGGACGCAGCGCGTCGAGCAGCGCCGTCCGCACCGCTGCCCATTCCGGCGACACGAGCACGTTCACTTGCGGCCGGTCGTCAAGCTCGCCGAGCAGCTTCGCCAGTAGCTCGACGCAGCTACGGGCTTCCCGCACCGCCGACAGCGCGACGTTCAGGCTGCCTGCGGCTTCGGCGGTTGCGAGCACGCCGAGCGCCTTCACCTGTAGGAAGCGCACCTGAGCGAGCAGGTCGTCGGCGGCGACGGTCTCGGCGCCGGCAGCCTTCGCCAGCGCCGTGACGGTATGCCCGTCTCGCTTGTGGCGATTGAGCGCGTCTTCGGATACCGCGAACATCCGCGCTATACCGCGCATCGGCTCGCCCGACACGAGCGCCGCGTCGATTGCCGCCCGCTCAGGATGGGAGCAAATGGTGCAAACGCGCGGCATGACTTAGTTATCCCACCGCTTCACGTCGCCTTCGGTCTGGAACGGGAATAGGTGCGTTCGCCGGTACTCTTCCTGCTGTCGCTTGCTCGCATCGCGTTCAACCGCGCCCGCCCGCATCAGGAGATCGGTCGCGCGACGGTTGACCGGCTCAAAAGCGGGATCGGCGAGCCGTTCGGCGATGACGCCGAGCAGCCGCTTCAATTCCGCCTTCTCGCGAGCGGCCGGGTCGGGTCGAAAGTTGCCGATTTCGGACGCGGCGGGCGCGAGCCGTTTCGGCAGGAATCGGCTATAGGCGAACATCTTCGCCCGGTCGTTGCCGACGACGGCGCTGCGAATCTCGCTCACGAGATCGCGGATGGCGAGATCGCGGCAGGCGGCTTCGGCAAACGGTGCGAACGCGCCCGCTTCGACAAGCTCGCCACCCGACAGCTTCGCGCGGGCGGTTTGCGTCGCGGTCTTCACGCCGCGCGCCCGGCTGCCGACGGCTTCGGCGAGCTTCGTCGCCGCTTCTTCGGCTTCGCGCAGCGCGCCGCCGTACTGCTCTTCCAAGCGCTCGCGCACTTCGGCAATGTCGGCGTTCACGCCGTTGACGACGTGTGCTTCGTAGGCTCGCCGCGCGGCGGCAAGCTCGCGTTCGGCAATGTCGAGACGGTCAGAATCCTGCCGGAGCAAGCGGGTCTGTTCGTCGAGCGGTAGGGTCGTCGGGACAATGTCGTCGAGCATTTCGGTCTCCCGTGTCATAAGGGTTGGTCGGTACCTGTGCTGCTCTCTCGCCGCGCAGCGGGCGTTCTAGCGCGTTCTACGCGGCATCGCGGTGGCTCCTTTCTTCGGATCGCATCGCCGAGATGCGGGCGGCTAAGCATTCGACGCTCGGCAGCACGACGACTTCGCCCGGCATCGGATCGCCGAGCGCGTACCGCGCCGCCCGGCCGCGCCGGGTCTCTTCGTTCTTCAGGTAGCCGCGTTCAAGCGCGACCTTCGCGCGGCGCGATGCCGACGACTTGTCGAGACCGAGCCGCTTCGCGAGCGCGGTGACGGACACGTTGCCGACGGCGAAGAGCGTCGGTTCGGCGTGCGGGTTCGCCTGCGTCGAGACGAGCGAAGCGACCGCTTCGACCGTTTCCCGCACGCTCGGCGGTACGCTGCTCTCAGCGCCTTCCGCGATCACGTCGGCGACAAGCTCGGCAACGGCCGCATAGTCGGCGAGCGTGGCGACAATCCGGTCGTCGTCGAGCCGCGCCCTTTGCGCCTGATGCAATAGCGCGTGCGTGCGGATGAGCGACAGGACCGCGCCGAAGTCGCGCCGCAAGCGCACGGCGACGGGCGGCACCATGTCGGCGAGCGCGGTCGCGAACGGGACCGATACCCGGTGCTCGGAGTCGGTCAGCCACGCTTGCAGCGCGTGCCAGCGCGTCAGGTCAACCGGCTCGCGCTCGGATTCATCGGCGAGCGCGTAGAGAATCGCCTTCGTTTGTGCCGGATCGTCCGAGACGGGAATCGAGAGCAGGCGGGTTTCGTTCTCAGGATGCAGGCTCGCCGCCGTCGTCGTGACAATCAGATTGGTCGGACCTTCGCGCTCGATGAGCTTTGCTTCGAGCCCTGCGGCCGTCTTCTGCACGGTCTCGTAACGAATGCAGCCTTCCGAGAGCAGAGAACGAATCAAGTACGTCTGAAAGTCGCCCGCCATGCCTGCGGCTTCGTAGAGCATCAACGTGCGGTGCTTTAGCGGCTCTTCCGAATAGGCAAGCGCCCGCTCGCTCATGGACGTAAGCGCGTAATAAGCGTCAGTCGGGAAGAAGTCGGCGGTCTTCTGCGCGAGATTCGACTTGCCCGCCGATGACGGGCCCTTGACGACCGCCGAGACCGGCTTCGCGAGCAGGCGACTCGTCAACACGAGATAGAGCAGCTTCGCCGCCCGCTCTTCGCCGACTAGTCCGGTGCGGCGCAGGTCGGTAACGAACGCGCCGAGAATGTCGGGCACTTGCGCGAGCGGGCCGCAGAGCTTCCAGGAGTCGCGCAGGCGCGCGTCTTTGTCGGCTAACTCGGCTTCTTCAAACGGGACCGACGACGCGAGCGCCGCGCCGAAGCGCTCCTTAAAGCGCTCAGGGTCGTCGATATGCAGCGCCGACGGGTCTTTGAAGCCGTCGAGATGCACGAACCGCACGCGGTCGCTGATTTCCGAGTCGGCGAGCCGCTTCGCCATCGTGCGCCCGCCCTTGTCCGGCTCGACGATGACGTAAATGGTGCCGATGCCGCCGAAGTGTTCGGCGTCGCGATCTTCTCTCCAGTTCGATGCGCCCGGTAAGCCGACAGCAGGATAGCCATAGAGACCAAGAGTCTGAGCGTCGGACTCGCCTTCGACGATGATGACCGTACCGACTTGCCGCGCCTTTTCGATATTCTGAAGACCATAAAGACAAGGCTTCGCGCGCTTTTTCCAACGGAAGCGAAGCTCGCCGTCAAGGGAACTGCGATAACGCTCGGCGACTTCGTTGCCGTCCGAATCGAAGTAGGGAATGCACAAGAAGTAAGATCGCCCGCCCGATTGGTTAGGCGAAGACCGCTCGGATAGACCCCATTTTCGTACTAGGTACTCGACGGGCAGCTTCTTAGCTACGGCATATTGCGCGAGCGTCAGCCCTTCGTTCGGGCCGTCGCTCGCCTTCGTGCGCCCCTTCCGCTCCCCACGCACGTCGGCAGGCTTCAGACCGGCTTTCGCGAGCACCGCCTTGTGCTCGCAGCCCGCGTGACACTTCAGCAGGACGCGGCCGTTTTCCCCCTTCGCGATGCTCAGGCTGTTCGCCGTGTCGTCGTGTGCCGGGCACAGCGCGGTACCCGACTCGCCATCACTCGACGGCGTGAAGTTGCGGAAGCAGGCGGCGACTTGCTCAAAGGTCATCGCGGGCGCATCCCGCGAAAGCCGGACAGGATGCGGCCGTCGCGCGTGTAGCGGATCGGGAAGCGGCGGCGTGGGATAGGTGCGGATTCGATCTCGACGAGCCGATAGTCGGCTTGTCTAAGCGGCGAGTCTTCGGCGATGCAATGCGCGACGCGGTAGGGCGTTTCGTCGGTGCCGGGCGTCGGTCTGCCGTGCCGGTGCCACTTGTCGCACCACGGGCACCAGAAGCGCAGCGAGTGCCCGTCAGCCGTCGGCTCGGCGAAGACGGCGCGGATTCGCCGCCCGTTTGGCAACGTGTCGGTCTCACTTGTCGTCATCGTGCTCTTCTGCCTGTCTGCGCTCGACGCGCCGCGCGATCTCGCCGAGCACGAGCACAAGCCCCCACAACGGCGACCGTTCGGCGGGCTCGCTCGCTTCCGTCTCATTCGGTTGTGTTGCCGAATCAACGAGCATAAGAGAGCCCTAACGCCGAACCGAGAGCGACCCGCGCCGCTCTGATTCGAGAGTAGGGCTGTAGAAAGTGGCTCGCCGTAACAGGAAGGCGGAAGCCCTATTGTTCGGTTAGACAGTGCTCAGATTGACGCCGATTCGACGCGCGAGCCTATGAACGGCGATCCGTACCGCATCTTCGTTCGTGCGGTCATCCTTCCTGCCTTCGTTCCAGCTTCGTGCGATGACGGGAAAGCTGTCGCCGTAGGCGAGCCTTTTGTAGAGCCATTCAACGTGCGTTTCACGGCGATGCGGTGTGTCGGCAAAGACGTACCCAGCCGCTCGGTGCTCGGCTTCGATGCTATCGAGTAGCTTCGCTAGTTCTGCTCGGTAGCGCGCTTCGACTTCGGCGCGCGAGTCGAACGTCGGATCGTAGGTGACGGTCAGGGTCGCGCGGGTGGATGCGGGCGGCACGAGCGCCCCCGACACGACGCCGCTTCCGAAGCCGTGCGCTTCGGCGTCGGTCGGCTCTTCGCCGTCCTGCCAATCGAGAAAGCGCGGAAACAGCCACGCATGCAGCGCATGCAACCCGGCCGGTTCGTCGCTGACGACTGGCAGCCTGTCGAGCTTCCAGCGGGCCGCGAAGTCGGTCACGGCCGTGATGTACCGCGCGTCTCTCCGAAGCGCGGTCGCCGCCGTTGCCCATCCATCGGGCTGCGCGCGGGTCGTGATTTGGTCGCCGAGCGCGCCGAGAAGGCGAGCGGCTAGCTCGACAAGCGCCGCGCGAAAGCGCTCGTCTCGGCGGTATTCGTCGAGCAGCGCGGCAAGGTCTGCGGCGTTCGCTTCGTCGGGCAGCGTCGCGGCAGGCGGTCCCGGCTCGACAGTGTTTGTCCGCTGCCGCGACGGCTCGCGTTCCTGCTTCGGTGCCCGCACGCTCCATCCCGGATGCAGGCGGCTCGATTCGTCTAGACTCGTCATTGCGCTCGACTCTCTTACCAGTCAGTCGCCACCGCCCGGCCGTTCCAGCGGCGCGGGCGGTTTCACGTCCTAGGCTACGTCAGCCATATCGAAAGTGTTGCTCTGTTGCGCGGCTGTTGCGCCGCCGTTGCAACGGTTTACGGTGTCGAATCCCGCGTAGTTCTGCGGTTTTTCGGCAACTGTTGCACTGTTGCAGTCGAGCGGCAGGGTAAGCACGCTTACGCTCAGACGGTCATCGAACCTTTCGCCATTCGTGGCGAAAGCCCTGGAGCTCATCGTCGAAGTAGCGAAGATATGTTTCGACATGCCAAGTCTTGAATCGGGCGTCACGCCGGACTTTGCTCCAAGACGCGAACGGGACGAAAACATTGTGAAACATCGTCACGACACCTTGGAACGCTTGGTCCGCTTCTTCGCACTCAACCGGTGGTAGCTCGCCACTACCCGCTTGTCGTGAAACCGTTAGCGCCCTGGCTTCTAGTTTCTGCATCTGATCGCTGAATTCGGCTTCAGTCGCCGACCCGCCCTGCCACGCCGCGTACAGCGCGCGGGCGCGATCGATTTGTTCTTCGATCGTTGGAAGCAGAGACTCGACTCGTTTCGCCCATTGCTGCTTAGATTCGTGATTGAAGAGCTGCCGACGACTTTCATACCCGTCGTTCCAATCCAGCGCTATGTCACCGATGCGCTCACTTGCGGGCCATTCCGACGGCTTAAACTCTTCGGGAAGGTCCGGACTGATCCACTGGGCGCGGCAAATCCAGTTAGTCTGCTGAAGATCGCTCAGGTCCGGGTACACGAATAAGAACACGCAATCGGCATCGCTCTTTCCGAACCGCGCTTCAGTAAGGTCGTTGCGGTAATAGTCACTTTGCCGAAGCTCCCAGGTAGCGAGCTTGACGACTTCTCGGATAGCCGGTTTCGAATAGTGTGGATCAGTGAGCACATTCGCCCGATATCGCTTGGCTCCAGCATGGCTAACGTCTTTGTGGTCTAGAAGGGAGTACCGGAAGTCTTCGTATAACTTGATCGTAAGCTCTACCGGTTCATCGGCAGATCTTCCGCAGTTTGGACACCGGCCCGACTCGAATGCCGACCCGTCATTTGGGCATACCTTCTGGTAAGCGATGAACAGCCGCGCCACGTCAACGGCATCGACAATCATGTAGTCAGCGTTTGCGTCTTGCGCCACCGTAATTAGGTCTCGTTTGATGTCGTCTTGGATTTCACCCACTGCCAAAAGCACCATCAAGTCGACACCGTCAAGCTGCCGAAGCTCAAGCAACTGGTATCCAACAATTTTGCTGGTCACCTTAGGTGTGGACTTTCCCTTATTGACGAACGCTGCATGGCGTGGGCGATTTCCGTACGTCAGGTGTGTTGTCAAGACGTCTGCAATTTCGGTGCTTCCGTGTGCTGTATCTGTAGGATCGGGGATGATTTCACGGATGAACGGTTCAATCTGCGTTTTCTCGTTTAGCTGCTTGATCCCAGTCAGTACGTCGGCCGAAATCGCTGCTCTCGGCAGGCGAATCACCAGCTTGAATTCTTCGACGTCTTCGACGCGAATTACAGCGGTCATCGGATGGACTCCCTCATTTTTAGGGCGGCACGTGGGTTGACTTCGACGGCGTCGGGCCGAGTCAGCAACTGCGGTCGCTCTCGCGACTAAGGGTAATTCGGATGCACTCGTGCGAAACGCAAAAGTGCGCCGCAAGTTCGCGCAGCGAGCGGCCGGGCGCGATCCGCCGAAGCTCGTCATCTTGTTCGGCCGTGAGTTTGCGGGCGCGCGGCGTCTGGTAGCCTTCGCGCTTCGACTGCCCTACGTGGCGGCGTGCGGGCGCGACGGCGATGACGACAGACGTAGCGTTATGACGCAAGGATGAATTCGTTTCCCGTCGCTTCCGCTAATAGGAGCCGCCGCCCGACAACATCCGGGCGGCCTGCTGAAGAGAAGAGATGCAATTTGAGCTGTGGCGTAATCGCCGCAGCTTTTTTGTTGACAGTCGCGGCTTCGCCAAGAAACGGCGCATGCGTTCACGCGTCGCATCGATCAGCCACCCGAGCCTCCATGAGCCCAGTCACAACTCCACCGCTTGGAACAGGCGGCGGTTGTCAGTTGTCAATTGTCAGTCGTTGGCCCATGACCCACGTCGAGCACACGCCACAGCCCGCGGATTCAGTGACGATCCGAGGGGTATACCATGTGCAAATACCGTGAGTGGCCCACGCCCCCGGATAGAGAGCGGACCACGTATGGCCAGTCGGTGCCCTGGCTAGGCAGGCGAGGGCGGCGCAACAGGAAGGCGGAATCACTGTGCGAAAGGCAAACCGGGGGTTCAAGTCGCTTTCGCCCGTGCGCCAGGCTGCAGTTGTCGGGATTGCGGCCTGGCAAATATGGCTCCTGGTGGCGGCGCAACGCGACATTCACCGCACACCGGCAGACGAGGTGCGGGGGAGCAAGACCGTTTGGCGCCTGATCTGCCTCATCAATACCTTCGGGCCGCTCGCGTACTTCCGCTGGGGACATCGCACGCAGAGTGACGCCTCGACCGAAACGCTATAGATCAGGCCTCCACCGGAGTCCGGTGCGCCCGGCAGCGGTGGATACGCCGTTCACGTCGTGGAAGAGACGATTTAGTCGTGCGTTGCTGGTGACCGTCCCTGCATCCGGCTATGCACCAGATTGCCGCCCGGGATATTGCTCATCGTCTGATAGGACAGCGGCAGGCGAAAGCTGGGCCCACTTCCCCTTCCCGTCGTTCTAGATATAGTGTCTCTCCGCAAAATCCTGAATCGGCAGGAATGCTTCGAGGTAATGTCGCCTGCGCTCTTCGGTTGGTCCGGCATCGATCGCCGCCTGGAGGTGCC
>Ga0164243_10015487_pt1 | contig 10537 bp, 11 predicted proteins | sample OricompcompostOP_FD_108781 | JGI IMG/M metagenome (GOLD analysis project Ga0164243, IMG submission 108781) | Organic Plus compost microbial communities from Emeryville, California, USA - Original compost - Organic plus compost (OP) | ecosystem: Engineered > Solid waste > Mixed feedstock >...
CACCGAGGTCGGCATGCTGCACCAGCTGCGGCGGGCGGCGCCCGGCGTCGACTTCCAGCCGGTCAACGAGCGCGCCTCCTGCCGGTACATGAAGATGATCACGCCGGAGAAGCTGCTGCGGTCGCTGCGGGACGGTACCGACGAGGTGGACGTGGCGCCGGAGATCGCCGACCGGGCGCGTGCCGCGGTACGCCGCATGATCGAGATCGGCCACCCCGGCGCCGGCGAGTAGCGCTCAGCCGAGCAGGTCGTCGAGGGTGCCGTCCACCGGCCGGCCCGCGGCGGCCAGCTCCTCGGCCTGGGTGTCCAGCCGCTGGCCGACCGCGGTCAGGTTCGCCTCGGTCAGGCCGCACCGGCGCACCCCGTCGACGCTGTCCCGGAAGTACGTGCGCTGCAGCAGCCCCTGCACGACCGCCGTGGCGGTCCGCGCCTCGGCGAGCACCAGGATCGCGGCGTCCGTGTCGTACCACTCGGCCAGCCGGGCGGCGACCCCGTGCCGCGCCTTCGCCTCGCACCACGCCTCCCGCGCGAGCGTGGCGAACTCGCCGCCGCCCGCCTCCGCGAGCCGGGCCAGGTGCGCGTCGGCGAGCTGCCGGAACCAGCCCTTCGGGTCGTGCATCGGCACCGTCGTCAGGTACCGGTCGGCGACCAGCGGCCAGGACGTGGACAGCGTCCGGGCGTGCCGCAGGTACTCGTCGGCGCCGACGACACCGAGATCGACCAGTACGCCGTCCACCCGGCGCCGGACCGGCCGGGGCCCGGCGTCCGGCCGGTACGTGACGACCACCAGCTCGACCTCGCTGTGCCCGGTGTCCTCGTCGTGCGCCAGCGCGCCCTGCACGCCGACCGCGAGCACGCGCGCGGCGTGCCGGTCCAGTACCGCCTCGGTGACGGCCTCGGCCACCTGCCAGCGGGGCGAGGTACCCGCCTCATCGGTTCGCACCGGGACATCTTCCTCCCGTACGGCCGGCGACGGGGCCGATGTCGTCGTACCGCACCGGTAATCTGCGCCGCGGCGAAGGGAGTGCGATGAGCGAGCGTCAGCGAGCGAACCATGGGTGTCGTGCGTGCCTCGTCGGCGGTCTGGCGGAGGAGGAACGTCGATGAGCATCGACGCGGTGTTGTTCGACTGGGGCGGCACGCTCACCCCGTGGCTGCCGCCGGACGCGGCCCGGTGGCGGCGGATTGCCCGGCGGCTGGCGCCCGGCGACGCGGTGCGGGTGGCCGCCGCGCTGGTCGAGGCGGACGAGCAGGTGTGGCAGCGGGCCCGGTTGCAGCACCGTTCCGGTACGGTCGCGGAGATCTTCGCCGCCGCCGGCATCGAGCCGACCCCGGCCGCGTACCAGGTGTTCGCCGCCGAGATGGAGCCGACGACGTACACCGACCCGGAGGTGCCGGCCCTGCTCCGGGCGCTGCGCGAGCGCGACATCCGGGTCGGCGTGCTGTCCAACACCACCTGGACCCGGGCACACCACGAGCAGATCTTCGCCCGGGACGGCGTGCTCGACCTGATCGACGGTGCGGTGTACTCCAGCGAGATCGAGTGGACCAAGCCGCATCCGGCCGCGTTCCGGGCGGCGATGTCGGCGGTCGGGGTGGCCGATCCGGGCCGCTGCGTGTTCGTCGGCGACCGGACGTTCGACGACATCCACGGCGCCGGCAGCCTCGGCATGCGTACCGTCCTGGTGCCGCACTCGGCGATCCCGCCGCAGCAGCGCGGCCATACCGACGGGGTGCCGGATGCGGTGGTGCAGCGGCTGTCCGAGCTGCTCGCCGTGGTGGACGGCTGGCGGTCCGACCCACCGCCGGAAAATCGGGATGAGCGGTCGGCGGCGTCCACGTAGCGTCGATGCCGTGGACGAGACGATCGACGATCCCGCGGACGGCTGGTTCGGCGAGAGCGTTGCCGCCGGGTACGACGACCCCGGCGGGGCGAACGCGCCCGAGGTGGTGCGGCCGGCGGTGGACACCCTGGCGGCGCTGGCCGACGGCGGGCCGGTGCTGGAGTTCGCCGTCGGTACGGGCCGGATCGCCGCGCCGCTCGCCGCCCGCGGCGTCCCGGTCAGCGGCATCGAGCTGAGCCGCGCGATGACGGCCCGGATCGCCGACAAGCCGGGCGGCGACGCCGTGTCGGTGACCATCGGCGACATGACCTCCACCCGGGTGCCGGGCGAGTTCGCGCTGGTCTACCTGGTGTTCAACACGATCAACAACGTGACGACGCAGGACGGCCAGGTCGACGTGTTCGGCAACGCGGCGGCACATCTGCGGCCGGGCGGGCTGTTCGTCGTCGAGGTGGGTGTGCCGGCGCTGCGCCGGCTGCCGCCCGGGCAGGACACCGTCCCGTTCACGGTGACGCCGGGCGAGGCGGGCGGCGGGTACGTCGGCTTCGACCAGTACGACGTGGTCAGCCAGCAGTTCACCTCCACGCATGTGACGGTCGCGCCGGACGGTGCGGGCCGGTTCCGCCGGATCCCGTTCCGGTACGTGTGGCCGGCGGAGCTGGACCTGATGGCGCGCCTCGCCGGCATGCGGCTGGAGTACCGCTGGGCCGACTGGGACCGTTCGCCGTTCACCGCCGACAGCACCGGCCACGTGTCCGTCTGGCGCCGCACCTGACCTCGGCCGCGTACCGACTCGGGTCCGGCGGGCAGGGGGTCCCGACCTCGCGGCCCGCGGGCGGCGCGGGGTCAGGGACGGCCGGGGAACGGTACGGTCAGCGGCGTGTCGCCGGCCATCCGGCGCCACCGGGTGGCCCGTACCGCACAGTCACGCACCGCGTCGATGCCCTGGGCGCGTTGCGCCTTCGGCAGGTCGGCGAGGCCGCCGCCCCACGCCTCGGCGGTACGCTCCTCCAGGTCGACGGCGAGCCGCAACGCGCTGGCCCGGTCGGTGACCGGCCGCGGCAACCGGTACCCGGGGGCCGCCGCCACCGGCGTCACCCGCTGCCGGCTCAGCGCCAGGGTCAGCGCGTCCCGGCGGTCCCGGTGTTTCTGCCCGGCCGCCCGCGCCGCGGCCTGCTCGGCGCCGGTCAGGTGCGGCCCGAGCACGTCGTAGCCGTACACGGCGGCGTGTTCGGCGGCGAGCGCCTGCTGCAGGCGTTGCTGCGCCCGGGTCATGCCAGCGCCTCGACGTGGCTCGCGCGGCACGCGGTGATGGCGGCGACCAGGGTGGCGTACTCCGCCGGTACCGACAGAGCGCGCTGCCGGGCCCGCTGCTCGGCCTGCTTCTCGGCCTCGGACAGGGCGCGCAGGGCCGCGTCGGCGTCGGCCGGGACGGTACCCGCGGAGGGGGACGGTGCGGCGGATCCGCTCGGGGTGGCGCTGCCCAGGTGCCGCTCGATCGCCTGCACGTGCCGGTGGTGGTCGGTACGCAGCGGGGTCAGCCGCCCGGTCAGCCGCGGATGGCGACGCAGCGTGGCGTCGTACGCGGCGAGCAGCGCGAGGCTGTCCGCCCGTACCGGCAGCAGCGGGTTCGGCGCCTGCCCCTCGTCGGAGTCCCGGCACCCGGCCAACCCGGCGAGTACGGCCGCGGCCAGCCCGCCGGCCAGCACGCCGCGCCGCGGCAGGTTCGACGAAGGCATTCCCCATCCCTGGTGGTCGCGCTGCACCGGTACGTCGGTCGACCCGGTCATGGTCTCAGAGACCCTACGCCACGCGCGGGCGTCCGGCCGGACCGTGGTCGCAACCACCCGTTGGGGCCGGAACCGGGTGGTGGGCCGCTCTTTCTCGCTACCGCGGGTTACGCTTCTGGTCGAGCCGCGTTGGATGTTCTGACGCGGCCTGTAGCGGATCTGGGGACGGTCACGCCGGTACCACCAGCCGCCGGTCGAGGGGAGGTGCGGCATGGGTTCTCGCCAGCAACGTGCGGCGCGGGGCGCCAACCAGGTGCGTCAGCCGGCCGCGCGCCCCCGTGGCGGGGGTCTCGCCGCGCACGCCGAGCAGTTGCGCGCCACGGTCGGCCCGGTCGTCGAGGCCGCCGGGTACGACCTGGAGGGGCTGGACGTCTCCCGCGCGGGCCGGCGCAGCGTGCTGCGCGTGGTGGTGGACGGCGACGACGGGGTCAGCCTGGACGCGGTCGCCGAGCTGTCCCGGGCGATCTCGGCGGCGCTGGACGGCGCCGAGTCGGACGACTCGTTCGGCCCGGAGGCGTACACGCTGGAGGTGACCTCGCCGGGGGTCGACCGGCCGCTGACCGAGCCGCGGCACTCGCGCCGCAACGTGGGCCGGCTGGTGTCGGTACCGGTGGGGGAGCAGACGGTGGTGGGCCGCCTCACCGCGGCGGACATACCGGTCGAGGCCGGTGAATTGGGGGTCGAGATGGACGTTCGCGGTGCGCCGCGCCGGATCCGGTACTCCGCACTGGGCCCGGGCATGGTGCAGATCGAGTTCGGCCGGCACGGCGGTGCCGACGGCGCCGCGACCGGGGAGGAGGAGGCATGAACATCGACCTGGCCGCCCTCCGTGCACTGGAGCGCGAGCGCGACATTCCGTTCGAGACGATCCTGAACACGATCGAGACGGCCCTGCTGACCGCGTACCGGCACACCGAGGGTGCCAACCCGCACGCCCGGGTGGAGGTCGACCGGCGCACCGGCATCGCCGCGGTGTACGCGCAGGAGGTCGACGACGAGGGCACCGTGCTGCGGGAGTGGGACGACACCCCGGCCGACTTCGGCCGGATCGCGGCGATGACCGCGAAGCAGGTCATCCTGCAGCGGCTGCGCGAGGTCTCCGACGAGGTCACCTACGGCGAGTACGTCGGCAAGGAAGGCGACATCGTCACCGGCGTGATCCAGGCGCACGAGGCCCGCGCCGAGAAGGGCATCGTGGTCGTCGACCTCGGCAAGATCGAGGCGCTGCTGCCCCCGGCCGAGCAGGTGCCGGGCGAGCCGTACGACCACGGTCAGCGGATCAAGTGCGTGATCGTGCACGTGGCGAAGGGGCTGCGCGGTCCGCAGATCACCCTGTCCCGGTCCCACCCGAACCTGGTGAAGCGGCTGTTCGGGCTGGAGGTGCCGGAGATCAACGACGGTACGGTCGAGATCACCGCGATCGCCCGCGAGGCCGGCCACCGGACCAAGATCGCGGTCCGGTCCAGCGTGCCCGGGGTCAACCCCAAGGGCGCCTGTATCGGCCCGATGGGTGCCCGGGTGCGTTCGGTGATGAGCGAGCTGGACGGCGAGAAGATCGACATCATCGACTGGTCCGAGGACCCGGCCGAGTTCGTCGGGAACGCGCTGTCCCCGGCGAAGGCGCTGCGGGTCGAGGTGGTGGACGCGGCGGCCCGGGCGGCCCGGGTCGTGGTGCCCGACTACCAGCTCTCGCTCGCGATCGGCCGGGAGGGCCAGAACGCCCGGCTCGCGGCTCGGCTGACCGGTTGGCGCATCGACATCCGGTCCGACGCCGATCAGCCCGGTACGGCACCGCCCGAGGTGGCCGGGGGAGCGGTCGGCGTGGCCGATCCGGCTCGCTGAGCGACATTTCGGGTACGGGCGCGTACGTCCGGCCGATGATCACGGCCGGACGTGGGCGGGTTCTGCCTGCCCGACAGTTGGGGAGTAAGCTTGATCGCGGTACGTCGCGCGTCACCGGTCCGCACGTGTGTGGGTTGCCGGCGCCGCGCGCCAGCCACCGTTCTGCTGCGTGTCGTGGCGGTTCCGGGTCCGGCCGGTTTCCGGTTGGTTCCTGATCCGCCGCGCAGACTGCCGGGTCGGGGTGCCCACGTGCACCGTGATCCGGCATGCGTCGCGCTTGCGCAACGACGCCGGGCGTTTCGCCGGGCCTTACGGCTCGGTGCCGCGCCAGCGGTCGACGACACGCCGGTGACGGACTACGTGCGTGAGCACGCGGCAAACGGAACAGCCGACGGCACGGGTCATCCCGACCCGGCCCGAACGAACTAGGTAGGTCGACCGACATGAGCGCACGATGAAGTCACTGTGATGAACAGGCTTCGGGTGTTGCACGAGTGAGGTCGAGCGGGTCTGCCCGCCCGGCCTCAAGATGAGGAGTGCAGTGGCAGGCAAGGCCCGCGTACATGAGCTCGCCAAAGAGTTCGGTACCGACAGCAAGAGCGTGCTCGCAAAGCTGAAAGACATGGGCGAGTTCGTGAAGTCCGCGTCGAGCACGGTCGAGGCGCCGGTGGCGCGGCGGCTCCGGGACGTTCTCGCCGCGGAGCAGCAGAAGGCGGCCGGCGGTGAGCAGCAGTCGGCGAAGCCGGCGGCGAAGAAGACCGCACCGGCGAAGAAGGCGGCGGCGAAGACCCCGGAGGCACCGGCGGCGGAGAAGCCGGCGGCGAAGAAGGCGGCCCCGAAGCCGGGCCCGCGTCCGGGTCCGCGGCCCCGTCCGGCGGCGGCCAGCAAGCCGGCGAGCGCGCACGACATCGAGGTGGCGGCGGCCGAGGCGCGCGCCGCACAGCTCAAGAAGGACCAGGAGGCGGCCGTACGGGCGGCGCAGGAGGCGGCGCGCCAGCGTGCCGAGTCCAGTACCGACCAGGAGCAGCCGCCGTCCGGTGGCGCCGGTGCACCGGCACGTCCCGGTCCGCGTCCGGGGCCGCGTCCCGGCCCGCAGGCCACGCCGGGCGCGCGTCCGGGTCAGCGGCCCGGGCAGCGTACCGGTGCCCGGCCGGCGCCGCGTCCGGGCAACAACCCGTTCGGTATCGGCCAGGGCGGCGGTTCCGGTCGTCCGGCGGCCGGTTCCGGCGGCCCGCGGCCCGGTGGCGGTCAGCAGCCGCCGCGACCCAGCCCGGCGTCGATGCCGCCGCGGCCCAGTCCGTCCCAGATGCCGTCGCAGCGTCCGGCCCGCCCCGGTGGGCCCGGCGGTCGTGGCGGCGGTGGCGGTCGTCCTGGTGGTGGCGGCGGTCGTCCCGGTGGCGGCGGTGGCTTCCGCGGTGGCGGCGGTGGCGGTGGCTACCGCGGCGGTGGCGGCGGCGGTGGCGGGTACCGCGGTGGCGGTGGCGCGCCGGCCGGTGGTGGCTTCCGCGGTGGCGGCGGCCGTCCCGGTGGCGGTGGTCGCGGCCGTGGCGGTACCAGCGGAGCGTTCGGTCGGCCGGGTGGCCGCCCGAGCCGGGGCCGCAAGTCGAAGAAGCAGCGCAGGCAGGAGTTCGACAACCTGTCGGCACCGACGATGAGCTCGGGTGCGCCGCGCGGCCAGGGCCAGACGGTCCGGCTCCCGCGGGGTGCCTCGCTGTCCGACTTCGCCGACAAGATCGACGCGAACCCGGGTTCGCTCGTCCAGGAGATGTTCAACCTGGGCGAGATGGTGACCGCGACGCAGTCGTGCACCGACGACACGCTGCTGCTGCTCGGCGAGCACCTCGGGTACGACGTGCAGATCGTCAGCCCCGAGGACGAGGACCGCGAGCTGCTGGCGCAGTTCCACATCGACCTGGACGCCGACGTGGACGAGTCGCGGCTGGTGTCCCGGCCGCCGGTGGTGACCGTGATGGGTCACGTCGACCACGGCAAGACCAAGCTGCTGGACGCGGTGCGGTCCACGCACGTGGTCGAGGGCGAGGCCGGCGGCATCACCCAGCACATCGGTGCGTACCAGGTCGAGGTGGCGCACGAGGGTGAGGACCGCAAGGTCACCTTCATCGACACCCCGGGCCACGAGGCGTTCACCGCGATGCGTGCCCGTGGTGCGCAGGTGACCGACATCGTGATCCTGGTGGTGGCGGCCGACGACGGCGTGATGCCGCAGACGATCGAGGCGTTGAACCACGCGAAGGCGGCCAACGTGCCGATCGTGGTGGCGGTCAACAAGATCGACGTGGACGGCGCCAACCCGGCCAAGGTGCGGCAGCAGCTCACCGAGTACGGCCTGGTCGCGGAGGAGTACGGCGGCGACACCATGTTCGTCGACATCTCCGCGAAGTCGCGGATCAACATCGACGGGCTGCTGGAGGCGGTGCTGCTGACCGCGGACGCGTCGCTGGAGCTGAAGGCTCCGGACGACGGTGCCGCGCACGGTGTCGCGATCGAGGGCCACCTGGACAAGGGCCGCGGCCCGGTCGCGACGGTGCTGGTACAGCAGGGCACGCTGAAGGTTGGTGACTCGATCGTGGCCGGTACCGGGCACGGCCGGGTCCGGGCGATGCTCGACGAGTACAGCCGACCGGTCGAGGAGGCCGGGCCGTCCCGTCCGGTGCTGGTGCTCGGTCTGACCGCGGTGCCGGGTGCCGGTGACACGTTCCTGGTGGCCGAGGACGACCGCACCGCCCGGCAGATCGCCGAGCAGCGGGAGGCCCGCAAGCGTGCCGCCGCGAACGCGTACTCGCGTGGCCGCGCGACGCTGGAGACCCTGATGGAGCAGGTGAAGGAGGGCCAGAAGGCCACCCTCGCCCTCATCCTCAAGGGCGACGTGTCCGGTTCGGTCGAGGCGTTGGAGGACGCCCTGGTCAAGCTGGACATCCCGGACGAGGTGCAGCTGCGCATCATCCACCGGGGCGTCGGTGCGACCACCGAGAACGACGTCAACCTGGCGTCCGCCACGTCCGACTCGACGGCGACGATCATCGGGTTCAACGTGCGGGCCGAGGGCAAGGTGCGCGAGCTGGCCGAGCGCGAGGGCGTGGAGATCCGGTACTACACCGTGATCTACCAGGCCATCGAGGAGATCGAGGCCGCCCTCAAGGGCATGCTCAAGCCGGAGTACGAGGAGGTCGAGCTCGGCACGGCGGAGATCCGCGCGATCTTCAAGTCGAGCCGGATCGGCAACATCGCCGGCTGCATGGTCCGTTCCGGCATCGTACGACGCAACGCGAAGGCACGGCTGCTCCGGGACGGCGCGGTCGTCGCGGAGAACCTGTCGATCGCGTCGCTGAAGCGGGAGAAGGACGACGCGACCGAGGTCCGCGAGGGCTTCGAGTGCGGTCTGACGCTCGGTGGCTTCAACGACATCAAGGTCGGCGACGTCATCGAGAACTTCGAGATGCGCGAGAAGCCGCGCGCCTGACGCGGTGTGCTCACCGCGGCGATGGCCGGGCCCCCGCGGGGTCCGGCCATCGCCGTCTCACCGGTCCTGGTGCAGCAGAATGCCGACGACCACGAGCGCGATGCCGACCAGTTCGGCCGCCGTCGGTACCTGGTGCAGGACGACCAGGCCGAGCACCGTCGCGGTGGCCGGCAGCAGCGCGAGCAGCAGGGCGAACGTGGCGCGCGGCAGCCGGGCGAGCGCGAGCTGGTCGGCTAGGTACGGGATGACCGACGAGCAGATGCCGACGCCGACGCCCCACGCGAGCCACAGCGGGTGGCCGAACGCGGCGGCGGCCTGGCCGAGGCCGTACGGGGTAGCCACGACGGCGGCGATCACCATAGCCGCGGTGAGCCGGTCGATCCCGCCGGTCCCGCCGGCCGGGTCGGCGGTCGCGATCCGGTGTGCGAGGACCACGTACAGCAGGAACAGCGCGCAGTTGCCGAACGCGAACGCGAACCCGAGCGCGTCGCCGGAGATCCGTACGTCGGTGAGGGTGGCGACGCCGGCCACCGCGGCGACGAGCGCGAGCAGGTTGCGGCGGGTGCGGACGCCGAGCGCGGCGAGCAGGATCGTACCGAGGAACTCCACGGCGCCGACGGTGGCCAGCGGGAGCCGGTCCACGGCGAGGTAGAACAGCGCGTTCATCACCGCCAGTACCGCACCGAGCGCGAGCAGCAGCAGCCGCTGGCGGCGGTCCAGCCGTACCACCAGCCGCCACGGCCGGCGCCACAGCCCGAGCAGCAGCCCGGCGCTGGCGATCCGCAGCCACGCCACGCCGAGCGGGCCGACGTGCGCGAACAGCAGTACCGCCAGGGACGGGCCGAGGTAGTGGAACACCGCGCTGGTCAGGAAGTACGTGGTGGGCGGCAGCCGGCCGATCCACCGACCGGCCCGGGCGGTACCCCTCGACACAGGTCGAAGCGTGGCCATGCGGTCATGGTCGTCAGGCATCATGGCGTACGGAAGGGCATGCTGAAGGTGGTGGCGGCGACATGCCTGAAAATTCACGGCGCGGCACGCACGAGCTGCTGGACCGGACGAACCGGCGGCTGCTGGCCGAGCTGTCCGCCGAGCCGCGGATCACGATGTCGGCGCTGGCCCGCCGGCTCGGCATGTCGGCACCGGCGGTGACCGAGCGGGTGCAGCGGCTGGAGCGGGCCGGCGTGATCCGCGGGTACCGGCTGGAGCTGGATCCGGCCGCGCTCGGCCTGCCGCTGACCGCGTACGCGCGGATCCGGCCGGTCGCCGGTCAGCTGTCCCGGATCGCGCAGCTCGCCGACGAGCTGCCGGAGGTCACCGAATGCCACCGGATCACCGGCGAGGACTGCTTCCTGCTGAAGCTGCACGCCGCGACGATGGGCGACATCGAGGCGATCCTGGACCGGTTCCTGCTGTACGGGCAGACCACGACCTCGGTGGTGGTGTCGACGCCGGTACCGCTGCGCTGCCCGCCGCTGCCGGATCAGTGACGCCGGTCAACCGGCCAGTTCCAGCGCCAGGAAGGCGCCGATCAGGGTGACGGCCAGCACGGCGCCGGCGATGACCGGGGCGAGGCCGCG